>Ga0181465_100015_pt1 | contig 33550 bp, 37 predicted proteins | sample InSIn3gowninarea_FD_119076 | JGI IMG/M metagenome (GOLD analysis project Ga0181465, IMG submission 119076) | Clean room microbial communities from NASA Spacecraft Assembly Facility at Jet Propulsion Laboratory, Pasadena, California, USA -... ... | reverse complement strand
GTTTGAGGCAGTTCCCATCAGCGGAGATGGCGATGTAAGGACCCTGCCCCTTCCCTTCAGTTCCTGTCGCATCGCAAGGCATGCTCCTGACCATTCTCTAGGAAGAGCCAAATATGGTTCAGTCAGGGACCTTCACGCAATGTATCGATCAGCTTCGAGCTCAGAATGAGGAGTGGAAAGGTAAAGTCGATCAACTGCAGTATACGCATCGAAAAGATCGTGTTTTCAGAGAACGTGCATTGCGGGCCTTTGCCCAACATCAGCAGCGACGGAAGGAGTTGCTTACTAGAAGCAGTCAATTAGAAGAGGAGAACAAAAACCTCATGTCGGAACTCGAGCGTATGCGAGCTCACAACGCCGCGTTGGCGAGCCAAGGACACTTGGCCATGAAGACCATGCGCAAATGGTCACAACTTTGTGGGAGCAACAGAGATGGGATGGCAGACTCGACGTATCCGAGCCCATCATGAGCCGTCATCACAGCATTAGAACTTACTCCGTAGGCCCATAGATCAATATAAAGTGGTATTAAAGATCGCGAATGCTTCCGATTAATGACTTTGATGATTATGTCTGATGAGGATGCGTGCACCGCACTTCCTAAAGCCGGAGTTCAACCGCCAGGAACGCGGCATTCATTCCACTATGTTACCCGAACTCATGCTAATCCAAATTGCGGGTCGAGCTGATACAGCTCCCAGGCTTTACGATATATAGTGGAAATTGGAAGAGATTGGGTGTCTATGCCAATCAGGAAGACAAGGTCTCAGCTGCGTTGGCTTCACTCGCAGTCCGGGTTGGCCATGATTAGGATTAAGTGCTTGTGAAGTGATGCAATCGGTTTTCAAGGTGGCATTGTGATTGAGAAACGCTCCAGAAAGTGCTACTGTAGATCATACTCAGGTAAACTTGCCGTGGATATTAACCACTCCTGTTGACTCACTACATGAAAGCCATCCTTTGCTGTCTCACTTTACCCACCACGCATGTTTAGACTTGAATCAAGAGAATTGGCAAATACCATGTGACTGAAGTCGATTCTAGAGTAATGTATCTTTCTGGGCGCAGCTTCGGACACCCAAAACAGTCGCTGCATGATCTGTTCTCAAGGGCAATTCTACAATAGCAGGGTAGTAACACTCAATGCCCAGCTCCATTGCCAGCGCCTTCACTTTGCGACCCCTTGTTGACGGCTCCTCCTTCCAATCCGTTGTTGACGACTTCCGCCTGCGATCCATTGTTGACGACTTCCTGTACTACTTTACCGTTGAGCTTCAAATGCTCAAGGACACGCGCTACTTCCTCCGCCGACGGTGGTGGTTGGGCAACCTTGCCTAGACGCGCATCGACAACTGCCGCCCGTGACCAGACCTTCCTCTGGATGCCTGTGGGTAAGTAAGGCCAAATATCCTTGTGAATCTCACCATCAGGCCCTGCCAGGGCCCGGGAGATGAAAGTTTGGGCCGTAGTGTCACCGACCAACGACGTCAAACAAGCTTTCGACATCCCGATTTCCATCAACTCCCCATACGCCTCTTTTCTATAATGCACCACCACCATCGTCATCGGCTGTGCGTGTGCTGGAGAGTTCATAAACGCCTTGAGAGCCACGTACTTGATACCCCAACCGTGTGCTTGGAAAGCACCCTTGTTCGGAAGCGGCTTGTCCTTGCCGACGAACTCGTTCTTGTGACGTACGATGTTTAGGATATCGGGCATGTCTCTACAGACTTCAAAAATACGTTCGCCCCCTACCTCGCTCTGGTTGTAGATGTGAGCTATCCCTTCAGCCATCTCTACCAGATACAGTCGTGAATTTGGATTCCTTCCCTCACGCACGTGTTTGTCGACCGCTATGATTTTTTTCCCGAAGAAAGTATAGCCAGGTTCGAACTGCTCAGTGGATACCCCATACGACACCAGGTTTAAATGTCTCCGGACCGTTGGGAACTTTGGCGTCTCCTCAAGAGGTTCCTGTTTGACCAGCGACCTGTTGGGAGGAATGGGTGGCCGAGTGTGAAGATCATCCTTTGGGTAGATCGAACGGAGAAACCTGTCGCCATCAAATCTGGACCTTTCCGTGTCCGACTCGGTTGTGCTCAACGAACGCTTGTCGTATGGATCAATCCCATGTTGCGCCATGTAATACCACCGCAGGTTTTTGTTACTGGGGTACTTCCCTCGGTAACTGGGTATGCAATTTGCTTTGCTGCGCAAGAAACTGATCGGAAACTGATGTGTAATCCATAGCACGTACTTTTTATAGAGGTCTTTCTTGTTTTGCTCTTTTGGGTCTAGCTCTGCCTGCTTGATTCTCTCTGCCTGGCCTTGATCTGCCTCCTCGAGTTTGACTTTTGGATCCACGGGAACTCCTGACTTGGATTTATCTGATGGCTCGTCACGGGTATACCACGTTTGAAGCACTGATGGGTTCACGATTCCAAGCTCGCTATAGAGCCCATGGTCCTCGTTCTCCTTCCTGATCATTTTGTTCTTTGAAGCGATTGTTTTTAGAATTTTTTCTCGTTCGGAACGCTCCGGATCGTTCTTCGGTGCTCTCCCGTGGTCTTTACAGTGCTTGTACAGCTTAACAACGTCATCCGTCATAGATTGGTGTCGCGTTTTGATATGGACCCAGGCCTTCGCCAATTCTAGTCTGATTTTTGTGGTGTCAAGTTTCGGCGTCGAGTCTCCAAACTCAGAGATAGAGTCGGTCTCACCATCATCCGGATCAGCCTCGTCAGCCAGGAAACGTAACGTGATTTTGTCCGGGAGGACGATCCCAAGGTCTGTAACAGAGTTAACTGGCTCGCGCTTTTAGTGGTGAATCACATTCACTGACCTTGGATTTTCGTCAATATATCAGTAGCCTCCTTGGCTTCTGAGGGATGGAGTAGTATGGAGGGTCCGAATTTGTCGTAGCTTGAGCGGTCGATGATAGAGTTAAGCTTTATGTCCGCGAGCTCGTCGTATTGCCAGACAGCGCTGAGATCCCTGTTCTCTTTGACCGCTTTAAAAACACAATTGGCAATTTTGTACTGCGTTCTTTGTACCTCATCAGCGGTCTTGCTCCAATGCGTATGAACCGAGGACAACGCCGTAAGCAGGCCCAAGTAAGCTTCAGCGGCTCCTGTCGTCGTGATGGTAGATCTTGGTTCCCCGTTCTCGGGGGTCAATTGCCATATGTCAAAATCGCCCTTTCCCTCGTTGTTGCTATCATACTTGTCCCACGAGGCGAAGTCGGAATGGGTGAAAAGCAAACTCTCTGCAATCGGGATCGTGGCACCAGCAGTATTGGTCGGAGTTGGGACTGTAGAATCAGCATCATTGGTCGGATTTGGGCCCGTGGGAGCGGGAGCAATGGTCGCAGTCGGCTCTGCGGGATCGCCAGAAGGTCCCGTTGTTGAGCTGCTGGAATTACCTACCTCGTGTGTGTTGGCGGAGCTTCCTGTACTGTCAGTTGGCACCTGCGACATCGGTTCCTCGGCATTTGTCTGTGAAGGTGGATCCTGGTGTGAAGACTCGCCGGCGACGGTCGGTCGTGGGTCAAGGTCCATGCTTTCTGGACGGTCGTTCGCCATGATGAAAGTGTAAACAATCTTTGACTGGCGATTTCCTCTTGCCGTACAATGCTCGTGCTCGTACTACACAGGTGTTGAGTTGGTGTCGGCCACTCCAGCTTGCATGATAAGGACGATCTTAAATATCCCCTTATGAGACACAAGGCTCGCATGTCTCGTTTCTTTCACACCCCCCTCAGAGTATACAAACCCCATCTCCACAACTGGCCGTGTCTGAGGGATCCCCATAGAATCTGTGATCGGTGCCGAGAAATAGAACCACCACCCTCAGAACCGGTGGCATCTCCCTGGCTCTGGCACTGCTCGATGGTACCACGATTTCCACCACTGTTCCATGATGGGCCTGGTAACCAAGCACTGTTTTACTTGTGTCGAAGATGCAGCGACCCTTACCACTGGGCAAGAGACCGTATCTGCAACACGTTCAAGGTGTCAAATAGCTAGATATGTTACCAGCCCTCTGAGCATGGTAGTACGTAATTGATTATTGAGTCACGTGTTCGGGTCACATTTGCACACTGCCAGTGCCAGTGGCCTGTTGAACCATCCAATCATTCAAGCATTCAAGCATGCAATCGAGCAACCGAGTAATCACAATCGTTCAATCATGCACTCATGCAAGCATGCAAGCATGCAAGCATTCAATTAATTTATAACTTTACCCAAAAGTGCTACACTTTACCTTAACACATATTCGTTTCCGTCCTTGTTGCAGGCTCTACATTCCTCGTCTCGAGTTATGCGACCTTAGTCTCGCAACGCTTACTCGTTGCCCTTTCTTCATGATACACCTGAACATACCAGCTATACACAGTCCTAATCGTACACAAACGAGATGACGACGTTGTTCACGATTCCTTCCGGCGATTAGCTGCACCGAAGTTATTGGTACCCATCTGAATTCTCCATCTTGAGTTCGCTCACACAGGGGGTGCGAAAATGCTGATCAGCTTACTAAGGACCGGCCGGTGGTAGCAACCTTCCAACCCCATGAGATTTGGCGTCTTTGTAGGCCATCCTTGTACTAGCATCTGCGCAGACTCAGAGAACATTCCGCTGCTCATCAGCCTTTGCTTCCGCACCATATAAGTTTGTGACTTTTACTCGATACTCGCAAACATCCTGCAAAACCTCTCAACGATCGCAGACCGTCAGCAACGTCTGTATCAAATCATCATGGCTCACGTCTTCGACCTTGTAACCCACCAAAAGCTGGGACAACTCGTGTATGGAGGCGACTCAAGTTTCGAGCCGGAAGTCCATATAGCATTCGACTGCGAAGGTTGTGGTGTCACGATCTACACCCGAAATTCATTCCCGAAGATGAACTACCTCCATTTCCGCGTCTACACGACTCGATCTCCATCACCGGACGTACGAAGGATGACCACAGAGACATTCAGAACTCTGTGTAACGATTTGACCACGCTTGTGGACCTGAACTTCGCGGTCAGCTGCCTACAGTGTCACACTATGCACTCTGTTGAACTGTCGCCGGATTCCGAGATGTCCATCGGCTGTCGGACCACCAAGAGCTGCGAGACCTGGAGAGTACAGCCCATCATGACGTGGGTCGTAGCTCCAGAAATCGCATGGCTGTTGAACAAGAGGGCAGGGATCAACGTCTTCTTCACAGAAATTGGAGATGACGTGGGACACTCAACTCTCGCAGTGGATGCGCAAACGTGGAGGGCCAGGGCCTTGCACTGGGCCAGTCACCGTTTTGAGGGCGCTTCTGGACTCTACAGTGCAACGACGATCGAGACTTGGAACATTTGGCTACGGCAAGTCTTTCCAGAAACATTCGATCAATCGGAACCATCACCTACTCCGAGTCCACAAGCGTGGAGGCGATCAGCTTCGTCAGTGATGGGAAGGTTGGATACTAAGTATCCAAGGCCTCGGAGGTCGTCAGTCCTGGGTACACAGTGCAGGAAACGACCAGCTTCGTCGATGGCAGAGCACATGGATGCCAAGGCCCCCAGCCTGAGTGACAAACGGCCAAGGCTCTGGGCCTCTGCGGCTCACCTGTCCTGTGCTGATGAGGTGACCAAGCTCGATGCGACAATCGCCAAGATGCGAGGAAGGGTCGTGCAGCCCTTTAGGATACCTGTGCACGAAAACGACGACGATGGCGACATTAGCGAAGACAGCGAAGACAATGAAGGTAGCCAAGACAGCGAGGATAGCGGAGATAGCGAGGATAGCGAAGATAGCGACGTCAGCACCGATAGCGAACGTGACGGTGATGAGATTGGTGGCAAGAAGGCAGGGCTTGAGCCCTTCTCACCCGATTGTTTCGATGATGTGAGGGGTTTGTAAACTAGAATCTCCGTATCTGTACTTTAACATTGCTATCCGAGAAGCTTGTTGTAAGGAGGTATAGCTCAACTTTAGTCGTCTTTACAATGTCATTATCGTCTTTACAATCATTGTGACTATCATGCTCACATCAATTGAAAGTTTTGGTAGTCAGCGCACGAGGATGTCAAAGCAAAACGTCCTTTCCGCAGGATGCCTGTGCACAGATTTGCAATGCACGCTAATTGAACATACTACCTAGTTAGTTGTTATCGAAGATTTGAACATACTCTACAGTACGGTACCACAATAATGCATTTGCCGCAGTGATTTTGACCATCAAGTGTATACACTATCAAGACTATTTAACTTGCAGCCAAAAAAACATGACTGTACCTCGGGAGGTGTCACATTTACTCCTGCGCATGGGTAGGTTAGTCACCCAAAAGCACCCCCCACCCCCTACAAGCAAGCCCACATCAAGAGTTCCTGTGCTTCAAAAGCGCGCCCCCACCCGTCCAACATGCATGTGCTCTGCCTTATATCAACATCGTTCACGCACTCGGTTCTTCTCGTCACCTTCCACCTCTCTTTTCGCTTCACAACTATCAGGTATTTCTCAAGATGAAATTTTTCACGCTGACAACGTTCATCCTCACAGTGCTCGCGGGTTCGAGCCAGGCAAGGCCGAACAATGAATTGTGGGTGCACAAAAGCTCTGAATCAACAAAGTCGTGCTTACATTTGCTAGGTGCAGCGACATCCGTGGCACGATTTCTCTCGGCAACAATTCAAGTATGTCAGCAGCTTCCCTTGACATAGGTTTTAGATGCGATGCAGCGACTCTCGCGAAGGCGCCCATCCCTCAAAAGACCCATATCGTTCAGGTTGGAATGCAGGATCAGATCCTCTTTAATCCTGCGCAGGTCCAGGCGTTGCCCGGTGATGTTGTGGTGTTTCGACTCCGTCGTCTCAACCATAGCGTGACAGAATCGTCGCTTCAGAGCCCGTGTCAGAAAACCCTCGGAGGGTTTGACTCCGGATTCGGCAACTTCAACCCTGACGATGACGACGACAAGGTTGTGGCGTTCAGTGTCAGCGACAACAACCCGAGATGGTTCTTCTGCGCTCAGTCCAGCCCTTTTAGCCACTGTAATGCCGGCATGGTGTTTGGATTAAACCCAGGTAACCTCATGAACATGTTCCTTGACAATGCACAAAGTAGACCACCACTAACCCCAGGTTACTCTGGTCCCTACGTTACACCTCAACCCACTTCGACGATGGGGAACAGCCCAGGCACAGGAAACAGCACTGGTCAAGGATGGAAGCGCGCAAATTCTACTGTTGCTGACAGTACTCTTGTCTATCCGGAGGCACAGAATACGACCTCGACCTGCTCCACGAGCGCTCTAACCGTCAGTGCCTTTACCCAGACATTACAGCCATCCAGCGTTGCCAACAGCACTCTTGTCTATGCCCAGACTCAACAGCCATCCACCAATTTACCAAACGTCACAGGGCAAACCAGTACAGGTAGCTCGGGTGCAGCTGCCACTCCGGCTTCAATGACCACCTCGACTTCTAAGCCTTCGGTCACCAGCTTAGGAATCATGACATTCACAGGCGGAACTCGCACATTGCGGCGAGATCCGACCTTCGGCCGGGCTTTCATGCTGACCTTTTTTGGCTGCCTGTCTCTCATGGTGGCATAGACACAAGGGCAGGATGGACCACCTGTCAAGGTGAGTGAACACGAAAACATGCCTTCGGGCTGCCTAGGCACGTGGGGATGTACAACTGCTTTACAGTTTTTTGATAGAATAATAAACACATTATATGCCAACGTCCCTTCCTGGTTCATTTGCTGAAGACCCATAATCAACCAGGCCATAGACCATTAAAGATTATTGCACAACGCTGCATCGACCAGAACAGTGACAATCGATTTAACCAAGAACATGCTTTCTAGGACGGCAGGCTCTCCACTGCCTGTCCTGTCATTAAGACCCCTAGCTACCGTATCAAGACTCGCCGTCATACAAGATTAATGGCCTCGATTTACTGTTGCAGTCTGATTCCCTACTCGAGGAGTCACACCGACTTACTTGGAACTGACCACGAGGTCTTACCAGCTGACTCACATCTCCTACGTCTAGATTAGCTGTTCCACCCCATATAGCAATCGTACGCCATCGCTATAGCCTTCGGCAGAGGTAGGAAGTCGAGGGGGTTGAGTTTTGGAGTAGAGAGGTGTAGCAAGCTTTGGCCGTGTCAATTTTCGAAGGGAAATGGTAAGATCAGTATTGAAATGATCGCATTGACGAGATAAACCGAATGATGCTAATTGCAAGTATATTATACATCGAGTGGCATTGCGATCAAGTATGATGTTGATAAGCCAACATCATTTGGCCCCTTGAGCTGAAGCGAGGCACAGCCAGACTTCCGTGAGACATCTAGCATGACCGTTGACGAGCCTGTCATCGAGAGAGGTGCCGCTAGCTCCCCACACAGGCTTGTAAGCAAGATCCCAGTCGCCTCTGCCTTGTGCATGCATCACCAAGCCAGCATGGGGCGTGGTCGAGACCAATCGCAATTACCCCACAATCTTGCAGTCGCCAGCGACGCCGCAAGAGGTGTTGGTTAATGAGAGCCTACCGCTTTGCATAGAGATGGCGACGATCACGAGTCTGTCCTGCACCAAGCGACTTGACGCTCAATCAGTACAGGCGTGGACTGTCATCGCAGAGTCAGCAGGATGTCGATCGAAAACATGATGGTGGAGACCACTTACGCTGCGACAACAGAGTCACAAGGGTAGGCAGTTGGGTAGCATGTGAAGGTAGTGCATGTTCATGTTACGTGGGACGGTGTGGCCGCTGAAGAAAGCATCTTTGTGCTTGCACTGGTCACTTATGATGGGCTTTGGCCCTTTGTATCTACAAGGTAAAGCTAACATTTCATGAATCGAGCGGCCTCCCTAGCATGTGTCATCATGCTTTGCGTTGATCACACGGCTTTGTCTGACAAGGCAGTTGCCAGTGAAGGTACGATCACGGCATCACGAACACTTTTTCCTAAGCTATAAAGCCCGTGTCAACAGTAAGAGGTTTTTCACCTCTGTCAGGCTTCATGAGCAGTCGCTGCCAACGACAATTGTTCAGTTGCCTTTTTGCACAAACTCCTGGCCACCTGAAATCTGGCCTTACACCTGTCTCGAGGCGTACCAGCTGGTCGATTAACTATGGAGGAGTCCGTTGCCTGCAATCAATCAGCTGAATATGATGAATCTCCAACTCCGACTGAGAGACTGAGTGTGACTGATTGCACTGATGTGAGACGTGTTCAAAGTATCAGGACTGGGTGCTGACAGCAGTATTAGGACGATGCCACGGAACGCGACACAGATTCAGACTCTTCTCTCCCTTCCGTGCAAGAGTTGCTCTTTGGACGCCGCAAAGCGCAGAGCAACCTTCACACAGAAATTGTCGAGGACAATACACAACAGGAGGAGCAGCGACATAACAGGCATGACTCGGTTGAAATATTAGAGTCACCAAGTTCTAGTGACTGCCTCGAGGACGGGGCAGTAGCGATAACTGAACTTGAAGATAAAGCCACTGACAAAGCCGGTAAAGAGCTGCAGCAACAGTCCCCCGCACCCGATGCTTGGTTCTGGGCGGCGAGCACGTAGAAATCAAGGACCCCGCAATACCTCTCAGGCCGCGCACCAGATATCCCAGGGCCAGGTGAAGGAAACAGACAAATCCTCGATCATTATGGGCGAGATTTCTTTCCTCGGTGTGTACGAGCAACGTGGAACCCCTCACGGGCCAGAGTACCACTGTCTAGTTGAGACGTGGCTTAGGCCTCAGAATGGGGTACCGCGGGGGCAGATCCAGGAGTACGACGACGAGACGACGCTAATCCGCCGTCGGCAGACCTTGAGGAAGCGACAACACAGTTTCGATGGTGAAGGTTTCGGATAGACGAATGGTACAGAAGATCCGACGCTGGAAGGAACGTTCACAGTAGTAATGTAGTACAATCTCTGGTGAATATTCACATCAACAATGACATCATCTTCACACTTCGTCCCAACGTAGGCTATTTCCGAGAGTCTTCGGATGTTCACTATGGATCTGATACCTTGTCTCTGCTCCTTGTCTCGCGATCGCTCCCACTTCGCCTTCTGCGTTGACGGTCTTGGAGATATCAATCTTGTGGTTTATCGATTTGTTTGTGTTCGCCAAAGCCTAGTACCATTGCTAGGGGGAATCAGAAGGGCTCCTCATTGCCTTTGGCAGAGCAACACCACCGGAGGCTCCTGGCTTGAAGCTCTTGTATGCTTCCTTGCATTTTGCACAATACAAACTGTTCATGACCAGAATCAGCGCAAACTCGTCACACGATGTCATCACTCACCAACAAAGTCCTCCGGAGCAGGGTTTAAGAGCACATCTTGTAGACTCCCCACAATGCGTGCAGTATCGTTGGCTAGGTACACAAGTTTGATGACAGAAGACCTGTTCGCCAATCCACAGCGCGTCTCCCAGATCCATCGTTTGACCACAGGTGCATGTTTCGTTGTAGCTGAACGATGGCTGGTCAGGCAGACTGGGCGCTTTCACATGCCTAGTTGTACGGCGGATGCTTGAGCTACTAGCTGAGTCTGCCATACGGAGTCATACAACCTCATAAATGTTTAACCATCAACGCATGGGATGACCTGTGCATTTATGCTGTCAATCGCGGTGAAACAACCGGTCAGTAGGAAAATGGCACATGCCCGTGCATCTTGAAGTCAATAATAGACATCCAGGAATGCGTCACATTTGAACAACCGAGAGGATGCAGGACGGGACGCTTCCTGGGCTTCAACGTACTGGGAAGGGTGATAGACCCAGCCTCGACAGCTCGAGAGCGCGGATGGTCAATCAAAATGATCCACTTTCTCGCGTTCAAACACGGGCTGCAAACAAGCCGCGCCTGCTACCAGCTACTCTCCTCTTCTACCTGTTTCTCCTCCCTTTCTACTTCTTCTCTCCGCTTCTTTTTCTTCCTATGGTCTGATCGTGCTTCTGAAGAGGGTACCATGTCTTCTGGACAGAGTTTAACCACGACAAGATTGATCGCTTTACTCGAGTCGGAAAGGAATGCGTTCAGCAACGAATATCTACCACTCTCTCAACAACAACTAGCATCTCTGAGGAGGTTCTCTGATCTCGTCCAGCTTAACAAGAGCGCTATCCATCACAATGTAGCGAAAAAGCGAGCTCAAACAATTATGTCTGACTTTTGGGGCCATGCTCCAGAAGTGTTTATCTTGTGTGCATTGGTCATGACCTTTGCCCGGCTGGGCTCACTGAAATCGAATGACTACCTTCGACCCACCTTAAGCTGGTGGCGCCAAGTAGAGCACCCAAAAGGCCTGGATGAAACCGTACGAAAGTGTTCCGACCACTTGCCGCCAAAAACAATGAGTGCCCAAGGTGGGTATCTCACCATGTCAACGAACAGTGCTGACACCAAAACAGAGAGAAAATGTCGTAGCAACGAGTCTTCTGCACCATTTCTTGTGACATCGTTGCAGACTGATTGCCTCCTTCAATTCCTACATGAGAACCCTCATATGAGAAAACCTCTAGCAATTAGAGTACCATTCGATGAGACGGAATCACCATCCATCGAGGTATCGCGAGAGATGTGCCAGCATCTGATCATCCGTATGGGAAACATCGTGTCGAGAGAGAGCAAGCTCATGGTTGAGGATAAACGAAGAGGGCCGTAGGACGACCATATAACATGCACGACTGGTCAGTCAAGATCTTCACCATGACTTCCCCCCTTTCCCCAACTCCTGTTTGGACTATCTCTGTAGGACTGTCGCCGCCGCTGACCTGAGCAAATCCTCGCTCGCTGTCCTTGTCAATAATGACCGCGCAGACCTCGGGAGAAGTTTTGAACTTGAAATCATCTTCGCCCGTCGTCTCGTCCTCCGCAAGTTGTACGTTTGGTAGCCCCACTATCTATGTACCGTCAGTGCCGCTCAGATTGTTGGATGTTGTTCTGCTACCAGTGCTTCTGCGGCTTCGCGAAACGTTTTCTTTTTTTCAGCACTCCTGGTCATGTCAATCGCCAGACACAAAAGTGGATGAGATGGAAGGATGGATGGCGGTGGAGATGGCTAGAGGAACATCGGCCGTTTCAATCTCAAACGCTTTGCAATGAGGATCGTGTACTTTTCACATTGAAGTACATCACCACAGGGTTTGCAGGCAATCATTTTCTCAACTGCAATGCGGCCAAAATCTCAGGTCGCAGTGGGGTCGGTACCACGTGAAACACTGGATTCAGGCAGCAAAATTCCAGCTTTAAGTTAGGCTACAGACATGATAAACTCAATTATTACAGTTTTCGTAGCAAGGAAGTATCCGCACAAGGCAAATGGACAATGGTGAAGTAAAGGTTGCATATAGAAATTTCTGAGAGGTAGATAGCAATTCACACACACCGATAGCAACACGAACAGGTAGGTAGAAACGAAGGCATGCCTAGGTATAGAGAAGTATTCGGAAGCAGATAGAAGTGCTAAGAAGCTGATGGAAGTACGTGAGGGCGTTATCTTGTTTGACCAAATCCCAATGTCGCGAGCTGCACTTGAGATTGGCCACGTTTCGCGTTCAAATTGTCGACCTGTACCTGATACAAAGGAAGGGTCAACTTCAGCCCGCCATCATTACCTTCCGCCTCTAGTCGAGGTCCAGAAGTGGAGGTTGTATTAACGATCATGCTGATAAGACTTTCGTAGCTGTTGGATAGTTTGCAACGAAATCTGCCTCGCTCAGTCTTGTCCACCTTGCGCCGCAAGCCAGCAGGACATCGCACGGCGGGCAGGAGATACTCGTCGTTAAGCAACCTGGACGAGCGTGCATAGATGTTCTCGGTAGCTTCTCAGAAAGGAGGCGTGCACAGCTGGTCAGGTGCTCAGCCTCAGCAAGAAGGATAAGCGAATCGACCTTGGAAGCAGTGGAGGCTTAATGCCTGTGACAACTGCACCCAGAGCCGCGTTTGCAGGCAGCAGACGTGATACAGTGAGGGTCGAGTGCCCATGATTGGCTGTGTGACTGCTGGCCGGCATTGGACACCATTATTCCGCTAGTGGGTTTCCACTTCTCGGCGGCTAAGCCAAGTGGTTGGGTTCTAGTGACTCAACGCCAGCTTCCGCTTCCCGCAATCCCCGCTTCTGTCTTTTTCGTTTCCTGCGCGATCTATAGAAAGCGGACTTTCCTCCATGTGATTGCCAATCGACATGGCAGCTGGTGTTGCAAAGCGGTACGTCGGCAGAACCGAAAGAGGACACGACACACGCAACCAGCCGCTGGCCAAGCCTGATCGCTCCAACCGTAAGGACCACTCCTCATCTCTCGGGGCTCGCATTGACTGACTGACTGCGACAGGCAAACGGTGCCGCTCCGTCAAAGACGACGAAGAAGACGAAGACACAAGTGACCGCAAGCGAAAGAGCCCTAGACTTCAAGAGATCCGTCAGTTGTCCTGTCTCCTACAACGGTCGTTCTCACTCCGCATGGTCATGTCACTGACCAGTTGCAGTCAACAATCAACACCAGGAACAGTCGCGCGAAGTGAGACCCCGACCCTCTCGCAGTAGCCCGCGGATCCAAGCGACACGAGACTTGAAGCAACGAACCACAAGCAAAGGAGGAGGAGGATTGACGGGTTCATCAACACCAACTAGAAAACGGCAACACTCGGCAAAGATACAACCTCAGGATGAGCGTCAGGCTGTGAGAATTCTCCAGAAAGGTCAGCCAGCGTTGCTGCGCGTTTTGTTGTCCCCCCAACTCACCCGGATAGTGAATCACGACGACAACTCCAAGGACCCAGTCCAGCCGAGGACCTCAACGGCACAAAAGAGCAGTTGGTCACCTCTCCCACAGCAATGAATCTTATTGCTAACTGAAACAGCCAAACGACGACGTTGCTGGCATACCGGAGACGAACCAAACCACGACGCGAAACGTCCGAGACACAACCGTGCGCAACAGGCAGAGTCAAGAGCAGCGCCTGGCAAGGAGAACTTCATTGAGGATTGGTTGGACCACTCCTGCTGGTGTCGACGAGCGCCGACAGAGTACGAAACCCGACTTCCGAGAGAATTAGGCAACATGTCCCGCAAGGCCCCCCCTGTGCTTCCATCCCCGAGGGACAGCTTCGAAGGCACCATATCCACGTCCAGAAAATCTGAGAGGTCTGCGGCCAGTGTGCATGATACGGATTATCACCAGTCGTTGCGCTACCGCAACATCTACATCGAGCGTGAGGACCCACCACTAGAACTGGTACGACGAGCGGATAGAATAATATCACGCTCACGGACATCCCCTGAATTGGACGACGCCACCATCCAAAAGCTGAAAGAGAAATCCAGGAAGCTTCGAAACGAGGCCGAGGATGTCATCATTAAACAGTTAGCTCCACATCTCATTCCCGCTATGGATGAGATCCCCGACCAGAGATTGGAAATGAATGCCGATCAATCGTGGTTTAATTCTATCCCTGTGCCACTCGATTCAGATGTACTTACGAATCCGCTCCCTCTACCAAGACCCAAGCCCGACCTTGCCTTTGGATATTCTGAGGCAGCCTTCAGCCGCAAACAGCTTATGACCATCGATCTGCTTATTGACGACCAATTTGGGCGGAGTTACGTCGTGCCGGATCAGAAGCTTCGGTTTCCATTTCTGGATATCGAATTCAAGTCGCAGGCCAAAAATGGGACCCACTATGTAGCAACAAACCAGGTCGCCGGAGCTGGAGCCATCGCCTTAAATGGCAATTTGGAATTAATACAGCGTAGCTTCAGAGCGGGAAGTTTCGATTATAACGAACCTCAGTTTTTCTCTGTCACTATGGACCATCAACTAGCCTGTGTGAATGTACATTGGCTGAGGGCTCCGGCTGCAGGAGAGCAACATAGCTTCCATGTCGAAGGACTGTCAAAACATCTCTTGGACGACGCAAATGGCATACGAGCAGTCATTCGAGCAATCAAGAACATTCTCGACCACGGCGCCGATGCACGGTTGCGAACACTTTGCAGCGCGCTAGATGCGTATCGGGAGACGGTCATCCGTAACAGAGAAACAGCAAATGCTCAGAGGATGCAGGAACGGGAGGTTCCATCAGCACCACCGACTGAACCGCAGGCGCAACGAAGAGGACCGCCGCCTAATCCTCGAGTGGAAGGAGGCGCATCTTACGAGAAAGAAGACAAATCTAGCCAGCCCTCGGATCAACCAGTCCAACCTTGGCGGACTGAGCGGAGACTAGGATCTGACACAGCCATCGAGGAAGCTGAAGCACTAGAGCGTACCCGACGCCATGCAGCACAAGAAGTTGGTGCGGCGAAGAACACCGAGCCAGTGGCAGTAGCTCGACATAAGAAAAGGGTTGCTTCACTCGAATCCGAGCAGGAAAGTCCCAGTAGCATGACTCCGGCGCGCCAGACAAGATCGTCTACCAAACCGCCGCCAGTTGAGGTCGTGGGCACGAGGACGGTGCGGAAGCAACAGCCAGGTTGCACCTTTGAGCTGGACGGGCGACGAGTCTTTGTGGCTGATACCAAATGGCACCGAGGCATCCGAAACAAACGAGCAGCGTGGATGAACTCCGAGTACAACGTTTGGCGTTACGACAGCTGAACTTGGATCCTCCACAAGATTGCTGCCTTCCTACAAACGTTTCGATATGTGAATGTCCAAAGAGACGGGATGCACTGGTATGACTTGAACGACAGCCTACCATGCCATGTGACCGGCTACGTAGACGAATGAGTAGCTGCTGTTTAGCAGCAGTAATGGTGGTCTATCAATTCGAGGTAGAGATTGAAAAACGAAGGTCAAAACCATTTGACCCCGGAGATGGCCCGCCTATGAGCCAATGTATTCGTTCCACTATCATCCATGGTCATTCCAACGCTTGGCTTTCACCAATATCTTCCAAACTCACCGCACAGTTAGATTTTAAGACACTGTCTTGTCTTGTCGTCTAATGATACGCTAAAAGATCGGTCCAGCCATCAATTCTGAGGGACCAAGCGCCCAAGAGACCGTGGAGAAGTGTACTGTACAAGCAGGGACAAGCTTTGTAGCACTGCAGTAAAATGGTATTCTGAGCTGAAAGATACTGTAGCGCAGAGCGTGCCCCAACTCATCCCGATACCACAAAGAAGAAGATTATGGAATCGCTGCATGCTCGCTGAATCATGTCATCACATGTTCATCGTCTCACCCGCCCTCTTGCCGCTGCTTTTGCGACCGCCTCTGTCTGAACCATCCAGAGAAGGCGGCACTACGACAAATAATGGCCAACGTGCGCCTGCGAGATGCGGCTCGTGTACAGTGCCGCAAATTTGGCGGGTCTGTCACCAAAACCACCCTCCTCCCCAACCCACTACATCCATGCAAGCCACAATGTAAGCTTTGTTTGCTTGACATTTTCCACAACACTTTTCGATGCGCACTACTGCATCCAGATGTGCCGCAAATAGTGGAATCTACCAGCAGAATTGCGCCCCCTCTCAAGCAACCTGGCCTTGTCTCGCGAGTCGAGTTCTTGCTGAAAGCTGCTACACTGATGTGCGAAGTCGAAGTTCTACAGTATTCATTTTGCACAGATTCTTTCAGAAGCAGGTAAGATGCATCCATTGTAGATTACACTGTCCTAGCTATGGTTAAGCCTGAAACACCTCAAATACTCTGCCGTGAAAATGGCGGAAATTACTGGTAACTTTTACATCTATTTGATTGTGTCCTCAGTGTGATAGTCCCTCATCATACTTACACCCTTTTTGGTTCATCTAGTCGACTTCGTGAGGCTTGTGTGGTTGAAATATGTCAGCTGCCCTGGCCACGGCGGTGCAGAAGTCCCTGTCAAATTGCATATCACGTGTGACGGTGCGGTGCTCTATCATGGGCCAGCTACGTTGGCAATCAACCGTCAGCGTAACAAGGCGTTGTTTGATTCACTTTACAGTACAACTCAGGCTCAGTCACTTCCGCAATGTGTAGTTTTCACGATCAAGGAGAAATACACCTGCTGATTGGTTGTCCGCCTTCTACTCCTGATTGGCTTTGCCCAGATCTATAAATAGAGGCTCTCGGTTCTTCGGGATACCAACTCTTAAGGAGCTGTGGAAAGGAGTGCATCAATTCAGACTCTACTACTTGTCGTAGGTAATTTCAGAGCTGTGCCCAATGCGAACTCGTTTGCTCATATGATAGGCTGTCTACATTGACAACACACATGCATTCCGATCACACAGATGGGATGGAATGTGCATTTTGATGCGTCTGGCATTGGACGAGCAGGCTCTTATACTGGTAGCAAATCTTTGACCCGTCCAAGCTCCAGGTAGCATACTTGCTCGACACTTCCTTCTTGGTGACGTCGGATAGCTGCAGCCGCCAGTTCAGCATGGTCCCGTAGGTGGTACTTCGGTCTTGACGAAGCCATCGCTGACAGGTTGCAGCCAACACCTCGTCAGCACAGACATTGGTGTCTTGGTCCACGGTCTGGCAGACTCGGCGAGAGAGATAAATACAGAACCTACCCACTGTATCGACGTCAGTGTAAGGCGCTTATGTCGTGCCTCACAAACCCTCCTCATCAAAATCGTCAAAAAGCCAATGCTTCGACGTCATTTCCTTTTCTTCTTGGGTGTCTAGGCTCTCTAGGCCTTGCTTTTTGACCAATTTTGCACGCTCCACGGCATCCTCATACTCCTCGTTGGATGTCCACCCGTCTGCGTTGATTCCGATGGTATTCTGGATGTTTTCAAGCTGTGCGTCGGTTTCTTCTTGCTGCAGCAGGATATTTATGGTGTTTTGGGCCTCGGGTTCAGTGAATGATATTGGACTTAGAGGCATGTCTTCCTTGTCATACCCATTTTCTTCCAAGAGTTCTTGCCATATTTGCGCGATGTATATGAGATCTGACCTCAGAGGGATATTGTTCCCTTCCCAGGGCTCACCGGCATGGCTGAAAAGTTTCCTCGTCAGTAGATCCGTCCGTCGGTCGAGAGCCTCAAAGTGAGTCGGGTTGAATCGTTGTGTAAAGCCTAAGTAGAAGAAATGAAGATGACGTCGTCTAAACCGTTCCAGTGCTTCGCATTGTTCCTCACTGTCCATTTCAGCCAAATTTTGGGGCAATTGTGGGGGGACAAATCGCAATGATTCTTCGTCGTGATAGTTCTGGAAATACTTTGGAACACCTGCGGCTAGAAACTGAGGAAGTATGGAGCAGTGCTGCCAATCGATAATTCCGACAATGTCAAGGTCTTCAGAGACGAAGATGTTGCTTGGCTGGAGATCAGGATGGCGGAGAATTGGCTTGTGAAGTCTAGTTTCCCTGGGCACAAGATATGAAGCTATCCTCAGATACTTCTCCAAGCTGTCGATGTGCTCTTCTGGTGAGGATTTCTCATAGTTCATGCACTCACGATATGCTCGCTCAAATGGGAGGCGTGGTCGTCCAAAGGCTTTCAACCAAGCCAACTCCTTCTCCGCGACGCATGAAAGCAGCTGGAGCGGAGAAGAGACTGACAACATGAATCAGGAAGTGGGAGATAGGTGGAGACAGGAAGAAGACTTACATGGACCGCGTTGCATGTGGAGAGAACCACGCTCCTTGTACCACCACCTCAAGCTGACGTCGGGGCCGACACATAGCTGTTTGTTGTCAGATGTAGATGCAATAACGGTATGGGGTACGTCGGCTGGAAGATCGTGCCTGTAGTAAATACTGCCGTAGGCTGGTAAGTCAACCTTGAAAAGTTTGGCTTCCATTTGCACAACCTCCGAGATAACCTTGAGGCGCTGATCCTCGGACAGGCCGAACCACCTATCCCCAATAGGGCGGCCGGAGAGTTTCTCCATGATCACAAACTCTGTCCCAACAGGATTTTGAGCATTCGTTGAGTAATTCAAGACCTTAGGCACGGGTACACCAATGGAACGGGCGAGGTCCAGAGTTGCAACCTCGCTCGCTACCGCCAATTGACGGGGTTGTGTTGAAGGATACGGAAGGCGGGCAAGCACCTCGGAACCATCTCTCATTGTGATCTGGAAGACGCGATTGAAACCACCTTCTGCGAGCTTGAAAAATTCTTTTATTTCGGACTCCGGTTGGTGTAGGCACCTGGCAGCGATCCTTTTGAGCTCAGTGACGTTGAATGCAAGCCGCCGCTCTGAAAGACGAAGAGGCTCATTGTACCTGCAAGACAGTTATAGGATAGCTTTACTGAAACATTGGAATAAAAGTACTGACAGCCACCTGCCAGACGTGTACTCAAAAAGCTTCTGGGTGTGATCCATTGCGGAGCCGACAGCTTTGAGGGAGGAAGACGAGCAAAATGTGGCTGTTGGCCAGAATGTGGACATGGGAAAAGTGTGCCATCCCCAGCTGCTGCTGCTGCTGCTGCTTAGCCTAGGAACGAGCATTGATATACGTCAATCAAGTCAGCCTTCGTGAAGCAGATAGATAACTCCAAATCAGCTTCAGCGCTTCGTTGTCTTGGCATTCGGAAAAACGTCGGGGATACGGTGACGCCAGGCCCGCTTAAGTCCTCGGATAGGAGTATCTAGGCTTCGGTGCTTAGCTCTTCAAGGTTGTAAACGGTTGCCTTCTGGAAATGTGCAATATAGTGTGCTTAACTACGGCTTTGGACATGACGAAACATGCGGATCCTTGGGTTGGGAATCGCTCAAAGTGGCCTATGAGAAATTACGCGCTTCGTTCCTAAGACAACGGCGGCAACTCGTTTCAAACATGCTTGGTTTGAGTGTGGTTAGTGGATTATAAACGGCGGCAAGAAAGCTACTCCCCCATACAGCGATAAGCAGTATGGATTGGCGCCTGGAAAAGCGGCAACTTCATGATCGCTTTTCATCAGCTAAGTATTTCTAGCCTCCATGCACTGCATGTCCATCTGAATGTTGCAAAGCATTGTGTCTGAAAGCCGACTACGAGTCTATACATACTTTTTACAGGTTACCCGCCCAGTTTAACCTACACCCAAAGCCTGAACGCAGCTACCAAAGCAACAAGAAGGTGTGCACTATGAAAGCACTCAAAAACCTCGGAGACACGGTTGTCAAATCTGGAGCCTGGAAGAAGCTGGTCGACCCAAGTGCAAGCCGGGGCAAAACCGAATGGCCAAAGTCGAAAGCAGACTTGGAGAAGATCGGGGTTCGCCTGGACTACGATGGGCCAGTTGTCCAGAATGGAGTTACGTATCATAAGTATCAGTGTCAGCCCAACGCGGGAAAGGTGCCCAGCTCTATCAAAGACTGGCGTGAGGCGAATGGAGGAACTCATGCTGTTATGGCAAGTGTCTATGTCAAGAAAGACGGTACAAAGGAGGAAGTACAGGCGGCAATTGATCAAGCAGTCAAGGCGGTCTCCGGAGCCTAGGAATGATTTCTCCCTGCAGACCTGTTATCCAAGGAACTTGTGGTACGGCCGTGAGTTGCTGAGGTCGCTGCACTAAAGGTGCAGGGGCAGGATACAGGACTTGGAGATATTTTCGTGATCATGGACGAAGCGCCGCAATCTCGGCTCTCTGTCTTCGATTACATCGCCGGCATCGCGTAGCAGTTCTTGCGAGAGCAAGATGCCGACGATGTCGTCTCCCATCAGCTCGGCATTTCTGGCTGCATCTCGTGATTGCCGAGGCATGATCCGCTCGAGACATCTTGTAAGGTTGAACAACAATGACACACAATGAGACCTCAAATTATCAAGAAGAAAAGGCGCGTATGGAGGAAGAGAAGCAGGAATGCGTATATACAAACAATGGAAGATTGGACGGAAGATCCTGTGCGGGTGCAGACTGCGACACTTAGTGGACCCACTAAGTTATCACCACTTCATTTAGTTACATACTGGTACTCCGTAGTAGGACTATAGGATTGCAACGAGTGTGATATTGTACAATACTGCATCGGCCAAGTTACTCAAAATTTTCGGCAAAAACGAACAATCTTCACCTCTTTTGGATTTGATTGAAATATCAAGAGCGCTCCGTTCTTGAAGCTGTTTCGCATAGCAGTTCTGCTATAGCCTCGCCGTTGTGATACGGCTTATCCTTCAACACCAATAATCCGTCATTGTCACGCACCAGGGCAGAGCTTGCATCCACATTGCCATCAATGATCAGAAGGCGACACATCTCTATGTCCCCTAGCTGTGCAGCCAGTCTCAATGGATTATCCTCATCTACAGAATATCGAACACCATCGTTACTGATCTGCCAAAGCAAGAGCGTCTTCTAATTTTCTAAGCCAGCAAAGATCCGACTTCAATTCTGCCAGTAAAACCAGTTCTATATGTATTCGTTCAGGCACTAGAATCATTGTCCTGTGGATATCAAGGGCATGATGCACTCACTGCAACAAAGGATTTACGGCAAGAGTTTTGAGTTTGATTCCAAGGCATCTTCCATGACACCACCATAATGACATGTAAATAGTCGCTCAAATAGACCAAACTTGTAGCACACGGTGCCTGCTCTTCGCTAGGAAATCTCGTCCCAAATCAGTTAAGCCCAACACCTCCCTTGTGCAGGAAAAGTAGCATCACCATCTTGATATGACGCAAACTCGAGGGCATGCAGTACCCGAATTTACGTGTGATCTCGGCGGCCTTGTCCATACGAAGACCTCTTAGTCTGTCGAGGGAATGAGTCTGCCCGCACATGAACCTGCTCCGTTCCAGCTGGTCCATTTGCGATCCTGGCTCCTGGTGATCGTGCCATCCTAGAACAAGGCGGATTTTCGATCTCTCTACAGCTTGTCTGTGGAAAATGGCGGCATCGACCTCCTGCAATTGCAACCAAGCTATTCTCGACACACCTGGAAATCTTGGCTGTACTTCATAAACACAAGAAGCCAGAGCCCCACTTTAAGAGACCAATGTGAGCGTCAAAGATGCTTTCTTCAGCGGCCATACTATCCCATGCAACACGAACATGCATTATCTCCACATGCCACCCAACCACCTACCTTATGAGCCTGTTATCTCTTTCTTAGAGTCAGAAGGAAATCGACACCCTATTCAGGAAGATCTTCGCGTCCACTACCTACTATCCATCGGTCCACGTCTTTGGGCAACCTATGAAAGTCGAAACAATAATGAATCTAATTTTGGTGCGAGTAAAGGAGCCACTTCCTTGTATGGAGAAGAAACCAACCAGAACAACCATCACTCTGCCTCAGAGGGCTTGGCAAGAAATTGGTGGCGAGCAGCAGGCTGCCTTGAAGGTAGCTAAGTGGAGATAGGATTCTGGATTGGTTAAAACATTAATGGGCCTATTAGTCTGCTTATAGTGAATGTTGAAAGAAACAACCGGTGCGCAGAAACTACTTCCTGCTGGCGATCGACGAACTCAGCCCAGATCTATTCAGAGTGGTAAGTGAGATGTCCCAAAGAAGCAGGATACGCAGGAGTGACCGTTCTCATGTATACATAAGCTCGGGACTGACTAGGACGCTGTTGATTGTAAGATCAAAATCTGTCCTCGAAGCCATTCTACAAACCACTTTTGTTCCAGCGGCTCGTCATCCATACCAATAACTTGAAAATCCTGTAACTTGTGCATAGAGCGCAGCAGCATGAGGCTCGGGTTCAACTTCACGGCTCCTGAGGGCTCGTTGGTAAGGGTGAAGTCGTCGAACTTGAGGTGAAGACTGCTGAGGCTCACACATTGTTTGAGAAGTTCTGCACACTCCTCTCCATGGAGCACCGGCAATGTTGGGTAGAACTCACCGTGGATAGGCGCCGTCTCCCATTGATAGTTTTGGTCGCTTCTGCTGATCCACGAGAATTGTAGAGCTCGCACATTGCATCTGCCAACACTCCCAATAGCAACCAGAAACTGTATCGCCTCATCGATGTCATCTAAGCAAAATTTCGTGTTTCGATACGCAAGCGACAGGGCTTCAGACCTTGCTTGCCAACACGTCTGGAGTATAGGAATACCTGTGAAAGGGAAATAGGCCCCAGAACAGGTATCTAGTCCTTCGGCGATATTTTGCAAGAACGAAGTGTTGGTAGCGCGGGTCCAAGTGCCTGCTGGAATGGCAAAACAGTAAATGCGATCACGGATCTCTATTGGCAGCCTTGCGAATAGGGCGCAAGATTGCAGCGCTGCTTGACGCTGTCTCAAATTAAACATTGTAACTATGTGGAAGGTGCACAAACCTTGGAATGGCGTAGAACCCTTCGGACCTCGTCTTTGGTGAATAGAAACGAGATGAGGAGTCCGAAACGGTACCTGACTCTCACATCAAAGATAAAATAACCAGGCCGAGCTAACCGGGTAATAGTAATGTCGCAGTCGTCGATTTGAAGGTCCTGTCGCCAGTTTAGCTCTTGAATGCTAGAGATAGATTTCGTACCTTTGATGCAAAGTTTTCGGAGCTCTTGAATTGTTGTACCTTGTGGACGCGATGCCGTTTCTCCTCTTCGTATTCTCGGGACGTATATAGTTCACGACCTGCATCGACCAGCTCAAGGTCGCTAAAGTATTTGCGGTTGTGTGCGCTTGTTACCTCACCGGACTCAACGCTGTACTGCATATACGCCTCCATCTCCTTGACAGGAATAGTCGGTATTCGTTTTGCCATTGGGACGTATCACGGAGCGGATGATCAGAATAGCAGTTAGACTTCTCACCCGCGTCGAGGAAGAACGAGAAATTTACTGTGCGGAGCAGGTTCAGGAAATATAACAGGCATAAAGCAGGAGATGGTGAGCAAGAGACAGGAACTAAAAGTCTTGGCAAGATTTATGGCAGTGCACTGTGAAACTATCACATGTTAAAATTTGTTCAATTCTATGACACGTTTGCGTTAAGCGTATAAGTCTCAAGCTCAAGAAGAGATTGCTTTACGTGTTCTCAAGCAATTGCACAGGCATTTGATGTGGTCAGGCAATCTTTGAGATTGAGGCAATCGACTGCACTAGACATTACTCCAAGTTCAAGCCATCTATTTGTACTTAGTCTCGTAACAACACCGCTTGTGTTCGTACGTAAGAAGACACAATAAAAGATAGGATGGCAGGAACCGGGTGCGTATCATTATGCTAAACCGCTTATTGAGTCTGCTCTGTGCTCTCCCATAATCCTACGTGCCCTCTTCTCAACTATTTGTTGCCATTTCCCCTACTCCTACACCTCTTGAAGGCTTTTAAGTCTCACTCTCTCACAGTTCATCGCATGGATTGTGTCTCGATCAGGTTCGTGGAAGGTTGAGCTGGTAAATTGACGGAACCCTTGGGTCGCTTCCTAGGATCGTGGGAACAAACACGGCATGTTTTAAGCAACAGAATAACATCTGCACGCAATATTCCGTAATAGTGGCTGTTAATAGATTCCCATGTCGTATCCCAACCACCATGCCCGTTTGTCCGATGAACCTGCTCAACGACATCAACGATATCGTCTGTGAAAACTACCGCCCTCATACGATATGAAGTGCTCTTGCTGACTGCTAACAGTCTCGACTCGCTCTCGTCCCACACGAACATCTTGCGTACATAGTTGCGACGACTGAATTCTTCTTGTGTAGTAGGTTGTCGCCGCGATTCGGTCAGCCAGTCGATGATCTTCCGCCCCTGGACATGAGTAATTCTTCGAGAGCTAGGGTGTTCGGCGATAGATCTTGCGAGCGAGGCCCGAGCACTGTCTTCAAACAACGAGCTTTCATTCTGTATGGTACTCTCCATCGTATGCCTGCGCTTAAGTAGAATGTCACTGATACGTGTTGATGCGATCACTTTAGCGCCAGCGTACGCCTCCAGTCGAGGCCATACCGAAAACGAAGCTCAAGTCTGCCTGACCCTTTGTAACAACAATTCTTGTTACTTGACACCGTAGTTTCCTTTATTGATAGGGTCCGAAGAGCCACTGCTTACGGCGGTCATGACAAGCTCTGAGGTACAGCGACTTTGGAACGACGCAGTGGTCAGCTATGAAGCTGCCACTGGCACCAAGCTTAACTCCCTTCCCTCCATTGCCAATGCGAGCGACATCCTCAATGCTCTCCAGACGCAAGGGACCAGATTCGAGGCTTTCAGACACAGCAAATCCAAAGTAGATAAGATCAGGTCAACTTTGGGGGAAACTTTATATTTTGTTGACCAGCTAAGCAAGATGTTGACTCCGGCTTTGTCATCTGTTAGTTTTGCCGGCATGATTAAGTTTTGTGATGTTAACGCGAGTGATATTGCAGACCTTTGCACCAGCCCCGGGAATTTTCGCCGCTGTTGGGATCCTCATACAGGTAATCAGAACAATGAAGACAAGATGTCCTCGTATGCTCAGGCTAATATCGTAGACCGTGAATAAAGTTTCAGCCGACTACGACAGTATTACCGAATTCTTCGAAGATGTCCATACGTACCTGGAGCAGCTACAAGTTTTGGAACCTCATATCGCTGGCTCGACAGAACTTCAGGCAGTCACTGTCAAAATCTTTGCTGCTGTGCTCGAGTTTTGTGGTGTCTGCACCAAGCATGTCCAAATGAGAAGACGCTGTAAGTGTGTCTGTAGGATGCCAGAAGTTGCCAGCCATAAACTGATCACCGACACGCCAAATAGTGAAAACCTGGCGGACTCTTCTGCATGGCGAAGATGCAAATCTAGCGGAGGCAAAGAAGAAGTTCCGTCGGGCATGTGACAACGAGCAACAAACGATCGGGAAACTCAATTATCACCTGCTCGAGCAAAACAAGAATGACCATGCCATGACTCGGGCAGCTGTGGATGATTTGGGTCTGAGCAGTAAGCAGCTGGTGGTGAACACTACTTCACTGACCCAAGCAACAAGAAGCATGCAGTTACACTTTCAAGGTAGGTGAAGCTCAGCAGTGGATTCTGTCGCGTTAAATATGTCTAGAGCAGAAAATCGCTTCCGAGAGGGAAACGACCTTGAACAATTTGTCATTGCTGAAATTCTTGGGGAAACAGCAGGACATTTTTGCCAAGTATCGAGACGGGACGTACGACTGGGTTGTTAGCCATCCCGATTTCGAAGCATGGTTACGGGATGGCACAAGTGGTGTGCTCTGGTGTTCAGGAAAGCGTAGGGGTACCCATTGCGCGTCTTTGTTCGTGACCAGAAAGCTGATTGGTTCTTCAGCTGGAACAGGCAAAACAGTCGTCACGTAAGAGATCCTACTCAGTTCTGAACCGGTCTGCTGACTTGTTAGATCTTTTACAGCTAACTTCGTGGACGAGCATACACGAAGTAAAGCTGCAGCTGTTGCCTATGTGTACTGCGATTACAAAAATCCAGAGACTTATTCCGAGACAGGGCTCTTGTCCAGCATCGCAAGACAGTTCGCCGAACAATTGAAAAGCATACCAGCTGCTGTGACCGACTTTTGCGAGCAGAATTTTGGGCGCCTTCGCGCTGCTACTGCGACGAAATGGGTCGATCTGATCAAGAAATTAAGCCTGCTCTTCGGCAGCAGATACCTGTTTGTGGATGCTCTAGTAAGACATTCTCTTCCCAGTCCAACACATCTTTTTGTCTAGAATTAAATCTTGTGTAGGATGAATTTCCAGAGCAGTCTCGAAAAGATTTTATCGCCAATCTTCTCGAGTTGTCATCCTCAATAGCAATATTCATAACGTCCCACCCAGATCTAGAGCTCGGAACGAAATTCGCGCGCTGTTGTCAGATAGAGATCATGGCAACCAAGTCTGCTATCATGACTTACCTCGAATACGAAATACCTAGGCGCTCTACTTTGTGTGGGTACATCGCAAAAGACCCTAGTCTGAAAGACGACATCATTGGGACAATCCAAAAGAGTGCGAATGGCATGTAAGATTTGTTATTCTTCAACTATTGGCCGCAACATGACTGAAACTCTTGCAGGTTTTTATTGGTTTCTGCACAACTTGAATATCTTAGTAGTCAGGTTTCTCTGAAGCAGACACGCACTGCATTGAGTACCCTTCCGAATGGAGTTTCTGAGTACTATGCGCAAGTCTTCCAACAAATTGAGTCTCAAGTTCAACACGAGCGCGTCCTGGCCCAAAAAGCCATATCTTACGTGCAATACGCCCGGCGACCACTAACGATCTCTGAACTGGTGCAAGCACTAACTCTTCGATTTGACACTGAGAACCTAGATGAGACCGACTTCTCTAGTCGTAGCTATATCTTGGCAAGATGTAAGAGACTGCTGCATTTCAATGAGACGGACCAGACCGTTGTTTTGGTCCATGGAACTTTGAACAAATACCTCAACGAGCAACCACAGCATCTCTTTCCTGATTTCAAAGTGACCTTTGCGCGAATCTGTCTGACGGCACTCATGCTTGAACCTTTCAGAAGTGGATTCAGCAGAGATTTGTGCGACTTCGAACAGAAGTTGTGCCGCTACAGTTTTTGGGCTTATGCCTGTCGCTATTGGTTCTACCATGTCTCAGAGCATCAAACAGATCAATTGATCCAGGATCCGCTGCTCGTGTTTCTCAACAGTAAGCGCATGCTAGCCGCTTGTGTGCAAACCTTGTATACGTCACCGCTCAACGCGACAGACTGGCACGAGAGATTTCCACGAAACTTCGGAAAAGCTCACATGACCGCTCGATGTGGTTTATATGATACTTTTCTCCTTTGCGTGTCATCCTCTAATATTCACCATCGAGACAGTATGGGAATGACACCATTGCTCCTAGCAGCGCAATTCGGGTACGTGACAATAGTAGAAGCATCGATAGGCAAGGGTGCTGAAATCAATGCCTACAATGTAGACGGAGAAACCGCGCTGATCTTAGCTGCCAAGAATGGACATATTCATATTGTGCAGCTGCTTCTCTCTCTGGGAGCTGACATCGACATGGAGGACAGCGGAGGATGGACTGGGTTGGATTGGGCAGCACTGACTGGAAACACGACACTTGTCCAGCAGTTTCTCAAAGCTTCATGCAGCCACATTTTAAGCGATGACAAAGTTCGCCGAGTGTTGTTCCTTGCTGCAGAAGAGGGTCATGCACAGATCGTGCAAACCGTGCTGGATCACAAGGTGGATGTCAATATGCGAGATGCATTGGGTAGTACAGCATTAGACTGGGCAGTGCCAGCCGGCCGACTTGCGTCGACCAGAGCGTTGCTGGACAATGGCGCTTCCATTGACTGCAAAGATAATTACGGAAACACAGTGCTCCATTGGGCCATTCAAGACGGAGACATGATAGAGCTACTTATCAGCCGCGGAGCCGAAGTCGATGCAAGAAATGGGAACGGACAGACCTCACTATGCTGGACAGCCCAGGATGGGACAATTTCGGCAGCGCAACGGCTGCTGCAGCATGGCGCGGACGTCGATGCACGAGATGCAGATGGCTTTAGGCCATTACACCGTGCTGTATTGAGAGGTCGTATGGACATGGCAGTCCTGCTATTGAGTCAAGGTGCAAAGCCTGACATGGAGGGCGACAAATTTTGGACCCCCTTGCGCGTAGCACTCGTCAAAGGTCATACGGATATCGCACATTCGTTGGCAACAAGAATCGCAGACGCAGCGGCAGTGAGCACAACTGTAACCGCACACTTGGCAGATCGCGATACTCGCGCATACTTCAACACGTGTCTTGCAGAAAAGGCGCAGGCCAGTACCGTTCTGACCGGTCTGCGAGCCGCGATTCAAGAGGACCAATTCGAGCGTGTCAAAGTGATGCTGGAAAAAGGAGCAGACGTGAATGCGCACGACACAGGTGGTTGGACTGCTCTGATGATCGCGCTGTGGAGTGGCAACATACCCCTAATGCAGCTTCTGCTGGAAAAAGGTGCTAAGATTGATGACGTTGGGTGGGACGAGCAGACTGTTCTTCACTGGGCGGTCCGTGGAGGAGATGAGGCAGATGTACAATTTCTGATCGAACACTCAGCAAGCGTTGATGTCAATGCTTTTGGACAGTCTCCCGCGATGTTGGCTGCGAAAAATGGCAAGACCTCCATCACGGCACTACTCATTGCAAATGGTGCCAATCCGTTGCAGGCGGATTACCACCAGAGAACATTGCTGCATTGGGCTGCCAAGTACTCTGATACGTCTCTCTTACGTATATTACTCAGTCGTGGAGCGGATGTCAATGCGACGGATCGCTGGGGCAGGACGGTATTGATGTGGGCTCTGGAAACTGACGGAGATTTGCTGCTGGACTATCAACGGCTTGCAGTGATGAAGCTACTACTAGAAAACGGAGCTACGATCACTGCACAAGCACAGTATCGCATCACGGTGCTGCACCTTGCTGCGTATGTTGGCTCCGTGCCGATCATCCAGTGTCTTTTGGATGCGCACACATCTACAGAAACAAAGACGCAATGGTGCGACAACTGCGTCTGGTGGAATAGTGAGCTAGATGTGGCAGATATCGACGATACTAAGTACAATGCGGTGCGACTCTTGGTGTCAAAGAGGAGTGATGGATTGACAGCTTTAGATATTGCGCATGAGGTTGGAATGTTCGCCGCAGAGTATTTGTTGAAGAAACATATAGGACTCTCATAGATCTACGTATCTCGGCTATTGGTGAAGCAGTCATGTTTTTAGTCCAATCAACCACTCTCTGAATGAGCCAATAGGTTCGCCATTTAGGCAGCCTGATAGGGTGAATATCTTTGGACGTGACGCGAAAAACGCGTTCATCATTCAGTCGAGTCGTTTTGGGTTCTCCACAGTGTTGTTTGTCCAAACTCTATTTGCCTAGCCGCAAATTTATTTACCGGCGGCGTGTTTCTAACTGACACTGATGACTGATATTGCACTCTAAATTACTAGCAGCATACAGCACACTAACCATGGACGAAGCCGCTGTATCGAACGATATCTTACGGCAGGCATTATTGCAGCGAATTACTGTGAACGGCGTCGCACCTCGAAAGCTTGCAGGCGCAGGATTCGGCATTGTCGCGACGAAGGACCACGATGTAAGTTTTCCCCTGCTTCTTTTGCGACACAGAAGATTTCTATTGTCGAAAATGCATCCTTCCCTACGACTAATCCTTCCAGGCCGGCGCACTCTTGGTTTCTGTACCTACGTCCTGCCTGAAGACAACTCGAACCGTTCCACGAAACCTGCACCGATTGACTGAGGGTGTATCTGTACAAGGCCTTCTTGCAGTTGACTCGATGCTCGACTGCTCTAAGAAGTGCCGCTTGTGGAAGAAGATTTTGCCCAGCCCGTTAGTTTTCGAGCAAACTATACCATTCTGGTGGGATGTGTTATTGCAGAAATTCCTGCCTGCGGCCTCGACGGAACTGCTTGTCAAACAACAGCACAAGTTCGAGTCTGACTGGGCGTGTGTCTCTACAGCACTTTCGTCCCTGTCTAAGAGTGAGTACGCGTACTACTGGTTTGTAGTAGGCACTCGTACATTCTACTACAGCGACCCAGATACAGAAGCAGACGAAGACCCTGAGGAGTGCCTTGCTCTCCTCCCGTTCGTTGATCTTTTCAACCACGCCAGCGACGGCTGTGAAGTCGTCTTCTCTACCGAAGCGTACAAATTTACGGCAAAGAAGGAGATTCATACAGGTCAAGAGATATTTACCAGCTACGGTGCTCACAGCAACGACTTCTTACTGACAGAATACGGATTCGTCCTCGAAGATAACCCGAATGACGTGGTGGTCCTCGACCCAGTTCTTTTTTGTCGGTTTGACGATAGACAGAGAGAGATTCTCAAGTCACACTCGTACTGGGGAGAATATACACTGGATGCGAACGGTGTTTGCTACCGGACACAAGTTGCGATACGGCTTTTGTGCATGCCAAACAACCTGTGGCAGAAATACCTGGCAGAAGGATTTGACGAGGATGACGACTTCAAAGACGCCGTTGTTAGTATTCTACAGAACAATTTGAAGCAATACATCTTGATTGCACAGAATATGATCGAAGAATTGTCACAATTGGATGCTCGCTTCTCCGTACAGCGAGCCCTGCTGAACAAGCGCTGGCACCAAATACTACAAACTGTTGAGCACGCACTACTCGTAACGTACAGCAAAGCAGAGGACGAGCGTGGCTAGCATTTCGTGATCCCGAGAAGATTTTACAAAATAGGATCATACATCAAACCCCTGTCTGTGCTGTCAGTACCACGAGTGGCATAGATGACAAAGAACGTGTGTGCCAAGCTCGACAACGTCAACCAGGGGAGCGGACTGCACGGCGAGAAATGTGGCCCATTCACTGGTCATAGTTTCGCCTTCACATGTCCTTCAGGTTGCGCTTCGGTACACGTGCTCGAGCCCCATACAATGGGAAATCTTGAGGTCAACTACCATACCATGGTTATCGGAGGACCACGGGCAGGTGACTCGGACGTTGCAATATATCGTGGAGATACGTGGATCTGTCAAGCAGCAATACATGCTGGTTTGTTCAGCAACGCACAGGGTGGTTGCGGCGTGCTGACGCGCAAAGGCAAGCAGCAAGACTTCATTGCCTCCAGGCGCAATGGAATATCAAGACTCAATTTTAACTCCAGCTTCCCTCTGTCGTTCTCCTTAACCTCAACAGACAATCCATACAGTGACCCGCAGTGGCGTCTCCTTACCATCTCAGCTCTTGCCTCAACCGTTGTATCCATCTCCACGAGCTCTTCGGCGTCATTCTTCACGATAACCTTTATCATTCTCTACTTCCAGACTGCCTTAGCTAGCGACGCGCCCTTTAAACCCGACTTCTCGAGCCTGTTTTCCCTAGCTATCGAGCGCTTCTTACCATCGGCTTTCATCGTCCTAGTCTTGTATCGGTGGTGTGTTCGACGAACCTCGTACAACTTAAAAGCTTATTTTGAAAGGACAATATTATGGCTTGGTGGTTGCTGGTTCGGCGCTCTTAACAAGTATATATTTGATAAGATACCCATCTCACGACCAACCCTCACGACCTACAACAACAACCGGGTTCGATACCCGCCCTTATCATTCTTTTATCACTTTTAACCGCGGCGATGATTGGTATTAGTAGCCGGAGAATCACTCAAATGGATCAGAAAGGACGGTATCGACCTTAAGAGGCGGGTGGGTTCATTTACTGGCTTTTGTGATCGACAAGCTAACACATCCCAACACTTCAGTGCCAGCCTGGCTCTGCACGTGTGGTTCAGAATTTCACATACTCCCTGTTACTGAGCCAGCTCTCTCCTTCATGAGACAAATGGGAAGAGCAACTGTGAATTTTTCTGTCACTCCAGATAGGAACCCACCAGTTGATCGGCATGTCTTCTGCGGGCAGTGCACCGCCAACGATAATGAACTTAAACATCACTATACAACGAAGGTAGCTCAGCGTGATTAAGTGGATAATTCAAATGAGATTTAGCACAATTGAAGCGAGTACGGAGGTAGCGCCAACATAAATAACGTACTCCGTAGCCCGAAGCTCCAATGAAAGTGGGAGTTCGCGGTACACGGTAAGGTTAAGTTGATCTCTTTGTCACAGGCACTAGTATTTTTAGCGTGGAGCAGCCGTAGCCACTGGCAATGGCCACAATCAAGCCTTGAATGCATAAGAGAGGATGGCAGCTCGAGGGCAGATATGTCTGATTACCCGGAACTTGGGTGGAAAACTGAAATATAAGAAACAATTACCAACCTCACCTTAATTCATCCAGATAATGATGATCAGGAAAAGAATATACTGTATATGTAGATAAGAGAATCTGAGGAGCCTGATACTGTGGAGGCGCTGATAGGAGAGGAGAGGAGAGGAATATGGGATATGAAACTCAGGAAACAGAACTGTACTGGTAGGAATGTACTGAATCCTTGTGTGTTGGTTTATGACATTAGAGACTTTGTGATTATGGTATAAAAGATTCTTCTCCGGCTAGATATCGGGCCATAGTCTGCAGTAAGAGCTTTCGTTGTCCACCGACTACACCGTCAATATAAAGACCGACTTTGATGTATAGAGTCTGTGCGACAGGCTGAAATCGCTGCGCCGCTTCTCCATCCCTGCTGTGTGCTCGCTGATCCGAAAGTCTCGCAAGTGTGTGGTCGACCAGTGCTATGTCGTGCTGACCGTCCACAATCTCTGGACGGTTTGGAACTTCGACCTCTTGAAGGTCTGCATGCTCGGTCCGCACCACCCTGATGTTGAGATGCAGTCGTCGTAGCCCTGGGAAGAAGCGATATATATCATACACGCGGCCCTTGGACCTCTGCCAGTGCTCGGCTTTTATGCACAACTCTAGTGATCGTAAGCTCGTTCGAATCGTGCTGGGGAAACCGTTCACACAGTATTGGCGGAAGACACTGACCGGCGATGCAAGCCGTACGTGGGCCCAAAATATTGGGAGAGCCTCTCGACGAGTTTCAGTGTCGCAGTAAAGAAGCGCCTGAGGACACTATCTAAAAGTGGAGACACGGTCGACCTTCAGCCTCGTATTCTCACATTCACATTGGAAGTAATGATGGTCCTTCTCTTTGGGGAACGGGTTATGAATGACCTGATGGATCAAGAGTTCTCCGATGCATTCAACGATGCCACTCGTGGTACTGACAGCACAGACAGGGGTTTGATGTATGATCCTATTTTGTAAAAT
>Ga0181465_100013_pt1 | contig 33832 bp, 43 predicted proteins | sample InSIn3gowninarea_FD_119076 | JGI IMG/M metagenome (GOLD analysis project Ga0181465, IMG submission 119076) | Clean room microbial communities from NASA Spacecraft Assembly Facility at Jet Propulsion Laboratory, Pasadena, California, USA -... ... | reverse complement strand
TGCCAATGAACACTTTTTACAAGCGATGGGATATACACTCAATGAAGTGGTAGGCAAACACCATTCTATGTTTGCGGAAAGAGAATATAAGGAAAGTGAGGCATACACTATTTTCTGGCAACAGCTTTCTTTAGGCAAAGCACAAGTTGGAGAAGTAAAACGTATAGCTAAAAATGGAATGGCAATTTATATGAATGCCAGTTATACGCCTGTATATGATCAGGAGAAAAGAGTAACAAAAATCATAAAGTTTGCACAAGCCGTTATTAAAGAGGAAAAGGTAGTATTGGAGGAATTTTAAAAGAAGGGTGCCTGCTAAAAGGGGTGGAATTTGAAACTTATCAAGTTCCATCATTCCATATGGAAAGAGGCTGTAAAATAAACTGTGTCAAAAGAGAAAAATAAATAACTTTCCAACAGACACAGAAAAGATGAAAACAGAAGAATTTGATTTCGAATCCTTTAAGAAAGAAGCTATTGAAGGCCTATATGCAGGCAAACCGCTCAATGGAGAAAAAGGTATCTTTGCCCCCTTACTCAAACAACTTTTAGAAGCCGCCTTAGAAGGCGAGATAGCTTCACATTTGGCTGACCAGGATCAAGGGAACCGGCGTAATGGTAAAAGCAGTAAAACAATCAAAACAGCCGCCGGTGCCATAGAATTAACGACTCCCCGGGACCGCCACGGCAGCTTTGAGCCACAAATTGTTCCTAAGCGGCAAGTTGTGATCAGCGAGCAGTTAGAGGAGAAAGTAATTTCCTTGTATGGGATGGGTATGAGCATGCGTGATATAGCATCCCATATTCAGGAGATGTATCACATGGAGTTGTCGGCTCAGACTTTGTCTTCAATTACTGATAAAGTTATTCCCTTAGTTAAAGAATGGCAGCAAAGGCCACTGGAGTCTGTATATACCTTTGTTTGGCTGGATTGTATGCACTACAAAGTCAGGGATGAAGGAAAGGTGGTGTCACGGGCTATTTATAACATTTTAGGGGTAAATACTTCAGGCAGAAAAGATCTGATCGGCATGTATATCTCAGAAAGTGAGGGTGCAAAATTCTGGTTATCAGTACTGACAGATTTAAAGAACCGAGGTGTGGAAGATATGTTGATTGCTTGTATCGACAACTTGAAAGGCTTTGCCGAAGCCATGGCAAGTGTGTATCCACAAGCACAGGTACAAAGCTGTATTGTCCATCAGATTCGTAACTCCTGTAAATATATAGCATCTAAAGATCAGAAAGCTTTTATGCAGGATTCAAAACCTGTTTATCAAGCCATTAATAAACAAGTAGCTGAAGATGCCTTACTTGAACTGAGTGCTAAATGGGAAAAGAAATACCCTATTGTCATCTCCTCCTGGCAGAACAATTGGGAAAAACTATCCACTTATTTTCAATATTCTCAAGAGATCCGACGGGTAATTTATACCACTAATACCATAGAAGGATTTCACCGCCAGGTCAGGAAAGTGACAAAAACCAAAGGCGCTTTTCCATCGGATATGGCCCTGATGAAGCTCATTTATCTGACCGTACAGAACATTAGCCAGAAATGGACGATGCCTTTGCAGAACTGGCCGCTGACTTTGTCGCAATTATCTATTATCTTTGGTGAGCGATTAGGCCTGGATTTGCTCAAGAGCCTACCGGCGGTGGAATCTGTTCATCGGCTGCGCTCCGCTAACAGCCAATAAACAGATTCGACAAAAATGAAAATGACACAGTTTAGTTTACACTCCCAAGTGGGGAAAATTGCACCATTGAATAATTTAGCCCACTATTACTTCTTTGTTGCATCATCATCTTCTGGTAAGTTACTGCAATAGCCTTAGCAACATCAGTACTATTCAAATTAACTTTTGTTCGAGTTTTTATTGGGGTCGATTAGAAAATATCCTTTCATTCTGTTTTTCTCACTATACTCTATCATTTTTGCTTCCCTTAAAATCTTGATATATCTCTCCGTAGTGGGTTTTGCTTTGTGTATTGCCTCTGCAATCTTCTCAGCCTTTAAACCAGGTTGATTGGTTAAAGCGTATAGTACTTTTATTAAGCCTTCCTGTACTTGAGTACTCACATCAATTACTCCCTTTCCTATAGCTTCTAAAAAACTATTATTAATAGCAACGATTGTGTCTTTATCTATTAGTTCTGTAATAGGTGTTATATTTCTATCATTCAGATCACTATGGCCAACTCCAAATATTGTAAGTGATGTGGTGTTAGAGTGAGGTACCCATTTAGGTGTCTTTAACCCCAGTCTTTTACTTTCCTCTATTATTTTGATAGTTCCTCGCCTGGACTTCCCTCGAAAAAGTGGACACTAAGTTAAGAGCGATTGTAGGATAGCCATATTAGGACTGACCTTCCCCCAAATATTCAGATATATCATAAGTTACCCTAATGGGAAGTTACATTAACGTCCCCTGGCTGCTTTACTTGATAATCGCATCCTTTCGCCTGCTCAAATATTATGCAACCTCAATTTCCTATGGTATATTTCAAGCATTGGATAGTTATTAAGAATGCAGGCTCAGTATTAATTGTCATTTCGAGACTTACATGTTTATTTGAGAAACAATAAGTAAGATCATTAATGCCGTATTACGCCTTAGAATTAAGTAGACGGCGGTCTGCACAGTAGAAAATAAGTACATCAAAGTCGTGACGGTTTTTCTCCGTTCTTTTAATTTAACCCATAGCTGAAAGCTTCTTTACAATCACTTTCTGATCTGCTTTGGAATTTGTCAGATCCAGCGAAGTTTTGAAATGATTTACCGCTTTTTCATTGTCGATGCCCGTGTACAATTCACCTAATAATGCATGGTATAAATGGTGGGCAGTGAGATTCAGTTTCTCTGCTTCCTGGATGGCGATTTCTTTCCCGTTTGCTTTCGACAACGCGTAAGTTCGGTTTAATGCGGCCATCGGTGAATATTCGATGATCAGCAATTGATTGTAGAGTTGCAGAATGCTTTCCCACTTTTCCTTTGTATCATTTTTAATGGTATGAAAATACGCGATCCCAGCTTCCAGGTGATATTTTGATAGCATATTCCCCGATGAAGACTGGTTCAGAAAATGCTCGCCCTGGCGGATCAGGTCTTCGTCCCAGAGGTTTTCATCATGATCTTCATACAGCACCGTTTCTCCTTGGGAATCGATCCGGGCTTCGAACCGGGAGGCATGGAAACACATGAATGCAAGCAATGCATAGACGGGCGGCTGGCTGGTGAGCTTACTTTCCAGAAGCAAATTTGTGAGTCGGACAGCTTCCAGGCAAACATCCTTGCGCAGTGTTACAGTGCATCCGGAAGCATAATAACCTTCATTAAAAAGCAGATATAGTGTGGTTAGCACATTTTCCAGGCGGTTCCCAATTTCGGCAGCCTCCGGAAATTCAAATTTCACTTGATTCGAACGCAGCTTTTCCCGTGCGCGAAAAAGGCGTTTTTTAATGGTTTCTTTATTAGTCAAAAACGCAGCTGCGATTTCATTTATACCAAAACCGCAAAGGATGTTGAGTGAGAGCCCGATCTGCGCCTCCGCCGGAATGGACGGGTGACAGATCGCAAACATCATCTGTAACTGGCTGTCGGTGATGTTGCGGTCCGAAAGATCAATGTCGATCCCGGCACCGGAATTTTCCACACCATTTTGCTCATAGGTAATCTGCTGCGCAATTTTCTCATCGAAAAGGGTATTGCGTTTGAGGTAATCCTTTGCCTTGTTTTTAGCGACGGCATATAGCCAGGCCGTGGGATTTTCCGGAAATCCTTTTATCCCCCATGTTTGCGAAGCCTGCAAAAAGGTATCACTGGCAATATCCTGCGCAATTTCAATGTGTTCCAGACCGAAGCGTTTCGAGAGAATGGCTGTGATTTTCCCGTATTCTGTTCTGAAAAGATGAGGTATCAGGTCTGGTTGGCTCATTTAAATTGCAATTTCTCTGACTTCTACATTTCCGCCCTCGAGCAGGATGGGACAGCTACTGGCAATGGCCGCAGCTTCTTCCAAAGATTCGGCTTTTACAACGATGTAGCCGCCGATCGATTCTTTGATTTCGGTATACGGACCGTCGGTGATCACCTGACCCGGGCGTACCACTTTTCCGTCATGAACCAGCCGGTTTCCACGATTGGACAGCTTGTTTTGAGCGGCAATGCTTCCAAACCAGTCCATCCACAGTTTCATGTTCGCCTGCATTTCTTGCGGCGATGCCGATGGTCGGTCATGTTCCGGGGATCTGAAAATTAATAAGAAGTCTTTCATTACAGGAATGTTTAGGGGTAAAAACGAATGACGATCGGGAAGGCCGGGAGTGGACAAAAGCCCGGATTTTTTTCTAAAAAAGATTTTCACTTTCCATTCACAACCTTTAAATCATCAAAAAAAAGCTATAGACTACTGAGGTATGATTGTTTAGAAATTCGGGCACCTTCAAATATCATTAACAATTACAATATGGCAACTGATTCTCCCGCACACAAGTCATCAAGAAAAAGAAAAGCTGGTAAAATTTTCCTGGCCGTGGTCATTCCCATTGTTGTCATCAGGCTGATACTTCCGTATGTAGTATTGCATTTAGCCAATAAAAGTTTGGCCGGCATGAACGGCTATTATGGCCATATTAAAGATATCGACCTTGCTATTATTCGCGGAGCTTACAAGATAGACAGCATTTATATCAACAAAGCGGATACGCTCACCGGAAAGCAAACGCCGTTTTTTGCGTTTTCCGAAATTGACTTATCCGTAGAATGGGCTACGAGCTTTACGGCAACTTCCCGATAAGCGCTAATTAGCAAACCGCTATTTTCCGTCCATTTGTAATGAAAACCTCAAGTTAAGAGCGATTCTTGTTTAGCCACAATAAGGATGACCCCTCCCAAAAATTTAGACATATCATAAGTTACTCGAAAGGGGAAGTTAATGTAACTCACCATTATGATTCGTTACCAGTGGCTATGGTTTTTACATTAGAAGGTATCCGGCTCCCATCTTCTGGCCACTTTTTTCCAGGAGGCTAATCTGCTATTGACCTGCTCCATGTTAAAATATTCCGGGTCATACTCCCCACCAAGCCATTGTAAGTATTGCTTGTAAAGTTCTCCTTTCCCTCTTCTTAGTATGGCTAACATTTCATAGTAGCCCCCTAATCCACCACAATCCTCTGGAGGGCAACTCTTGGCTCCTGCAATGCAGATAGGATAAATTTGCTCTGTTGCAGGAACCAAAACTTTTTCAACAAAAAGGCCATGGACCCAGTTATCACTCATGTCATAGACATAAAGCATGAAGGCATTCTCCAGAAGATATTCTTTAATTTTCACCTTTCTGGAATCAACTGCTTTAGGCATATCCTGCTCCCAGGAATGGATCATGTTTGTGAAGACCGCCTGCTGTTTAAATATATCTCTGAACTCATGGCAATGGCTATTGGTCCAGCCAAAAGAAAGCTGCAGTAGGCAATGCAATTGGTAAAAAGTGATCTCATCAGGTACCTGAATAATGCGGTAGATATGAGGATCGGGAAAATGTCTTTCCCCGGAAAGAAAACCTCTAATCTGTAGAATGGCTTTTGACATAGAAATATTTCAGCTAAGGGTGATTTTCAGGCAAATGGCAGCGGATAAAATGCTAAACTCAGTATAAAGTTTCCACATCCGATGCTGCTGACTAGAATTTTCTAAAACTAAAATAGAAAGATCCAGTCTGCAGCATGCAAAAAAAGGTAAATTATCTGACACAGTTTATATTACAGTCTCTTCTTCCCCTTTTGGGTAACTCACTAATCTTGATATTAAGTATGCCTAACTTTTTTCCTCCAGTAAAAGGTAGCAAGTCCAACTTGGAGTTCCTACTCAAAAATGCAGAGATGAAAGAGAGCCGATTTTATAGCTAGATTTTTTAAGTTTCGAGAAAGGGGAGGAATCTGTAACTTTTAGTTAAATTTATTGGCAGGATAAAAAAAGCATAATAGAGGATGTGTCTATACTATGAATTCTTGTAGAATGTGCTTTGTGGCAGTATAAAGTTATTGTTTCCTTTTACCCTCTGACTTTGATTTCATTCGAATAGCTTCAATATCTTGAATAGATAGTTTTGTGATTTCACTGATCAGTTCATTGTCGAGACCCTTTTTTATCATTTCTAAAGTGATCTCAAGGGTTCTTTCTTCAGTTCCTTGCTGATATCGTAAATCTTTTTTTATATCTAGTGTGAGTGCCATTTTCTGTTCTTGTTTTAAAATTAATGGTTGTAAGTCCCTCAATAAGGAAAGCATGTCTAACTGCCTAACACTTCTCTGAAAATTTAAGTTGCTTTCCTGAAGTGTACGTAATTTAATAAATATTTCTTCAATTACTATTTCTGGCTCCACCTCTCCAAAATTACATAGTATGGCAAGCAGTACTTCTTCAGGAATATCCGATGTGATAAATTCTTTGTAGGAGATAGACTGCAAGTCAATGAGCTGGAAATTATATTCGAAAGTAGGCATGGATAGCTTACTGGGCATATTAACTGGATCATTGCCAATGTAAAAGACAATCTGCCTGATAGGTAAACGATAAATTTTATAAATCAAGCCGGCATAGACAAACATGCGGTCAGCAATCGACTTATCATTGGCTGTTTGAAATTCAACATGAAAAACTAAGGTCTGATTATCTTTAGTAATTATTTTTTCTACAAAATCTGCTTCCCTTTCAATTGTGTAATGCAATTCCGGATAGAGCACCTCACCTTTGATTGGTTCAATATTAGTGGTTTTGCTGATCAACTGTAGAACTACCTTTTCTAAGTTTTCTTTGATGATCTTATCGTACTCTTGAGCCATTATACTTTTTTTGGCTCAAAGGTATCACTTTTATATTCTTACAAACTGGGTTTCCCCCAAAATAATAGAAGGATAGAAAAGATCAGGCAGCCATTGAATAGGCTTGCTTGTGTTCAAATTCTTCCGGACTTAAATAGCCCAGTGAGGAGTGGCTTCGTTTTCGATTGTACCACACCTGGATATATTCAAATATATCTTGTTTAGCTTCTTTTCGACTTTCATATATTCGCTGATAAACCAGTTCTTGTTTCAAGGTAGCAAAAAAGCTTTCCATCACAGCATTATCATAACAATTCCCCTTTCGGCTCATCGAACAGCAAATATTATTATCATTGAGTACTTGCTGGTAATCGTTACTGGCATACTGACTGCCCCGATCTGAATGATGCAGGAGTCCTTTTGGTGGATGCCGGGACTGCAAAGCCATTTTTAAAGCATTGATTACCAGCCATCTTTCCATGTTGGCATCCATCGACCAGCCTATTATTTTCCTGGAGAACAAATCTAAAACCACAGCCAGGTATAACCACCCTTCTTTGGTATGGATGTAGGTAATATCCGTCACCCACTTTTCATTAGCTTTACTAGCTTGAAAGTCTTGGTTGAGCGTATTTTCTGCCACTGGTAAGTTGTGTTTAGAATCAGTGGTAACTACAAATCTTTTTTTTCTTTTAGCGGCAATTTGATGCAATTTCATTAAACGAGCCACCCGGTTCTGCGAGCAAGATATGTTTTGTTTTTTCAATTCTATATACATTCTCGGACTGCCATAAGTGTTCCGGCTTTGCTTATGAATGACTTTCATTTCTTCTACTATTTGCTGATTTTCCTCTTTACGCTTACTTTTGGGGTGCTTGCGCCAGGCATAATGACCACTCACAGATACCTCCATCACCTGACACAACAAGGCTATAGTAAATTGCTGAGAATGCTCCTCAATAAACAGGTATCTTTCTAGGAGCGGCTGCTGAAGATACCCACTGCCTTTTTTAGTATTTCAACAGTATCCTTTAGCCGTTGATTTTCTTTTTGTAATAGGCGGAATTCCTCATCTTTTGTATGGCCTTTGCCTGGAAACGCTTGCTGCCCATCGGTTTCTAATTCTTTTTTCCAACGCCTGAGCACACTTAAATGAATACCTAGATCTTGAGCCGTTTGCGTTTGATTACCGTTTTTTTGGGCTAATGCTACAGCCTCTTCTTTAAATTCCCGTGAGTAGTTTTTTCTACTAGACATCTTATTGTGGTTTGGTGGATGAAGTAAATATAAGTACTCTTTTCTCACCTTCTACTTCTACGGGGGAACTCCAAACCTCCTTTTGATGACAAGAGTGAATTTTGTAGTTAGAAGATACGCCCCTTTCTTGAAACTCTCATCTCAAGTAACTGTTGAGCCAAATCAAGTGCTTGACCTCTCCGCTATTGATGAAAGACTCCTATTGTATAAAATGCTTACCAAAGAAGAAGCCCTTTGTGTAAGATAATTGAAAATAAAAAAATATCTTTATATGGCAATCAGTTGCTTTAAGGGTTTAAAGTAGCTTAGACCTCACCTATCATTCATTTACCTTCTAAGGAGTCCAAAGTATACATATTTATAACTAAGTAAGATTTTAACAGGAATTACAGAAAATATAAATATTCAATAAACTTTTAAATAATGCGCAAATTTTGGGTTGGATTGGCCGCTGTCCTGGTTCTGGTGTTGTTCTCTTTGATTCTCAATGCTTTTGGCTACCTCTCTGTTTTTGATGTGGATACCCTCACGGTAGTGGCACCCCAGCCTTACGTTATTGAAAAACAAACCCAAGCAACTCCCCGGATCAAAGAACCTACCCTGGTTTTTGGCATCGCTGCTGATTCCTTTTTGGTAATCAATGAAACCATCAAGACCGGACAGAGTCTGTCACATATCCTGCAGCACTACAATATCAGCAATGCACAGATGGATGCACTGGGGCAAAAATCCAAAGAAGTGTTCAATCTCAGGCAGATCCAAGCCAATAAACCCTATACCCTGCTCTGTGATACGGATTCAGCTCAAACAGCCCGTTACTTTATCTATCAGCCAAGTGCCACAGAATATGTAGTCTTTAACTTGCAGGATTCCCTCCATATATACAAAGAAGAAAAAGAGATACAGACAGTAGAACGGGTCATAGCAGGGACTATTCAAACCAGCCTGTATGTGGCCATGGCAGAAGCAGGTTGTTCACCAGGGCTCATCAACCTCTTTGCTGATATTTATTCATGGAAAGTAAACTTTACTGCCATTCAGCCGGGAGATGCCTTTAAGCTGATTTTTGAAGAACACTTGCTAGATGGTCAAGTAGTAGGCTATGGAGAAGTGAAAGCGGCTTATTTTGAGCACAACGCCAAACCTATGTATGCCATCCATTATGGAGAGGGAAAGCAGGCAGGCTACTACGACCAGGATGGTAAAAGCATCCAAAAAGCCTTTCTGAAAGAGCCTCTCGAATATAGCCGTATTAGTTCGCGTTTCTCCATGAAACGTTTCCATCCCGTGCAAAAGCGATTTAAAGCGCATCTAGGTACAGATTTCGCGGCCCCACATGGTACTCCCATCCGCAGTGTAGGGGAAGGACTGATTGTAGAAGCAGGTTTTGCCAGAGGCAATGGCAATTATGTAAAGATCATGCATGATAAGACCTATACTACCCAATACCTGCACATGTCCAGATTTGCCAAAGGCATTAAGAAGGGAGCTCGTGTAAGTATGGGGCAGACGATTGGCTATGTGGGCAGCACTGGCCTGGCTTCAGGCCCGCACCTTTGCTACCGGTTCTGGAAAAATGGCAAACAGGTAGATGCCCTGCGGGAAAAGCTGCCGGAAGCGAAGGCCATTGACAAGCAATATGTAGCCCAGTTTGAGCAACTCAGCCAGGCGCTGATTACAAGGCTAAGCGAAGTTGAAGCAACTGTTCTAGTTGCCAAAAATTGATGCTCAACACAGGTTTTCCCATGCAGGCAAACCTACTAAAATAAGTAGGGGAGTTCCCACTTTAAAAACAAGAGTAGCAAGAAAGCAGATATAAAATTCAGCTCTTTTAAGTTCTTTAGAAAGGGGGAATTTGTACAACTCAACCATCTTTGCGCTGTGTTTTCAATCATAAATGACATAAAAGTATATACTGCTTAGCCAAATGAATAGATTTGCTCTTCTATGGCTTTGAGCTTAGCGTATAACTCCTGTTTTTCTTCAAGAGAAAGCGTGTTCCAGAGCATATTTATCTGAGTAGCTAATCTGTTAAAGGTATTTTTCAGGATAGTCAACTCCAGACTATCCCCTGCCATTGGATTTTGTAAACTGATCAAGTTAGGCATTGCTTGTTCTCTTTATGTCTACACTGGATAGCTTTATTAAGGAATGCGCTTTGAGAGAGTGACTAGTTTGTAGGTAAAGATGGTTGAGAGAATATAAAAATAAAACCGGTACTTATTGGCTTTTCCTACCATTTGATGCAGGCATTTAGGTTAGTAGATTTGTATATGCGGCTGAGGCAGCTTTTAACCTCGATCTTATTTCTTGTCCACAAGCGGCAGAACAGGTTTTCTTGTCAGCTGAAGAACAAGGGATTTGCTCTCCACAGTTGACACAATTTTTACTAGTTCTAGATAAGTTTGCTAACTCATTGGAATACGTAAGGCACTGCAGAAGAGGGCGGCTAAAAAGGGATTTCATAGCCTAAAAATAAGCAGGCAGGCGCTTGTATTTTGGTGGATACTGCTCAAAAACCTACAGATGTGAGAATACATTCACAAGCACGCTTTATTACCTATTGAGTGGAGGAAAGTAAATACCTACATTTAATAGGTAAAATCTAGTTTTATTTCTTTATACCAAAAAACAAAGGGACACAAAGAGTAACCATCATCGTTTTTGCCTCCCTATTCATACCATGTAATGATTGCTGTTACTTTACTAGTTTTTGTTGGATTAATGATAAAATCTTCTTCTATCATGCTCACCCTACTACAACTGCAAAGTTTTTCTCTCAAACGTCAGGATAACTACATATGGGAATATGGTACACTTATTAGCCGGTTAATAACAGGCAATACCATCATTAGTTTCTATCAGATGGGTAACTATTTTGCTCAGATCGTATTTAACAACAGTGAAAATAAGATTGAAGCCATTATTCTTAAGGAATCTATGGAAAAGCAGCCTGATGGGCTTCATGAATCAAGCTAAGCCAATAATGGATCAAAGCATAAGCTTACTCTTTGTTACCTGCCCTATTCCAACAGATGATATCTTTATTATTATTTGAAAAGTACAGGGCTTGCTATGCGGTTCTTCAGCTTTTTAAAGTAAAAAAAGACTTCACCAATTGAAGGCTAAAAATAATTCCTGCAAAAATACCCCTAATGGATTAATTTTTGCCTCATTTTTTACTGTATTATGTCGGCGAAACATAATGCAAAAGTGTACATCATAAAGGCCTTGGCTTGTAGTTGAGGCTTTTTTATTGTTATGCTACAATGGGGCACATAGCCAGTATTTCCTCACAAGGTAAGCGCTGATCAATTCATTATAAATTTTTTTTGCGTTAATCTTATTTTTTCTATACAGTCTTTAAATTTGACTATGCACACAATGTATATTGTATATAAACTTTTTTTGTCAAAAGTTATTGTCTATAAGTAAAAAGGGTATGTGAATCGATTTAACCAATCTTATAGGTCATTATTTCATCTTTTAAGAGCATGAGCAAATAGCTTTTCAAAGCCAACCATCTCACACTTAAGAGTGGATATTTTTATTTACTTATAAAAAGTAAGTCTGATTACAAGAAAAAGTAGTGGTACCCTGTAGTAAATTGCTATATAATACCTCGAGAACTTATTGACTATACCCCCATAGAGTTAAGTGATGGTTCCCGATTGTTGGTGTTAAAAAGCCAGTATAACAGATTTGTTGGCAGATGGAATGGAAGTAGATATGCACCTTTGAGTAAAGAACACCCCGAACTATTTACCCATTTAACCTATCTAAAAGAACAAATTGACAACTATGAGTAAATTAACATCTTCAAAAGTGTCCAACTTGCAAGGTGCGCTTGCTTTAAGTTAAAATCCTTTACTCTTGAAAGGTGATAGCTTAAGAGGCGGGTATCCGCACCCAAGGCAAGGAAGTGATAATTTAAGAGCTGTATTTTTAACAGCAGGCAACAAAATGTTTTTTATAAGAGTAACAGGAATAAGGTTTTGATCAGGCCATGAAAACCTTATCTTTAATGCTTTGTAAGTCCACATCTATACCCATGGGTACAAGAAGATAAAAGGGTTGGAAAGAGCAGGTGAGAAGGGCTTTTGTCAGTTCTAGCTGAGCAAATGAATCATTGTTGAGCAGAAGAGCTTTAAATCAAGCAACTTGTATGGAAAATATAGAAGCTATACCTGTTACAATATATAAGAAGTATTCCTCCACTGTTGGTGGAGAAATGCAGCTTATTTGTCTCAGCCCGCCTACTATGGAAGAATGTAAAGAGATAAAAGATAATATAGAAGGACTTATCTTTTCTACCTACAAAAAATATCATTATATCTTTTTGGAAGATCCCTCTAGCACCATTCACTTTTTACACCTGGCTAAAAATCAATGGGAATGGAGAGCTAATGCAGATGATAAATTTTATAAGCTGACAAGACAAATGCAATTGATCAACTACCCTACTTGAGAAAGAGCTGCTCCACATTAACTTCCATAAGGCTTTCACAGTATAACTGGCTTTTATGGCTACCTGCCTCAACAGGCAACAGCATTTCATGCTTTATTTGCCCTCTGCTTATTTTAGGCACTTCTTTTTCGTTAGATATCTGCAGGCAGAGCCTGTGTCCAGAATCAATCTCAGAACTGATACTCGCTTTTCCTTCCAGTAAACGGTTGCAATTCCAGTGAAAGGAGTAAGCTAATTTTTGTAAGCTATAGAATTATACCAGAAATAGGCAACCTTCTATTAATGAAAAAGAGAAGTTAAAATAATTCCCCCTGGCTTCTATACAACTCCTAGTCCCAGAGTTATTTTCCTAGAAACATCAGCCCCTGATACGAACACTGTTGCACAACTTAAATCAAATGATATTCTGTCCAACATTTTGTGTTGTAAGAGCCAAGTAAAACGATCTATACAGTTCATTTTTTTCATTCAAAAGAATATTTGGCGAGGTATCCAAGACGGAAAATAATTGTGCAACAGCCAGGGGGAATTAATTTAACTTTCCCTTTCTTTTATCTAAAAACCTAAGTGGGTCAAATCACACCTAACTTTTCTCCTTGCCTCTGTCTGAAAAACAGGTTGCCTTACAGATATATTAGTTTCAACATTAACCTTAGCTGAAAGTTTCGCGTAAAAAATCACCTGATCTAATTTTTTTATGTGTACCAAACACCTCAGGAAAAATAATAAAATATATTTCTTTATTTTTTTCTCCTTGATACTCAGTAACACTTTTGTGTCAGCCCAAACTGAAGATATAAATCCTAGTATATTTATAGGTACCCAATTTCCTTTACAATATACCTTAGGATTCAATTACCATTTTAACCCAGCAATCTCAGTGAGGGCACAAGTAGGTTTATTAATAAAACCCTACGACAAAATTGTGCTTGAAACCATTCCATGAGCGATTTAATCGAAAGGTCTTTAGATCATGGCCTTATGCTTACATTGGGAGGAAATTATCACTTTGGTAAAAACTACCTTGGCCTCTATGGTCAATATGCTCAACTAAGGGGAGAATCCTCCTTAGAACAGGTAGCAAGTACATATTTCGATAGAGATCTTTCTTTTCTCAGCCCTTTCGGATTATCACTCCTTGAAATTTCTGCCAAATCCAATCTGAGTAACTTAGGTATAGTTTATGGCAGAAGATTTACATTACCCAATCCCAAGTTCGAAATTCTGGCGGAAGCATCGATAGGTAAAATAATCGGTTCTACTAGTGATTTTTCAACCAATCAATCTCTGCTAGAGCGGCGGCCATTGGTAAAGCAACTTTACCGGAATCTGGAAGGAGACTTTAGGGAGGCTTACCGCAAGTATGGCTATTTGCCTTCTATTAATGTGTATATCAATTATTATTTTTAATGTTGATTCTCCTTGCTATTATTCTTTGCCCCACTACTCAATTATTTGAATAGCTACCCTATGTTTTCGATTATAGATCTTATTGGCAGAAACGCCTTGGCTGTTGAAAGAATAGCAGGGGTGGCAGACGATTCAGCATTGATACAATCAAAGAATTCACGACTGTATATAAAATCCCATTATAGAGAGGGAGGCATAGAAATTACTTACATTGATCATATTGCTGACCAAGTATTGATCTACGGTAAAGAAAGTAGTTTAATAAAAGAGTTCATCTGCTTCCTTGGGCTTAGATTTACTCCAACCAATATTAAGCATGTAGGTGTAGTCAAATATTACAATATAGCCGGCTTAGCAGAGGTAGCCTTTTATGGAGATAGAGAAGGTAAAATAGATAAACTGCATATAAAGGCTTTTACTACCTAATAATCAAACAAAAAGTGTAAGGCCTGCTGTTTTTTGGATAGACATAAAGAAGAAAATTCTGTTGCTGAAAGACTATCAATATTCACGCTAAAGTGAAAGGGGGAATTATATTAACAAATCTTAGCAACAGTTTTTAAGTGCTTTAAAATTACCTTTTGTAGCGTAAAATTTTCTATATTGAAATCTACACACTACCCTTAGCGGGAGAACACTTACTGCTACTAACGCCTTTTACAATGGATGAAGATATTAAAAAGCTCACAAGAGAGGAGCTAATTTTAGAGATAAAGAAATTGCGAGCCGGAATCCGTGCCCATCGGGATAGCAGCAAACACGAGCTGTGTTGACATCACCCCCAATTATGGAACCTTCTACCTGAACAGATCACTCCACAATTGGCCGTACCAGCCTGGCCGCAATTTTTGAGAGGCTGCTTGCATTATCGGGAATCCCTGGATGTACAACTCCCAAACGCTCCAAGAGTGGACGAAGAATACGATAGGTCGATATCAAATGCAGATAATGGCTGATACTTTTGAAAACTACAGCGAGGCACACAGCAGAAGGGGCTAAGATGAATGGAATAAGTTAGAGGAGACAAGCTAATCTTTCCATTCTTGCCCATACAGGAAATTCCCCAAAGGTGGAGTTACGCCAACTTAATCCGCTCTCTTTCCATCCTCCACTTTTAAATGGGAACTCCAATTTGGGTTTCCCCCAAAATAATGGTTCTTCCGCAAGTTCCGTGCTCAGGCGGCATAGAGGACTCTTTTGCGAAGTAAATCAAACTTAGCTCTGCCATACATCTGTCGTTTCAACAATTTGAGGCGATTAATTTGCCCTTCGGTCTGCCCGTTACTCCACTCTGTTTCCAAAGCAGCACGAACGGCAGCATAATCCTGTTCAATACGAATAGCAAAGTTTTGTAACATAGCCATACCAGAATTTTTGCAATTCTTTAACCATGGGTCCAATTGTTCTGCCTTACGGTTTTGAATGAGTCGAATAAACTGCTGGGCTAATAGATAGATTTGCTTCACCTGCATATCCTGTTGTATACATAGTAATACGTCCACTTTTTCTGGCTTTAACTGCTCAGAAGATTGCATCATCAACCAGGCTAACTGGCGGGCAGAAGGCAACGCATTGCTATCAGGCGGAGGCACAATAGGTGAGTTTGTATGCTCAAAGATTTCTCGATCAATATTGCTTTCAGTAGTCTGCTGTTTCTGGCGACGCTTATGCATCCATTTAGAAACTTGTCTATGGGTGCCTGGATAACCTTTTTCTTTAATTTCTCTCCATAATTGCATGGCAATCTGGCAGCCTTCCTGGTAGCGTGATTCTAAGTAGGGCAAATATGGATTCAACATGCTACCTCCGGCAGATCTTCCGTTTCTTTCCGGAAAGATTTCTGCATAAAAATATTTCCTGACAGTAGTAGGGTTGATGTCGAGTCTTCTGGCAATCTGCCCAATTTTCCAACCGGCAATTTGAAGTTGTTTTATTTGCTGATAAGTTTGTAAACGCTGCTCCCGGCTAGCCTTACTAGCCATTCTTTCATTTGTTGAAGTGTCTCGAATACTAGTAAGGAGACGGGTAATGATGGGCTCTGCTTTATCTTTTTGTTCTACAAGTAATGGCCGTATCTGCTGGTAGCTGTTAGTTAATAATCGATCCAGCATCTGTTTTAGGTTCTGCAATAAATGAAAACGGTCAGCTACCTGTACTGCCTGCGGAGCACCTTCTTTAGCACCTAGTGTATATTCACCCGAACGGTCTCTGGCAATCACTTCAATACTTTTTTGCTCAAGTAGCCAATTTTTCAAAGTAGCTGAGGTGCGGTCTTTTAAAAGCTCAATAGGCTTATGGGTCTCCAAATCTACCACAATAGTACCATAGGTAACACGCTTGCGCATCGCCCAATCATCTACACCTACTACTCGTGGAGTGGGTGGTTGGGGTGGAGACCATTTCCGTATCAGACGCAGCAGGGTATCTGCACTGGCAGGCATCTGTAACTGAGCAGCTAAACGGCAACCTGCCTCACCGCCTAAGCTAAAAGCTATAGCTTGTAAAATAGTAGTGAGTCTTGAAGTACGTTGAGCTTTAACAGGTAGACAGTCAAATCGTTGGACAAATGTACGCTTAGTACAATCTCCATTCATACATCGAAACCGTCTTGCTTCTACGTGAATGGTAGTTAGTTGCCCACTCATTGGCAGATCTTTCCCTTTACGCCAATAGTAACTATGTATACGGTGGGAAAATACTTTGCATTTTGGACATGTGGCGGTGGCAGCTTTTGCATGTGCCGTAACACTTACTTGTTTGTTGAAATTTTCAATTTTCTGAATCTGTAATTCTGGTAAATTTATGGGTATTCTGTGCATCATTTCTTGTTCCTCTTTATAGAACAAAGAATGACTTCAATAGAGTTTAATACCACCAGCACGGAACTTGCGGAAGAACCACTTTTACGGGGGAACTCCAAAACCTCCCTGTTGAATTTAGGACAACTTAACGTTTGGTCCTTCATTGGCTGGTGAGTCCTCCGCTTCACTCATCGGCTCGTTTCCACCAACTACTACGACCGCTGCTGACTTCTCAAGCCATAACACGTATGGCTCGAGATCTCCCCAGGTAAGAGCATATTCCTTCCTCCGATTCCTGCGGCATCTACCCACTATGGTTTATTGGCCAAGGGCTTCACAAAGATGTGCTTGCTTACCCACCATAGCCGGCCTCTTATGCCGTTTCTGTCCTAGCCTGTCCTGAGCGCAGTCGAAGGATCAGTACCGGATTTTGCAGTCTCGCTTCTTTCAGTGCCTGTCTCACAACAAACCACCTTGCGACTTGCTAACAAGCTTTGCCAACTCGCTTGTAAGGGACTTGCACCCTCTGGAATATTATGGTATCTTCGATACCAGATGCCCATGCTGGGCACACACAACAGTTAAAACGACAAGCGGGATGCTCACGCGCATGGCTTATTCTTGTATCACCGCCTGCGTTTAGCCTCTATCCATTACATGCCATCATAAAACTGATCGCTACTAATTGCAAAAGAAAAAATGTTAGACTCATTCCCTAAGTTACATACAGACCAACTTGACCTTATCCAAATTAGTCAAGAACATTTGGGAGACATCTTCAAACTGTTTAGTGATCGCAGGGTAACACAATTCTATAATATAACGGCCTTGACTGAAGAACTTGAAGCGCAAAAGTATCTTGACTGGTTCAGCAGCCGTTTTGCTGATAAGACAGGCATTCGTTGGGGAATTTCCCTAAAAGGACATAGTAATATTATTGGAACACTAGGCTTTAACAACTTTATAAAAAGGCACCGAGCTAATTTGGGGTATGACCTACAAGCCGATTTTTGGAATAAAGGTTATGTGACAGAAGCTTTAAAAGCAGTAATTGAATTTGGCTTTAAAACACTTGACATAAACCGGATTGAGGCTGAAGTTATGCAAGGAAACACGGCATCGGAAAGAGTGCTTGCAAAACTTGGCTTTAAGAATGAAGGTATACTGCGAGCTTGGATGTACTGGAACGACAAACATTACGACATAACTATGTTTTCACTTTTGCACTCCGATTTTAAATATATAGAAAATTACGGCATGTAACATTAAACTCGAACTGACAACCGGCCTATTCTCAGCTCAGGTCTCAACACAAAGGCACGGTTTGCAGGAGTTTGTGGTACATTATCAGTAATAGGAAACAACTACAATAAATGAAACAAACACTTTTAACTACATTATTACTTTTATTCACTGTTATTGCAGGAAGCGCACAGGAATATAATGCCTTGATTGGTAAAGCCGACTCTTTATACAAGGCCAAAGACTTTACCAATTCAACAAAAGTTTATGAGCAAGGTTTTAAACTGGAGCAAAAGAATTCCTCTCATTTGTACAATGCTGCCTGTTCAGCCGCTCTTGCCGGGGAGAAAAAGAAAGCGTTAGCTCTACTTGATTTATCAGTGCAAAAAGGCTGGACGTATGTGAATCATCTTCAACAGGACGCTGATCTAAACTCCCTGCATGGGGAGCCGCAGTGGCAAGAATTGATCAATAAGCTGCAGAAACGGGTGGATGAGTTAGAAAAGAACTATGACAAGCCTTTGCAAACCCAACTTTTGCAAATTTTGGAAACGGATCAGAAATATCGGAGACTGATTGATAGTGTATATAAAAGCTACGGGATGGAGTCTGGGCAGATGAAGGAATTTTGGCAAATCATTCACAAGCAAGATAGTATAAATTTGGTTGGGGTAAAAGCAATACTGGATAAGCAAGGCTGGGTTGGCCCACAGAAGATAGGTACCCAAGCCAATCAAGCCCTGTTTCTTGTCATCCAGCACAGTGATCAAACCACTCAGGAAAAGTACCTTCCCATGATGCGGGAAGCAGCAAAAAAAGGAGACGCACAACCCAGCGATTTAGCTCTTTTGGAGGACCGGGTAGCTTTAGAGCAGGGCAGGAAGCAACGCTATGGTAGTCAGATTGGCACCGACGAAGCAACTGGTAAGCCTTATGTTCTTCCTTTAGAAGATCCTGCCAATGTAGACAAAAGAAGAGCAACTGTCGGACTGCCTCCCCTTGATGAATATGTACAACAATTTGGATTCACCTGGAATGTGGAGGAATATATAAAGCAATAGGGGAAACAATAGATAAACTACTGATAGCACCAGACCGGGCCGATGGCGGTCCATCATGACAGCTTTAAAAGAATACAAAAGTTCCTTTCTATTGGTACGCCTCTGTTCCATTTTTAAAACAAATAGATGATCTAGCTGTGCCCTCGTATTTGCTCTTTTTGTCTTTAGGTTTATAAATATGATTTTCCCTTCTTAAAGGCTGTAGGTGGTTCAAAATAAACGTTCCTCGAATTGCACAGGAAAAATGGCCTAAAAAATGTGTATCAACAGGGAGAAACTTCCCCTTAATGGTTGATGAAAAATACTTGAAAAGTAGTAACTACAATTAAATAATCCAGACAACAAAATCACAGTAGGATAACAATGAGCAGAGAGAAAAAAGGGTGGACTAAGCCACCCCTTCTAATATGTAGTGGTTCACTTGATACGCTACACCTGGCAGCCTCTAAAAAATTGTATTTGGCTAATTTTCCTTGTTTTTAACTTTGGTGTCTTAGCAGAAAAATGCGGTGGATTTATGGATAACTCTAGCCAGTTACCCACAAATCCACCGCTGTCACGATAGTAGTTTTTTAAGATTTTAAAAAATGTACTACTTTGCTCATTTGTTGTTATTTAAATATGCATAAATCATTAACCCAATAAACCCTATAAGCGCAACAGCTGATATTGAAGCAATGCTTATGTTAGTGTTTATGCAAAACTCTGAGCTAGTTCCCATTTTACATGTTTCTCTAGTTGAGGAGGCATTATTTTTCCTTGAGTGATACGAGCCGGCATGAAAGGGTAAGTAGTGGCTTTCCATAACCCACTTACAGGACAGCAATCCCCTGTAGAAATTTCTATCGTTTTATTTACCAGTTTTGTTTTTTTCATTAGACAGATGTTTAGATGAGTACAATCTGCCATAAAAATAGGAGGAGGAAAACACAATCATTGTTTTGTGAGTACCAATCTTTGACACTCACGTTGCATCAAGCAGTTATTATAGAATTTATCTCATAAAAAAAGGATGCACTGCACCCTTCCTTTAAATTAAACCTAAAAGATTAAAAAATAAATTCTTTTCTTTGCTAAGTAAATAGATAAAATTATATTTCTTATTTGCTTTATACAATTTGACTAAATTAATTGACGTTTTTGGGTCAATAAATCGGTATATCCCTTCAAGAGTTACTAAAATAATTATGGAAGCATATATGATTGATGTTATGCTTATGATTCCGCAATTTCCGCAATGAAAGAGCCTTCCTTATGGGGAGGTTTTTTGATTTACGCGTTGTTCTTCTTTCTCATTCGCTGTTTCCATTCTTGGTAAGGTGGCCAAATTATCGAATATATCTTTACACCTATAAATAAAGAAGCCATTATTATCAAAAGCAGTATTATTGGGTGTGTTTCCATGGAAGTAAATCAAGTCTTAGTACTTAGTGTGAAAATGTTTTCAACTACCGACATATGCCTAGATACTGATTTATCTATTCAAGTAAGCATAAACCATTAACTCGATAAAGCCTAGGAGCGCAATAGCTGACAATCATGCACTTATTAGATGCCTGCAGGTACTATTTCTAGGCAGAGCAATATGATTTTTTTAATTACAGCTAAAAATTGTTATTACATAAAGAAAGGATGTATAACACCCTTTTTTTAATAAAAACATTAATTACTACAAAAATAATTTATACTTTTATTTTTGTCATTGATCAGTAACGGATTGTATTCATATAAGTTTGCAATGATTTACAGTAAGCTCTTAAATAAAAAAAGGATGCAGAACATCCCTTTTTTAAATAAAGCCAAAAATCATGAAAGCAAATAAGTATTTACTATTACAAATCTAAAAAGAAGCCCTATAGCTATAATTCAAATTGTTTTCCTAAACTTACCCGCATGATTTAAAAAGTAAAAAGTCAGGCCAAATGCTAACACTGGTCTACACTACAGCATCAGCTTACCAGTTATTCTTCCTCCACTTACTCTCTCTTCTCAATTTAAGAGCAAGCCTGGTTATTAAGCGGCCATCGGCTAGAAGTATAATTACGATTGCAGGCATAAGAAGTAACATCAGTACTCCTAGATGCATTTTTATAATTGATAGATCCATACTGCGTATATCTATCTTTCGTTGTAGAGGTAATTGATCACAAATAATCTCATAATGGTATATTCTTAAAAAGCTCTGTCATTGATGGGGCTTTTTAATTTATTAAACTAGTACTTAATAAAAATACCTCTCTATTAGAGAGGCTTTTTACCGGTTTAACTATTTTATTAATTGAATATAAAAGGGCAATTCTTTTAAACCTTCCCGTAGTCACTTGCTGAATATGAAAATAATTTCAAATTAATTAGGTTTGAGATTATGGTGAAAAGGTTCTTATTACTAGTAAGGGTCTTTGTTTATATCAACTTAATTATTGGGACAACGTTAGCATAAAAACACAAAGACACACAATTCGAAAGAGCCTTTTATATTAAGAGGCTTTTTTTACTGCCTTACTTATTTTTATACCTCAGATGCACAATGATTTCATTAAGCATAGTAATTTCCGCATCCACTATATCTAATAAGGGTACATTCGCTATAGGTTCCTTCTTAAGTACTTTTCGTAATTGAAGTTGAGAAGCTACTATTTGTTCATAAAAATTTATTTCCTCATCCATATTAATTACCGGTTTATCTGTTTAATTATGTATAAATCATTAAGGCCAGGAGCGCAGCCATAAGCCGGCAGGGATGACCACTACTGCAAAGGCAATAGTAAATATTGTTTTAGGCGTTGACATGGGAATAAATCCGAAATACCTGATCAGGTAAGTACTATAAGGTATAAGCTAATCAGTTTTCTCTAAAATGATCAGAATAGTAAACAACTGTAAAATTGTAAATGGATAGGTATTCTTTATTGATCATATCTATGGTAGCATCTTTGGCAGCCACTAAATTCTGGTAATACTCCTTTTGTAGAACTCCCTCTACTCCATTAGTACTTCTGGTAGTGGCTCAGTTTCTTGGGTATAAACGTGTCCAGCCTGGGTAGACAAATCCCCTTTTTAGATAGACAGAGGATCTACTACTATAAGCAGTATAGGCTCCGTTTACCGCTTGAATACTTCAGCTTCTAACCGCTTCAGTCTATCCTCCACATCAGCAAGCTTGGTAAGTTGGGTATCAATGTTGTTGAGTCTATCTACAACAGCAGTAGCGAATCTGTCAAAGCTGGCAATAATAGTATCCTGTTTGCTGCCCATGTCTTCCATGCGCTTATCCATTCTTTCCAATATAGTATTGGTGCGGTCCTGGCTGCGTAATAGATCCGCTATGATTTCTGAGAAGTCGTTTTTATCTGGCATTCATTAATTTTTAAGTGTGATATCATATGATTTCATTGCCTGCTCAAGTTCTTTTAAACTTTTGGCACCTGCATTTTTAAGTGCCAGAAAATCTTTTTTTGACCATTGTTGTAATTCGCTCAAGTGTTTTATTCTGGCATCAAGAAGAATATTATATAACCTTACAGACAGATCTACATTGGATATTTCCATGTCGCGCTGCTTTCTCTCGGCTTGCTTTATTTTATTTTCTCTATCAGTTAACTCTTTATCAATCTCGGTTTTTAAAGATCTTAGTTCTGTATCGGATAATTTTTTAATTTTTGCTAAAAAGTCTGTGCTATTTGTTGCCATGGTTACTTATATTAACAATTATAAATCCTATACACCTGCATAGGCTGAAAATACTTTCCTGTCGCTGTTCGATACACTTCCCTATTGAGCTGGTCGGTAATCTGCTGCTATGATTTCTGAGAAGTCGTTCTTGTCTGACATCGTTTCAATTACTTAAGATTTCAATTAGTTTCTCGCTTGTAATAGGCTTTTCCATGTAGCCAAGTATGGGAAACTGTCCTTTTAATTTTTCCTTTTCTTGTTGATAAGCGGCACTGCTATATAGAATAATGGAAGTATTATTGTGTTTTAAGTCCTCTAACATGGCAAGCTCTTGTAAAAATTCATGTCCATCCATTACTGGCATTTTAATGTCTAGTATAATAAGTTCAGGACAATTCGCCCTATCAGATAAGCAATGCTCTTTAATGTAATCTAGCGCCTGCATGCCATTATTCGCTGTAACTATTTGTTGGGCAAGATTTATTTCTTGGATGGCTTCTTGTGCCAGATACCTACTAACTGCATCATCATCTATAATGAGACAGCGTGAAACTTTTTTTATAGTCAATTATTTTATGAGTTATAGATCTGTTATACTTGTATAGCTTGAAGAGTTTTCATCTGAACTCAAATATTTCTATCATAAAGGCGCTTCACTGTCATCCGTCCAAACAGTTTACCGGTCCTTGTCCGGTATCCATCATTATTTAACTCTTCAGCTATTTTTTCAAGCGTCATGTTATCTTTCCTGCAACGGAGGATAATCTTTGCTGCCTGCTTATTTCTCAGATCCTCCCGGGCCTGATCAGCTATAGCCTGTCCACCTTTCAATCGGTGGGCATGAGTCAGATTCTCAGGCTTACCCAGCTTTACACCTTGCTTCTTTTTGGCTTGTAGTGCATCCTTAGTTCTTTTGGATATCATCTTTCTTTCTTGCTGGGCCAGAGCCGCAAAGATATGAATGGTAAACTCATTGGCTTCAGGCATATCGCAACAGACAAAGCTGACCTGGTTATCCATCAAGGAAGAAATAAAGGTTAGATTTCTGCTTAACCTGTCAAGTTTAGCAATAATCAGTTTTGCTCCTTTCTCTTTGGCCATGGCAATAGCTTTCTTAAGTTCCGGCCGGTCATCATTCTTTCCTGATTCAATATCCTGATATTCCGCTATTATTCCGTTTTGATTTTTCACATAAGAAGTTACCGCTGATTTTTGCGCTTCGAGTCCTAATCCGGATTGTCCTTGTCCTTTAGTGGATACCCGGTAATAAGCTACATATTTAGGGTTCATATTGTATAATTTGTATTTCAAGATTGTCTATTTTATCATACCACTCCTTACGCTCTTCATTGGTCAGGTGAGGCCACTATAAGTTTATATGTGAAGCAAGCGTGTTATACTCCTCTTTTAAATACATTAGTGTAGCTGTATCATCCTGAGTAATTAACTTTAATTTTATAAACCTGTACGTGCTCATATATCTTAATTTTTTTCATACGTATCGATTTCCTGCTGGTAATATTTTAGTTGAGTGTACCCCTCATTGATTTCTTCTTTTGAAAGTAATGCATAAAAAGCATTCAGTCTTACAGCTATCCGGTTGTATTTACTTTTCAAAACAGATAATCTGTGAGAGTCTTTTAAGTAGGGTCTTTTGAGTTCTATGTATGCCGGAGCCGCCATGGATCTAAATTTTCCCAATATACTCATTCTGTAACAGAACACAAACGAGCGTTTAAGACTTGTTACAAGGCTTTCAATAATTAGTATAGTGCAAATGCACGTAGTATGTATTTAGTATGTATAAATTATGCTAAAGTGATTAGTTTAAATTATAACACACTCATTACTAGTTAATTTTATGTACGCAGCATGTATTAAAAATGCCTAAATTGAATAGTTTTTTAAGATGTATTTTATTAATTTAGTACAAAAAGATGTATATGACTAAAGAAAAACTGACCAAACCAACTATTGAAATCCCTCAGCCGGCGCCTGCAGATCCTATTTACACTATACATGCTGCAGCTGTTATCTTAGATTGTAATGAAAGAATACTTGCTGAGAAGTTTCGCAAAGGAGTGATACCTGGTAAAAAGAAAATGGGAAAATGGTTTACCCTGCACAGTAACCTGGTATCCTACATTCAATCATGAGTAGAGCAGAATTAATAAGTAAGCTGCTTCCTCTCGATCCTCAACTAGCTATTCGTGTTTTAAGAAATGACAAGCTAACAGCTAAGCTTAAAGTCGCCTCCCTGCTTAAAGAGCTTGGTATTACTGTAAAGTAGTAGATACCCACCCAAATAACCCACATGCTTAATCCGAGGCAGATAGTATTTGTTTATGAATACTTAAAAGAAGGCAATGCAACTGCTGCATATAAATTAGCCTATGGTACTGCTACAGATGAGGTGGCCCGGGCCAATAGTTCCAGGTTGCTAACTAATGCTAACATTAAAGCAGAGATAGAAATTTTTAAAGTATTTGGAAAAAGCTGGCAAAACTATCAATGAATCTTGCTTAATACTTTTTATTCTCGGATTTCTCGGATTTTGTCGGCAGCAGCTTACTTATGCTACATCATCTATGTCTTACGGTATATCGATGTTATGTGTGTTTGCCGGTTCCCTTCAAGATATCGTTCTGCCTCTTTTTTGATGATGTCTTCATTATAAGAATTATAAACTCTGTTATGGACACGCCTTATCCATTCATGAACAATAGCATCGTGTGATTGTGAATTTTCATGTTCTATTTGCGCAAAATACATCCTCTCAAATCCACGTGGTATAAATAGCTCATCAAGGTCAGCTTTTTGGAAAAAGTGTTTAAAATGAGATTTCTGTTTGCGTTGGTTTACATAATGATCAGAAGAATGAACTTGAGTTAATATCAAAGAACCTGCAGTAGTATGAGACGAAATCTTATCAATAATTTTATGACAATTTTTTAATGAGAAAAAATGTAAAAAATTCGATAAGACAACTATCGAAAATATTTCATTCGGTAATTTATGAGCTGGAAAAATACCATTTATATAAATAATTTCTCCTGATTCAGCAGTTTTTATATCATCTGCTCTTTCTTTCAATGAATTAAGTTGAAAATCATCTGAATCAATAGCATAAACTTTCTTACTTTTTTTGTAATACTCAAGTACATAAGTACTCTGTCCGCATCCTATATCTATAATTGGGCCTTCAATAGATTCTTCTTTATAAAGATTTAATGGATTTTCATGTAATTCTAACAACTCTTTAGTAGAGTATTTTTCTTTTCTTAACTCCCATAATAGTCTCATTTCTTCAGTCATATAATATGCATAAGTTAGTTAAGCGTGAATTATCAGTTGAAGGCATATATATTTATCTATTCTTCTTCTGTTTTGCCTCCACCTGAAAGAGCAGCAGCAAAATTTGTAAAAAAAAAGTTAGTATAATCACAAACTAACTTGGTTTTTTATCTTGATTTGAGCCAAATTAATTAGTAAACTACCCTTGTCCATGGGTACCATCTTTTCGAAAGTGCACTTTACTATAAGCCAAAGTTTTAGTTGGTTTACTCGTCGTTGACGAAGAGTGTTTTATTGTGTGCCTTTTCATCAAAAACAAAATAGTTATTCAATACTGGCTATCCTCTCCTTTATCAAAATCAAAAATTTATTCATATCACCTCCAAAGTAATTTGCTCTTAAAAATTCCTCGTAGATTATTGCTCTGCCATAATCATTATTATCCGGACCTCCGGTAAGTAATTCATAGGCTTCTCTACTTCGACTAATATGAATATTTGCAAGCGTTATTGCATTATCTACTTGTCTTTTAGCATCATCTCTTATTTTTTTATTCTTTCCTTTATCATAGGCACGATAAGCATTAGAAAAGTCAGAATGAATTCTGTATAGAATGTCATATAGGTTTTGCCATTGTTCTTTACTCATTTTATTTGTTGATGAAGTGTGAGTTTATATTGCGTTGACGGAGAGTGATTTATTTTTTTGAATAAAACACTTTGCCGTTTGGATGAGGCGAAGCACCAGGCTATAAAAGATGTTTGGAAAAAAGACTAACTACCAAGTAAAGTAATTAAAATCAATATGGCTGGTGGTAATGGGTTGTCTATATGGAATGCGACAGAACTGCCTTTTTTTAAACTTTTACCATCTGCAGTTAAAGTATAAAGTACACTACCCCCTGAGCTCCCACTTTTAATAGTCTTAGTATTGTCGTCATAGAAAAACAACGCTTTACCGCCAGAGCTTTTTTCTTTAAAGTTTTTCCCATCAAAGTGGTACTCTATAGTACCGCCAGAGCTTCCTTTTTTAATATTTGTACCATCAAAATGATAAAGTACAGTACCACCACTTGATCCTTTTTTTAAATTCTTACCATCAAAAACATAAAGTGTAGCACCACCTGAGCTACTTAGTTTAATTGTACTGTTCATATTATATTAGTTTAGTTAGTTTAGTTGAGGAGTTTAAATTTTTGTTGCTGAAATTCCTCTTCTGTTAATAAACCTTGAGATTTAAGATTTGCCAGCTTCATAATTTCATCAGCAATAGAAGATTTGTTTCCAACATTATCTTCTGTTTTCTTGTTGACTTCTGCCAGATAACTATTGATATCATTAATCATCTGCTCGGACTTTGCTTTTTTGGGAACCTCAATTGATTTCCCATCGCTTCCGCTTGCCATTATGCTTACCTTTGCCATAACACTCAAGAAACCTTTGCTTTCATATGAAAGGCCACTTATACTTCTAACAGGTAAAGAGCCACCTTTACCGCCAAATTCCTTCCATGTAAATAAGCCATTTGTAATTTCAATTTTGGCTTGTGCAGTGCCAAATTCCCATTTCTTGTTTTCCATAATTTTGAGAGGTGTTATATTACTTTCTTTTTACATAAGTTTTATTACCGTTCTTATTTATATAGTAGTTACCACCCCTTGGCCCGGTGTGAATTGTCCTACTTGTTGAACCACTAGAATAGTTTTTAGTTGAACTAGTGTGGCTGGTAGATTTTATTTTTACTGGCTTCCTGTTTAGCCAATATTTTTGAACATAACCTCTCTGTCCATTAAAAGACACCAGGTACCAATCACTACTAGCAGGCCTTAGCACCTGCACCCGGTCGTTTTGCGACAAATTCGCTACATAAGTGCCTGCTTGGCTTGGTGTGCTATGAAGAGAGGTAGAAGCCGAACTATAAAGATATTTAACTCCTGGAGAGGTTGCATCTGTTTTTGCGCTTGTAGATACATCTGAGGTGGTAGCTACTTTAGGAGAGCAGCTAAACAGGAAACATGAGAAGGTAACAAGGAATAGTTTTTTCATTACTTGAGAGTTTTGATTATTAATTAATTTATATTCTTATAAAAAATTATATTCTTTACTCTTCGTTGACGAAAAGTGATTACTTCTTTTTCTTTACAGCTGGTTTGGGCTTAGGCTTATCCTCAGTTTTCTTGGGTTTGTCAGCAGCTTGGCTTAGGGCAGAAGCGGCTACAGACTTAACTTTCTTGGGCGTTTTGTCATCGCTTAAAAGCTTGGCAGCGATCTTAGCTACCTTTGGTGAGGTTTTTTCATTTTTTGCCATGTCAGAGTTTAGCTTAGATTGTTAGATTTAAAGTAGATAGGGCTTTTGAACTATTGACGTGAAGTGAATCCACAAACAGCCTCCATGGTAAAGGCAATGTTTATACATTGCTCGGGGTCAATTCCCATTTTACAGACTTCTCCAGTTGAGGAGGCATTATCTTTCCTTTAGCTATGCGAGCGGGCATTAAAGGATAAGTAGTAGCTTTCCATAATCCACTTGCAGGACAACACTCCCCGGTGGTAGTTTCTATTGTAGTATTTACCAGTTTTATTTTTCTCATTAGACAGATATTTAGATGAGGATAATCTGCCATAAAAGTAGGAGAAGAGAAGCACAATCATTGTTCTGTGAGTACCAATCTTTAACACTCACGTTGCATTTACCAGTTATTATAGAATTTACCTCATAAAAAAAGGATGCATCGCACCCTTCTTTTAAATTAAACCAAATAGGTTATAAATTCTTGTTCTATGCTAAATAAATAAAATGATGTCTCTTCTTTATATTATACAAGTAGGCTAAATTTATTGATGTTTTGGGTCAATGAATAGGTATATCCCTTTGAGAGTTACTAAAATAATAACAGAAGCATACAGGATCAGTGTTTATAATGTATAATATGATTCCGCAATTAAAGAGCCTTCCTAATGGGAAGGTTTTTTTATTCCCTGTTATCTTTTAGCAGGTAGATAAAGCAATTCTACATAAATTAGTATGGGAATAAAGCCACTATCTTTAGAATGCTTTTTATAAAGATGCAAAATACCTTCTGCTTCATAATCTAAGATATGATTACCGGTAACCAAGTATACTGCATCTTTAATGGCTTCCTTCTCTGCTTTCTCCTGGAGATTCATATTGTTGGGAGCTGTAGCTTAAAAAATTTATCACATCGAATTGATTATGATGTTACCAATCAAAATGTAATACAAAAATAATAGGAATACGATTACATTAGTAGAGGAGTTATACTAATTTATATCGTATAACTACAGTTTTTTTGGCAGGATTTTATTACCTTTTATTTATTATCTGTTCAGATAAGCATATATCATTAAGGCAATAAAGCCAGGAGCGCAATAGCTGAAGTTTGCCAACCACCAGGATAAGATTGTAGATTTTGGTTTTATTGATCAGTATAGGGAAACTTATTGATCTAATAAGAATCGTGCCATGGATATGCCGTGTTGTAAGAATGTAGTTTTATATACATTCTGCATACATATTTATAATAAATTATATGTATTTTTTGTTTAATTTAAGCAATTACATAAAAAATTATACTCCACCAAAAAAGCAGTTATTTTATCTTACTATCTAACAGCCAGATAGTTAGTTTTTACAATTGCTCCCAAAGGCTGAGCAACCTTACGTTTCTTTCAATTATTACTTTTTTATGTGACTAATACAATTTTTTAGAACCTTTTATCCCCTTATTTATACCTTATTTTGTAGGTAAGCACAGAGAGGAAAGGTATTGCTTTGCCGGCTTACTTCCTCTGCTGTGCATCACACTTAACCCCATATAAACAATGGAGAAGTTCTTTTATTTATTAGAAAACGTTGAGGTAATGATAAAGGTGCCTTGGCAATTGTTGTTTTTTTTGATCGTTTATTATAAGCGTTCATCAAAATCAGATAGGGGGGATTAGTCTCCCCTTTTTTATTTTCTTCTAATGAGTGATCTTTTTCATTTATAAAAGTGTGTCTCATTCATTTTAAAAGTGAAGTAAATATATATCTTGTTTGTAAATAAACAAATGATTCTGTTCAATGCTGCTGTTTATACTTTATGACAGGAAGTAACAAAAAGCAACAAAAATTGTCATTTGTCAATTTGTATAATTGAATTATCGTGTGGCGCGATTATCGTACGATACAATTAATGATAGTGAAAACAGCGAAAACAGCTTATGATTTATGTAATTACATAAAGTTGAAATAAACACAAAAAATTAAGTAATTGATGGAATTGATGTATGATAAGAATGAAGAAATAACCAGAAATTGGTACCAAAATTAAAGCAGACAACTAATAATTAGATAGATAAACAGTAAATAATGGTACTAAAAGCAGCAACGTTTACTACCAGTTGCTGCCTTTTCTCATCCGCTGTTTCCATTCTTTAGGTGTAGGTCTGATAATTGAGTGAAGTCACATTCCGGCAGGGATGGCCACTACTGCATAAGCTATAGTAAGTATTGTTTCAAGTGTTGACATGGGAATAAATCCGAAATTACTTTTTAATGTAAATGGATGTCATCTGGAGTAAGATTAGGAATATAGTCTGCATGAAAGGTTATATCTATGCGCCAAGCTTTATAAAAGTCCTCTTCTGTTTTGTAGTTAATAGTAACATTAAAAGATCTTTCAACGTGTTCTACTGTTGCGAATGAACTTTCAGTCCCTTCTGTAAAGATGTTGTATTGGGTGGTTTTGTCAAATCCTTGACTTCTGTCTGATGATAAATAAGTTGCTAAATGGTAAGGCATAATTATAATATTGTTTTGATCTACTAACAATATAATTGAGATGGTCAAAAAAAGGTTCTCTCGAACTTTTGATGATTTGGGCTACAAGTGGATTGAAAGATACCGATGAATTGTTTTATAGGCAAAAAGGAGAGATGAATTGAATATTGATTTTTTGCTGCCTGTCACACCAGGTTTAGTGTTAAATGGAATTTATTACGGAGAAAAACAGCTTGCCTTATTTCTTTCAAGCACAAATCCGGTGGCCTATTGTCCAATTTGCCAGAGTGGTAGCCGAAGGATACATAGTCGTTATGGCAGAAAAGTGGCTGACTTGCCTTGGGCAGATAAAAGAGTGTTGCTGGAACTAAGTGTCAGACGATTTTTCTGTGACCTACCAGAATGTAAGCGGAAAGTATTTGCTGAAAGACTGCATCCTTCTGTTGCCGCTTATGCTCGCAGAACCACTCGTATGGAAGAGTACCTGCAAACTTTAGCCTTACAATTAGGCGGAGAAAAAGCTGCTTTATTATTACAATTGCTCAATATCAGCTTGGTAAGTGCTGATACACTTTTGAACCTATCCCGGAAGGTTGCAACAACTACTATAGCTACTCCTAAAGTAGTGGGTATTGACGAATGGGCAATCCGCAAAGGACAAACCTATGCCACTATTCTAGTGGATTTAGAGTTACGAAGACCAATTGATTTACTGCCTGATGCTAAGCTGGAAACCGTTGAGAAGTGGCTAAAAGAGCATCCAGGCATTGAAATTATTTCCAGAGATCGGGACAGCACTTTTGCCGAAGCAGCTAGAAAAGGGGCACCTGATGCCATACAGGTAGCCGACAGATGGCGGACCCGAGGATAAACCTCGTTTAGGTCCGCTGTTAAAAAATTTGAGCGATGCCTTGAAAGGAATGCTGGAAGAAAATCAGCCGGCTCTGCGAGCAACAGCAGCTGCTATCAATAATGCAGCAAATCCGGATCAGAACTCAATTACTACACCTCTACAGGAAAACAGTATACCTCTACCGGAGAAACTCTTTGAAGAAACCGCCCCTAAAACACGCATGCGCCACCTGCAGGTGAAAGAATTGCAGGCTAAAGGATGGCCCATCCTGCGTATTGCCAAACATCTGCGCATGCACAGACAGACAGTAAAGAAATATATGCGACTAGAAAAAGTACCTAAGAGACGTCCTAGTCCCAATGCAGGTTATAAACGTTCCCTAGCAGAAGAACAACGCCTCTATCTGGCCAAACGCTGGCAAGCAGGCGATACCAAACCTCGACAAATATGGCGGGAATTAAAAGCGCAAGGCTATACTGGCACTGCTTCCTGTATTTACCGGGCTATCGCTCATCTTGCCACAAGAGCCGATAAAGGGGAATCAAGTGCAAAATCAGCACCAACGGATAAAAAAGCAATCATTAGGGCACAACCTGTTTTCTCCGCCCGTAGAGCTATGTGGTTGATGGTAAAACCCAAAGAAGATCTATCTGAGAAAAAACAGGAATTGCTCTCAATATTACTAGCCAATCATAGCCAGGCAAATGTTGCTTATCCATTAGCACAACAGTTTATCACCATGGTCAAAAACAGACAATGCCAACCCTTAGATGGTTGGATTACTGCTGCTAAAGAAACAGGCATAGCCAGGCTGAAACAGTTTGTTGCCGGAATACAGAGAGATTATCAGGCACGGACCCGATGCTCACGCACGTGGCAGGTCCGAGAGCCGGTTTATCTATGGAGTGGAGCAATGGTCAGGTGGAAGGGCAGATTAATCGCCTCAAACTCATCAAGCGACAAGGCTATGGAAGAGCGAACCTAAATCTGCTGAAAAAGCGGGTACTTTATAACCCTACAAGAAAGGCTGCTTAATCCACTTGTAGCCCAAATCATCAAAAGTTCGGGAGAACCCAAATCGAACCACCCCAGACCAGTGTCTGATTCTTGTCCGATATCTCTACACTGTCAGATAAAATAGTGGCTACTACAAGAAATTTGAGGCAAATTGCTCCATTTTATAAATGAGCACCTATGCTATGTAAAAACCTCCCAAAGTGTAAATTACTGCTCTTCAAATCTAAATATATTTTATTTCTAGGGCCTATATGATGCTATTAACAGCATCAACTAAGGCAGAACACAGATTTTCCATTCACTATTAGCTTGTATATCTTCCTATAGCTTATTTATTACTTGGTTCTTACCTATATATCCGGGGTCCATATTATTATTATCTATAAAACCGCAGATAATAAGGTAGCTAATGATTGGTTTCATAACTTGCTTTTATCTCGATTAGCTTATAGTAAAATTCACGTGCAAGCTCATTCAATTGTTGATGAAATTGCCTTGTTTCTATGGTCAAGAATCCTTTCATCAACTCGTCATATTGATCAAATAATGCCTGATTACGATTATCTTCGCTAAATCCTATCAATAAAAGAATTGTTCTTGTTAAATCACAATAATATGGCTCAACAAGTACCATTAGCTCTGATAAGCAAAATATTAGCTTGTTACTTTTCATTTCTTCGCTAATAAGTTTTATGATAAGCTCTTGTGTAAGAAGGTTAGGATCGTTCTGCATATAAAATACAAGAAAATAAAAGGGATTAACAATAAATATACACGTTTTACGCCAAACAGGAACTATAGTTCCTGTTTTGGTGAATATTGCCTTCTTATTTTTCCTGCATGGATACCATTGGGCAAATTTTTGGTCATGTGCTTTATCAAAAAAGATTATTAAAAGGACTTACACAGGAGAAATTAGCTGAAAAGAGTGATGTTGATAGAAAATATATTTATTTGCTGGAAAAAGGAAAAAGGCAGCCTACGCTGACGACTATCTTTGCATTAGCTAAAGCATTAGCCATAAGTCCAATTGAATTAATTCAAGAAGTCCTTATAAAACTGGAACCTGATAAATAAAGCATAAATAATAAAGCTACATGCTCCTTTAAAGAATGGAAAATCTGTGTTCTGCCTTAGTTGATGCTGTTA
>Ga0181465_100011_pt1 | contig 34722 bp, 20 predicted proteins | sample InSIn3gowninarea_FD_119076 | JGI IMG/M metagenome (GOLD analysis project Ga0181465, IMG submission 119076) | Clean room microbial communities from NASA Spacecraft Assembly Facility at Jet Propulsion Laboratory, Pasadena, California, USA -... ... | reverse complement strand
CTCTCACCCTCTCCCTTTCTGAATCCAAGGATTCTTCCATAGACACATGAGATACTTTATCTTCCTCCTTACTAGTAGTGCACCTATTATCTTCTTGAACATTTTCTAAATTTGTTATTGTTATTAAATTACTTCCTTCTTCACTACCATTAGGTGTGCAACTATATCTTTCATCAAAAAATAATATTGAACAACGAGAAGGTATATGGCCTATTTTTCTACAACAATAACATAAAAACAACTTACTTGCAAATTACATGTTGTTGGTATTATTTAATTGTAGATAGGCATCTCGACCTCTTCCTACATGGGAGTACTCTTCAATGCTCTTTGAATATTTGGTTTACTCTATTCCTCAAAAAAATATTCTCTATATCACTAGAAGCTTGAATGTCTTCAACATAGATGGTCTAGAACTTATCCCATATCTGTTTGGAAGTATCATAATATATAACATTCTCAAGGTCTAAGTTAGTCAACCCCTTCAAGATTTCCTCTTTATCTTACACATTAAACACATTGTCTGGAATTCCATTCTCTACAGATAACCATATATGAAAGTGTTGACAGTGCTGGACCCACCAACATTAAGGTGATCTCCCTTGTATGAGTCCCAACTAGACCTCACATCATTTAGTATAGGAGTCTCATCTAGTATGATGGCCTGGTTGATAAGGCCTGGTTGCCATTATCTTAAAAATATGCCTTAACTATTTCATGTCAACATATGACAGTGGTATACTTAGTCTTCCAACAACAAGGTTCGTATGCCTGGGGAGTGCTTAGTGTAAGTTATGTATAAGCTATTTCAATGTAAAGGGAGAGGGTGAGAGTGAGTATCAAGTCAAAAGGGAATAGTCCCAACTCACTTAGAGACACACAACACAATAGGACATGTGCAGCTTCTGGTAGAGTAGTCCACGCAGATGCAGCAGTCACAAACATAAAGTGAACAAATAGCACGTACAATACCCAAAGGACTGGTCAAAACGAGTGCAATAGTCATTATAACAAGTTTACAAGGATGAATATTTCTAATGTCTAGTGGAGTAGTGTACATGGGTAGGAAAATGATAAGAAATGATACAACACATTTCCAACATCATATGTGCTAATACAATAGAAATAATTCAACTATCTTAGTATAGGTTAAAGAAACATGCATTACAAGTGTCCAAAGAATATTCTTACAAATGAATACAATACATGTGTGAAAATGTGCTAGCCTACTAACATGCTTCTGAATTATGTGAAAGTTCCAAGATGCATCTGTACACCACACATCACTAACCTCGATAGCGGGGCATTGGAGCCATTGCTCACTCCTCAAAGAAAAGACTTCAGAATCTCAAGGATATGTGGGAGGAGACAAGGTGAAAAGTCCTTTTCATGTGAAAATGAGTGGTATATATAGCCAAGGGTGAACTTCACCCTTGGTACTCCTCAACTTTCCCCATGACTATTTGACTTACATGACTCTTCAACTGACATGACTTTTCAAATAACATGAATCTTCAACTTTGTATGCGTGTCCCTTGGAATTTCACATTACATTACATTGATTACAATGATATGGCCGATAGTAGTGATGTGGCTGAGATACTCATGACATGACTCAACATGGTAGTGTTGGTATGTTCATGCCAATGGTGGTGTCCATGTCAAGCTACTATGCTGCTGAGTGGTGACTATGCTCTTGGTGTATCATAGCTTCACCTCTGCATGACAAGGTGTACAGATTCTTTGGTGATCTTGGTGTTCTCTTGATGTCACATGTGCATGCATCCCTTCATTGGTACTTGGCATGCTTCACATTTTCATTCGTTTGTGGACAGGTCTCTTAACATGTGCTCCTTGTTCATCTTGTTCATCACCATGCCATCTTTGATCCATGTACCTATCTCTGCAATCATTCATGATGAGATGACATTAAATCAATAAATCCCCTAATCCATTATGATGCATCATCTTTTGTTTTCAAGTGCAGGTGACCAACAGAGAGGACAAGGCTCTAAAACTACGCAGAGGACATTTCAAGCTGGCATGCAAGGCTCTAGGGCACTGTCACGAAAAACTGCGTAGAGGTCACTAAGAGGTTGGGTTGAGCAGTATGAGACAATAGTGACATCTATGGGATTTGGCTCAGCTGTGATGCAGAACTTTCAATTTTTCTAGGGAAGGTAGTGCAGGCAGTAGGAGGCACTGGCAATAAAAATTGTGCATACTTCTAGAGGAGGTCGAGATCAGGTTGCAGGAGTTTCCCAAAACTACGTAGGTCTGGGGGGAATTCATGCAGGACATGTCTGTGTAGTTTCTAGCTGAGTGAGGTGTTGGGAAGCAAGTGGTCTATCCATGAAAGCTAAGTAATTTTCATGAGGTGTGGCAAGCACGCCAATAGGGGCACTCACTGAAAAAACTACGCAATTTTTAGTGATAGTGTAGTGATAGGCAGTGGGTGTTGTCCCTCTTGTATGCACAATTTCTTCAAGTAGTGCAAGTAGGAAGGGTGGTAGCTTTTGTGCAGTTTTGGGGATGAGTGCAACCTTGGGTTACTGCTTAAGTAAAATTCTCTGATTGACCAACGAGAGGCTTGATAGATGGGCTTGCAGAAAGCGCATACTGAGATGGTTTCATGGGAAACTTTTGCGTTATTCTGGGTGATGGTTAGCCAGGTTGATTCCATAATTACACAGTGTAGACTGCCTAGAGGGCAGCCTCAGCTTTGCACAATTCTAGGAAACAATGCTTGGTTACTCAGGGCTAAGGTTGTGCAATGCAACTCAATGGAGGTTCGACTAATGCAGGGTTGTCTAGTCAACAGATCTTTGGAAAAGCATTTAAGTGTGTGAGTGAGTGAAATCTTGTATACATGAACTTGTGAAGGCACACTCAACATGACTTGATGACAATACACCTCAAACCAACAGGACAACATATGCTCAGTGCGACTAACTATGGTGCTATCTAATGTTGAAATCCACAACTGTGACACTTCGCATAGAACTTTGGACAACCATGATGACACTTGTGCCATAGTGCTTATGACATTGTGTGTGAGTGCGACTGGTGTTTACATAGTTGAAACAACTCATGGAAATGAAGACAAACCTTCGATATCCCCAAAACAAGGTCGCAAACATGACATGGCAATTAACATGCCAAAGATGACAGTTGGTCAAACAAGCAAAAGGAAGCAATACATGTAGAGGAAACACATTAAATGTTTGTTTTTATTTACACACATTCATGTTACTGAAGATAGGATGATATGAAAATGACAACCAGTTGTGCAAAATCAACTAAAAGGTGTACTTTGAAAGGTTTTCTTTACTTACCATACATACCCTCGAGATGATCATGCATCCGACGGATTTTGCAGATGATGTTGATCTTTTTCCATCACTTGATTTCTTGGTCATTATCCTCGACTCCTTAGGAGTGATATCATCATGTCACCTATTCTTGTAGCCATTGAGAGATAAATCAACACAGTTTCATCAGGTAGTGACTACTGCGAGGATGAGGCCCTGGGAGGCCCATCTATGTAGTTTTTGAATGCAAGATAGACAAGGCAACTTGGACAACACCACATAGTTTTGAGGCAAAACATATTACTACGAGATGGGGGTCCTGGGAGGATACCTCTACACAATTTATGAGTGCAGTGCAAACCAAGTATCTAAGGGAAAATATTGCACAATTTCTGGAGACAACGAATTCTAGCTAGGGAAAGACCCTGGAGGAAACCACCGTGCATTTCTAGATTCCAAGGGAGGATCGAGTCTATAAGCACTATGCATTTCTAGTAGGCAAGGGAGGAAGCTTGAGGACTACAGAAACAAAGTGCACATTTCCAGGAAGTTGGATGAGGCTAGGTATCTTGGGTAATGGCTAAGTGTGAGATCAGTGAAACATATGTCAACATCGACAAGAGTTGATTTTGATTTCACATGAATACTTAGTGATTCAACATATACTATCCAGAATGCATAAGACATACTTTGCTTGATGCAATAGCCTTCTTGATAAAATTTCATGAAATGAGTGTGAAATATGTCTGTGTGATGATAACAACTCATGTGTGCATGCCTTCCCTTGAAGAAAAACAACATCCCATTTTGCACGATAAAAACCAACCCCTATGCCCAAAGATGATGCATGTTTCATAAATATGATAACATGAAAAACTCTTATGATCAATGAGGGGAAGCCTCAGATCATCAACTTAGTAACAAGTGACCAGGGACAATTGATCGTAGGATCCAAGGTAGGCATCAAAATTTGCATGCAAGCCAAAAATTTGGAGGGTGCTATCTACTACAACAAAAAGTCAAGAGTTTGTAGGTATATTTCCATTCTTACCTTCCAATTTCTATAATTTCACCCATTTAAATATCTAAATCCATTTGAGGTAATATAATTTTGGTTCTCAATGATCCCTAATCATCCTTCCATTTGTTAAATTGATCATGAAGGAACCTTGTTCTAATACAAATTGTTCAAAATCGACACACTAATGAGAGGGGGATTGAATCAAAAGTTATACCAAATTATACAAATATTCTCAAATTAAACTTTTCAATCTACTTGGTAACCATTCACATAAGAAACATCATAAATCAACATGCAAATCATGCACATATGAAACATATAAAGACACCAATATTCATCTTTATCCGTTTTTCAATGACAAGATAAGAGTTGTGATTACATCACTTCCTACAATCTTCCACTTGCAGGTTTCTTAGGCTTCCACCTAAAGGAAGCTAACACTCCCTAATTCATTAGCTTCCACTAAAAGGAGATACTACCCATGATTTATCTCCCATTACTGAAAGGAGCTACTACCCCTAATTTATTAGCTCCCACTGGAAGAAGCTACTACCTATGATGTATTAGTTACATTGAAAGGAGATAATACCCCTGGTTTATCAACTATCATCGAAAGGATATGTTACCCATGATTTATTAGCTTTCACTAAAAGGAGATACTATCGTTGATTTATCAACTACTACTAAAAGGAGCTCCAACCATTGATTGTTTACCAACCACTAAAGGAAGGAGCTAGAACCCTTCAATTGCAACCTCCAACTTGGTGAGCATGTTGATCCATCTTTCATACTATTTTCAAACTCATATCAACACTATCATCACCAATATTACCAATATCACCAATGGATTCTATGCATTCTTACAAACCTTTCTAACATTAAATCTATTGCATTCACACCTTAATGCAACTCTTATTTACCCTCTCTTTTTCATATTATAACATTCATCTTGTTGCTCCAATAACCACCTTCTTGCTTACTCAATTATCATTAAAAGGATTTTGATATGATAATTTTAGTTTGTAGCTTTGGTTTTCTTCTAATCATCAAATATGTATCTTAACTTTTTTTATCACTTGAATTCTACTTCTATCAAGTCATATTTATGTGGTCATGTAGTATTCAATCTCTCATCTATTGTTCTGAGGAGAAATTTTGAGTTAAACCGTTATTTTCACAATTCTGGTAACTTATGGAGTTTTAACAGTGACTTTAACTGCAGTTCTAACCTTAGCAAACTATAGAATTTAAAAAATCTATCAAATATATCACCAAAATGGTCTAGAATACATGATTATATTTCTTCTTTAGAATGGAATTTTTTAGGCGTTTGGACTAGACTAAAAAAATAGCGTTTGACTCTAATAAACTTCTAGTCTAATAGATTTCAGTCCAGTCGACTTTTGGTCTACTAGACTTCCATTCTAATAGACTTTCATTCTAAGTAGACTTCTAGTCTAATAGATTTTAGCCTAATCAACTTGTAGTCTAGTAGACTACCAATATAATAGACTACCATTCCAATAGACTACCAGTGTAATATACTTCCAGTGTAATAGATTTATAGTCTAATAGTACACCAGTCTAATAAAATACCAATCTAATGAAATTCTAGGCTAACAAAGTTTTATTCTAATAGACTTCCAATTGAATAGAATTTTAGTGGAATAAACTACCAGTCGAATAAATTGCTTACTCCACTCTTGGCTTGTGAACTTGTTTTGCTCATAAATTTGATCTAGGATGTCTTTTTTAGACTTCCATATATTGCTGGAAATGATTTTCTAATCTAGATCCATGTAAGTAGTTCCAAGATCATATGAGCTAAATATATATGGAAATATGGATCTAAATATAATGCCTCTTTATAAAGAAAATTCATATTTTCACGAACCTCCTTCCAACCATCTCATCAATTCCAGTTCATGAACGACATTTGAAATCAATGCTAATATATTTATGATAGAAGATATGAAGAAGAAAGTCCCTTCCTTTAAGCTGGGTATAGATTCCAAGCTCATATACAAGTGATTTTGCAAGGGCCAAACTTTCAAATTTTAGTCTTGAAATTGTCATAATAGTTATTCTTGTAATTGATATCTTTGTTGTGGATGTATGTGTTGTTTTAATTGAGATATTTTCTATGAAAGTGTGTGTATAAACATTGTTGATTATGTTGTATAAAACGTTATTGATTTAGCTATGCTGCTTGATGTGGCATTTTTTGAGATGGTTTCTTTGAGAAACAAAGGAATGCAGAGTAAGAATTATGGTGGGTTATTGTATCATTTTGTTAATGATTTTGGTGATCTCATCCTCTATCCCTAGCCTTGTGGAAAGGGATAAAGGGTGATATGATATTGAAGATGAAATTGAGCCACGGGTAGCAGGTAATATCTCCTGCCTTAGCCTTGTAATAATGACGAAAGAGAGAAATCATATTGAAGCTAAAATCAAGGCAAGGATAGCAGAGAATGCGAGAGGCCTATAAGTGGAATTGATGGTAAATAATGGTGTATTTGCTATGACATGGATTCTAACCAAATAAGAAGATAATCATCTTGGAGCTGTTTTTGAATTTTTAATTCAACATTACATTTTTTCATAAAAACACTGTCATGACATTAAAGAGATATCAATGAACAATCCATGAGAGGGAGCTCTCTACTATGTCTTGAAAAAGTTTCAAAATGTTTAGTCATGCTACACACCAATATTGGGGGAGGTGTCATTGAATGTGGGAATGGATTCATACGTTGCTGGTTTCTTCACTTCCTACTTCTTATACCTTTTTCCTTTTCTTAGAGTCAGGAAGCTTACATTGTTCTCTCACCAACACCAAACACAAATTTGTTCTACATTAGTGTGAAAATCAGAGCATACACATGCTTGAATACAATGAACATATTTTAGGAAGGTTTTATAGAAAAATATAGAACTAAGATAAAATTGCATTATAAAAAATGAAGGAAAATTGTTACCTCCTTATCCACACTTAATCCAAAATTTATGTGCAAGGGAGTTGGAAATGAGAAAAATCAGAGTGTTACCTTAATTTTTCTCACAAATGCTTGAGTGAGTTTGTATATCAAACTCAAGAAGATCAAATTGGCTCCAAAAAGTCTTTTCAATTCTCCTAAAGAAGGTATTGTGTTGGTGTGATATGAGGGGCTCTTTATTGTCCTTTCAAATTCTGTATATTCCCTCTGTGATTGAAAAAGAGTGTTCAAACATTCATATGGCACAAGGCTTCTAGTTGGAAGCCTAAACTAATTACCAATTTTGAGAACACAATATTACATCAAATGTTACCTGAGTATCCTTTAATTTCACCCAATCATAGTGTAAAAGCACTTTATGCTTCAACCAAAGAGAAATCCCACTTTTCACTATTCAATAATATTGAATTCAAAATTAGGTAGCTTACCTACTATATGAATGACAAGCCTCAATCGGAGGTGAGGTAACTGAACTCAAAGTATTATATTGTCACTAAGCATAACTCAAGTTGGAAGTGTTTGAGCCTAGATCAACCTCAGGTTGAAGAGAGGGAATCTTAGGATAACCACATACCACACTTAACCTGGTAGCTAGCCCTAGTAGGTCGGGAGAGGGCTCTGCCCTTGTAAATCTCAGTTAAGATGGTTGCAATTATGACTTGAGATGACTGAATTGAATATAGATTTTAGGCTAGGTATAGTAGCTCAAAGAATTTTGTTTGATTTTAGGTTTTGGTTGCTGGATCAATTGGAGAAGGAAGATTGGGTCCAGGAAATCAACTCAGGAATACAAACATGTTATGTGGGGCGAGGTAGACAAGGGTTTATGTACTAGAAATGGATTGAGATTGTAGGTTAAGACAGCTAAGGAGTTGAGGAGGGCATATAAGAAACTATGAATCCTCTTCAAATAGTTGAAAACATTGAAAACCAAATCCATTCCCTAGACAAAGCACAACAGTGTATTTTGTCTATTCACCTTGATTCATTTAGTTTTAGAAGAGAAAGATAGATTTTGATACATATATAACATAAGAAAAATTCATTACAAAGAAGAAACAATAAATAATCTCACTGTCACAAGAATCCCACAAAAATAGTTGTGAAACCTGGTTTTATTCATTGCCAAACTGCAGATACAAATGTTCAATGAGTGCCACCACTTCCACCAAAGTCCAACCTTTACAAATGAATCAAAAAGTACATGATATAGTCAAGGAAACTACTCAAGCTAGTTATCAAGGGTCGAATCCATGAGAAGAGGGGTGGTTTCAACCATATCTAAAATAGGAGCACAAAAGTAGGTAGTGGAACAGCTTGCCTCTAAAACATAGGAAACGAATTCATTCATCATCATAACCACTTGAAACTTGATGTATCTACCCTATGAGGTATATTTCATCCATATTTACATCAAATTCATCATTTACCATGCATACATTAACCAAGATATGAGAAAAAGTAAATTTCCAAGAAAACTAGGAACAAACTTGAAATTTAGTCAAAACTGGCAAAATCAGTTTAATGTGCAACACCAAAATTTTAATACGTAGCACCATTTCAAGGCCAATTTTAGAGGCCTTCCTAGTGTCCAAATCAGGTGAAGGTTGGCTTGTTGAAAATCCCTGCCTATCTAATTTCTGGAACAGTTTGATTTTTCTGATTTGGAGCTCATTTTCCCCTCCAAAATTTGATTCTCCTAAGATTGCCTCCTTTGTGGAAAAAAAGTGGCAAAGAGGGCACTTTTTCACTATTTTCTTTCCTTTTGGTGACCAAGACCTTGTCCAAAATTTCTCAATATTTCTGACTTGACTTATTTTTCAATGCTGATTTGAAATATGTAAGCCATTTTTCAAGAGGATGTCCCCATCAAAAGCACAACACCAATGGCGTTGCACACCTATTGGAAAAACCTGTTTTTTTAGTTTCAAAATTCATAAATGACAAAAATTGCTCAAAATTTCTTGAAATTTGGCATGAGGAATCCTTGTTAGGTGCTTTGATGAGCTAATAAAGCTTCAACCAAGATTTTGAGTTTATCATGCTCTTTTTTTCTTGTTAAGGCCTTTTCCAACATAGCCTTAAGCCACTTCATCATATTGTCAATGTACTGTCCTTTGTTCCACTGTTCACCAACATTTGCAATGCCTGTTGCTTTTGAGATGATGATATGTGACAAGGTGAAGGAGACACCAGCAAGGTTCACTTGGCCATTATGTAGATGAGTGACAAACAACCGGGCAAGCTCATGATGAAACTTTACCCTCTCCACCATTTCACGAAACTCATAGCAAGAATGATGTCTAAAACAAGATATAGCAAGAAGAAAAGCAAGCAACCTTGTGAGACTGATAGGTTCCTCCCAGATGATCTTCCTTCTTTGTGTGGCTTTCTTGGCACATGTGTTTCTTTGGAAGTGTCACTGAAAGTTTCCTCCTCCCTCTCATAGTCTATGTCTCTCTCCATGGGTTTTTTTGGTGATGTGATAAGTGATGTGAAATGAAGGTTTGTAGTGATAACAAGATGAATATGAAGAGATTTGTTTTATAAGGTAAGTGAGGTGTAATATGAGAGTGTGAATTCTTGAGGGAGTTAGGGTATAGAGTTTGATAACGGAATGGGGGATAGTGGGAATGTAAGAATTGGGAATTAGGGTAAGTGAATAGTGTATTAGGGCTAGGGTTTGATGTAGAAAATAGGGTTTAGTGAAATGAAGCTTGATGACTGATGGATAGTGAAAAAGACTTTGTAAACTATGTGTAAATAAAGGAGAAGAGTAGCAAATGACCCTTGGTGGCTTATGAGAGGTAGTTCTAGCTTATTTCGGGTTTATGAGAGAAATTTTCAATGCCGGTAGGGTTTGCTATGAAATGATGCCAAACACACTCAAGAAATCAAGCACACTTCTTTCTTAGCAAGGAAGAATGACAAACTTACTTGGCACAAGAAAAAAAGTGATTTTTCAGAAGTTTGAAGGAGATTTGCAGTAATTTGGTCTTCCCCAACAGGTGTGCAGTGCTAATTTAATGTGCAGTGCCAATGTTATTTTGCACTGAGAGGAACCATCCAATGCGTAGCACCATTTTAATGCGTAGTGCCTTTTTCAGACAACATTTGGAGGCCTTCCCTATGTCCAAATTGGGTGGAGAATAGCAAGTTGGAAAGCTTGTCGAGTCTAACTTCCAAAACATCTTGAATTTTTAAATTTGGAGTTAATTTTCCCTGTCAAAAATCAAATCTCCCAAGACTAGTCAAAATGTGAAAAATGAGGCTACCTAAATGCAAAGTGTTATTACAGTCAACTTTTGAAGGTCTTCCTTAAATCTAAATTGAGCTCATGATAGCTCATTGTTAAGGCAAATGTTCCCCTATGATCTTGGGCTGATACCCTAGCAAACTGAAAGTTGTCTATACAGAGAAACACACATTCCGAACAGCCATTATGCTAGCATAAGAAAATTCTATAATAAGGGGCGTACCTAAGGTCCTACGTTTGAGAAGGTCCTTCCAGGGTCCAAACCCTTCTTGGAGTTCCTTTTGCTCCTTTGACCTGCAAAACAACCAATTCAAGAAAGTACAGCAATATATGGACTAAACCTTATAAAGAAACCATTTTCATATTATAAAGAAAGGTAGTTAGTTATGAAATTTAAACAACCATTCACATATGAATTCTAACATGAATATCATAAACATGAAGAAGATTTATATTAGGAACAAAGACATGTGTTTCTTTTATTATAGACAAATAAAGTACAGAAAGGAATAATTTCACCTGAGTCATCCTTTCGCGGGCTCCAAATGAAGCCCTCCTCTGGATTCATCCAGCCTCAAGCCTTTAACAAACTCCTTCCATGACTTACTCCATGATATCACAAGTAGTGGATGGACATCAATGCACAAGGAAACAAGTGTTTCCTATAAAAATGGGGGAAGTACAGGAGGCACAAGTATCTTCATACATGGTCAGGGAAATCTCAACATAATAACCTTTCTCTCTCTTCTCTCCTCCCTTAGGCCTTCCCATTGAAGCCTTTTTATACTTCTCCCAAAGTAGTTTTTTAGTTGGGAGTTGTTTGGGAACAGTTGGGCCACGGGCACTAACAGGTGATCAACAAGTAAAACCCGCGATCTCCACCCAAAATTAAGGAGTTTTATATTTTTTAAAGTGTTTTAATACATATACGCGGGTTGGGTATATGCCTACCCGCGTATACATGCATTTAACTCAGGGTAATGTCGCGTATAAGGGAAAAAACACCATTTTTAAAATTTTTGGACCAGGTTTGGAAGGAGGGGTTGCCCTAGGCCATGAGTGCAGCATCACAAACCATAAGAGTGAGATTTGGAGCTATAATAGATGCCCCCTAATATATGAGGTTAGAAGGGGTAGATGATGGCTGAAATGTATTAAGCAAGTACATGGAAAGGAAATCTGTCAAAAACCGAGAAGGACTTCACCAGAGTTCAGCCTGCCAAGCCACAAAAGGAGATCAGAAAGAAACATTGTCTAGGCGGGCATACCCATGCTCAGAAAAAGTAAAGCATGTACGCATATCAAGTACAAGCGGATCCACTAAGTATACAAGTATAAATGACTGGAAAATACATAATGGATCATCTGATCATGATCGAACAAGTACATGTCTAAATATCACATATAAGAATGTCAATGATGCTGAAGGATGAACCAGATCACTGATATCAAGAACTGATCACAAAAAGTACCAACTGAACATGATGGAATAGGATGGTACTACACTGCAAACTCAGGTGCTAACATATAGAATGTCGCCATGACTGACTGCAACATATAAGGTGGAGTGGTATCAACTAGCAGCAATAGGAGCAACTATCGAGTGAACCAACGAATGCTGATACAACCTAAGGTCTTCATCGACCGCCATGGTACATTTCTACACCATGGGAATAAATGATCTAAAGCTGACCATGTGAGAAATCGTTTGATTACCGGTCATTGATGTATACCGTTAACAAATGCAAGACTACTCACCGATAATGATAATGAGTGTCAAGGTACCCAGTACAATCCAACAAGTGTGAATAGATGAGTTGGAGTCAAATACCTATAAGAATATATCGATCATGAGACAATGATGGTTTCCCACTATCGATAGCGAAGGATCTGCCACTAATGACTACAAACCCCAAGGTACTGCCAAATGGACTCTAGATCTTTGACCCAGAGCAATGAGTCAGATTCGATAGGAAAAGATTCGCTAGAAGGAAGGCATTAAGGCATCCTTCATCAATCTAGCGCGAGTGTAACCCATAGGCCAATAATGTGGAAGGAATCGGATGAAAGAGATGTAGTAACCCAACCGAAGTACGTTTTCGGCGTACACAAGATGTGGCTAGTGCATGACAGAAACCCTCTGAACCAACCAATAATAGAAGCTGACACAGAGGTGAGGTATCCACCAATAGGGTCAAATGGAAACCAAGGTACTGCATGAATCCCAATGTGTGATAATGTAAGATGATGTTGAACACAAGGGAAACCACTCAGTCAAAGACCCATGATACTGATCGATGCTGAGCACAAGGTGACCTATAAATAATGAAACTAGGTCCAGGGTGTGGTTCTAGGCTTGTCCTCAGAGCAAGATGTCGTCGTTGATAAGGACAAGACCCGCCAGCAAGAAGTCAATGGAGACCTTCTCAAACTGGCACAAGTAAAGGACCAATATAGCTGATGTGATGATAGACATGATATTGGCAACCAGGGATGGCCGACTGAAAAATGAGTCAAGAGACACCGCAGAGAGGCCAACTCAGGCTAACTTCCCTTGAACAAAATCATGACTCAATGTGACTATGTGGCAACATATGATGACTCTGTATAAGTTTGTCATGCAGGAGGAACGGACAGACCCTCCATATGATTGGAAGAGATAACCAATCAGGGGAGAATTGACTCAATAACAAGGTTAAGGTGTACCTAAGTCAAACTAAATCCCACCCAAATGGAGGAGACTTTGCTTTGAGTGCTTTGTTCAAGGGCGACACGACTGACTCTAGTTGCCAATAATAAATGGAAATACCATCCCGTTCCCGCTCTTTTTGGAATATTTAATTTTTTTTTGTCTTTTTCTGTTAAGCTTGAAAAAGAATAAAAGAATGCTATGGTACAGTGGAAAGAACAAGTGGCAGTGAAACAGATGATCTAGTTCCTGGGAATGGAACGTTACTAAGCTCAATGTAGGGAGGTGAAAACTGGTCAGTGACACTCAAAGGTGCATTCCTTCCACGGGTCAAGGTGCATCAAGCTGCAAAAGTCAAAGGTATGCAAGGTTGATTTTGCAGTCGTCATGGTCAAAAGTTGGCTTAAACACGAGTCCAAGTGAAGCCGGCTCAAGGAAAAAAGGTGAAAATGGTCAAAACGCAATGCAGTAGTACAACTCAACACAAAGGAGCCTCTAGGGTATAAGGCCAAAACGAAGCGAAGAAGTAAAGAGGAATTAGTCTTCATCACATAAGTCATGGCGAGACTAAAGAGGACTCTCGAGCCTAGGGACAAAAAAATCAGCATGAGTGCCAGGAGACAACAAGGTACTAACTAGGGCACCCATGATAAGGTAGGCTCTACCACACAAGTCATGATACTTCTAAGCAATGAGAAGGTTCCGCACCATAACTTGGTGGGGTTGATCCTAAGGCCAAATGGGAAAGGAAACTAATAAGTACACACTGCAGGCGGAAAAACCTAACCTATATGCCAGTTTTGAGAACCAATACCTGTTAGAACAGACCAACCATAAACTTCCAAAGGAGAAATCTTCCATGTGCTATAAACATAAATAGGAACACTAGACAAGAAGTTAATACATCCCACATATAAACTTCATATAAAATCTTGTGTTATAGGATACAAAACTTGAAGATGCGTACCTTATATATACAATATGGTACAGGGAACCACACCATCTTGCGGCTTACGTATAATAGCTCTTCTGGACAGACCCCTTACAGGGATCGGACCAAGGACTCCTTTGGTAGTCAAGACTCATGGGTTCAAAGAGTTTGTCCTGTGAAGGCAAAAAAAGTTCTAAGAAATCATGAGAACTACAAGGATCAAAAGAGGGAATTAATGGGTCCCATGTCCCCATAGGAAGAATCTCTCAGTCAACTATCAGGACCAAGTCCCAAGAAGGAGAATAATAGGTCAAAGGATCCTTCTTAGAAGCAATTGAACATTGAGGATTCAATGCCACATAATTGACCCGTGGCAGGGTAGAGTCTATTTGAACACTTGGAACAAACCAAGGGGTATTTTGCAGTAAAGTCAAATTAGGGTCGTAATTATCAGATGCAAGCTGATCAATAGTGACAATATTCCCATTATGAGGAAAGCACATTACTCGAAAGAGTGAAGACACCGCAACATTCATAACATAGACATAATCACGCCCAAGTAGCATATTAAATTATAAAGGGCTATCAACCACCATCATATCGATTAAGACAGTCTTCCCACCTAAAGTGATAGGCAAATGACGAAGAGCACCCATAGATTCACCAGGTCTTCTATCATAGGATAACAACTGACTCTGAGCTATCAACAACTTTGGGGAACCCAAAGCTTTCCAAGTCAAAGAGGATATAATACTTGCAGAGGATCCTTCATCCACCATACATCGATAGAAATTTATGGAATTAACTCTAACCTTTATTTGGAAAGGTGCAACAGAAGGAAGACGAGGCTCAACAAGACTATCCCAATCAAAGGAAACACTCTTAGAACTTGGAGGGGGAACATTCGAAGAAAGCAGAATGCCCCCTATACTAGAAGACTCTCTACTAGAGATCAAACAGACTCTTTTGTTAGGCACTTCACCCCCCAAAAGAGGAGTGTAATCGGCCAGTGATTGCACTGGCTCTACCACATTATCGACCAATGGTTGATGGGATTGATGAGGAACCATATCAGATCTAGGAGTAGAAATACTTTCAGACTTAGACCATATCCTTTGAACCTCTGGAATACCAGGGCATAAATGAGTAAGATGGCCTCCTTTGCATATCTTACAAGGGAACTTAGGTTTAAAAATTCTACATCCAGGTTTCTTATCAACCTCCATTCCACCAACATGACTAGTAGTGGTTTTCGGAGAGTCCTAAACATGACTTGCAAAGGTCGGTGACTCTTTACTAGTATGACTCACAGTTACTAGACTTATGCCCCTAGCATGACTCGCAGTGGCTGAAGGGTCGTCTTTAACATGACTTGGAAAGGTTGATGATGAAGTGCTAGTATGACTTGTAGTGACTAGACTCATGTCCCCAGCATGACTTGTAGCGACTGAAGACTCATCTCCAACATGACTAGCAGAGGTTGAGGATGAAGTGCTAGTGTCACTTGCAGTGACTAGACTTGTGCCCCCAGCATGACTTGCAGCAGCTGAAGGCTCATCCTCAACATGACTGGAAGAGGTTGAGGATAAAGGGATAGAATTATTCTTCTTCTTTGACTTCCTCTTTCTCCCTTTTTAGATTTCTTGTTACAAGAAGGAGGAGAAGAAGGAATCCCAGATTTTGCTTTGAAAGAAGATGAATAATTAGCACCCATGTGATGCCCTTGAAATAAAGAATTCAACTGAGAAGCTGCAAGAGCATTTAGAATATTCGGAGTGGACCACAGCTAAATGGGTAGTCCAACATTCAACCTAGGAATATTCAAAGTGGCCATCAAGGGAGTGCCAACGTTTCCAAAGAAAGGGAAAGCACAAGTATCCCCTTTTGGAAGGGTACCTTGGTTGGTTTCCACAGGAATATTAGCCATATCAAATTGATCCGCAGAGCCTTCCCTTATGGGAATGTAGAAATAACTTTTCAAGGAATATGGATAAGCAATCAAAAGCTTTTCCCTTGAGGAGGAAACTCCACAACTTCTGAAAGAATGGCCAAAATCCTTTCAATATTGGTAGACTGGTAAGCTAGTCACTCAGAACACAAAGTCCAAACGTGACTAGACAAAAATACCTAAAGCCAACTATATACAAGGAGCAAAGAGCACTCACTAAAATGTCAAAGTCAGCCAATCAAACAACTTCCAAGTATTTCTACTCCGGGTGATGAGGACCAGACACCAAAATACAAGAAAGTGAAGTAAGGGGCCTTCCGAAGATAGTCTGGGATAATGACGGCCCAGTCCTATCAGCGAAGGTAACAAAGGAAGTTACGCTGACCTCCTAACAACAGCCAATGCCTGTGCAAGCCCCAAAGCTTCGCAAGGGTGCCCTCCAGTAGTACCATTGAGAGTGATGCAACATTGACCTCAGGTGCCACGGGATTCCCCTTTGCAGCCACCTATGTAGATCCCTAGGACTAGCAATTATGGATACCAACTTGTCGTAGAAGCCAGGCGGAACAGTCGTGAGGTAAGATCAGACAAGTAGGAGAGGGGGTATCTCTCTTCCCTGTCTTCAAAAACCCTCGTGCTTAACTCCCAGATCCGTAGGTTTCCTGGTCTTCCTAACGCTATTGTATTTTCACTCACTATTCAAACTCCTATGTTTGATAATTTAAACGGCCTTGGAGAGTTATCTCTCCACTTGCCTATTCCAAGGCCCTAAAATCCTAAAATTTGTTGGTGTATATAACTTGATAATAAAAAGTTTTAGTGAATTTTAATTAGCGCTTGATTTTAAGATAGGTTGTTCTTTAAGTCACGAGATAAGCAGAAGTGAAACTAGTGGTGTTTTGACACAAAGAAATTAATAAAAGCCCAACTACATGCAAATGCACTTTTCTTCATTTTTCGATGAAAAGAAACTTCTACAGGGTTCAGCGGAACTTCAAATAAAACAAAATTTTCTTTTCTTTTCGTTAGTTCAAGATTCACACTCACAAAAGTTAACAAATCTATGGATGCCTAAAAAGATGTGCAAATCTATCCTAATGCAACAAGTATATGCTGATGAAAGACTCAAAACTACTCTAAAATCAAGAAATGAAAGTTGCTTTCTTATCAATTTTTATTTTTCCACTTAGAATGTTTAGATGGAATATGAGTTACTACCATTCATTTCGTCTAAACACTAAAAGCAAGTTCCAAGACAAGAAAAAATGCACTTTCATTCACTAAAAGGAAACCAAATCACAACAAAGTTCAAGAAAGCAAAACCAAGTTTTTCAAAAAGTTTTCTTCTAAAGCAACAACAAAAGAGTCTTTTCAAAAATGCTCTCAACAAGGCTGAAACTTTATGATTGAAGAATAGGCAACAAACATTTTTGCAAGTTGACAACACACAATGGATGAAAACTCAACAAAAAGAAATGTGTTTAAAGATGCTCTTAACAATCAAAAGCAGCAATGAAAGCTTTGGCAACAAAGACCAAAAAGATCAAAAAGACAGATTTCAAGGAAGTGTCAATCAACAACTTTCATGAAACAAAAAGTGGATGGTCACAAAAAGCTATTTTGTCAGGCAAACAAAAAGACACCAAAACCAAGATTTAACACAAAGATTGAGATCAATATTCCTGCCTTGATGAAGCAGAGCAGCCAAGATTCCCAGCAAGAAATCTTGCGTGCTTAAGCGAAAAATGATGATGCTTGCAAAAACAAAAAAAAGACCAACACTTCTTACAATCAAAGAGAATGCGGAATCAGATGCTTGCTGTAAAACTAACAACTGACACTGGAAAGTGACTGTTTAAGACTAAATCAAACCAGCAGGCAGACCTTCAGAGACAAAAAAATTTAAAAAATCTTGAAAATTGCAAGATATACGCGACTGTATTGATGTACAGATTGCGTGTATACACAATTGTGCCTAAGGAAACCCGCATATATGTGGGTTCACTTAAGGAAACATGCATATATATGCCTCTGTAATCAAGAAAAACAATGTATATAAATGATTTAAAGAAAAATAAAAAACAGTCTGAAGAAACTGGCAAAACTTACAATTCAAGAATAGACCACACAGCAACAGCAAGCAAACATGCGGCTGAGCCCTGATTGGCTTGAAAGCACCCAAACTAGGAAAAAAAATGATGTTGTCCTCAGCGGAGTTGCCAATTCTGTTAAGGGAAATGTTCCCCTAGGGTCTTGGGCTGATACCCTAGCAAACTAAAAGTTGTCTATACAGAGAAACACACATTCCACATAGCCATTATGCTAGCATAAGAAAATTCTATGATAAGGGGCATACCTGAGGTCCTACGTTTGAGAAGGTCCTTCCGGGGTCCAAACCCTTCTTGGAGTTCCTTTTGCTCCTTTGAACTGCAAAACAACAAATTCAAGAAAGTACAGCAGTATATGTACTAAACATTATAAAGAAACCATCTTCATATTATAAACAAAGGTAGTTAGTTACGAAATTTAAACAACCATTCATATATGAATTCTAACATGAATATCATAAACATGAAGAAGATTTATATCAGGAACAAAGACATGTGTTTCTTTTATTATAGACAAATAAAGTATAGAAAGGAATAATTTCACCTGAGTCATCCTTTCGCAGGCTCCAAGTGAAGCCTTCCTCCAGATTCGTCCAGCCTCAAGCCTTTAACAAACTCCTTCCATGGCTTACTCCATGATATCACAAGTAGTTGATGGACATCAACACACAAGGAAACAAGGGTTTCCTGTAAAAATTGGGGAAGTGCAGGAGGCACAAGGATATTAAGACCTGGTCAGGGAAATCTTAGCATAATAACCTTTCTCTCTCTTCTCACCTCCCTCAGGCCTTCCCATTGAAGCCTTTTTATACTTCTCCCAAAGTAGTTTTTTAGTTGGGAGTTGGTTGGGAACAGTTGGGCCATGGGCACTAACAGGTGTTCAGCAGGTAAAACCCGAGATCTCCACTCGAAATTAAGGAGTTTTATATTTTTTTTAAGTGTTTTAATACATATACATGGGTTGGGTATATGCCTACCTACGTATACACATGTTTAACTCAGGGCAATGTCGTGTATAAGGGAAGAAACATTGTTTTTAAAATTTTTGGACCAGGTCTGGAATGAGGGGTTGCCATAGGCCATGAGCGCAGCATCACAGACCATAAGAATGAGATTTGGAGCTATAACACTCATCAAAAAGCTCATTGTATCTAGTTATCAATTGACTCATCAAGCAGGTCATTTGGCCAATTGGTTTAGGATAAATCTTGATTTTACCAAGGTCACTCCAGAGGAGCAGCAACCCTCCTGAGGCAATTGTATTTTTGACATTTCTCTAAATCCATGACACCTGTGTAAAAAGTGAAGGATTTTTTTCTTCCCTGGCCTATTGTAGACAAAAACCTCTTTCGTTTTTCCCAAATTCAATTTTTCTTGCTCAGAAACAAAAGCCCTAGGAGAGGGGAATGAGCCTTACCTTAGCACAACTGAAGCACAAACGAGGTGTAAAATGAGCCATTGGAACATGAATTAATGATGAAAACTCTCTAAATGATGGTACACTAAACTGAATGATGACATGGACCAACACTTGGAAAACTTTGGAAGGAGTGAAAACAAACCCTATACCTAATACTTAGTGACCAAATTTTACTTGAAAACTCACTGGAATGACAAAATTTGACCTTGACACCCTAATACCACTTTATAAGAGCATATTTGATCATTGGTTGAACGCTTCAAAGACTGACACTAACATGGGCTCCAATGGGGATGGTAGCTCCTTTGAGGTGCCAAGAACCGCATATCTTTGGGAAAGCAGACCAGTGCCTTATCCATTGGGTAATATGGAGTCAATAAACTTCAACAAAAACATCAAAACTAACATTATGGACCTTGACTCAAGTCTAAAACACAACTAACAAACTGGAAGATATGCTCAAAATGGAGCTTATTCAATAAACCCTACTCTAACTGTTCCATTCATCACCTGATCAAGTGAAATGAAACAACCAGTGCAACCAAGTAAGAATTCTAGCTGTTGTTTGCATTCTCCACAAGTGCTTGCTTATGAACAACAAGAGAGAACTACTAAAAGGCAACTCCCATGAAAACTTGTAAACAGATCTGTTGAATACTATGGATTCTCTATCTGGCTCCAAAAATACTTCATAAGGATCTTGAAATGCATGCACACTGGGACTTAGCTCATCCAATGGATTACTTTTCTTCTCCTCGTACCATGAATGCAAACTTTCATATGAGCTTTGTGATGAGACTCCTACCGATAATGAGAAAGAAACTGGCTGCCGGATCAAGTTTGTATCAATACTTTTTTCAAGCTCACAGTTAGCTAATGGAGAAGGACTTTTACTACAGACATCATCCAAAACATCAGCTATTGGATCTTGAAATTTTTGAAAAGACTATTGTAACCCATTTTCTATTGGTTTTGATGAGATTGCATGATTTTCTACAGGCTGTGCATCCTTTATTGAAGATATACTATGCAACTTTCCCTTCAAAAACTGAAATGATTCAAAACAGAATGGTATGGAATCATCTTGCATCATTTGATCATATGTGCCAACTTCCAAGTCTTCATTTGCAACCTGACATTCAATGGCATTCGGGGGCTACAAATCTGGATATGACAAGTCTTGAACAAGGATTTCATTGCCCTCTAGATGGTCAAGATCAAAACTTATTGACGGTTGATTTCTGATAGCATGAAAGTTGTCTCTGATGATTTGAAACAAAGCAAAACAAAAATGAAAAGATCCTTCACTTACTTCAAAATTTGTTGCACTTTCCTCCTCACTTCCATAGCTGATATGCAACAACTAATCAACATGTTAGAGCTGAAAGTGAACTTCCTCCTCCCACAAACCAACTGCTGATTTTTCTACATGATCAGCTCCTGTTTGGAGAACATAATCATCATCATACTAATCAAACTAAGGAAAATCATTAGTATAAAACACACCATCAAGCATACATGTCAGATCAATAGATATCTCTTCTCCAAGATGATGTATAAAATAATCATTATCAGATCTATGATAGCTGGGATAGGAAAGAGAATGTTTTGGATATGCCACTTGTTCTTCTTCAATCACTGAGCCATGGTCTTGAACATCATACTCATTCCTTGTGGTGACCTTTTGCATCATCTCTTCCACTGCACTTACCAAAATGTCAAGCTTTACCTCTAAATATGTTGATTCCTTTGGATCTATGCTCTTCATCTCTTCTTCCTTCAGCTTTGCCCTTCTGATCAACAAATTAGCCTCTACATCTGCTACATTGTTTTTCATCTCCTCAAGTGTTGCAAGGTTCCTTTCCCACAACTGAAGCTCCATTTCTGGATCAAAGGCTTCCAGGTAGTGCAAGAGAGCGGATCTAGGAGGTCTTATATTCACAGGCATCAAACAATAAACTTTGTTAAATCTAGCAGAAAACTGTTGTATTGTCTCCCTTGGTTGTCTTTTCAGCTGGTTATACTCTTCTAGAATAAAGAAAGGGTTTTGTCTGACCACCCATCTCTCGAGGAAAACTTTGACGAACTGCTGGAAATCTGAGATGCTTGCATTAGGAAGCGTTTTGAACCAACTCTTGACTTTTCCTTACAAAGAAATATCAAAAAGCCTAATACTAACATCTTCTTCATCAACTTCAAAAGGTCAAGAAAAGACTCAAAATTCAGTACATGTATCTTAGTAGTGATGTCATTAAGTCACCATCAAATCTTGGTAGATATAGGTCATGATTTTTAGGGAAAGCATGGGATATAAGAGGTAAAATCAAAGGCTTCTATCAATCTAGAATTTTACAAGGTGTAGGAATATGTACAGAAGGTGTAGAACCTGTCTTGGTCTCTTGAGGCTCATTAGTTTGAATACGGCCATCACAAGATTCAGAAAAAGGGTCTTGATCAAGATCAAAGGCATGCAAATATTTGGTATTCACAATCTTCAAAGGGAAAGAATCAAATGAAAGTCTAGGATCTTCTCTCAAATACAATATACTTTGCAAAGCCTTCTTGACATTCTCGGGAAAGAGAAGAAATAATTTATAACAAAGAACATAATCTCTTGGATGAAATTCCAACCTGGATACCTGATCTTACCATATTGTCCTTTCATGTTTCTGTTGGTCAGGTTCATCCTTCAGTGGAGTCCTTAGATATTATCTCGAAACTGATTTGGAGTCACCTAGGTGAATGATTTCAGCATTCTGGTGTCTGATCATTGTCCACCATCAACAATCAGATCTAAACATGATACATTTTGCTAAGGAACATAGCACTACGTTCCTCAGTATGGTCGCCACTATGTTTGGTCCTAGATCGACCTCAGGCTGAAGGGAGGCAATCTTAGGATAACCACTAACCACGCTTAACGTGGTAGCTAGCCCTACTAGGTCGGGAGAGGGCTCTCTCCTTGTCAATCTCAATTAACATGGTTGCAATTATGACTTGACATGACTAAATTGAATATAGATTTTAGGCTAGGTATAGTAGCTCAGAGAATTTTGTTTGATTTTAGGTTTTGGTTGCTGGATCAATTGGAGAAGGCAGATTGGGTCCGGGAAATCAACTAAGGGATACAGACATGTTCTGTTGGGTGAGGTATACAAGGATTTATGTACAATAAATGGATTTAGATGGTAGATTAATATAGCTAAGGAATTGAGGAGGATATATAAGAAACTATGAATCCTCTTCAAACAGTTGAAAACATTGAAAACGAAATGCATTCCCTAGACAAAGCATAACAGTGTATTTTGTCTATTCACCTTGATTCATTTAGTTTTAGAAGAGAAATATAGATTTTGATACATATAAAACCTAAGAAAAACTCATTACAAAGAAGAAACCATACATACACTCACTGTCATAAGAATCCCACAAAAATAGTTGTGAAACCTGGTCTTATTCCTTGCCAAACTGCAGATACAAATGTTCAATGAGTGACACCACTTCCACCAAAGTACAACCTTTACAAATGAATAAAAAAGTACATGATATAGGCAAGGAAACTACTCAAGCTAGATATCAGGGGTCGAATCCATGAGAAGAGGGATGGTTTCAACCATATCTAAACTAAGAACACAAAAGTAGGTAGTGGAACAACTTGCCTCTAAAACTAAGGAAACTAATTCATTCATCATCAAAACCACTTGAAAATTGATGTGTCTACCCTATGAGGTGTATTTCATCCATATTTACATCAAATTTATCATTTACCATGCATATATTTACCAAGAAATGAGAAAAATTCAATTTCCAAGAAAACTAAGAAAAAACTGGAAATTTAGGCTAAACTGGCAAAATCAGTTTAATGCGTAGTGCCAAAATTTTAATCCGTAGCACCATTTCAATGCCAATTTTGGAGGACTTCCCAGTGTCAAAATCAAGCGCACGTTGGCTTTTTGGAAAGCCCCACTTGTCTGGTTTTAGGAACAATTTGATTTTTCTGATTTGGAGCTCATTTGCCCCTCCAAAATTTGATTCTCCCAAGACTGCTTCCTATATGGCAAAAAAGTTGTAGAGAGGGCACTTTTTGGGTGTTTTTTTCCCTTTTGGTGACTAAGGCCTTGTCCAAAATTTCTCAATATTTCTGACTTGACTTGTTTCTCCATGCTTATTCCAAATATGTAAGCCATTTTGCAAGAGGATTTCCCCATCAAAAGCACAGCACCAGTGGCACTATGCACCTATTGGAAAACCTATTTTTCTAATTTCAAATTCATAAATGACAAAAATTGCTCAAAATTTCTTGAAATTTGGCATGACAAATCCTTGTTAGGTGCTTTTCTAAGCTAATGAAGCTTCAGCCAGGATTTTGAGTTTATCATGCTCTTTTTTGCTTCTTAAGGTCTTTTCCAACTTAGCCTTAAGCCTCTTCATCATACTGTCAACATATTGTCCTTTGTTCCACTATTCACCAATATTTGGAATACCTATTGCTTCTGAGATGGTGGTACGTGACAAGGTGAAGGAGACACCAGTAAGGTTCACTTGTCCATTATGTAGATGAGTGACAAACAATTGGGCAAGTTCATGATGAAACTTTACCCTCTCCACCATTTCACAAAACTCATAGCAAGAATGATGTCTAAAACAGGATATAGCAAGAGGACAAGCAAGCAACTCTGTGAGACTAATAGGTTCCTCCCGAATGATCTTTCCCCCTTTGTGTGTCTTTCTTGGCACATGTGCTTCTCTGGAAGTGTCATTGAAAGTTTCCTCCTCCCTCTCATAGTCTATGTCTCTCTCCATGGGATTTTTTGGTGATGTGATAGGTGATGTGAAATGAAGGTTTGTAGTGATAACCAGATGAGTATGAAGATATTTGTTTTGTAAGGTAAGTGAGCTGTAAGATGAGGGTGTGAATGCTTGAGGGAGTTAGGTTACAAATTTTTATAAGGGAATGGGGGATAGTTGGAATGTAAGAATTGGGAATTAGGGTAAGTGAATAGTGTATTAGGGCTAGGGTTTAATGTAGAAAGTAGAGTTTAGTGAAATGAAGCTTGCTGAATGATGGATAGTGAAAAAGACTTGGAAAACTAAGTGTAAATGAAGGAGAAGAGCAGAAAATGACCCTCAGTGACTTATGAGAGGTAGTTTTAGCTTATTTAGGGTTTATGAGAGAAATTTTCAATGCCAATAGGGTTTTCTATGAAATGATGCCAAACACACTCAAGAAATCAAGAACACTTCTTTCTTAGCAAGGAGGAATGGTAAAATTACTTGGCACAAGCATCAAAGTGATTTTTGAGAAGTTTGAGGGAGATTTGTAGCAATTTGGTCTTCCCCAATAGGTGTTCAGCGCTAGTGTTATTTTGCACTGAGAAGAACCATCCAATGCATAACACCTTTTTCAGATCACTTTTGGAGGCCTTCGCAAAATCCAAATTGGGCATAGCATATCTTGTTGGAAATCTTGTCAAGTCTACTTTCCAAAACATCTTGAATTTTTAAATTTAGAGTTGATTTTCCCTATCAAAAGTCAAATCTCTCAACACTAGTCAAAATTTGCAAAATGAGGCTGTGTAAATGCAGAGGGTCTTCCCCATCTCCAAATTTAGCTTATGACAGCTCACTGAAAAGCTCTTTGTGTCTAGTTATCATTGCACTCATCAAGCAAGTCATTTGGCCAACCAGGCTAGGAGAAATCGTGATTTTACCAAGGTCACTCCAGAGGAGGAGAAACCCTCCTGAGGTAACTATATTTTTGACATTTCTCTAAAACCATGACGCCTGTGTAAAAAGTGAAGTAGGTTCTTCTTCCTTGGCCTATTGTAGACAAAAACCATTCTCATTTTTCCCAAATTCGTTTTTCTTACACAGAAACAAAAGCCCTAGAAGAGAGGAATGAACCTTACTTGAGCACAACTGAAGCACAAATGAGGTGTAAAATGACCCATTGGAACATGAATTAATGATGACAACTCTCTAAATGATTGTACACTCAGCTGAATGGTGACATGGACCAACACTTGGAAAACTTTGGAAGGAGTGAAAACAAACCGTAGACCTAATACCTAGTGACCAAATTTTACTTGAAAACTCATTGAAATGACAAAATTTGACCTTGACACCCTATTACCACTTTATAAGAGAATATTGGATCACTGGTGGAAGGCTTCAAACATTGACACTAACAGGAAGAAACTATGGAAGAATAGGGCTATGAAGCGATCAATGACCAATCATTTGGTTGGGTACTCAGAAAATTATTTAGGTTGGAATGAGGAAAAATATTCCCTTGAAGATCCTCTTGTTATTATAATAGAAAACCCCATCCTAATAGTAGAGTAAGTAGTGGATGTTTTCAAATGCGCAAGAGCCAAACCCAAAATCGCCCTCATTTATATTATGCACAATTTGATGTTAATGTCTTGAATCCAAACACAATACCACCTATGGATCTTGTTAAGCTAGAAATGAATAATAGTATACTAGTTACAATGAACATAACATAGAAGTGAAATTATTGTTAGGGCCAAACAAGGAAGAGGGAACCTTATAGGGTTAGCAGAGTCTGCAACTTTGAAATTGGAAAACCTGTGCCTATGGGATTGAACTTAGAAAACTTGTTTAACATACATTACTAAAGACATATTGTCATAACTATTAGAATCAGTCGAAACTTTCTCTAGAAGACAAAAGGCAGAAAAGCATTAAATCAGGGATCAAGATTTATAGGATCAATGAAAAAGTGCGTAATTCCAATCAATTGGGAACTAATCTTGATAGGAGCATGAGTGATTTCAAAGGACCTTATAGTTCCTAGAATGGGCTCAATCCCTCACACACGTTGTAAATAAAGTCATGTGAAACTGCCTACTTGGGTTCATTATGATTAGTGTAATAGTCCCTCGGAAATCATAGGTACCAATGATAGCTTTATTATTTTGCCAGTAACTTTTGTTCTTTCTATTTACCCAGTGCACAAATATAAATAATAGAAGTAGTAACATAATCATAATATTTTACGTCATTCATGTGCCAAATATAGGAATCTAAGCATTCCTGTCAAAATCAATCCTTCCTTCCAATAATGATTTGAGATACCAACCTTTGAAATGAAGTTGTAAAAGCTACTAATCCATGGAATTGAATGAGGAAGAATATTAGGTGATGATAATACAAGGATCATATTTGACTTCGTATAGTAGTCAAAACACAAGAATCTAAGATTTTCTATCAAAATCTTCAAAAATACAACTACTTTTCCTATGCAGGCATACTACTTTGTGTTGATCCCTTATGGGATGTTGCACGGAATTATTTCTATCTAATATATGAAAGAAACAATTTCAAGGAGGTAAAAAATACATAAGATAGAAGGAAATATTATTTGAGGAGGAGGAAAAGAGTGCATTAGAATTTCATACAACATGTTGATATGTCCATGTAGTAATGAAATCGACATGATTCATTGCAAGAATGTTGGTTGTGAAAAGAAAAGTGGAATGGTACTTCTCATCAATTATTTTTTGAGTTTATATTTAAATATGTATGTTTGGTATTCTATAGAGCATTTTCTATATTACACTAAAGCACAAGGTAGTAAAATAATAAGGTTATTTTTATTATTTTACCAGAAAATGAGAAAGAAATAACTTTCCATCTACTTGATATTGAGGAGAATGGCTCAGAGGAACATACCTGAGTGACCTCCAGTCTCTTTGAACCAAGGATGATACTAAATTCCCATCACTATAATTTCCACTAATTAGGTCTAGCTTATTTGTAAGCTCAGTAATTATTTCCTTTAATGAATCTTGGATTTCAATATGATAATATCATAGCCAAAAAATATATGTGAATGTTTTGTATTAATTATTTTCTTGATATTTTGGTTGTGTTTAGTTCCTTGGGCCGCATGAATGAGGGAGATCACCTAACAACCATAGAATTTAGGATAAAATAATAACGCACATTGATACATATATAAATGTATCAATTTAGTGATTTGGATTATGAAAAATAAAGTGAAACACAAAATAAAAATTAATTTTCTACTAAAGAATCAAGATCTATGTGCTAGGTAAGTAAGTATCTCATGATACGAAAAAGTTCCTTACCACAAATATTTAAGGACAATGATCTCATTGTATCCTACCATATCAATCATGAAAAATAGTAGTCATCCTCAGGGACAATGATTCTTCCAATTTGATAAAACATTTGATCTTGGTCATGGAGTAACACACAAATTTCATAGGCTAGAACATCTCATGCAATTCAAACATAATGATTAAGAATTTAGATAACAAATCGCACGTGTAAATGAAATTCACCTACATTAGACAACTCATGGAATGTTGATTCAACTACTATGGATGTGTCTCAAGAAATTTGAATTTGAAATTCGATAGTTTGGAAAATATCATTGTTATCTACAAAGGACTTGCACTCATAAGAAGGTTCTATAACATAGATATCAAGTAGTTTAATAAAATCAATGGAACCTAAAATATATTCAAATTACAAATTTAAATTCCAGTGGGCTGATAGCTGAGAGCTAACAAATAACAATACCCTATTGCAGTTTGTACCACAGGAAAATTCTCCATATCACCTTTCAACAGATTTAGTTCTTGCTCATGTTGTTGAATTTGATGACCAAGAGTTGCCTCTTAACTCCAAGAGAATGCATAAACTTCACCCCAAATGCAAAATTCATTTCAAAGACTCCAATAGCTATGGAGTAGTGGTAGTCAAAGAGCCTTCAACAAAATACTCTGATTCACTAGAAGAGTCTATCCCAAATGCATAAAATTGTCTTATATCTATTATAAGCATTGTATGCCCTGCTCCCCTGGTTTTTCGGATAATATGAATACCTTGAAGATACATGCATATGAATTATGTAACTTCATGATTCTCAATCCATTTGAATTTAAATTGAGGTTTAAAAAATTAAAAGCATAGTACACCTTAGAAAACTTACTAGAAAAGATAATACACATGTATTTATTGTCTACATTATCAGTCTTTGATGACATTATTCTTTTGTTGTCTCATTCCTAAGTTATCCATAGGTGTTAGAGACAAATGTATAAAATGTGATAGACTTGGTTGTCATGACTCTATAACCAAGACCACCTATGGCTTGACAATTTTCATGCCTATAGCATGTTTCCCCAACTATCAAGAATCACAATACCAACTTCCAGGAACCTATATCTTTCTTTCATAATTTCTCTCTCTAATTGTGTCATGGGCTAGAATATGACTCTACTTTGTTACATGTCTAATTATGCAAGTTTGGGTATAGATAGATTAAAGTTGAGGGAAAATTTTGCTAATTATCTAAAGAGCTTAGACGAAGCTTGTAAAATGATGAAATAATTCAACCATGTAAGAATTACAATCAGTAATATATATTCCAAAAGTGAACCTAAATATTGCTTATGGTTTTCAAAGCATTATAAAACCAAAATATGAAAACCTTCCTCCATGTAGTAAACTTCTCATGGGTCAGCTCTCATTTGACTGAGAGCTGTAATTAGTATATGGGTTTTTGATGCCTCAAAGTTAACCCTGATTTGTTGTAGGTATGTCAAATGCATTTTTGGCTTCATTTGGAATTGAGTTTCTTTCTCTTGGGTGAGATTCTATCTTTTTAATATGGAATTTGAGGGAAATGCACTAGGATATACTTATTGCTCAAACCTTTAGTGTATCTACAAGCTAACATTCTCACTATTTGAAAAGGCTCACTAAGGTCATTAAAGTGTTTCTACATATAATTAAGTTAAAAACAATATTGTTGCACAATGTGAGCCCTCATAGGAGGGCCACGTGCCTAAATACTTTGTTTCCATAACATAGCATGCAATCCCTGAATTGGACCACTTAGTGTTGAATCATGCTAACATCTGTGACTTAGCTCAAAAAAAAATCTCACACCCACAATTGGCTCACAAGTGGATTTTCCATCTTCCTTATCTTTTGACCTAAAAGTCTATCATTGAAACAACACCACAAGAAGTTACTTTCTATGGGGGTAACTAGTTCAAACAATGATAAGGTTGGGATGAAAGGAAGGCTGACACATGACACATCATGCCTCCTATCCAATTGCATAAACAATCTACCATATATCCGATCTTGGTTCTTGTGCTTAAATATATGGACTATGTATTGAACTAGTGAATGTATCAGTTCCAGGGGTTTTAGGAGGGATTTTCTTCCTACAGTGTTAGGATGCAAGAATAGAATAATATAAATCCCTTGTATCATTTCCTTTGTTATGAATACATAATGAACCAACCAAAGATGCCAATGAGCAACACTAGCCTACAAAATTTTGATCCTCTAGGATATCTCTCCAACCTCATGTCCCCCTAGTTATAGCTTCGCCAAGCCTAGGCCCATATTGTTCAATAAATAATATATTGAGGTATTTTGGGCATTTTTATGTTGCTTAGAGTTGTTCTCTCATTGGAAGTGGCACTTATGGATTCTGGTCATCTAGTCTATAAATCTAAGATAGCACCAAAAGATGTGGCACCACACTAGTGATATCATCTGGGACTTTGAGTGTCTAAAAGGACTAGAAATTCAGAGACCCTTCATAAGCAATTTCATTTTATTTTTAAGGTAAGGCCAGTTTCTTGGAGGTACAATCTGTTGTACCTTTTCGTATGGCAGTGGAAGGGGGGTTAGTGAAATCGTGGTACATAAAGTTTGAATTTAAGTAAAATATGCCGATGTATGATGTATGTTATGCTTTTCGTGCTTTCGTTTCACTTATTCCACTTTCCTTCCTACCTATGTTGTCACCAAGGGTTTGAGTGGGGATTAATTAGGAACAAAACTTTCCCAAACTGATTTGTATCCCCAAAAAATATATTCTCAAAAGATTTATAATGCAATTATAGTTGTTGTATAAAATTGGTTTCAAGTACATTCTGGTCCATTTTCTAGTGATTGACTTCACACAAAAGTTCATTGAAATTATGTTGAAGAATAAACATACCTAAAATTGTAAAATTTTAAATAGATCAGTGTAGTTTCTATGCCCAAATTCCATTTAGGTCTATGGAAGATGTAAATGAAAAGCATAAAATAGAAGTACTTATGTTAAATGAGGGGGTTAAACCTATGGTTCCTTAGCTATGTTCAATCCCATATTCTTGGGTTATGTTCAATGCCTAGTCCATGGGCTTTGCTTCCTTGGCTCTCGTTCTTGGGTTCCATTTGATTCACAAGAAGGATAGGTGCATCCTTAAGAGAAAGGGAGATAGTTACTAGAGTGCACTGCATGAAGGATGTTGTTTCAGTGAGAGTGGATCTGGTGTATGAATTAATTCTAAGGTGAGGTTACAATTGGACGAGTGAAAACCACTTGTTAATGCAAAAATATGGTTATTTAATAAACACAATGAATGAAATATGTCTTTGGTGTATGAACTATAGCTTATATTTTGACATTTAATATTTCTCAATAATGTTAGCATTATTTGAGTGACAAAAAATAGTTTATCAAACATTTCTTAACCTAAGATATATGGGCCTTTGTCTCAGGCAGAGGCCAAATAAAGTGTTGAAATTGTCGACCAAAAAGATTTCTTTTAAAATATATGAACGAAGACTTTCATTAAAGATATTGGTTTACAAGACAAATTAATATAACAACGAAAAATCAAAAGCTATAGTCCCAATGACCCAAAGGATGGGGACTCATAAGAAAAATGAGGGACTAATAATAAAAACAATAGGATATGAAGAACTCCCTATTACTATTGATATCATTTTAAAAAATGGTTTCCAATAATATATAAACTCTTTGAACTTGAAATTCCACATCTTTGTATATATGCATATATTTTTACAAAGCTTGTAGAGCTTTTCTCTTTGCTCTAGTGTTGGCATAACAATAAAGCATAAGATTTTTGGTGTTTATATATATGATGGCATGAAATATTTCCATAGTATTAATGATTTTGGAATGTATTGATATTTGATAAGCTTAAGCATGAACATTTTTGTTTCTGGAATACTATCATTTTAAATATATAGTTAGAGACTTATTTTGTTCTACTTTTAAGATATAGTTTAGTCGAGACATAGATTAGATTATTTATACTAGTTTAGGTTATATAAATTTTATAAGAAAATTTGAAAATAAATACTAATTACAAAAATAAAAATTTATTAATAATATTTGGTCCACTCTTATTATGAGTTTCACATAAGGAGAATATAGGGCACTTTTATGTATAAAATAAAACAATAATAAATATAATCATGAACATGAATAGAAGCAATCACACATATAAAAAACACCAAGAAATACTTTAGGAAAATCCCAATTCTCTGGAAAAACCTAGGGTAATAGAATTCCATTAGTCCTTGGCAAAAAACCTAGCCAAGCCTATCTCAGAGCCCTACTCCACCCTTGACCCCTTACACTAGTCTAGGAGCCCAAACTTTCTCAACCCTTGGCACATTATGATGGAGACTCTTAAGCTTATTTATAGACTTATTTCCAACCAAATACAACTAGTGTAATACCATGGGCCATGAAATCAAGTGCTTAAACCACCAGCTATAGGCTATCAGTCCGAAGTTAAGGTTAATCCTAACAATGTCCACCTTTAAACTTGATTAGGAAATTTCTATGGATCTAACCCCTAAAAAAATTGGGTACTCAAGAGAATCACATATGCCCAAAATCCCTATGGACTTTCGAGTACTCAAGCATATCGAATCTTACAACAACATGCCCAATTGCATCATCTCCATTGTAATCAATACATTTCTTGGTTCATTTCTTCTTATACTCTTACATTTCCTTTCTCCATTACCTATGCATATGACATTAACATCCATATAAAAATAACCCATATATTGGATTACATGGTTCACTAGCTACTATAGTTATCAGTTGTCTAAGAGTTCTCTCTAAGTACATGGTTCATCACTTTAATCCCGAATAAATCAGATTAGGATTCATCATTTTTTATCGATGGACTACACTTTTTCCTGATTCATCTGAGGTTGGTGACCATGTTTTCCACTTTTCTCCAGGACTTGGACCCACACTCTCTAGGTAACTCGTTGCCATATGCAAGTGTGTTTTTTGTTATTTTTGTTAGTTAGGTGAGGTCACTAGCCTCTGTATGCTCTATATTTCTTATCACCAAATGGAAGTATGTGTCAGTATTCTATGTTATATTTCGTTGTCACATTCCATTGGTGCATCGATTGGTGAGATTTTGGCAACATTCCTATTAGGATTGACCTTGACTAGAGATAGGTAGTATACATCTAGTGGTTTTCGGAACTTGGTTTTGTGGCCCATGGTATTATGCTAGCTATATTTGGCTAGAAAGAAGCTTATAAATAGGCTCACTCGTCTCCATTGTAATGTGGCAAGGGTTGAATAAGTTTGGGCTCCTCGTCCAGTGTAATGGGTCGAGGGTTGAATAGGGTTCTCAAGCGCTTGGTGAGGGTTTCTCCCAACGACTAATGGAATTCTATTAGGATAGAATTTTCCTAGGAGTTGGCATTTTCATTGGCTATTTCTTAGTTTTCTTTATGTGGTCTGATTGCTACTATTTCTGTTGACAATTACTTTTATTTTCTTGTCGTTTTATACATAACAATGGTATGAGAGTGGGTGTAATAATTTTTGTTGTGTTGTATAGTTTGAAGAAGCCAGATCAACTGTGTGAAGTTTGATTGTGGATAGATTTTCATGTGAAGAAGCCAAATCATCTATGTGAAGTTTAATTGTGGACAACTCTATGTGAAAAGATGAGCATAGATCTTGTCAGATCTAGTGTGGATATACTATTAAGAGTTAGGTTGGATGAGAGTTTGAAGGCAATGGATTTTGTGGAATATTGGTATCGGTACAACAACCACAAAGGAAGATTAGAATCCTTCGTTATTCAATGGTGGCAAAGTGATTCGATGTAAACAAAGGAGAGGATTCTAACACAATCAAACCAGAGAGAAGTTACACCATTTTCTTCAAGAGAATGTGAATATATACCATCATGAAGCTTGAAGTGTGGAAGAATCAATCTTCTGCCAAGAAGAACTGATTCCATCGACCTTTATGCTTTTCATTTTGGTTTTAGTTTCTATTACAATCCATAAGAAATCATTTGTCATCTATGGGCTATGGTGCCACATGTGCTTGTGTGAGTGATTTCACATAGGGTTGAAAAAATTCATACTTTGGCCTTTGTTCAACCTCTCATAAACATATTATTCTATGGATTTTGAAAGTTATCATTTATTTTTGCAGAAATATTATGTTATCCATTACTAAGCCCCAATTCAGAAACCTAAGAGCATGTGGTGGCGACACTGGTGAATTTATCGATCCACAAGGCAAATACGATTTTGATTGTAGAGGAAGGAAGAATTCCATATGTTGTGGAGGTTCTGAGAAGCGACAACATGGTTGCTAGAAAATCTATAGTGGATTTTGCTTTGTGGAGGGGGGGGGGGGGGAGAAAGTTGATGAAGCAATTAAAGATCGAGCAGAGAGAAAGAAATTATTATGTCTTGATGCAGTTCTAGTCTAGAGTGTGAGTTTAGCAGCAACATGGAATTCGAAGAACAAGGGTATGCACATTTCTCTTTGAAAATAGTGAGTTATGGGAGGTCAAGGATGAATTACGGAAGGAAAATTGTGGCATGAGAGACATGATTGACATGTGAGGTATGATCTAGAAAACAATATGATGAAAGATGCACATGTGAATTAATTAATTGATGAGCCATGAAATTCCTTCACAGGGATAAAACAATAAACTTCGATTAAAATGAAGTTGTTACATCAAGCAAAATTCCTCTACATCTTATCCTATTATTGCAGATCCTTCAAGAATGTCAAAAAGAGAGAAACATACCATAGAATACTGACACATACTTCCATTTGGTGATAAGAAATATAGAGCATACAGAGGCTAGTGACCTCACCTAACTAACAAAAATAACAAAAAACACACTTGCATATGGCAACGAGTTACCTAGAGA
>Ga0181465_100009_pt1 | contig 36692 bp, 40 predicted proteins | sample InSIn3gowninarea_FD_119076 | JGI IMG/M metagenome (GOLD analysis project Ga0181465, IMG submission 119076) | Clean room microbial communities from NASA Spacecraft Assembly Facility at Jet Propulsion Laboratory, Pasadena, California, USA -... ... | reverse complement strand
AGTGAGTGTGTGTGTGTGTGTATGATGTTATCGGTGTCGAGGCGATGGGCGGGATGTTGAGGTGCGGTCGGATACAGGAGGAGGTCGATTTCGCAGCTGAACTGCGCCAGCTAGCACCTGGGTTAAGCCAAGCTGCCGCACGCTTGGATCTCGAGTCGGTGGTTCGGTGTCGGTGTGAGACGGTGCTCCCACTGGGCTGGGCGACGTTGTGCGATGCAATCGCAGGGCTTGGTGTCGATAAGCGGCTCAACGCAGGGACGAGTGGGCGCAGGTGTTTGGTGATGAAGGCTCGACGGAGGTGACCGGGCAGACACAAGAAAAAGGGTTGCTGGATAGGTGGTACGGAGTCGCAGGTCTTGATGAGACGTTTGGCCAAAGGTTCAAGGATTTGCAAGGGCTTCGTATACCTAGGTAGTTACTCTACCGCGCTCGGCTGGACTAGGCTAGGCAGTGGCGGTGCTTTTGGGGGGCGGCGATCTGGGTGGGAGGCCGCAGTGAGTGATGCGGCTTGGATGGCTGGACCGGTGCAGTGTCGAACAGCGCAACAGGTGGGACACGGATACTCTTCAATTGGGCGGAGTTGTGCTCGACGCTTAAGTTAAGACTCTGCATGAGAGGCTTGAATCGTCCGGCGCAAAGAAACGGAAAACGGTTGTTGGTATGTAGAGTACCGAAAGCGGCGGTGCTCAGGGCTTGGCATCCGTCTTCTCGGCGCAAAGTAAACCCAGGCTGTGAACCACCTCGCTCTCAACCAGCCATACCTGAACAACGAAAGAACGCCGATAAACCTACACCGACACGCCTTCTCACACGCCTTGAAGACCCCGCCCCGCTTCAGCAGTGCTCTCCGCTCCTCGCCTGCCAAGTTCCAGGCGCCGCAGTCCTGCCGGAGTCCGCTCTCTCACGTACGTGACCGCTTTGTCGAACAAGGCCCCTCCACGGTCACCACTCTCCGCCGAACAATCCACTGCTCGCCATTCCAGCTCTGTCCGCAGCCCCTTGCCTTCGAGTCGCCTTCTGACAACTACCTGCAGTTCCCGTCTCACAGGCACCCCTCAGCATGGCCCAGACCACGAAAGCTCCGAATGCCGCAACAACCGCCCAGAGTAACGGCGTAGTCACAGCCAGCAGCGCTCCAGGTGCCGTCGGCACGAATCGCAAGAAGCAGAAGCGGCGGGCGAAGCAGGCCGCGCGGCAAGCTGCGGATCACTTTGACACGGTTTCGCGAAACGGCTATGTCGCGCAAGGCCATAGCACCCTTCATCACCCTCACCACACAGCCCTGCCGCAAACCGCGCAGCAGGTCTTGGACTATGAGGACCCTGCATTCGACGATCCCGATGAGTTCGAGGACGAGTTGGATTACACGGAGGACGACGGACAGTACTACGGAGATGGGTACGATGCTGGGCTGGCCAGTCCCAACGGACACTATGCGAATGACTACGCCGGGCTGGCTAATAACAACACGCGGCCAAGAAAGAAAAATCGCCCCGCTGGTCACCACCTTGCATACAACAACCCGCCTGGCACCGCTGCGTACCCGTCGCATTCATTGGTACCTCCGCCGCCGCCTCCACCGCCGCCAGCGCTTTCTACGGCTGCCTCACGCACGTTGCGCCACAGCGCCACCTCCAAAGACCGCATATGGAACACGTCTACCCAAGAAGAAAGGGAGCGGATCAAGGAATTCTGGCTCTCTCTCAGTGAGGAAGAGCGCAAGTCCTTAGTGAAGATTGAGAAGGAGGCCGTGCTCAAAAAAATGAAGGAGCAGCAAAAGCACTCGTGCAGCTGCACTGTTTGCGGTCGGAAGCGTACGGCTATAGAGGAGGAGCTAGAGGTGTTGTACGATGCGTACTATGAGGAACTAGAACAGTATGCGAATCATCAAGAGGACCCCGGAAACGGTGGTCCTATGCTGCTTCCGCCGAGACGGTTCGCTGATCGATTGGGAAGGATGCCTCCAGATCGTGCGCCCCACTTTATACACTCGCATCATCCCCCTCGGGGCCGGGTACACGAGCTTCCTGACGATGAGGACGATGAAGAGGATGACGAGGGCGACGAGGAGGGCTATTGCGACGAAGAAGATGAAGACGACTACAGCGACGACGAGCCGTATCATCGGCCTCGTGATCCTGCGGATAACTTTTTCAACTTTGGCAATAGCTTGACTGTCAAAGGTTTGTTTCTGGGCTGAGTTATTTGCCAATGAGTACAGACAGACTGATGTCATGACAGGTGGCATTCTCACAGTTGCCGATGACCTCCTGAAGAACGACGGCAAGAAGTTCATCGAGATGATGGAGCAGCTTGCTGAGCGACGGATGCAGCGGGAGGAGGAGGCCCAATACCAAACGGCTGGGATGGGTCAACCCTCGTCTTCGCCGAATCCGCATGGTCACAACCATGTCCCTTTCACAGAAGAGGAATACGACGACGAGGACGATGAAGACGATGAAGACTATGTCGACGACGACGACTACGAAGAGGATGATGAAATGGTTCGACCTTATATTACTTTGCTGACGACGTTTTCTAACTGAGTGCAGGACACAATGACCGAGGAACAACGGATGGAGGAAGGCCGGAGGATGTTCCAGATCTTCGCAGCACGGATGTTCGAGCAGCGAGTGCTCACAGCCTATCGAGAAAAAGTGGCACGGGAGCGGCAACAGAAGCTCCTTGAGGAGCTGGAAGAAGAATCGCGGCTGGACATCGAGCGCGAAGCCAAGAAAGCTCGAGACGCGCAGAAAAAGAAGGACAAGAAAACCCTTCAGAAGCAGAAGCAGGCCGAAGAGAAAGCACGGAAGGAAGAGCAGAAGCTTGCTGAGGAAGCCGCTGTCAAGGCTGCCGAAGAGATGAAGCAGGAAGAGCAGAAGCGAAAGCGTGAAGAGCAGCGGAAGAAGAAAGAGGCTGAACGCAAGGCCCAGGAAGAGGATCGGCTACGCAAAGAAGCCGACAAGCAGAAGAGGCTTCAGGAGCAACGCGAGCGCCAGCAGGAACAGGAGCGAAAGCTGCAGGAGCAGAAAGCCCAGGAGAAGAAGGCTCGAGAGGAAGCCAAGAAGAAGGAGCGCGAGGAGCGAGAGGCCAGAGAGAAAGAGGCCAGGGAGAAGAAGGCTCAAGAAGAGCGTGAGCGCAAGGAGCGTGAGGCGAGGGCAAAAGCCGAGAAAGAGACCAAAGAGCGAGCACGGAAAGACGAAGAAGCGGTCCAAGCTGCTCAACAGAAACCTCAAATACAGAAGCGACCCTCTCAGCCAGCGGCCGTTGCTCTACCTTCAGGGCTCCTCTCGAAGCAATCCTCACAAGGTCAACCCTCCCCTCACGTGCAGCTCGCAACGCCAGCAATACCCAAAGCTCCAACGCCCAATCGGCCGCGCCAAAGCTCGCAGCAGGGCTCCCATGGATCCTCACCTAAGACACCGCAGGTCCTTCCGGGAGCTAGCAAGTCACTTTCGCCGAGCAGCATGGTTTCTCAGCAGCAGCAAAATCCCATACAGCCGAAGACCATACTAATGAGACCGCAGAGCCAGCAGCCACAGACAAACACTCCACATCAGCCTCCAGCTCAGCCTTCATCTCCGATGCCTCCCATTGGACCTCCTCCTGGTATGCACGGTGCGCCTGGTGTTGGCTTCATGGGCATGCCTCCAGGAATTAATGGCTTCCCACACTCTCCGCATCCGATGATGCCTGGTCAGCGCGGTCCTATGAGCAACAACATGCCCATGTATCCCCCTCAGGGACCTCCCATGGGACCTCAGTACCGCGGCTTCCCTCCGCCTGGCCCTCCTCCTGGTATGGGCGGTCCGAACATGATGTCCCATGGGCGTGGATTCCCTATGGATGCGCCGCCAGGCTTCCCGTCTCCGATCCCGGGAGTGGGAAACGGCGCACCCGGCTTCGGCATGGCAAATCCGATGCACTCTCACACTAGACAGCACTCGGCGTCGCTCGACAAGCCGAATACCATGTCCTCTCCAGCAGTGGCCCCTCCATCACAGCCCATCGCACGACCAGCACCGATCCAGCGACCATCGAGCGTCAAGCCACCGGAAGGGGCTCAAGAGAACAAAAAGCCATTGGACGCTGAGGTTGATGATCTGAGCAACCACCTCGGCAGTAGCGCCCTTCTGGATGATGCGGAGCCACTCCCAGTGAGCCATCCTGATTCTAGGCGCCGTAGCGTCGCGCCCGGAGCGCCGGGAATGCCACAACCACTAAGGATGGGTTTCGGCGCTTCGCCAATGTTTCCCGACGCACCTGTACAACCTCGCATGGATGCTTACGGGCTTGGGCCTGTGGGGGCTGGCAACACATGGGGTTCACCATTCGGTCCTCCCGGGTTATCGGCCGGTCCGAACTGGAGTTCTTCCCCAACCACTGGCTGGCCAAGCAACAACGCGTTCGGCATCGGTATCTCGCCAGGCCCGCATCGTCCCAGCGTATCTCGCCCTGTCGCAGTGCGCCTTATGGTCTGCCAAGCGTGCAAGCAGCTAGCGGCTTCCAAGAGCGACCCGGAGGGCTATATCGACGCTTCTGACGTTCACCGCCAGGTTGAGAGCACGCGCCCGCCGTCAGAAGCACCTGTGCAGCTCAAGGAGCTTCTCGATATCTGCGAGACGGAAGGCGACGCGCATAATGGTGGAGGAATATTCCACTTAAAGCGAGACCGCAATCGCACGCTGGTGAAGTATGAGGCCATCAACGGGACGCCAAGCATCGGACGAGCGCCAGGCGTGCTGGGAGAAATCGGCAGTCCGATACCCGGTCACAGTATGCCAGCTTTCGGCCCGAGGGCTTTCCAGGCTCTAGGAGGTGTGTCCGCACCCGGCTTTTAGGTGTCTCTTCGGTTCGATGACGTATATTCTGCATGCGTCTCATTCTCTGCGCACCTCGACTGATATCATTCATGTGCTCTGCATGGAATTCCCTTCGCCCACTTGCATTTCTGTGGCGTAGTTTAATCGCAGCGTTCGAGACGCTGGTGTCTGATGTAGCTATGTAGCTTTAGGGCTCTTTGCACCGAGCGCCTTCTGACAACGAAGCATTTGAGAAGACATATGCCGCTCAACCTCTGCTGTGATGATCCATGTACTGTTTTCTACTGCTCTGTTCCGAGAGCACACTATCACTTGATTTCTTCCCACCCTCCCCTATCCTTTCCACCATCTACCATCAGACTCCTGCCACCTTCATTCTCCCCATTGCTCATCTTCCGTTCCTGCGCGTCGCGGCACGCGCCCTGAAATACCTGCACAAACCTCCACACATCCTCGAAACTGTTATACAGCGGCGCCGGCGCCACCCTAACCACATTCGGCTTCCTCTCATCCACAACGACGCCCTCGTCCTCCAGCACCTCCATAACCCTCTCCAACAGGCCCTCCTCCAGCCTGACGCTCAGCTGGGCGCCCCTCTCCGCCTCGTTGCTAGGCGTGATAATCGAGTACGGCCTCGGGCCCCCCTTCTCCCCCTCCCACGGCGTCTCGAGCAGCAAACGCTCCAGATAGCCCGTCAGCTTCAGACTCTTCCCCCTCAACGCCTGCATATCCGTCATGCCGAACACGGACAGCGAAGCCAGGACGGCCGTCATGTCGACCGCAGACGGGTTGCTGACCTGCCACCCGGCCGCGCCGGGCATGGGCACGAAGCGGTTCTCCATGCGGAAGCGGGATGCCTTGTCCGAGCCCCACCAGCCGGAGAGGCGCGGGGTGTAGCTGCTTCTTCCCGCTTCACCTCCTCCTCCTCCTTCGTTTCTGTTACCTTCCCCGTCTTCCGAGGGCGCGGCGTCGACTTGCCCGTGCCGCTCGTGCACGAACAGGCCCCCGATTGCCCCGGGGCCGGAGTTCAGGTACTTGTAGTTGCACCAGGCCGCGAAGTCGACGTCCCAGTCGTGCAGCTGCAGGGGCACGTTTCCGGCCGCGTGCGCGAGATCCCACCCGATCGTGATGGAGTGCTTGTGCGCGAAGGCCGTGATTGTGGCGATGTCGAGGAGCTGGCCGGTGTAGAATTGGATGCCGGGGAGGAGGATAAGGGCGGTTGTTGAGGCGTGGGTCTCGATGGTGGAGAGGATGTGGGCGGTTGTGAGGAGCGGGGTTGAGGTGGGGGAGGGGGGAGAGATGCAGATGAGGCCTGACGGGGGGTGACCGTGGTGGGCGAGTTGGGAGAGGACGGCGTACTGTGGGTGTTGGTTAGTCGTGTGTTGGTTCCTTCTTTTGGTCATGTATACGTGCGGTGGCGAGGTGGAGGCTTCGGTGATGGAGCTTGAAATTGGAGGCTACGTACGTGATCGCTAGGGAAAGCCTTGCTCTCAATTATAATCTTGTACCGCTCCTTGGTCGGCCGGTAGAAGCTCGCCATCAGAAGGTGCAGGTTCACCGTCAAGGTCTCCATAACAGCAACTTCGCTTAGCAGCGCGCCGACTATCTTCGCTATCTGCTCCTTTACTGCGTCGTCCATGTGTACCCATGGCGGAGACATCGAGTCCTCCAGCTCCTTAAAGTGCCCATATACGCCTTTGGTCGCCCAGGTGCTGAGGTATTTGTAGATATAATCGAACGTCCGCTTGGGTTGCAGGCCGAGCGAGTTGCCGCAGAGGTAGGTACATGGCTCCAATGCTTCCGGATTTTCGTCCTCATCTGAGAGGCTATTAGCTGGGAGTTTACGAGTCTGTGGTTGAAAGCTAACCATCCGGCTCAAGCTTCTTGCGCTTTAGATCAGCCTTTGTGGGGATGTGGAATTCATCCCGGAGATGTCGTAGTGGGTCTTCGGCGTCCAGAGATTGTGCGTAATCTAGGGTAAATGCGCCGGCATCCTCTTTGAAAGGTAGTGACTTGCTGGGACTCATTTTGAATATATCCACTCTGTACTCTAATACGATGGTGGTAGTAGTATTGTGAAGATCAATAACGACAACTGTAGAAGTAGGGATAAACCGTTTATGTATCCATGGTAGGTAGCCCGCAGTACCTGAGTACAAGCTCCACCGTGCCCCCCGGTCCCCGCATCTAACCGCCGCTAACTCCGACGCGCCGATCCCGCATCTCAAATCTGACGCCATTCGTCTGGTCACCGTTTTCCATCTGCCTTATTCTTATCAACCGCCTGACATCTCATTCCAGCATGGCATCTTCCTCTGCAGTCTACTCGGCCTGTCTGCGAGCCGCACCATTCACCTCCAAGGCTCCACAGCCTCTGCGCCGCCAGCTCCAGCAGACCCTCCGCCGCATCTCCACCACCACCCAGCCCGCCACCACCGCGCGTCCTTGCATTCTCCCCGCCTCGGCGGCATCAGCGCGCGCCCCTACACCGTGTTCGACAGCCACACGACCTGGTCAGCCTTTCACGCAGCAGTTGTGCCAAGCTCGGCCCTTCTCAAGCACACCCCGGGCGCAGAAGTGCGTCCTCAATCCACGGAAGGACGAAGATGGCAACGAGATGACCATGACCATCACCCCGCGCGCGTCCCGCCGCCTCTCCGAGATCGCGCGCAAAGACAACAAGCCCGAGACATGCTTGCGGATCTCCGTGGAGTCGGGCGGCTGCCACGGCTTCCAGTATCTCATGTCCCTAACTAGCACCGACAAGGTCTCGCGGGAGGAGGATACGCTGTTCGAGGCGGACGACGGGACGGGGGCGAAGGTCGTACTGGATGAGCCGAGTTTGGAACTGCTGAAGGGGAGCAAGGTCGACTATACGATGGAGTTGATTGGGAGCCAGTTCAAGATTGTGGATAATCCGCTTGCGACCAGTAGTTGTGGGTGTGGGACGAGTTTTGATATCAAGGCGTGATTCAAGTCGAGGATTGGGGAAAGAGCAGAGGTGGAAGACGCGCGGTTAAGATAGGATAAGAGAAGGGGGATAGGGTGTCTGCATCTGCGCAATGTAAGCATTGGAAGGGCGTTGGCTGGTTAGGCGTTGGTATCATGGTAGTGTATGATATTTCGCTGCTGCGACCCTTCTGAGTCCCCAGTGTCCTAATGCAGTAATACGATATCGAAGTAGAACGTCGCATTTTGCGAAAAGTACTTTTTCTTCCTCGCCCTGAGTTTCGGGCGGTAGCGACAGGCGCGGTAGTGTCAACAATCACCGAAACCACCAAGGTCGCGACAGGCCCCAGCATAACGGTGAAGGTTGAGAAAACTGCAATTGCAGAGCGAGGAGGGAGTGGACTGTCGGAAGCTGGACACAGGGAGACCCTCCTACCCATTTCCCAACGTGGCAACACGGCTCTATCGTAGAACGTCGCGTTTTCGCAAAGTACTTTTCTACCGCTGCCTGGACTTTTGACGGTAGCGACAGCAAACCCGATAATTCCAACCCTTTCGCAAAGGCCACGGCGACCGCCCGGAGAATGGTGCAGGTTTGAGAGGAAATTCACATGCCAGATCAAGAGGACGCTGGCACACAGGCACAGGCCGAGAAGGACCAGCGCACCGGAGCTTATCCATTGTCATGCCAGGCCGTTTGGTTAGCTTGCGTGTCTACGAAGGCCCACCGCGAATCTAACAGAGCGCCCGTGGCATTCGCGCAGAAGGCTGTCCATGGCGCTGGGCACGATTTCTAGCGACTGACCGACTGCGCATATGCTGCGCTGCAGCGCGACCTGCATCGTTCTACGGTGGACGTTCGACTGCCGTTTTGGGAATCGACCTCGGCATACACGTGACCTCATCACATCTACCAGTTCCACCCCGGTAGGCTCTATGGCTTTAAGAAAGTACTTTTTAGAGGAACATGACGCTCATCGCTATGCATGCGCTTTACAGCAACCGGTTTAGTAGGAGCGCATGCTACAAGATACAAGTTTCATTGAGAAGGGAAGTTCATAAGATCTCGGGAAGAGATGCCAGCATGGTTTGTTGTATGCGAATGCAGAGTTACTGTAAGAGCTGAGATACTACCAAACCCAAGCTGGCATTTGAATCCCTGTGTGCCTCCCTGAATAGCGACACCATGCCCTAGACGCCGCGCAATGCCAGTACCCACGATAAAGTCGCTACAAACAACGCCTGGTACCAGGCCGTAACTCGCTAAACCACCTACCAAACCCCACGCATAGAGCGGATCAAGACCCCCTTGGCCTAACGACCTTCCCCTTCGCCTTGTCATAGTCCAGCACCCGCCTCTTCCGGTGATTCTGCGCCATCTTCCACCTCACGTACAACATGACTGCGTCTTTGACAGCGACAAAAAGACACCCACCGATAAGGCTTCGGCCCCACCTCGTCTGCAGCATACCGGTTGGTCTACCCCCTGCTTGAGGCCGTATCCAGGAAAGCGGTAACGACACCCGGAGCAGCTCGCCAACGGCTGCGGCTACTGAAGGGAAGATTAGGGCGCCAAGCACCGTGTCTGCTATCCTAGTCGTGGATATCAGAACATTCTCTTCGCGGCGCCATTGGCGGGGTGGAGGAGGCACCGGAGGATGATTCTGAGGAGCAGCTTCCGCTTCAGCGACGTCAAGAGGCGGCTGGTGCAGTGGTGGAGCGGGACCGCGTCCGATTTCTGGCACCTGCTGTTCGCCGCCTTGCTCCTGCTCGTTTGGCTGCTGTTGCTGTTCTTGATCGTCGTCCCCAGCATCTTCATGCTCCACAAACTCTTCGATGATGTTCAGGTCGATGTTGAGCTCGACCACACCATCCCCGTCGTCAGGTACAAGCTGCCCCTCGACATCGTCATCGTGATCGCCTTCGCCTGTTCCGGCTTGCGCATCGCCGGCGCGCGGTTGGATGGATTTTAGCCACTTCCGTTCTTTCGGTGCCCAGACGTGCTCATAGTATGTGTTGTATGCCGCACGCAGGTAAGGGAGCATGGCGATCGAGAGAGCCGCGCTCGGCGGCCAGTGGCCGATCTTTAGGATCTCATCGGACTGCGGCGAGGTGGCGAAGAAGAGCATAGGCAGAATGGGGAGGATGCTGTCCGCTAACGTAGTTCTAGCCGCTACGAGTGTTATTGGGATGAGGGATAGCCCGATGTCCAAGCGAAGGTTGCGCATAGAATTCCTTAGTATTGCGAGTACGACAGATTGCGTGTCGCGTGCTCGCAAGGGCGCATACAAGGGCCCTAATATTCGGCTTCCGTCCTCTAGCCCAAATATGGCGTAGACGGTGCTTACGCCGTGGACCAGGCAGCCTTGGTAGATGGTATATGCGCCGACGAAGCAGGCTCCTGGAATCATCAGGACACCGCCGATTCTTTCGGCAGCTCTTACGGCGTCTATAACGTAGCTGCGCGGTCTCGCGAGCACGATCTCGGACTTGCACTGCGGACACTCTATCTTGCCCGACCCGCCCGTCCGCCGCCGTGATGTGGGGGACTCCAGGTCGGCGACCCAGTCCAAGAGGCATGATTCATGTGCGACCAGCGCGCATTTGCATGGGCTTCGCCATTCTGAGGATCCGGGCGTGTCTTCTGTCTCGTCGTTCATGCATATCCAGCATTTGCGGGGCTCTTCGGCGTCCGTTTTCTGCGATGAGCTCGGGATTTGCCGAGACCCTGAACCCTCCTGCTGAGATTGTATCGATGAGGCAAGTTCGTCTGCGGTGTAGCTGTTGAGCAGAACCGTTTGCGAATCCTCGGATGTGGTGGATCGCGCTCGGCTGCTGCGTGGCAGCGCCCTGGAGGCTTCCGGAGAGGAGCTTTCGCGGGGGGAGGATCTCCGCCGCGCCGAGGACTGGGGGGGAAGGGAGGCCATATGCGCTGGCGGAGGCGATGCAGGCGAATGCGAGTTGTTGTTGCAGGAGGTCGAAGAGTTAGGTTGTGTATCCGTGGTTGATGCGCTGATGCCGTTTCGGGTTCGACATCAACGACAGGTTGCCCTTGCCTGTCCCTCAGTCCACGCGTCACTCAGGGTCGTCGGCGTTTTCGTTCGCCGACCTCCAACGACCAACCTCACGACCACCCACTCAGCTTAGCGACGTGAGATGGACTCTCGGAAATAAGGGCTGTGAAGCTCTGTTCATGACGCACTAGTCACGTTCGCGCTACGTGCATGCTGCTCGGACACTGCTTAATAAGGTGTCGACGGGAAGATTCAACCATTGACTAACTGACAAAGCAACCATGTCTGGAATCCGGAAGTCAGGACGTCAGCGTCCGAGGAAGAAATACACTGTAGACGCATTTGCGGGCTTGGATATCAACATATTAAACTCTTCTGAGGACGAGCTTCCGGTCGAACAGCCGGACGATCTCAGTAAAGACGAAGAATACGGCGAGAATGTCGAAGAGGGAGCAGGCGCAGCTGATGAGGACCTCTCAATGGACGAGGGGTCCGGAGCTGATGTGTCTGCTGCGGATGACGCTGAAGAGCACAGTTCTGAGCTCGATGAGGATGAGTCTGGTGTTGAGTTTGGTGAGCCCAGGATGTCAATTCCTAAAGGTCAGAAAAGGCTCCTTATACCCGGTCAGCCGCACAGAACCAAGCCAAGTGAGGATCCAGCAAGTAACTTTCATATTCGCGGCCTACCTGAGGGGCATCACCATGCCGCCAAAGAGATCCGTGCCGCAAATACCTTCGGCCCAGCACCAGAAGACATTACGCCGGCCATTAAAGCTAGGATCAAGTGGGGTGCTCAAGCGACACTCCCTTCAAGAACTGAGAACAATGCTGGCATTGGTGGAATGTCGCACAGTTTGTACTATGACGACGAAACTCGAGAGCTTCAGGCGACAGAAGGTTGGACGTGGTATCGTGACGAGGGCGGCAAGACAGCCTTTGATAGTCGGCAGAGTACACAAGTTCTCGGCGCAGGAGATGCAATTCCATACCTACCAAAGTTCAGATCTGATTCACAGAGTTTTCTTATGGGTCCGTTCGCAAATCAAGGCTGTTTTACTTTAGAGACAGGGTCGAGTATGCACCTCACAGACGCATGGCCGCAAAGCAACCATGGTCGACCGCGAATAAGGCCCAAGGAAGGAAGAGACGGTTGGATCGTCAACGTCGGGACCCGAATACATTGTCTGGACTGGGTCCCGAACCAAGCCGGTACAACTCAATACCTTGCTGTGTCTACGCTACCCACCTCCGGGCAAGTGAGTGGAGGTCTACCATCGACATGTTTTACAGGCTCAGATGCCCCAGCATTTACACCTTCGGCGCCAACTCCGGGGTCAATACAGATCTGGGAATTTGGTACCGGATCGACGCCGGAAGGAGGCGTTTCGCTGGATTCAGAGAGACGGCCAAGGCTTCGGCTTGTCATTTGCACCGACTGGGGCGATCCAAAGCAATTTAAATGGTGTCCGTTGCCTTACAAGGACATTCCACACGAAGCTACTAGTGAGACAGGTGTACATTTCGGACTCCTGGCCGGTATCTGGGGAGATGGCAAGATCAGAGTCTTGGATGTCAGATGTCCAAACTCGGCAACAGACTCGACACAGCACATACACATCAGCGCCGCAGCTTTTGAAGTCCGTGCTCCGGGTACAGTCTTTACATGCTTGACGTGGCTTTCCACAAAGTCTATCGCCGCTGGTTGCGCCAATGGTTTCGTAGCCCTTTTCGACATTTCAAAGACGCTTACCACTCATCCCCCGAGCACGTCCTTGATTCCTCGTCCTTCTCTCTACCAATGCTTTCACCAAGCCTACATCCTCTCGCTTGTCTCCGCTCATCCGTCTCGTCCATACTTTCTCGCTACCAGCAGCATGGACGGCTACCTCCGGCTTACTGACTTGCGTGCGCCGAACCTTGACTACGTTTACAGCCAGCGCAACCGCGTTGGTAGCCTGCCCATTGCATGGCACGAAGTCTCTCAGAGCGTGCTAGTAGCCGATGAGCTCTACAAAGTCCAGTGCGTATTGCTCAGGCGCTTCTACACTAATGTAGCCGTTGCTAGGTTCTCAGCGCAGGCACTTTCTATTGCTACAAGTCCTGTTCATCCGTTCGCCCTAGTGGCCTGCGCGGACGGCACTGTGACTGCGACGAACCCGTTCCGCCGGGCTATTGATAACAAGGTTACGGTCTTTCAGCAGAAGTGGTTTGGGCACGAGTGGAGGAGGGGCATTAAAGCAGGCGAGCGTGCAGACTCGCAGACAGCACCACATGATGCCACAACAACTCCGCAGCAAAACGGCGATCAGGCTTCAGAAGACGTGATGGAAGTTGATCAGTCGCCACAGCCAACACCAGCACCTGTACGAGACCGCCACCATCCACCTGAAGACTCTCATAATGTTACAGCCTTCCAACCCGCCCAACCCGCTCAACCCGCCAGCTCTCTTGCGAATGCTCAAGTCCCCAAATCCGCCCTCGAGAATCCGCTTGTCCGTATCACGGACGGCTTCAAGATCGAGCAGCCCGGCCTCATCCAATCGGACAACCAGTCCCACAACGTCGCCAACGGCTCGGTGTACTCGACCATCTTCGAAGAGGAAACGGCGGTCACGCAGGTGTGTTGGAATCCGAATCTTCACTGTGGTGGATGGGCGGCCGCGGGTATGGGTAGCGGGTTGCTGCGGGTCGAGGATCTTGCTTTGTGAGGCTGTGGGATGCTGGTGGTGCCTGGCTTTTTGGCCCCTACTGCGTTGCCAGCTCACCGTTCGGTCCGTCTTACCACTTCTTTAGAAGTCTGTACAAGAAGGGCAAGGCCTAGTGGAGCACAAGCGATTCATAGTTGCGCCAACACATTCCACATGCGAAAGAGAATAATGTAGTGCTAAGCGAAGAGCCAAATCTGAGACATGGAAACCACTGAACACGATTTGTATCTTGCGATTGACATCACTATACCGTTCTTAATTAGTAGCCGTGCTGCGCTCACCGGCTAGACCGTATGATGTAGGCTAAGGCGTGTGTATGGGGATGAACGTCGCGCTATCACGCTCGAAGTGGTCCATTCACATAATGCTGCATTGTAAATGCCGTGATGTCATCCTGAGACAGTCAAGATCCCTGGCCACGTGTGTGAGTCTCTTATGATCCGCCAGGTCGGTAGTCGGGATTCCTCTGGCGATGCTCGTCGTAACAGGTGTTGCGGGGCCTGGAACTCGCTCTGAAGTGTCAAACCCGTCCAGCACTGACCAAAAGGGGTCAAAAGGGTCAGGAAAAGTCGCTGAAAATCAGGAAAAGTCGGAAAACGACGGGGAAAGGCCCAAAAGAATCACCAGAAGCTTCAAAACAATGCCGAAACGGGCAAAAAGCTGATTCAGCCGAGGTTTGAACTCGGGACCTTCTGTGTCCGACATGTCACGTGACCAATCACGTGTTGAGATGTTAGACAGATGTGATAACCAACTACACCACCGAACCACTTGGTGATAGAGAAATTCATCACGTGTTTATATAGTATCTTAGCCTTTAGGGCCGGTACTATTGCCTCGATGATCTGGTTGTTCTTTCATGGTTCCAGCGTAGGGTTCCTGGTGTGACATGTCAATCAACGATTGGTGTCTACAGGCGAGAGCAAAACAAAACCATAATGCTATCCCACTGTCATCACGAGGAGCGCAGGCGTCACTTCTAGAACGGTAGCCACTTGACGACATGAACCCGTACTTCTGCTTCGGTAGACACTGCAATCTTGGAGCTATCACGAACGTACAACTGGATCGCAAAGTCTACACGGCAAGACATACTGACGAGTCACAGTGATAGTGTTCACGACAGATGCTCCGCTCAGCATGCAGTCATCGAGTTCAGCGATGCGGTGCAAACACGGGAGGATGAAACGTGATACTCCTCGGAAATATTGACGGTGCTCGGAACCGCATAGAAGATTTGTCTACTCTGCGGTAAAGTCTGCTGCGCATGAGAGGGTAAGGGCCTGACCGGCATGCTCATGGTGATGGGCTAAACGGAGCAAACAGATCGTCTTGATATCCACCCAAGCATTCAGTGTAGCAATTCGCAGTGGCAAGAGCAACGCGCAGTAAGAATACATCTATGTACCTCTTAATCATTCCAGATAGCACAACCGACCCGTCACGAGCCTCCAGCAATCTCCACAAGTATCTTGACTTGATTGTCCTTGTCCTTGATGAGCGTCTTAAACCCTTCCTCCACCACCTCATCCAGCTTAATCTTCTTCGTAATCATCGCCTCCGGCTTCATCCTCCCCTCGCTGATCGCATCCAGCACGTCCTGGAAATCTCCCTTCACGTACGTCGCGATCCCCATATACCTGCGCTCCTTGAACACCAGGTCATTCGGATGGATGCTGCACGGCTTCTCCCAGACCGCGATATTCACGATCGTGCCTCTGGCCCTGACGGCATGGACCGCCTGATCCAAACCCGCCTGCACTCCCGCGGCATCGTAAACGACGTGGACGCCCTGGTTCTCGCATAGCCGCCTGCACTCCGCGACGATGTCGTCCTTGAGCGGGTTGAGCACATGGTGCGCGCCGAACTGCTTGGCAAACTCCTGTCGCTGGCGAGAGACTTCGGAGACAATGATCTTGTCCGCGCCGCGCGAGACAAGAGCCTGGATAACGGAGAGGCCGATGGGGCCGCCGCCGAGGATGAGGACTGCGTCGCCGGGCTTGAAGGGCGAGACGTTCACCGCGTGCCAGCCGACGGCTAGGGGCTCAATGAGGGCTGGTGGACTGTTAGCGGAAGGTGGCGCTCCGCTGCGATGAAGTGTAGAACGTACCGCCTATCTCCAAGGAGACATTGTCAGGGAGGTGGTAGAGCGCGGTCTCCGGCACAACGATGTGCTCAGCGAGACCACCACCCCATCCTGCTGTCCATTAGTAAGGCTCTATCCAGTCGTGCTCCGGGATGCTAACCGCTCAAGCCGATGAAGCCGTTGCTGTAACAGCAGTTGATCAGCCCCTCCTGGCACGCGCCGCAGGTGCCATCGTAGATGATCGGCTGCACACAGACGCGGTCGCCAGGCTTATAGTCTGATACGCCTTCGCCGACCTCTTCGACCGTACCACTGAACTCGTGCCCGAAGGTCAGAGGTACGGAGTCGCCGGTTATCGGGTGGGGTGTTGTTGGGCAGAGATTGGGACCGCCCAGATATTCGTGGAGATCGGTGCCGCAGATGCCGCACCAGGCGGGTTTGAGCTGTGTGGTGAGTCTTGTCAGTGGATGAGACCATTACATATTTCGAACAATTCGTAGACGATGAAGATGGCGCACAAACTGAAACGTTGAAGACGTGCTGCAGTACACACCGGGGGCTGGCATCATGGAACCTCCCAGCCCACTCTTCTTGATGTATTTCTCAACAGCTCTGGACTTGAATAGACGTGCAATGTATGCAGGGTTGAGCCACTTCGGCCTAATAACAATGCTTACCTTCACTTGGCCTTTGCCAACTTGGGGTTCTGGTATATCCTCATAGCGCAAATCGCGCTCACCGTGGAATCTGAGCGCTTTCATAGACATGGTATGAAGGGAAACGGGGGCAAATGAAGAAATTTGATTTACAAAGTACGAAAGAATTGGAATGAAAGAGGACAGAAACAAACAGCACTCTGCTCGGAGGACTCATCCCATGTTTTAAGGAGCTCCGCTGGCAGCATGAGTATCACCCAACTCCGCATTCGAGCTGCAGCTGTTTTGGAGGGGTTGACCATCGGGTTTCCTGATTAAGCACAGCCGTGGGTGCTCAGAACCCCGCAGTCACCATCGCGGGGCAGTTTCGTCGGGACAGCTTTGAGCGCTCAAACTGCTACCCGATGGTGACTTCTGAACGCTGTTACAGGTTATGTTTTGAGGCTGGATGATTGCAGTATTAGACCGTACGGTCCTGGAAGGCGAACGAGAGCTGCTACAGCTGGATAGTCCTCGGCCGGCGGGCTTCAAGGTGCCATTGCGCGCCCAAAACGCATGTTGAGTACGCCTCGATGTTGCCAGAGCGAGGGTGAAGCATAGATAAGATACCTGAGGAGATCTTGACTATGCTGACGCGTCGCTTCCCTGCCTGACAGTGCAATGCTTCAACTGGATGTGCTTTCATTGGTGGATGTTGGTGTTTCGAGATGCAGGACGGCATCCCGCGTCGACGACGCTCTAGTTCTCCCGTGCGGGATGAGATGTGCCGCTGGCGGAATGCCCTGGTGCCAAAATGACGGTCGTCCACCTCTTGCGAGGGCTTCGGAGGCGTTTCGCCGAATTACGTCTCATGGAGAAACTACATGCCAGTGCCACAAGGCAACCTACACCAGCCCAGGCCGTATTTCACCTGCATCCAGATCTCATCGAGGAACAGGCGTTGATAAGTCGTTCTAGACGCGGTGTTTGATTGGCCTGACAGCGGCTGGACGATGTCACGGATGTCACTCTGCAAATGCCCCGCCATAGGAAAAAAATGCCCCTCAGGCCGTTGCCCTTCCATGCATCGGTCTCTCTTCGCATCAATACGTTCAAGACGTCACTGACGGGTCATTTGGCACCCGCTACGTGATGTAACCCCCGAAGTTTAAAACGCAGGCCCTTCCTTTACGCTGCGCCTTCTCCCCTGCTACATTGTTCCCTTTCAATTTATTCCTCCGTATCAATCCATTGCCTCGCTCGAGACACTCAATTGATTTTTAAGAAAAGCATCAATCAAAATGGGTTACCCAGAGACCGCCGAGGGCTTCATGATCAATAGCATCAAGGAGTGGAGCAAGTTCACCAAGCAAGAGGTAATCTTCGTCAACGCGCACTTCTCCAAAGAAAATCACACTGACAATCTGATGCGCTCAGTTCAAGCTCAAGCCCTTCGAAGACCGCGACGTCGACATCGCCATTGACGCCTGCGGAGTCTGCGCCTCCGACGTCCACACCATCACCGGCGGCTGGAGCGAAGATATCCCGCTGCCACTCTGCGTCGGCCACGAGGTCGTCGGCAAGGCCGTCAAGGTCGGCAAAGATGTCACGACCATCAAAGTCGGCGACCGCGTCGGTGTAGGCGCCCAGATCAAGGCCGACCTGACCTGCGACAACTGCAAGGCGGACCAGGAGAACTACTGCCCGAACTCGGTCGACACGTACGGCGCACCGTATGAGGATGGCACGATCGCTCAGGGTGGCTACGCGAGTCATATCCGCGCGCATGAGTACTTTACGTTCAAGATCCCGGATAACATCCCGACACCGCTTGCGGCGCCGATGTTGTGCGCGGGCTTGACGGTGTATAGCCCTCTCGTGCGTTTAGGATGTGGTCCCGGCAAGAAGGTCGGCATCGTCGGGATGTGAGTTCAGCCCCATCGCCTCCGTACCCATGTAGTCTGACATCTTGCTAACTCCTCTCCAGCGGCGGTCTCGGCCACTTCGCCGTCCTCTGGGCCGCCGCCCTAGGCGCCGAAGTCTACGCAATCTCGCACTCCCCCTCGAAGAAGGACGACGCGCTCAAGCTCGGCGCGAAGCACTTCGTCAGCACTAAAGACAAGGACTGGCACAAGCCCCTGGCCTTCACCCTCGACTTCATTATCAACACGGCTGACGCAACCGACAAGTTCAACCTGGCGGACTACTTCAGCACGCTCAAGGTCAACGGCACCTTCCACATGGTAGGCTTCCCGGACAACAACCTGCCGTCGATAAACGCGCAGGTATTTGCACCCAACGGCTGCTACATGGGCGCGAGCCATATTGGAAATCGCCCGGAGATGCTGGCCATGTTTGAGCTGGCGAGTAAGCAGGAGATTAAGAGTTGGGTGCAGGAGATTGACATTAGTGAGGAGGGGTGTAAGGAGGCGGTGGAGAGGGTGTACAATAACGATAATGTACGTTATCGCTTCACGCTGGTGAACTATGACAAGCAGTTCGGTAAGCGGTCATAGAAGACGGCTGTAGGAGGCCGTGATGAGATGAAATGAGCTGGGATGATGCATGAACGATGTGGATGTATGTGGGATGTGGTATGGCCAGTGTAGCCTTGTTTATAGAATACCCTATGAAACATACTTCGAGGTGACAAATGAGAGAAGGTCTTCATGGTGACGGTAGTCGACAAATTCTTGATACTCGTTTGAAAGTTTCCTCTTATAACAGGCGGGCGTGACATACGTATCCACAAGATCCCCGACTTGCATTGGGTGAACATAACGTCTAAGATGTGGCAACCATCTAAGCTTGTAGCATAGAGAGACGTCTTACACATAGCCGCCAGCGTGGTGACTTCCCATCGTTCTTCCAGTATCTTAGGGCAGTAACCTGACCTAGTAGCCGAATTCGCATGGAAGCCGACAATCCAGAAGTAAACCTTGTGACGAACGGCTCAGGCCATACAGATTGTGTAGGTAAGACCGCGGGCGGTCTTTGGAGACATGGGCTGGAGGGCTGGTCAGCTTGATGTCCCTTCCAGGATAGGTAGTGTTATCCTCTTACATGTCATCTCGACATCTTTGCATGGTACGATGTACGGCCACAAGCCCACAAACACCGCACTTCGCTCGGGTCCAGCTGTGGCTCCCTCGTAGCACCCACTGGCCCTTTACAGCCCTTCGCGAGAACACACCGTATGTGCATGGACTCTTCCATTAAAGATTCTGTATCCAGCAGAGCCACCCCACCCCCTCACTCCCCACCCACAGGCTCCGGCCTCGACGAAAACACGACCTTATATCTCACAACCTCCACAATCTCCAGCTCCTCTCCCTTCGTCGCGTTTCCCTGTACCTCTATGTTCTCTGCCCCCACCCGCCTCTTCACCATCCCCACCGGCCTGGCCAGCTTCCTTACCTCCCCCGTCATGCGCTGATGCCTCCCGACATAGAGGTACACGCGCTTCATCCACTTCGTGTCGTCTGCTGGGTCGGAGGGGGAGTAGTCGGGGAAGACGAGCGTGCCGATGGGGGTGTGTGGGGGTTGGGCGTCGGAGGAGGTGCCGGAGGAGGTGGTGGTGGGAGGGGGTGCGTGGATTGTGCCTTGGATCTCGAGGATTGCGAGGCCGCTTGGTGTTTGGAGAAGCTTCGGGAGGGGGTTGGAGAGGGTGGAGGCGGCTGCGCGCGGAGGGTAAAGAGGTATGCTGGGCATGCCGGCGGTGAGGTACGGCGGAGTAGGAGGGGCTATAGCGGAATTTGTTTCGTGGTCAATCAATGTTTCGCAAATATAGGTTCAACGCACAGACCACCAGGAGTAGGTGAATTGCCCTGAACTAGATCGTTGTACTTGTAGAACTATTGCGACTATAAAGACGAGTATACCCAAACCTACCCATAAGCGGGATGCCGTGCTCTAGAACGCCGTACCCATGTGCTTCCTGTACAGATAACTCCCCCCTAACCCCAATTTTTTTATACACCTCGCGCAACCCAGCTCTTACGACCGATTATACGATCCTTTGGCTCCCTACCTCCCCCTCTCGAACCACCTTCCCCATCTCCCGCCCCCTCTCCCACCCTCCGCACCCGCGAATTCCTTCTCCTCCTCCTCCCACTTCCTCCTCTCAACCCTTCTCCGCGCACTCCACGCCCTCGCAAACCGCCACGCCTCCGTATCCGCCAAACTCCACGCCTCAACGGCCTCCTTCACGACAATCTGCTGCTTAACCTTCGAGTTGATTGCACTCCGCGCTTTCTGCAACAAGCGCCTCTCAACCTCCAACTCCGCCTCCGTCGGCTTCGCCGCATCCTCATTCTCCTCCTTGACTTTCGGCCGCCTCTCCGGCCCGGGGACGGGCGTCTCGCTCTTCCCGTCCCGGACGTGGTCCCGCGGAAGCTCGAACCCAAAGATCCAGTCCAGATCCTCGTGGGACTCGCGCTCGGCGGTGAGCCATAGGCTATGCGCTTGCCCGTGCTCGGCGGCCACGGCGTCCTTGAAGCGGACGACGCGCGTGGCGGCGCTGACGGCTGTACCGAGGAGCTCCTTGGTCGTGAGCGCGAGCCAGGGGTCGCGGTCTTTGAGGTCACGGCGGATGTAGCGCGGATCGAGGACGTCCTTCTGGTGGTGCAGCGAGGCGAAGGTGTAGGGATGTGGGACGGTGCCGATGGAGAAGAGCTCCTCGGTGCTGTTCCTGAAGACTGGGAGGGTCGAGATCAGGAGGTGGTGCGAGGGGTTGCAGGGGTGGCATTTTGGTAAGTTGGGCGGGCAGGAGAAGGGGATGGGCGAGGCGGCGCAGGCGGTTAGGTTGCGCGCGATGTCGATTGCAGGTGCGACGAGCGCACTCATGTGTTTGCCGGGTTTGACGATCGAGATGCCGGCGCTGAATGTATTTTGCCAGGTCGTTTGGAGGTGCGCGTTTATGAGTTGTTGGAGGGCTGTGAGGCCTGCCGCGGAGGGAGGGGAGCCTAGGGCGTCAGCGACGGCCTTGTATTTCGTGTTGATAACGGCAGGTTCGTAATATGCAATGCTGGCGCCTTGATTGTCGACAGCGAGCGCGTCAGCCGGTACGGCGGAGGTCAGGGAGAGCTCTTTCTCAAGATCGGGGTTGTCGAGAGCAATTTTGATTACATCGCTGATGGCGTTCTGTGGGCCGTAGAAGAGACCGCTATTGAGGCCTTCAAACCGGGTGAGTTTGGGGAAGTCGCCGCGGCGGAGGTAGGACAGCAGTGGATCTTCGTAGGCGGCCATTGGAACAGCGAGATAATTCGAAAGAATGCCTGAGCCCATACTGCCCCAGGCTAACCAGCGAGTGACGTCCCTTTCTAGCGCCGGCTTGAGCTTCTTGGTCTGGAGGAGGCGGTAGAGCGGGTTGTGCTCTGCTTCTGGCCGGCCGAGGACCACCGGCTTGAATCCTTTCGCCCACCATGCACGCCTCCACGTCAAGAGCAGCTGGTTCTCCGCTTTAAGTACAGCCTTGTCCTTCTTTGTGTCCAGCTCGTAGAAGGTATACACCGGAGTGCGCTTCACAAGGGGTGGCAACACCGCGCGGTTCTCGTCGAGGGTTATCGAGATAGACCACGGGTTCCTCCATGTCCAGTCGCTGTACCACTTCGCCTTCCCATCGGTGCTGTTCGCTTGTACAGGCGGTGGCTCGTGAGCGCTGGGTCTGAATGGGTTGGGGAGCTTGGGTACACTCGGTAGCTTTGGATTCTTGACGGCATCGGAAATCTGTTGGACCGACGGTACGTCGACGGAGGTGGGCGCTCCAAAGAGCAATATGCCGGAGGCGCAGAGGAAGACTAGAAAGAGGACAACCTGTATCCGTCGGGGAGGCATGCGCAGGCTGACTGGACGGCCAAAGATGGTGTGCTGAACTGGCATTGCGGCGACTACCGGAGTGCCGAGACTACATGGGACGACTCAGGGCGTCATCGGATATCTGCTGAGTGCGGCAGCGCGTATACGGCGGGTGAAGCTCTCGTTCTCGCTGTTGGCCCTTCTCCCGGCCTCCCTTCTGGGCCCCTGGCGAAGCAATATGTCGGAGGCGCAGCGGATGGGCAAAGGAAGCTATAGTATCGTTTGGAAACGAACGCGGAGAACAGATGTCCTGTAGGAATCTGTGTTTCCCGGGCAATTCTTTAGTCGATTGAATGTGGATGTGCAAGCCGAGCTTCAGCAAGATGGGATCTGGTGTTGTGCAGTTGGCGATGCGATGGAGACTTTGGGTTGGACCCTGAAATCTTTTTTGGCGGAACAGAGCAAACAGACTCACAAACCGCACACAGTCATCTGGAAAATTCTCAATGCCAGTCACGAAATACCTACGCCTGCTGAATATCTGTGTATCGTACTGGCACTTGAGTTAAGAGCATTGGGCAGTCTGTTAAAGGGGAGAAAATCCACAATGAACGGCATCAAGGACGTCAGACCAGACCCGACCGCCGACCTCCACTGGTCTGACTACAGAGGAGCTATTCACGAGATCTTTCATGCGAACGCGCTCAAGCATCCAGAGCGCTTGTGTGTTGTGGAGACAGCCAGCAGCACTAGTCCAAGACGAGAACTCTCGTATAGGCAGATTGATCAGGCCTCGAATCAGCTCGCATTCCATCTATTTCAGAATGGAATTGAGCGCGGAGACGTGGTGATGACATACGCTCACCGGGGCGTAGATCTTGTTGTGGCGGTCATGGGCATTCTGAAAGCCGGCGCCACCTTCAGCGTGCTAGATCCGCAGTATCCAGCGGACAGGCAAATCATCTATCTCGATGTCTCCAAGCCGAGGGCGCTGATTAACATCGCGAAAGCAACGGAAGAGGCGGGACAGATCTCGGAGAAAGTGAGGTCTTATATCACGGATAACCTGCAGTTGCGGACCGAAGTACCTGCGCTGAAGCTGCACGACGACGGTACTCTCACAGGAGGTTCAATTGATGGCGGTAAAGATGTCTTGGATGCTCAGGTCACCTTTAAGGCCGACCTTCCAGGCGTTGTTGTAGGCCCAGATTCCACACCGACGCTTTCGTTTACCTCTGGCTCCGAAGGCCGACCAAAAGGTGTCAAGGGAAGGCACTTCTCACTGGCCTACTACTTCCCATGGATGGCGGAGACATTTGGACTCTCAGAGAGCGACAGGTTCACCATGTGCTCTGGCATAGCGCACGATCCTATCCAGGTTAGTCATCTTACACCTTCTTTCGGCGGAATGGTACACTCACTGATTCGACGCAGAGAGACATCTTTACTCCACTGTTTCTAGGTGCGCATCTCCTAGTGCCTTCTAGAGAGGACATTCAGCACGAAAAGCTCGCCGAGTGGTTTTGCGCGAACGGCGCCACCGTAACCCATTTGACTCCGGCAATGGGCCAAATTCTGGTTGGCGGAGCCAGCTGCCAGTTTCCTGCTTTGAAGAACGCCTTCTTCGTGGGAGACATTCTCATCAAACGGGACTGCCGCCGAATGCAAGAACTTGCTCCAAACTGCCGCATCATTAACATGTACGGTACTACCGAGACCCAGCGCGCCGTTAGCTATTTCGCTATACCTAGCCAAGCCCAGAAGCCAGACTACCTTGACAGTCTGGGAGACGTGATCCCGGCTGGCAGAGGCATGAAGGACGTGCAGCTTCTGGTAGTCGACAGGACAAACCGGGATAGGCTCTGCGATGTAGGTGAAAGTGGCGAGATCTACGTCCGAGCCGGAGGTCTTGCGGAAGGGTATCTAGCCCTCGACGAAGTGACCAAGGAGAAGTTCGTGCCGAACTGGTTTGTCGACAACAACCAGTGGGTAGAGCAGGATAAGCAGCGAGTCAAGACTCAGGAAAAGCCGGAACCCTGGCGTGAGTTCTACAAAGGCCCACGGGACAGGTTATATCGCAGCGGTGACCTGGGCAGATACCGTCCGGATGGCAATGTCGAGTGCACCGGTAGAGCCGACAACCAGGTCAAGATCAGGGGCTTCAGGATAGAACTCGGCGAGATTGACACGCATCTGTCGCAACATCCGCTTGTCAGAGAGAATGTCACGCTCGTACGACGGGACAAAGATGAAGAGCCGACGCTCGTCTCCTACATTGTGCCTGAGATGAAGCGCTGGCAAGAATGGGTGAAAGAGAGGGAGAGGAGAAACAGCCTGAGCATAAGCTCCGATGAGGATAGCATGGTTGCGCGCTTGAAGAGATTTCGCTCGCTTAGAGAAGACGTCCGTCAGCATCTTAAGGGCAAGCTCCCTGCATACGCTGTTCCGTCCGTACTGGTTCCCCTCTACAGGTTTCCTCTGAAGTAAGTACTTCTACTCTGTTCAACCCCATTTCACAGTCCACATCTTCTACAGGCGGAAACAGAGGTACCCAACTTCTCAAGGGGATATTAGTGGAAAGTCAAGAGAACATCTTTCGTCCATAATGTGTCGCGTTTAATGCACATCTTATAACTTCTGCGTTACCTTAAAGGCGTACATCTGCGTAGATCACTCTCGAGCACATGCTGTCTGCTTTTATTCCTTGGTACAGATCTCCAAACATTTGTGTTTAGTTCTTCCTTGTCGAGTGATGGTTCAGCTTCTATCCTTCGATTTGTTGCTCCTTCTACGTCTGCCCTCTAACCTCCTTCAGTCCCAACGGGAAGATAGACCGCCCAGCGCTCCCCTTTCCTGAGCCGTCCGAGCTCTCAGCAGCCGCGGCCAGACGACTCTCACACGTCACAGCCACGCTTTCCGAGACAGAGAAGACTCTCGCCAGCATCTGGGGCAGTCTCCTGGAACGCGTGTCCGCAGACGCCATCAGCCCTGACGACTCCTTCTTTGACATTGGCGGCCACAGTATCATCGCGCAGACCATGCTTCTCAAGGTCCGCAAGCAGTGGCGCACGACCAACCTCCCAATGACGGCAGTCTTTCAAAGCCCGACACTGCGCGGTTTCGCGGCCGAGATAGACCGGGCGACTGATCCTCTGGGGTTGCGCATGGATGTTGCTGGGAATGTTGAACCAGCCGTGGGGCAGGACGAGGATTACTCCGCTGATGCGCAGGAGTTGGCTAACCAACTACCGAAGAGTTTTACCGCTGCGAACGTGGACGGGTCAGATAAGCAGACAGTGTTCTTGACTGGCGCCACTGGCTTCCTAGGGGCGTACATCCTTGCGGACCTCCTCTCCCGCCCGTCGACCGCAAAAGTAATCGCGCACGTCCGGGCCACAGATTCCAACGCAGGCTTGGCACGCATCGAAGACACGTGCAAAGCGTACGGCACTTGGGACCCCTCATGGCGCTCACGCGTCGAGTGCGTGACTGGGGATCTCGCGTCGCCGCGTCTAGGTCTCAAGCCGGACGTCTGGGACCGCTTGACCAACGAAGTCGACATCGTGATCCACAACGGCGCCGTTGTGCACTGGGTCCGTCCGTACTCGTTCATGCGTGCGGCGAACGTGCTGAGCACGGTTGCCGCGGTCAATCTCTGCGCTACAGGCAAGCCGAAGCGGATTGGGTTTGTAAGCTCGACCGCTGTACTGGATACTGAGCACTATGTGCAGCTGTCTGATCGTATTGAAGCGGATGGCGGGAGGGGGATACCGGAGTCTGACGACCTGGAAGGGAGCCGTAAGGGTCTTGGTACTGGGTATGGGCAGAGCAAGTGGGCGAGCGAATTCATTTTGAGAGAAGCTGGGAAGAGGGGGCTGAAGGGCGCGATGATAAGACCGGGGTATGTAACAGGCGACCCGCGGTCTGGCAGTAAGTCATATACTTCTCTCCCTCTACTTTCGGCCTCTTGAAGCGGTCAACAGGACAAACAGCTAACACATCTTTCCAGCAACGATAACAGACGACTTCCTCGTCCGCGTCCTCAAAGCGTGCCACCAGCTCCACGCTCGCCCGGATCTCGGCCCCAACACCCTAAACATGGTCCCCGTTACGCACGTCGCCCGTATCGTCGTCGCCTCAGTTCTTCATCCCCCTTCCCCTTCCTCTTCCTCACCAACCCTCCCCGTCTGCCATGTAACCAACCACCCCCGCATAACCTTCAACGCTTACACCGCCGCGCTCTCCACCTACGGCTACTCCGTCCCCAGCGTGCCATACGCCGAATGGCGCTCCAAGGCAGAATCCTACGTCGAGCGCGCCACGGACGAGGGCGGCGAGGAGTGGGCCCTTATGCCGCTGTACGAAATGGCGACCACGGATATGGATGTCAATTGTCGGGCTCGCGCGCTGGATGATGCGAATGCGGCGGCGGCGCTGAGGGCGGATGTGGATGCTACGGGCGAGGATGTGAGTGGTGGGGCGGGTGTTACGGAGGAGATTGTCGGGAGGTACTTAGCGTGGCTTGTGGCTGTGGGGTTCATGGGGAAGCCGGAAGGGAAGGGGGAAAGGGAGTTACCGCGGGTGGAGTTAGGTGGAGAGCAGAGGGAGGCGATGAGGAAGGTGGGCGGGAGGGGGAAGGGGAGTGCGTGAGAGGGGAAATGCGGTATTCAATATAGCAGACAGGGGCTTATTTCGAGACGGGGAGGCTCAAGTGTGCATCCAAACCGCCGTGCTATAGACTACTTGCTTTCACACCCTGGTTTGCATTGTGCTACCCGGGTGATACCATTACAGATTTGAGCGGGGAATGAGGACGCCACCGTTTTGCATCCATGCAGTTACATGCTTGTCGGTTTTCAATAGCCTCGGCGGTCTAATAGCCGGTTTTTCGTATTGTAATCCCGCTTATGCCTTTTATTTACGACTCATGCGAATCGACATGACTGCCCCTGTAAACCCAGATGCACGTGACTGCAATGCGGTATCGTTTCCCACAGCTCAATTGAACGTACCCTATCAAGATCGCTCTCGAGCACCTCACCAGACGGTGTTATCAGAGTAAGAGCTCGTGAGAAGCCCGCGGCACAGCGAACAAGTCTCATTCAGAGAGCCTGAGCGCCAGTGCTCCGGCGTTGCAGACCTGACTTCTACACTACAGGCGATGGGATGGTAGGGAATACCAGCGCCGTACGACTATTCATACTACGCCGACCTGGTCTACATTAGTCAGAGTTTTGCAGGCCAGATTTAGTGAGCGCGGTGGATATCCTTCCCATTGACACTATTAACACACAGAACTATGTATGAGAAACCTGGGAGAAGATTAGAGCACACCATCGCTAGAGGGACAGGCTGAGATCTTAAAGCACGAAGACGAGCCCTTGTTTGTAGGCAACCACGGGTGGGTACGGATACCACGTTTCTCCCCAAGTGCCTAGAAGGAGAGATCTCAGACCCAGTAGAGGGCATCTCCGTAGCTCGCGAAAGCCCGGTGGCCTCCCTTACGAGGTAGAGACGGGCGGACGGTTCCATGGACGAGACTCGATATACCTAGAGTGCGTTGGCCAGAAGAAGTGGGAGAGCCCGCGGACCGTTACTGTTGTGTCACCGTCCGGATAACGTGTAGGCGATGTGGGCCATGTTGTCTGGCGCATTGAGGGAATAGCGAGCTGCATGCCAACAGGTATGGAACGTCCAGAAGGCTGGCCGTGGGCTGGGACTAGACTGGAGCGTAGGGAGCCGTTATGCCAGACTAACTAGCCGAGTGAGACGGCTGATGGGGAAGCTTCGGACGTTGATACTTGCGCTGCTATTCGTAGTGTGAGTCAATGTGTGAATGTGAAGAATCGAAGGCCGATTCTAGACAGTAGGGGATTTCTGATGGCATCCACTAAGACCTCCCCTAGCGGTAAGTACAAGTGCATGGCGCTGAGGGGAGGCCACCCCACCTCGTGGAGTACATCCAAGAAATAAGCCGGAAGGTCTCTGTACAAAGTGGCGTTGTGCGTCTTTTTCTACATGGATAAGAAGCAACATGCAGTTCAGGGTCTAGATGCCGGGAACACCGTCCGTACAGATTCCGGTAGGTGAGATGAGACCATTCTCGCGCATGGGGTTCAAGGCGCGTAGCGCCGGCCCAAAAGGCTTGGGGTAGCTGAGAGAGAGTTGTCCACCTCGAAACGCTAGGTCTGACAGCAAGACAGCGAAATGAAAGGTTCAATCCCCTCTCTGCATGAAGCGCCGCTGGACCCTGGAGGCGGGCAGGATCTTGTGACTTCCCCGGACATGTATCGTAGATTCTTTAGATGCAGTGTCAATGCAAGCCGCTTCCTGCAGGAGTACTAGACTGCCGGTGTACAAGAACGGTATCTCCGAGGGACGACAATCCAGCGGCGAGGTCGTTAGAAGCGTATATATTCCAAGAATTGTGTCTAGATAGCTCGGGATGTTTAGCAGTTCAACCCTCTACTGCATCAATCACTGGAGGTAACTTCGATCTACGAGTCGCGTATGGATTGTTTACCTCGATACTTCTGAGTAGCTTCAGTTCAGCAACACATTTTTGGATGAGCATGGTAATTGGCATGTGAGAGGCTTGTATGCGTGACATTGCAGAATTTGAGCCGTCTTGCTACGCTCCGCAGTTTTCCCAGATTCGGGTGCTGCGTTGAAGATGTGGCTTTACCCGACATAGAGCCCAAGCAGGAGACATGTTACAGGAGCGTACTTATGCCAGCCGCCGGCTTTGCTAGATGCAACCTCGCTTGAGCATGCACCGCAAGGTATGGGTCGGATTGCAAGTGACCTCTTATGCGAAGTCTTCCGTTAGAGACGGGGCTATTCATACGTTGCTGGCAAGAAACGGTCTTTCTTCGGAGTTGTAAATCAACGAGCGTGACAACGGAGCGCTTGGTTTCGGAGTCTAGATCTGCGCGTGGCTTCCGTTGCGGTGCGCCCCGTCCCGGGTTGTTGCAAGCAAGATCCACATAATTTGCGGGGGAACATGTAGGGAGGTGGTCCAATACAGCAACGTTTTACCAAAGAGGCAGGAGGTATAGTTGTGGCACGGCTCGAGAGCCGCACTTCTAGATGCGGAGCTGTGATGCTGCATGTTGTCCTTTTAACAGCCTTCGATAAGCATTAGGTTGAATTAGATCAAAACATCTACACGATGTATGGGGGCCAATAGAAAGACTGAGATTACACCGAAGGGGTAGCTTGAACTGTGTATGATCGAAGCCTAATGCAACACCGGTGTTCTGGCGTTTACCTGCGTGCAGATTAAGCTTCAGAGGCTCGGCAGCCATGCGGGAGATCAACAGGTCAGGCAGTTTACACGCCTGTTTAAACGCAAGCTAATGTAGAGTTGGAAAACCCCTGCGGAAGCATGTCCTCTGTGCACAGAACGCCAGCCTCAATGCTCGAACGATATGTCCAACATTGCTGGCCAAACCCTTGCCCTGCTTTGGACTTTGTCACACCAGCCGTCCAGTAAGACGTACGACCCAGCCCAATCGGAGATCTTGTACCTTTCGTGGGGTATCGGGGCAAACCGAGGGGGTTTCCACTAATTCTGCCCTCCATATTCTCTTTCCACATCCGGTGAACAATGTGCTCCTTCACTCGGCACAAAGGCTTCCCGGTACAAGATCTGATTGGCATTAGGAAGCGTATCTTATCGGTTTGAGCCAATAAATGATTCAGGGCGAGCTCCACAACCCGCAGAAAGGGACTAGCAGACACGCAAGGTATCCCCCGGATTTCAGAAGGGCGAGATGCTGCACGCTGGCGGCAACCCCGAAGGACAACTCAAGGCAAACAAGCCGTGGCGCTCAGAAGAAAGATCCAGCCCGTTGAGTTGAGGACCAGCTGGCTGCTGAGTCCTTGTTCCTCGTACGTAACGCCAGACTTCGAGAGAGGAAAGTCTCGCTTGCCCCTGACAACAGGGGAGCAGGACATCGTGATATCTGCTCATCTGATGATTACCAGATGGTTCTAGATGCGTTGTTCCGGAAAGGCTAGATGGGCCGCGGGTTTCAGGAGCCGTGCATGCATGAGTGATCCGGAAGAAGCATGGAAGAGGGTGCTACTTTGTGTTGATGACATCTCCGAGGAGGGAGAATCGATTGGAAGCCCTTGAGGCAGTTGTGGATATAAAAGACCGGTCGTATCCCTTGATTTTCAACCATCAGCAACAGCAGTTCCCTCCTCCTTACCTATCAGCTTACGAGACCATCAGCATCGCTCTTCAGAAGCTAAGCTTACAAAGCTCAATCACCAAAAACCCTCAACATGCATTTTAACTCCATCCTCGCTCTTGCTGCGGCTATGTTTGCCGCTGTCTCGATTGCCGCACCTGCTCCTGCGGCCAATCCCAATCCTGAAGCAGACGACGTCGTCCACCTGGAAGCGCGTGATTACGGATGCAACGTCTGGCCACTCTCTGACGATGTTGGCAAATGCAACTTCCACGTAAGTTAAGAACATACGAGCGAGCCGCACTTAGTAGCGACATGACCGAGAACTTGAAGCTGACGACGGGGAACTCACAGTGCGTTGCCAATGTTTCGAAGAGGTGCGCCAGCGGAAAGGTGATCTATCCAACCAGTGGCAGGTGCCAAGGACCCGTCGGAGCGTAAGTGCAACTGCCAAAAGCTTCCTGGAGACGGTTCTATGAAGAACTTACTCGGAGACACCGTTCTCGAAAACAAAGTGCTAATCGCAAATGTGTACGCAGAACTTGCACATGCATTTATACCACCTCTTGCTAGTAGGGCAACGGTTACACACGGACTTTGCTCGAAGACACTTTAGTTGGGAAGGTTCGGATGGGATTGTCGGGAATGCGATGGGAGTTGTCAATAGAAAATAGCAGATAGCGATACCTATCTCAAGCAATTACATCTGCAACAACTAGGGAACCGACGCACGACTTACTCTCTGCTGTGCTTAAAGTGAGCATAACTGAAACTGAACACTGTGCCTTTTAAGCTCTCCTGATATAACGATGTGGTGAGTGTTGTCGGCTTCCACTAGGACGATAGAATGGAGTTTAAGGATAAGTACTGGAGTGTTCGCTGTATTGACAGTACAGACGAGCGACGGTGGTAGCCAAAAAAGAGTTCAGGACTTAGTTCTAATCCAAAAGGTTAACCCTTTTGAATAGTTTTCACCGCCATGCCATGCCATGCCACGCCATGCCATTCTTCTTGTGACTCCATCATCACTCTGCACGATCTGCGCCATGTTCCCTCCCCACCTCATCCTTGAGCAGAAATTAGTAGTAGATATGCGACAGTATACGGGCAACCTATTGAGGGTTTCTTCACCACTCAGTCTTTTCAACGTCGTAAGTAGACGGAGGAATATAAATGATCTTTGAGACAAATAGGAATCACGACACTCATACCTCAGCTCCTAATAGTGATCTGGCAACCGGAATGAGACCATAAACCTTACTGTGCCCAACAGCGGACTTCGAAGCGGCAATCACCATTGTAGTGCGAATGTTTCGACGATTGTCGGCGTTGCAAGCACCTGCTGGTGCCTTCTCACATCGAGTAGCAAAATGTGCTGGCCAGGAGCATCAATCTGTGGATGCTGAGACCTCTGGCCTAGTGGCAGCAGTCCGATTAAGGAAGTTGATGTTGAGGCCCTAATGTCAAGACCACGCACAACACCGATTGTTCGGCCGCACCACGCACCACTTGCATCATCGTTCAGGGGCTGGGCAAAGTTGAGGTTGCTGCTCTAGTCACGCAAATCACCAGTGTTAAGCGGCAAGCGTTTTTGTGCTCTGGCGGCGCATTGATATTAATCCGCCCCGGGCTCTCTCGATCTGAACTTCAAATCCTCATCTCCTCGAACCAACCACGTGCCAACCTGTAATATGTTCTCAAAACGCTCTGCGACGCAAATCGGCCTTGTGTCGGATGAAACGCCAGCCAAGTGGTCCTGACGCGCAAGCACAATTCCAGCAGATGCTCTCCATTGGACGTTCAGAGTCCATAACGTAAGCCAAGATCCCCGCATTGAGCTAAATCGCGGATCATCAAGGATCCAGCTCTGGGGCATCCCGTAGTCGAAGGCTGTGCTTCTTGAGCCTAACTTCAGATGTCCTAGAGCAAATATGCTCGACATCGATTGACCTCTCCGCGTTCGAGCCCGAAGAGCTTCAGTCCTAGCCTCCGGCCGCCTCAGGCGCCTATTCGCTGACGAGAGCTCTGCTAGCTGAGGAGAATTTGGCGCTTCGTCCGAACAACCTCACAGGCATGGCACGCCGGCACAGCAAGCCTTGGAAGGGCTCGGCCTTGCTGCCGTGGCACGTTGCTAGTTGGAATCAATCCTGGGCTGGGCATCGCTGGAAGGATGACCCGATCCCCTTGTTTGTTGCTTGCCCAGTCACTTAAGTACTTCCCCTCTCGTGTCGAGCTCCTCCAGCGTCTTCCTTCAACCATCTCATCTATCACCATAATCAGCAACCGTTGCCCACCATGCAGCTCAAGAACCTCACGCTCGCTGCCCTCATAGGCGCTGTCTCTGCCCAGCAGATGATGAATCTGACCGGCACCATCGCATCGAACAATGCCACTTCTAACCTCACTACCTTCTTTGGCTTGTTCCCTGAACTAGCGCAGACGCTCGACAGCGCTCAGAACATCACCTTCCTGGCCCCGTCGAATGAGGCGGTGGCAGCTTTGTTGGAGTCCAATCCCAATATTACACAGAACACCGATGCCCTCCGAGCTGTTCTGCAGTATCATGTTCTCAACGGCACCTACCTCTCGTCTGCCATCACAAACACCAGCGCGTTTGTGCCGACGCTGCTGACTAACCAGACATTCACCAACGTTACCGGAGGACAAGTTGTGGAGGCAGTTAATATTGGAGGCAATGTTTCGTTCTTCTCTGGACTTCTCCAGAACGTCTCCGTTGTTCAGGCTGTAAGTCGCCCAGCCATCCACAATTGCACCATTTACTCACCAGTGCTCTAGGATCTAAACTTCACTGGTGGTGTTATCCACGTCATCGACGGCCTCCTCACTGTTCCCGTGAACGTTTCGGAGACAGCTCTTGCTGCCGGGCTGACTTCGCTCGTGGGTGCCCTGAACAACACGGACCTCGTCGGTGCTGTGAACAGCCAGTCCGACGTGACCATCTTCGCCCCGAACAATGCGGCCTTCCAGAACATTGGCTCTGCTGTTGCCAATTTGACAACCGAGGAACTCGCTGCCATCCTCCAGTACCACGTTGTTGCCGGTGATTCCCCGCTCTACAGCAGCACTTTGACGAACGGCACGACCGTCACAACCTTGGGCGGCGAGGATCTCACAATCACCCTGATCAACGGCTCAGTCTTCGTCAACTCTGCTGAGGTTGTCACTCCCAATGTTTTGGTCGCCGGTGGTGTCGTCCACGTTATTGACAAGTAAGCTCGGCCAATAGCGCGTATTTGTGAACAGAGCGTCTTTGCTGATTCAGCCTTGCAGCGTCCTCAACCCCCAGATGTCCATGGCCCCCAATGCCAGCGCTACCACAGGTGCACCGGCCTTCTCTGGCGCAACCAGCGCGTCGGAGGCACCATTCACTAGCGGCGTGGCCGCCCCTTCCACCACCATCAACCCCAGCGAAGCTGGTGCCGGTGCCGCTAGCAGCACGAGCAGCGCTCTTGGTGTGGCGATGAAGACCGGCGCTGTCGGTGCGGCTGCCTTGTTCGGCGCTGGTGCTGCGTTGTTGAACTACTAGGTTGCTATGGTAGTGGGATGTGGAATTGGAGGGTGTATGTGAAGATGTTGTGAGCTTTAGCGACTCCAAGTTGGCGGCTTGTAATGTAGTGGCACGACTTTTATGTATACCATTTTCGCACTAGCTCGACGAGATAGGCATTTTCAAGCGCAGTCGCTATATCTATGAATCACTGCACATCTCCCAAATTCTCCGCATGTTTATAAAAGCTGTCATAATGCAAAGCACTTGCCACGAGTTAGCCATGCGCGAAGGGCTCTTGGTCTGGCAGTTTGTAGCACGAGTCGCACGTGTTTGAACATCAGCCGGGAACCTCGCAAGGCTGATGGATAGCGGTGTAACAACTGTGTCTATATAAGCGCAGCTGCAACACTTAATGGTATGCTGCTACTCACTGCAAGTGTATTGATGAAACAGTGACCTTGGGGTTGAGGCTACGCACATCACGATGGCAGGATGCAGACCAGCATCCGCTTTACCCGGACGCCCGCCTTCGCTTCGACACCTGGGCAGGCTCTGAGTGAATCCCGTCCCCCCGCCAAACGGGCCTAAAGCCATCGGCCATGCAATCGCGGAGATGATGGCGGCTCAACAGCCTTCTTGGCTCCCTCGGCAGCCTGTGCTCATTGGTGGCGGTGCGGCTTGGATGATGATATCTGCGAAGTAAACTCTGGCAAACAGGAACCTCATCGACGTTCGCGACTGCCTTCTTTGCTTGCACATACCCCCAATTCTGTTCTTCTCTTCGCTTTCGGACAATTTTTTCTGCATTCTCAACATCTCCGCCGATGCATTGCTAGATTGCGACCCTGCGCGAACTGTTCGCGCTCCTATCTACTCAACCGCCGAGGACGAGGCCACACGTCGTGGTCTTCCCTATCCAAGATGGGCTTCATGCGCCAAACATGGACGCTGACGCGCAAGACACTCCTGGTGTTCTATGTCCGTCACTGGTTCACGACGACTGTGCGGGCCTTCATTTCGCCTATCATTTTCGTGAGTTCAAGTCAGCCGCTGGAAAGAAGCATGAACATTGACCGGCCTGTAGATGTTCTTTATTTCGTATTCCAAGAACTTCTTCGTAGCCCCTTCGGACTATGGTGTGGGTTCTGCTACACCCGTCAGAGACTTCGCGAGCGCGTTCAACGCGGCCACGCCGAACAGGAGGACAATCCCACTGGTCAACAATGGATTCATTGGAGGAGATATTGAGCGTCTGATAAATCAGATTGCGGAGCCTATGCGCGTAGCCGGCGCAGATGTACAGATTCTCAATGACGAAACTGAACTACTGACCATCTGCCGGAGTTCGCTGCGTGGTGTTACGAATTGCTTCGCGGGCGCAAGCTTCCACTCGTCTCCCACGGAGGGTCCTGGAGGACTATGGAACTACACCATCAGAGCGGATGGCGCATTGGGCGAGAGGATATTCGTCAACGACGAGGACAATGATGGCCAAATTTACATTCTGCCCTTTCAGCACCTGGTTGACTCTACGATAGCGTCCATCAACGGGACTACTCTGCCGAGGGAAGTCAATGAGTACCCGTTCACGAGTAAGATAGCTCTCACAAGCTCAAATGTGTGTTGCGCTAACAGACCGTGTAGCAAGGACGAGTGAAGAGCGTGAAGACAATATCCGGAGGCTTTACATGAACAGTCTAATCAACATCCTGGCGCTTGCGTATCTCATCGGCATCATCAACGTTTGCTACCAGCTCACTGGATTGATGGCTACTGAAAGAGAGTTGGGTATGTCACAACTCATTGAAGCTATGACTCCAAATGCACGTGGCTGGTACACTCAAGCGGCCCGATTGATTTCAACTCATCTCGCGTTCGACATCGTACATTTCCCTGGCTGGGTGATTATGTCGCTCATCGTCTCTCGCCTCACGTTTCCGAATTCGTCTGTAGCCATCCTCATTGGAGTACATATCCTCGCCGGGCTTTCGCTTTCCAGCTGGTCTATCTTTGGCGCCGCCTTCTTCCGCAAGGCGCAGCTGTCAGGTATCGCGGTTGTAATCGGGAGCATCGTGCTGGCGATAATTGCACAGATTGCCGTAGGACGGAGCGGAACAGGCGCTGTGGCTGTCACGGGCCTGCTCTTCCCGCCTATGACTTACACCTACTTCATCATCTATCTGGCACGATGGGAGAGATTCGATCTCGGTGCAAATCTCGGCGAAGCCGCGCCTGAGAACCCGTGGCGCCTTCCTGGCATCGCGCTCTGGATCTTCTTCATCGTCCAGATTATTGTGTACCCCGTCCTCGCGGCGCTAGTTGAAAGAACCTTATATGGGACAGGATCGAAGGAGAGGAAGATGGTGTTCAACCCCGCAGATCCGTCGAGAGCCATTAAAATCAATGCGTTGTTCAAGACTTTTCTACCCGGCTGGTGGCAGAGGAATGTTTACTCGCGCTTTGGCGGCAAGAAGGCCGAGCCGGTTAGAGCGGTCGTTGACTTGACGCTTACCGTTCTCCAAGGCCAGATCATGGTGCTCTTGGGGGCGAACGGCGCTGGTAAATCCACGACCATGGATGCAATAGCTGGCTTGACCACGATCAGCAGCGGCTCAATAGAAGTTGACGGCACGGGTGGTGTAGGTCTTTGCCCGCAGAAGAACGTTATGTGGGCCGAACTCACGGTCTTCGAGCACATTGAGCTTTTCAACGCTCTGAAGACAACGGGCCGGAAAGACTCTAAAGACCAAATCCGCGAGCTGGCCGAGGCCTGCGACCTTGGCCACAAGCTTCATGCCAGATCGAAAACCCTCTCCGGCGGACAAAAGAGAAAGCTTCAGCTCGCAATGACATTTACTGGTGGAAGTAGAGTGTGCTGTGTGGATGAAGTCTCATCCGGCCTCGACCCCTTGTCGCGTAGGAAGATCTGGGACATTCTCCTGGCGGAGCGTGGCAGAAGAACCCTCCTTCTC
>Ga0181465_100007_pt2 | contig 40772 bp, 41 predicted proteins | sample InSIn3gowninarea_FD_119076 | JGI IMG/M metagenome (GOLD analysis project Ga0181465, IMG submission 119076) | Clean room microbial communities from NASA Spacecraft Assembly Facility at Jet Propulsion Laboratory, Pasadena, California, USA -... ... | reverse complement strand
ACTTGGTGAAATTGATGGCTTTATGGAGTCTCTCGGAGTTGTCCTGCAAGTCATGGAAGAGCTGGATGTTGATGTGCTGGCCGCAAATCAGGGTTCTTGAACAGACATTCCTAGGTATACTACTTGCGATGCTTGATCTGGTTCATAGATCTCCGAAGCCCAGGGGTCAGACTTGAAACGCCAGACGAAAAGCCGTGAAGTGCAAAATATTGTCGTCCCGTTCAGATGGGGAGAAAGTCCCGAATCTGTGTTGAGGCTGCCTCATCATGGTATTCAATTGCAATGATCGCGAGCATCCTGGCCAAGCCCACGAAAACTGAGAGAGTCAGCTAGACTAAGCCTCTTCAAACAGGAAGATTGGTTTCCTACAGGGCTGAAGAATCATGACATGAAGTGCTTGGTTTCTATTTGCTTGACGAACACCCTCATACTTCAGCCATTTAGAAGACAAGGATATGCAGACATTACAGCTTCGTTGAGCACAACTACATGCTCCAATTTAAGCAGGACCAAAGGAGGACTAAACTAGAGACGATTAGACACCCCTTATTTAAATATATCTACCATTCATATCTTTTTCTTCCTCGGCACAATCGCAGTGTCTATCCCACTAAACCACCTCATGAACTTCTGCACAGAGCCAGGCATAACCGCATACACCGGCATGCATTTCGAATAGAACGGCATCCGTATCACACCACTCTCCCCGCGACTAATCTTCTCAATAATCGTCTTCGCAATCTCATTGACTTCCAAGACCGGCCCAAAGAAATTAGAGTACCATGGTACTTTCGTGATATCGGCAAACAGCTGCGTCTGAATCATGCCAGGCTCGACCAAAATCGTCTTGACCCTCTCACGCACCTCCTTAGACGCGTTGCTCGCAATCTCATGCGTCAAGCACGCGTGCAATGACGACAACGCAGCCTTGCTAGCCGAGTAATCCGACAACCGACACGGCGACAGATGTGCCAGCAGACTCGAGATTGTAACAATCGTAGCTCCCGCCTTATGCTCGACCAAATCGCCTAGAAACGCACTCAACGTGATAAAGTGGCTGATAGTGTTCACCGTGATCGTTTTCGTCGCATCCTGCACCGACAAACTGGCACTGTAATCTTCCGGGATCAATGGCAAGCCCACCACTCCAGCAGCAGCGTTGTTAATCAAAATCGTTGGCTGGCCGAGCTCTTCTTTGATCCGCCCTGCCATGATCCTCACCGCCGCACTGTTGCGTACATCGATACAGCCCCACCACAGCCGGCCTTCGAATTCACCGCCGCTGCGCATCCATCCCCGTGCCGTCTCATCAGCCTCCTGTACGTCCAATACCGCGACGCGGACACCCTTCTTCATTACAAGTAGCATCTCTACTAGACACCTCCCTAATCCCGTCGCTCCGCCCGTGACCACAACGACTTCATCCTCCCAACTTACTGTCCGGACTGGCCCGTATGTGATCCGCGCGTTCAGCAGGGCAAGAGATCGGACAAATAGCAGGAAACTGACGTAGTACAGCGTTGGATTTGCAAGTGGGTGTCGGTGGTGCAGCGGCGGAACAGCGACGATGCACAGGTAGAATATTAGGACGATGGCTGGGTGGAAAATAGAGCGTGAGAGGATGTGTAGGAGGAGTTCCAGGGTTATGTAGTTATACCAAGGCTTGGATGTGGTGGTGGGGGGGCGGGGCATGTTGGAAGGCATGGTAACTTTGATGGGTGGATTGGGGCTTGTGTTGGACATCTTGGTTTCTGTGTGGTTCCCTAAGTTTGGATGATGATAGTTTGCTGATTCGGTGGTGCGTGGTGAAGGTGAAATGTGACGCTCAGTGATTCTAGAAGGTCTGGTGTGCTAAAGACCGTCACTGACAGCCTGAGAGAATGTGAACGCAAGTGTAGGCTGTACTGCTCAATGGTGCTGCATTCTCAATATCTCTGATGGTGATTTGAATCAGATAGACAACGAATATCTCCTGTCATGGAACATTCAGCCTGCTATTTTGAACATCATAAGATAAAACTTGGAGTAAAACGTCGTTTATATCAATTCCGGATGCAAGTAGCGGAACCAACAGCTAATCGCACTAAAAAGCGCCCACTCAAAGACAAACCAGATATTGTTTCGTGTGTGTGTCATTAATGAACATAGAATTCAAGAGAAGTTCGATGCACCGAATTGTAATGAATACCATGTTGGCCATACCTACAGTACTTGCCTAGTCTCATCTACACAAAAACTACCTAGGTAATACCCCCCCTTACTCGTGCTCTTGCCATCACGTATTCACTACTACTTTTTGATTTGTCCTTGACTAGTGGGTACGCAGAATCAGGCGCAGTATTGTGCGCTCCGAGCGGAGCAAATACGAAAGGTGGTTTCGACACAAACGTTGACGCGATGCAGGGCGACGACGACCATCAATGCGTATGCTACAAGAGGACACGCCTCTTCCGTCGAATATAGAAGCAGCGAAGCACGATATTCAGGGACAGGCTGGAGTAGGGGAGAGGAAGTACATACCGTGGTATAGCCTTGCTTGGATGGTAGTTGTAGAAGAGCATCACATGGCCGTGGACGACCACAAGAGCAGTCATGTTCGCTTGCAACCTGTGATCATGTTGAGGTAAAAGCAAATGTAGGCCGTGCAACGGCATTCACAACGTTGAACTTGCGAGGAAAAGAATCGTGGCTAGGTTTCAGATGTCAGTTACCAGCGTTCAAGCGTTGAAGTCTTTTGGCGATGCTCACAGTTTGAAAGACATCCCATTTCCATCCTATCGTTTGATACCATAGAAGTTCCAGCGCCTATTGATCTGCACGAACGTAGTCATAAACTGAACGTAGCCACTTTTGTCATATCATACCACACAGTACTTTCCGTGTTCCTCGTTACTCTCTGTTCAAGCCACTAGTTAAGCAAATCGGCCACATTCATAGGCATTTCATCGATCTGCGTCGAATAGTAGAGCTCGATGTCTCTTAGAATTCGCACATCATCGCTGGTGACAAAGTTGATAGCCACACCCTTGCGACCAAATCGTCCACTTCGCCCGATACGATGAATGTAGTTCTCTCTGTTGGAGGGCAGATCGTAGTTGATGACCAGACTGACTTGTTGTACATCAATACCTCGCGCCCACACATCTGTACTGATCAAGACACGGCTGTTGCCTTGTCGGAAATCGCTCATGATGCTGTCGCGTTCTTTTTGTGGCATTTCTCCGTGCATACTGCTGACTGTGAAATTTGCTTCCCGCATTTTGTCCGTCAGCCAATCGACCTTACGTCTGGTGTTACAGAAGATCACGGCCTGTGTGATGGTCAAGGTATCGTAAAGATCACATAAAGTGTCGAATTTCCATTCTTCTTTTTCAACTGCGATGAAGTATTGTTTCAAGCCTTCGAGTGTCAATTCATCGCGCTTAACGAGAATACGGACAGGGTCGGTCATGAATTTTGTGGTCATATCGAGGACATCGTGAGGTAGGGTAGCAGAGACGACTACTACTTGCGTAGCAGGAGGGAGATAACGATACACATCGTAGATCTGCTCTCGAAAACCTCTGTTAAGGAGTTCGTCTGCTTCGTCAAGGACTAACATTTTGATGTGTCGAGTTCGCAAGTTTCGTCGTCGAATCATGTCTGCCACTCTTCCTGGTGTGCCGGAAACAACGTGTTGGCCATAATCGAGTTTGCGAATGTCCTCGCCAACATTTGTGCCGCCGATACAAGCATGACACTGCACATTCATGTAATCACCCAAAGCCATGATAACACTCTGTATCTGTGTCGCAAGTTCGCGGGTAGGAGATAGGACGAGCGCTTTCGTGTGTCAGCTACAACGTACTTTGAAAGATGCGGTCCTACCTTGTGTTTCTCGAACTGATGTCTCAAGAATCTGAAGAATGCTAATAGAAAACGTCGCCGTCTTTCCTGTGCCAGACTGAGCCTGCGCGATTGTATCTCTGCCTTTGCATATTTGAACAATTGCCCGCGACTGTACTGCTGATGGCGATTCGTAACCATATGCGTATATGCCTCTGAGCAAGTTCTCTTTCAGATGCATGTCTTCGAAGGTGGGGGCGACGGTGACCTCTTTTGAGGTCGAGAATTCCATTTTGTCGTCCATGTTTCGATCGATCTCGTCCGCCATGGTGGATTGTTGAATTGTGCGAGGTAATGAAGAATTGGTGGTGTATGATTGAATTATAGTACTCGCAGAGGGCTTCTAATGAAGGCAAACGTGAAAGTCTTGCGCTACTGTGCTGCAGGGCGGTTGGTTCTACTCCACTCCGTACTCACCTCATCAGATTTGTACCGAGCAATGATTATGTAAGATAAAGCAATTATAAACTGTGTCCTTCCCATGTTACCACAAATGACTTCAGTTGCCTCTGGACAGTCAAAGCAAATATTCAATCTCTCGCTATGCGGCAGGAGCAATGACTTGCGAAATGACAGAGACAGCCACAATTTCGGAAACAACAATCTATCGAGTCTACCGATAGACAAATTGTAGTGAACGACGTTGATTGCCTCCAGTGATGCTCGCCAGGAATGCATCACAGCACAGCTGCATCGAAACAGATCGGTTAGCATTGTACAGAGCTAAAGCAGGTGAGGGAATGAAAGGTGAGGATGATCGTGAGGTACACCTAAAATATCAGCTATACAATGATAATAATTCATTTCTGGCTATGGGTAGTGTTTCACGACTACACTGCACGACTGTGAAACACTCAGACTTCGAAAAACATGATAGCATACTGCCAGGATGCACAGCACTACAGCGATATACTCAAGTTCAGGACAATTTTGGGGTCAATATTCATTCATAACTACCTGATCTATCACTTCGTCCACACAGAAACCTTCGACCTCGAGTACCTGGCATCCTAAAAATCCCACTTGGCACTCTTTGCCCATTCAGCCAAGCTCTGAGTCTTCAACCCAAGTGGTTGCAATACCTTATCACTCTCGCTCTGCTTCTTCTCCGAGCCAAGACCATAGTAGCTATAGTCCCTGACGAACACCATATTGTCCGTCAACTCCTCTGCTGTCTGCGGTGGGGGGAACGATTTAAACACGTCCTCGGGGACCTGGTTGAATTTGATCTCCTTTCCAATCGCAGTGCCAACCTCGCTCACAAGCTTGTTTGGTGTCACCCATTCACTAACAGCCTGGATGTACTTGCCATCTAGCTCGGCTGGATTAGGGTAGCTCAGGATACCTGCGACATAGGTACCAGTATCAACTTCGGTGCTCAACAGAGGCACCTGTGTTTTCTCCCCATCCCACGGCATCGTCAGCGTCGGTGTTCCGTTGTTGACATAAGGATTAGAGTTGATCATTTTCGTGTCCGAGAAGTTTGACATGTAGAAGCCTGGCATGAAGTAAGTCGACAACATGCCCGTCTTGCCCTTGACACTCTCGAAGTACTCTGCAATATCACTCTTGCCATCAAAATGGCTGACATGAGTGAGCTTCCCTCCAGAGACCTTGGTCACGTTGAGTAAGGAACTGAACACGGCGTGCTTCACACCGGCAGCAACACAGGCGTCGGCGATAGCTTTTCCTTGCGCCACTTCAGTGTCCTTGGACATGGACTCCCAGAAGTTTGTGACGGCGAAGACGGCGTAGGAGCCTTTGAGCGCGGTTTCGAGTTCGGATGGCTTGTTGAGGTCGGCGACGGCGATTTCGACGCCTTTGGCGGCGAGGGCTTCGGCTTTGGCGGATGACTTGTTACGGGTGATTCCTCGAAGGGCAAATTGCTGGGATAGAGTTGGGTTGTTGAGGACGGTACGAATGACAGAACCACCCTGTGCACCGGTGGCTCCAAAAACTTGGGTGGTTGTTGTTGGTGCTGGTGAGGATCTTCTTGGACATTGTGTTGGTTGTAGTTGGGTTGGTATTGGTTGTCAAGTTACGTGGTTGCTGCTGTTTGATTGAGGCTGTAATTGTAGCTCTGCTGGGTTGCTGTTGTTGAGGTGATGGTGGTCGAGGAATCCCAGGTCATGGCCAGGTAATATATACCTTCTTCGTTCATGTGCCATGTTGCACTGATTACGGAGCGTTGTACTCGCGTAGCTAACAGGCCTCGTGCCATCATTGGTTGCTATCGTGTTTGTGCTCTATTGCGGAAAATGCCATACGAGTAGAGCAGGAGGGGCAATGGAATTAGGTAAGCGTCACTCAGCAGTACGGGATTTCGAAGCACATGTACGACCGCGCCGAAGTGGATTGCTAAGATCGGTGTTGCCGATTCTCCGGTGCGGGTGCGAAAGCTAAAGATACTGCGTTAATGCTTACACACCGCTTAGCTAACAACGTTGGTCAGACCACGGTCATTCATACGTCGAACCGAGCATCCACCTCTATGCGTACGAAGGATTTTGTAAGCGAACGTCGGCAATGGTTGGACAATACCGAATGTAGTGGATTCGAATAGTTCACGGACTTACAGGGATTTACTTCAGCCTTGACAATCTTGAGTAGCTGCCCATGGCTCGATCTTTGACCAATTATGGAATAGTGGTCTCAAGATTCAATATGACTACATGGATGAAGACCTTAACCATACGGAAGCCTATTGGCGAAGAGGGGTGGCACCACAGGAACATGAAATCCAGGCTGACAAGAGCTTCATGTTGTCCTCGCGAGCTTGAGGGATTCATGCAGCCTTACCTACCTAGGCAGGTACTGTGTGAACATATCTCTGGCTGACTTCACTGGTTGTGGATAATGGCTACCGTTGTCTCCACGGCGCTGTGTGACCAGCACGTGTTCTCGAAACAAGCTGTGCCATCAATCAACCTCATCGAAGGACGAGGCGTCGAGGGCGATTGCCATCTTGGCGAGAGCGTACAGCATAGGTCGCGGCTTCACGTCAAAGTGCCACCAGCAAATTTGAGACAAGTTCATCTCATTGAGCATGAGATCTTGATTACAAACAATCTCAAGCCAGCGGAAATAGGTGAAAATATCACGACAGAAGGAATAGACTTGCTCAGCCTTGGACGCGGGACAAAGCTTCACTTTCTCGATCCTCAGAACACCGAAGATGTCGCTATGACCAAGGCTAAGGTGCATCCCACCATCACCATTACCGGCTTACGTAATCCATGCTGGCAGATCGAGAAGCACAGGCAAGGCTTGCAGGAAGTCTTCGTTGAAAGGGACACTAACAGAACAATTATTGCGCGCAAGGCAGGTGTGATGAGCACTGTTGACGTTGGCGGCATTGTAATGCCTGGTATGAGAATTGTGGTGGAAGCCCCAGCAGACCACATACCATTAAAATGTGTCTGATACAACTAATCCTACTCGTGAGATGTGGTGGGAGTATTACTGTTTCTTGATAGAGCACCCAGCATGTCAACGAGACCGAGAAAAGAGTCTACGGGCTCTTCGGGGGATGACAGACGATTCTCCATCTTGTATCATCGTGATAGGTGTCGTGCTCTCAAACAAGTAGCATAATGCATGATAAGGAAGAGAGGGTGTTCCCAACTAGCAGAAGTGGCTGCGTGGTCGGTTAATTACCGGCATTTGCATATTTTGGTTTTTCCTAATTCGGACAATCCATCACATCGGCATCGAACACAACAGGTACCAGATCTGCGTCCTTTCCACGCGCGTTCGCTGCTGTTAACCAACACCAAGGACAACACCATGTCGGTGACCGATATATTCGCCGACGCTCAAAAGTCGTCCATCAACCACAAGTCGCTCACGAAACGTCTGCTTAAGATTGAAGCCAAGCATAAAGCGCATCGGCCACGATTTGAGGAACAAGTCAAACAATGCGTTCTACGATGTCTAGAAGTCGCAAAGTCTGAAAGAGCCGGTGCAAATATTGTCAAGTTCCTCTGCGTTTATTGTGCTGCAACTCAGGGTCAAGAGCAGGAAAATGAAGATGAAGAAAACAACAATATCACCAATAACATCTTGCTTATGCTGCTTCCGCACATGGGCGCCAAAGACAAAGTCGTTCGATACAGGGCAACCCAAATCGTATCGCAACTGATGGGAATTGTGCAAGAGATTGAAGATGACTTGTATCAAGCTATCAGACACGAGTTGATCAGGCGCATACGAGACAAAGTACCCGCTATCAGACTGGAAGCTGTATGCGCACTGGGGCGACTGCTGGAAAATGAAATGGACGAGGAAGCACAAGAGAAGGAAAACGACAGCGATGATGACACAGTCATGTCCGATGAAGCAGAATCGACTGGCTTGCTGGCCAAGCTGTTGGATGTCCTTCAAAACGACACAAATGCTGACGTGAGGAAAGCGCTTCTCCTGAATCTTCCAATCGAGCCAAAGACATTACCGTACTTACTCGAGCGGGCACGAGACAAAGATGCACCCACACGAAGAGCATTATATGCCAAACTCATGCCTAATCTTGGAGACTTCCGACATCTAAGCCTGAGCATGCGGGAGAAGCTACTGAGATGGGGACTCAGAGACAGAGATGAAAGAGTCAGAAAAGCTGCTGCAAAGATGTTCAGTAATCTCTGGATTGAACAAGTCGCAAAAACCCTAGAAACAACAAATCCAGAAGAACAAGACGAAGAACCAAAAAAGAAAAACATTGGTTTCTATGATCCTACCATCTCAGCGGTTCTAGAGCTCCTCGAACGCATAGATATCCTCAATTCTGGTCACGATGATGGTATAGGTCCAGAAGCAATGCGTGAATTCTGGGCTCTTCGTCCTGACTACTTCGGCGTCATGGGGTTTCAGGACGAGTTCTGGAGTGCTTTGACAACAGAATCTGCCTTTCTGGCTCGCTCCTTCTATGACTACTGCTCCCAGAACCCCGACGCTCTCGCTGAAGCGGAAGACAAGATGCCAGAAGTTACACGTTTTGGCTTTCACCTGCAAAAACACCTCAACACAGTCCTCGACACCAAACAAGCTTACGACAGTGGTGAAGAAGTTGAAGAAGAAACCTTAGCCGAACAGGAATTCATCGCAGAACAACTCCTTCACATCGCACATACCCTAGACTACACCGATGAGATCGGCCGCCGGAAAATGTTCAGTCTCCTCCGTAACATGCTATCCATACCAGCACTCCCAGACGAAATAACACGACTCGCAATCGAAGCACTTCGCCTAACATGCGCTTCCAACGTAGCGGGCGAAAAAGAATTCATCGCCGTCGTCACCGAAGCAATCACCGAAGTCCACGACACACTCAACGACAACAACGACGACGACGAAGATCCCAATGACCAACAAACCCGCTCCCCAAGCCCAGACGACAACGACTCTTTCGTCTCAGCCCAAAGTGACCTCCCCAGCACCAACAACAACCACCCAACAACCACCCGCACCAACTCCCAACAAAATCTTACTGAAGAGGACCGCAATCGCCGTGCCCTAGCCGAACTCCTAACAAATCTAAAATGCCTCTCCATAGCCCACACCCTCCTCCAAAACATAACAACCGATCCATCCAAATCCATGCCCCTCGAAAACCTTCTAAACAACCTCGTCATCCCCGGCATGCGCTCCACCGACGTACCCCTACGCGAACGCGCGACGGAATGTCTCGGTCTGGCCTGCCTGCTGTCCTCGGATATGGCAACAGCCAACAGAGATCTGTTCACGTACTGTATGAAAAAGGGCCATGATGAATTAAGGATTCTGTGTTTGAAGGTGTTGTGCGATATTGCTGTGACTTGGAACCAGCCACCGCAGCAGAGTGCAGAAGACGCTGAAAGCGAGGTCATAGATCTACAGCCATACATCCTAGCATTCGGCTACAGTCCCGAAGTCCAAGCTATCGCGACAACGTGTATCGCGAAATTAATGGTCAGCGGGTTCTATAGAGGGACTGAGAGTGTGAAGGCGTTTGATGAGGCGATCGCAGAGGCGGAGATTGGTGGAGCTAGGGGGTGGGAGGTGTTGGGACGGGTGAAGGCTGCTTTGGATGTTGGGGGTGGTGGAAATGAGTTATAGGAGTAGGAGTATAACGGTGGATTTGGTGTTCTGTTATTGTCTTTGTAACGATGGGGCGATTTGGTCGGTGTGTGTTGGTATTAATGATGTTATGATTTGGGTGGTGGTTTGAACTGGATGTGCTTTTTTTGGAAGAGGAGGGGAGGATCAATAGGTGTACGTACGGTATGCATGCATGTTTGAATGACAAATAAAAAGAGGAATGACTGCGGTTTGCATTCGCGTGTAGCAGACACACAGCCTCTATCGTTCACGTCATGAAGAGGATCTGTGAAGTGTGCTGAATCGAAGTGAATAGTAGATAGGTACATAAGATACCCACTGTAGTGTGCTGCTGGCTCCACCTGCATCTAGTGTCCACAGTACCTAGAGCAGTCTGTTCCAGCACCGACACAGTATCATGACAGCCGACCTACAGAATACCCTGCTTCTGCAAATCCAAATAAATCCTCTCAGGCATAACATTCCCCTCCCCATCCTCCATCTGCACCACCCCATCCACCGCCGCATCCCGCTCCCTCTTCTGAACTTTCAACTTCTCCCACAGCAGCACCGCATCCTGAATCCCCGTAATCTCCCTAAACAAACTCAATCCACCCATACTCGCATTCCCACTTATACCCAGACACTTCAAGCCGTATATATGTCGTTGTTCGGAGAAATGTTTGTCGAACGCCCGACGGCCCATGTACACGAAGTTTCCGCAGATTTCGCATGTGAATTCTACGCCTAGGCCGTGGAGTTTGTAGAGCCAGTAGGGGATTGGTTTGCCGTCCCAGGCTAGGGGAAGTTTGAGCGGGTTGTAGATTCGTTCGGAGGTGTCGGATTTTGCGTCGTCGTTGTCGTTATCCGAGTCAGCGGCGTCGCCGCGGTTGTGGGAGGCGATAATGGCGGCGTTGTCTTCGGCAAAGAGCGCGTCTAGCTCGGCTTGGCGCTCGCGTTCGGTCATGCCTTGTTTTCGCTCGACGTTGACGCGCGTGTTGCTGCGTTCGTTGGAGAGGAGGTCTGATAGCGCGCGGATGCGGTGTTCGTGGGAGGCTATGAGGCGTTCTTTTAGGTTTGTTGGTGGGTGGGTTGTTGTTGGTCTTGTTGTTGATGAGCCATTTGTTGAGAGGTTTTGGTTGCTGCTGGCTGCTTTGCGAATCTCGGCGTTGCGTTTGTGTTTCTTGCCAGGGAGGTGAGCGTTGTACACGTTTTGGTTGTTGAACTCCTTTTCGCAATCGGGGCACCAGACACCTGAGCCTGTGCCTTCTGTTGTTGGGCCTGAAATATCTGTGGATTCAGATGGTTGTGTTTCTCTCGTCCAACCTGGAATCTTGCCGGCGTTCCAATCGCTTTCAAAGTCGCGGTCTATCTTCTTAAATTTTTCAGAGAGGTCGTCCAGAGGTCGAGTTCGACGAACAAAGCTTTCGAGGTATGATGCTAGATTACCGACGTACTTGAGATATTTGTCGTTGACTTTGTTTTGTCGCTTGATTGGCATACGGGGAGGTTCGAAAGCGTCGAAGTTGTCAAGATATTGTAGGTATGGTAATCTCTTGATGTTGGGCAAATTCAGATAGTCTTCATGCAATGCGACCAGGTCCAAAAATCGACCATTCGACTCTTCTCCTGTGAACATGTTGTCCACTTCTGACACCGGCACTTCGCCATCGTCGGGCTTTCTGCGCTTGTATGCTCGTTCAAGGTTCTCGACTGGTTCGTTAGGATATCTTCTGTGAAAGTCCTTGATCTGCTCATACTGCTTGTAGAACTCGTCAAAAGGGTCTCCCGCAGATAATGATTGCTTTTCTTTGGCTAGACCGCCATCACGATCGCGGTAAATCTCTACGAGGCGCCTCGATTGCTCTTGTATTCTGGTCAGAAAACCGTCGAGCTGGTGGTCGCGAGTGAGCCGGTCTTTGATATTTCTGGGGTTTTCGCCAACTCGCTCGGCGATAGCTTGTTCAAGGCGTTCAAGGTCTTCGTGAATGAATCGCTGGTCTTCGATGAGCATCTTGAGGGTCGTACGAACTTTGTATGCAGATTGTTATGCGACGTCAGACGTGTTGCTAATCGTGGTTCCGAACTTGTGACAGAAAATTGTATTGATGCCTCATAACGATCAAGTACGGTAGACTTGGATAACAAACAGCGCAACTTCACCGATATATGGATACAACCCTAACCCTTGCGTCTTCGTGTTATGATCAAGAAACTGAACGACAGAAACAGCATATGGGAGACACTATGAATTAAGATACAAAGAGCTGTCCGCACTCAATAAAAATTCTGATTTTGCGAACAGATGAGGCAACCGCCACATGAATTGGAGAAGATATGTACGAAGAGTTACCATCAACTAGAACTCACCAGTTCTGTCCGTAATCTCAATCCCCTTACTCCTATCAATGGCTGGCGCATGCAGCCCCTGGCTTATATTAAAAGTTTCAACCTGCTGCAACAAACTTCCGTTCACGAACTCGCTCTCAGTATTCAACTCCAAAAATGGCTGCCCCGGTCTGGCCACTGTACTCCTCTTCTTCGTCACACTCCTCAACAATCCACCTCCTGTGAACGCATCATTTGTGTTCTCTGGCACGAATTCATTATTCGTGTTGTGCTTCTTCGTGCTCATACTGCGTGCGAGAAGGCCGCCACCTGTAAAGGCGTCATTTGTGTCTATTGGCACGATGATGTTGTCGTTGGCAAACTTCTTGATCGATTGTTTGTGGGAGAGAAGACCTGTACCAGTGAATGCATCTGCGGCATTTTCATAGATCGTGGCAGGTCCTTCGGCTCCAATCTTCTTAATGCTGCGTTGCCGGGCTAATAGACCTGTGCCGGTAAAGCCAGCATTGGTGCTGCCGATGTCCGCACCGATCGTTGTATTCTCATTTGTGTGCCTCAATTCATCCAGAAGAGCTCTTTGTGGGAAGGACGTTGGTGGGGTATGTCGCTTCATGGTGAGTCTTCGATGAGGGCTTGCTGTCTGCATTTCCTGCATCGATCTACTCCGACGATGGTCATTGAGAGTTCTGCTTCGTTGAGGAAGATTCGTTGCTTGAGCTACTACCATAGTTGTAGAGGGCGTTTGTTCATCTCTGTACCTAAAAGCAGTAGCAGAGCAATCTGGCCGAGACCTGGACGTCCCGGAAGAGCCTTTGGACTGCGCAGTCGACGGCCGTGGTTGCGCAGATGTCTCAGGCCGTGCGTTCGGAACAGGCTGTGGTTTTGGTGCTGTGCCTTCGCCCAATACATAGACGAGATACCAGCTTCGCCAGGATTGTAAAGCGTTGTACCACAGATCTGCCAACACTTTGTCATTTGTTGCAAAGAAGTGAACGAAATTCTCAGTGCTTTCGAACAATATGGAGCGCTGCTGACTCTTGATGGCGAAGCAGACTTTCTTTGGCGGTCTTAATCTCTTTATCTGTTTTCTGGTCGGTATGTAAACATCAAAGTCGGACAGATGAAACACATTCGGAGCGTTTCCATCGTTCTCGGTTTTCGATGCCGTCACTTGTCCATCTGACTTGAGGACCATCCAATGCTTTTCCCATTTGCCAGGCCTTTGTGAGTGGTACAAGTTGAGCATGGTCAGATCCGGCTGTCTTATAGGAGCCTCTTTCTGTTCTAGACCCTTCGCTGCAACTTCAGACCCAGGCATAATTGTAAGGTAGTTCTGACTGTCGCTGTCCCAGGAGTTCATCACATCTCGAATGTGCTCATAACGTCTAAGTGGTCTTTCCAGCCCAAGCGGTCGGTATGTTTCCACCATAACGGACGTTAGACAGTCAATAGACCGTGATATTGTCACGGAGGCAGACTTGAACAGCTCTTCCACTGTCGTCGAGGGAGTGATAGGCAGTGTCAGGCGGGATGTTTCAAATCTAACCTCGACTCTTCGCTCACCAGAATTAATTGCTGACACGGGTGCGTCGATCGCCTTCGGGAGGTGTACCCCTGTTTCTGATGGCCCGTCACCAGCCATGGGCGAGTACACCGTTCCCGATACCGGGGCACTTTTTGATTTAGAGGTTGTCGGCCGCCTGTCTTGCCGTTCGACGGCAGGCTGGTCGCGGCATTTGGTCGCGCAAGGTCTGGCATCGAATTCCGGCTGGACTGCGTTTTCCTTCAATCTGGGGCTGTATGTGTCTCTTTCGCGTCGCGACGAGTGTCGCACAGGCTCTTGAGTTGGCCCTGACATTTTTTCCGGAACAAATGCTGTTCCTGGATGCGACCTTTGACTTGAGCTATCAGGAGTGCGACTTTGCGATCGTTGCACCTTGTCCTGCCCTCCTTCCCGTCCTAATCTTGCTTCCACTTCCACCCTTTCCACGTCAAACTTCGCTTGTGCAACAGCTCTAGCTTCGGCTCGTATTCTTCGATCTCTCTCTGCTTGCTGCTGTTGCTCCTTCATTCTTTGTAGCTTGTCATATTCTCCCTCGAGTATCATACGAGCTTCTTCTCTTGCTGCATCATAGGATCTACGAAAGGTGGGAGTTCTTTCGCTCGATGCCGACATAGTTTTGCTTCTCTGCCGAGTACCATGCACTGCATGGTCTCGAGGTAGGTCATCATGTTGCCGACGCGACTCGGCAACCTGTGGTGATGTGTACACCCTCCTTTGCTTCGGCCGTTGTGATGAAGAGCTGGAAACGGACGTCTGTGCTGGTGCTACCTGAGGTTTGGGTTGGAACTCAGCAACTGGTGAATGTGACTTCGGCACAGTCACGTGTGGGATGACATTATTCGTTGGCAGTGGAACATGATGTACTCGTGGTTTGTGAGTTCTTCGATAGCGAGAAGGAGTCCTGCTAATCTGGGCTTGCTGGTCGTCTTCAGGAAGTTCTTCTGAGACGTGTACTGGTACTGGTGGAGCGCTAGTTTCCTCGCGCGAGATGGCTTTCCTAACCGAGCGGTAACGTGAATATCGAGCGGCCTGTGTCGCTGTAGGCAAGACTTCTGCGTCCATGTCAATATTGGCGGACGTGCAGCATTTCGAGTGTGGGGAGAGACCTTTCGGACAGGCGGGATGGAAGCATACCTATTTACCCAATACCAGTGCCAGTGTGTCACTGTGTGGTTGCCAGGTGGTGGAGTGGTCATGTGCAGAGTGAGCCTGCAGATGCTCCCTGTATTGACGCTAGTGGCACAAAACAGCAGGGATGCCACGAGTTTTCAGTCCTTCTGCCCCTGAAAATTGTTGTTTCATGCAGGTACAGGCAATGCACCGACGCCTATTGGCATAGAAACTTGCCTAATTATAGGGGTCATGCGACCATTAATTTATCTTTGTGCGCTTTACACCATACAAACTTTACTGCCTGCCGTCCTGCAGCAAGCGATCACGTCCAACGATCAAGAAGAACCATGACTGCTGAACCTTCCGACTCGCCCACAACCACGCACCACTTCCCACAGAAACTCCATTCCACCGCTCGAGTTGTGAACCACTTTCTTTCCGCCTTCAGATCCGTTATTTGATTCATCTTATGCTCCTTAAGCAGCAGATCTGGATCATGTAGCGGGAACTTCTTACGGTCAGGCTTGATACCTTCTCCATGTGAGGGTCGGAGCTGGTCCGAGTTGAGACTTGTCGCCTCCGTCGATGGCTCTCGAATGTCTGAAGGGGTGCGAGCTGTCGAAGACGCACGCGAAGAGCTGGGAGAAACGTCGTCGTCGAATGATGCAGCGTGTTTCACTTTCCTCCTCGCGATGCCCTTTTGCATCAGGCTGTGCTTGGACGTCGCCTCGGAACGGCCTTCACCTCCGTTGTGTCCGACTATGAACTGCTCCAAGTCCCAATGTCGTATTTGTGACGAAGTGTTGCCTGCTGTGAGTACGGGATGCAACTCTGGAAAAAGCGAACTTGGTTGAAGTAATCCAAATCTTATATAGAAGGACTTCGAGTAAGGGCAATGAAATTCCATGTACCTGGTATATGGCGCTGTTTCTCCATACCTTGAGTCCGCGCTTCTGAAGACATCATCGTCAACTGCAATCCTCGGCTTTCGCATGAAGCCATTCCGTGTTTCAAGATACTCCTGGCTTTTCGGGGCTGTATCAGGTAATGGTGGAGGACGTGCTGAGTGAAAACCTGTAATGGCCCAGAGTACGATTTTACCCTCCCGATCTTGAGTTCCAGCCGCCTTCGAAAGAATCAAATCACCCCAGAACATAACTTTGTCGACGTAGTCCGTGTGAATTGCCGATGTAATGAAGTGAGGGTAGTGTATCACGCGCAGCTCGTCAGAGCTTCGCTTTCGTTCTTCCTTCGAGATTTCTTGCCAGAAGCTCGAGTTCACGCCGAGGTCAGGAATAGTCCAGACGCAGATTTTGTGATCGAATCCACTAGACACAATGTATCTGCCTGTGTCGTGCCAATGGATGGATAGGAGACCTGCTTCATGAGCTAAGTTATGCCCGCATAATACTACACAAGTCGATTGCGTTCGGTTGCCAGCCCTTCGCAAATCCCAGACTCGTATGCTGCCGTCCATGGAAGCGCTAGCAATAATCCATGGGTATTGAGGATGAGTTATGAGGTCGTTGATGACACCTAAGCCATGATAAGCTAGGGTGTATAGAAGCTCGCCAGTGAAAGCTTTGATGACCTGTATGTGACCGTTGCTGCCTGCGATGGCGAGTAAAGGCCCTTCGTCCCCCTGATCAAGTGAACACCATGTGCAGGTGTTAAGCATGCTACCCTCCCCAATTTCTGGGCTCTCCCTCACATATGCTGAAATAATACCGATTCCTGTATCTTCATCATTTGTGGCCTCGCAGATGAGTACTTCCGTATTATTGACAACAGCGAATACGGCGGGATCATCCCTTGTCTTTAGGTAGGGAAAGAATCTGACTTCCCAATAGGCGCCTTGACTACCCCTAATCGTCGTGCGCAACTTTGGGAGTGTGAAGCTTTTAAGGTCGGAGGATGTGGGTGTCATTGCAGCCAGCGGTTATCAGTGATTGTGCTTCTATCGGCCAGTGCGCACATTGCTGTTGATGAGGCACTTGATTCGAGACGGTGCCACGACTCGAAATGAGTGATAGTCTGCTGTATAACACCCACAACAAGCAAGCTATCTTAGTTGCAACAAACGGTCCATTTCCCGAACATCGTGTACTTATGAACCAGAGTGAAGGTCAACCGCGAATGAAATCAGTCAAATGGCTGACATCCCCTGTAGACGAGACGGGAGATGAACTACAATTCTTGTTGACATGCTTAAGACCTCACGTGACAGTGTGGTTTTGAAAGGGCGTCCTTGACCAGGAAATGGATATACGTATTATGGGAATATTGCTTTCTATGCAGTGTTTCTAGGTCCCTGCCTGTATCTTTGCTCGTGCACGTCTTTAATCCTGGATAGTAATGCTTTTTCCGACATGATTCGGACGCTCTTAAGTGCTCTGTTTGTACACCGGCTCTATCAACTTTACTGTGGAGACGCGCACAACATCATGTCGGACCTTTTTTATTAACATTGAATGTCCTCTCATCGTGAAACATCGAGATTTGCACCTATGATTTCAAAGCTTACCCGCTGACGACCTGTCCAAGATACGAATGCTTCACCATGGTAGGCAGAGTATGGTTAGCCCGGATTACAGCTGTTAACACGAGGGAATGCAGCCACACGCCGACACCACCAACTTCTCATCCACAGACAAGGCAACTTCCTACGCACAGTTACTCGAGTCCCTGGCCTCTCTTACTGCTGGATCGCGTTTCTGGCCAACCAACACCGCCAACACAGCATCTCTACTGTGGCATCTCTACCACTCTCTTCCATCGCCATCAAATCACGTGAACTGGGCAGGTTTCTATGTTGCCGATCCTTCGGATCCTACGAGGCTATTGTTGGGTCCTTTCATGGGCAAGGTCGCATGCCAGGTGATCAAAGTGGGCAAGGGAGTTTGTGGTACAGCGGCCGAACGGAAGAAAACAGTGCTCGTTCACGATGTTGAGAAGTTTCCGGGACATATCGCATGCGATGGGGATTCGAAAAGTGAAATCGTTGTGCCAATAGTGATTGACGAAAAAGTAGGTTTCAATTTTCTCGCCAGAGGTTTCGATCTTGATTCACTTGTGTCTACCCTTCTCCTATAATTGCCCAGCCATCTTGACGGCTCAATTACATATTCCTCTTGTCCCTTCGTGTACCGTATTCACTGGCTTCGAATTGGAGACCAACGAGGTATTAACTTTGGCAGTGCATTGGTGTGATAGATATTGATTGTACGGAATTGAACGGGTTCGATGAAGATGATCAGAAAGGGTTGGAAGCGATAGCAAAGCTATTAGCTGCCTCATGTGATTGGTGATTGTTATTGACCGGAGGATCAACCCCTTGCTGCCGATTTACCGTTCACATAGTTCACATATTTCATCCATACCACCTCGTCCGAGCTCGTGTCATGTCCATAGTAAGTTTTGCAAACCCATCGGATCTGCGGGTATCATTCTGTTTTTCCATACTTGTTCGTGGATGGATTCCACCATGCATTCCTTTTCAGTGAAAGTCACTGGGTAATGACTTTCACTCTGCAATCCTGCATGCAACGAAAGGTTCGAATGCTGCGCTCATGCAGAATTTCCCTTGAAGTTTGTGCCAGCTCGAGTACTGCTAATAATCGTTGTCACCTGCTCTTCAAGATCATCCCAATCGTTGGTGTCGACTTTCTGAATTTCCGTACTGAAATAGCTCTGAATTTCCATAAGCTTCTGCCAGTCAGATTTCGAGCTCACGAAGGTGACGGCAACGCCAACACGACCAAACCGACCAGTTCGACCGATACGGTGAAGATAAGTTTGAGGATCTGCGACGAGTGGTCCACCTGGACGAGAGAGCATGTCTGGAACATCATAATTGACGACCATTGACACGGAGGAAACATCGATACCTCGAGCAAGAACGTTGGTAGAGATGAGGACTTTCGCATGACCTAGCCGGAACGCGTCGATGATAACGTCACGCTGGTGGCCTTCGAATCCGCCGGTTAGAGCGACCACCTTGTGGCCTTCTGCTGTCATTCGCTGCTCGATCTTTGTAGCTGTTTCCTTCTTCTGCAAATCTTGTTAGAGTGACCCTTGCAAGTTCGTGGGGCGTTACATACTCTCACGAAAATGATGGATGATCCAATGGTCAACATTCCGTAGAATCTCACGAGGACCTCGTATTTTGCCTTGTCGTCATCGCAATCGAGGTATATCTGCTTAATTCCTTCTACCGTCAAATCCTCGTGTTTCAGAGTCATCTCGTTGGCATTTGGTGCGAAACTGTGGGCATATTTCACAACGTTTTCCGGAAAAGTTGCGGAGAAAAGGACAACCTGAATTTGCTTAGGTAGCATCCTAGAATTGTTAGCATAAGTTTGAACTTGACTTTTGTTCGCCATACAGCTTGACCCTCGCACACTGGTCACCCAATCCTTCCTGGTCTAGCATGTTGTCTGCTTCGTCCAGAACAAGGATCTTGATCTGTCGAGCGTCCATGTTTCGTCTTCGAATGAGGTCCATGACTGTACCTGGAGTACCAACGACAACCGCTGCCTCGATTTTTCGTCCTCGCTGCGAGGCTTCGACCGGAACGGCTACATCAACTTTGAGACCTTCCATATAATGACCCATAAGGCACACCACGCCGGTGATTTGACGGGCCAGTTCTCGACTTGGGGCAAGGACAAGAGCTTGTGGGGTTTTCTGCATCTCGGGAGTGCTGATATCAACTCGAGTGAGAATATTCAGGACAAAAGCTGCGGTTTTGCCAGTGCCTGACTGCGACTGTCCGATCAGATTTTGAGGGGGATCTTGGATGAGAAGAGGCAGTGAGCGCTCTTGCACTTTGGAGGGCTTTCTGAAACCCATACCAACTATGCCTTTGAGAATTTCTGGCTGAAGACGTAATTCCTCGAATGACTTCACGGAGTATAGAGGGTTATCAGGATTAGCCTGCATGTCTGCGAGTTTGACTTGGACAGCGTATTCAGGCTCTGAAAGCTGTGAACCTCCGAATGGTTGACTTGCGCCATCAGTCTGATCAGGTCCAGCTGGAGCTTGTGTTGTAACCGGTGGTTCTTCTGTAATTGGTGAATTGACCTCGTCTGCCCATGATTTCTTCTCTTCATCTTTAGTAATGCGATCCGCAAGGGAAGGTTCAGAGGCGGTTTCGGTCGACATTTTGTCGGTATCACTGAGGATACAGAGATCGAAGGCGTCTGTACTCGAGGTTCAAAAGTGGTCAAGGATTGCCAAGAGCTGCCTGCTCGTATGTTGATGGGTAATCGAACGTGTTCGAAGGACCTGCAGGCTGCAGGGCTGTTCAAGAGAGGGATGGTAAAAAAGTATTATATGCAGAAAATCACTGAAATGAGCTTTCGGGAGGCCAGAATAATCTGCGAGAGATAGAAGCAAACAAATGTCAATTTTATCTGCACCCTTGGTAATAAGTTTCGTTGTGTCGTTGTGAAGGAGTGAAGGTACTGAAAGTACCTCATTTGCATACATTTATTTTGCTAGTCAAGGTACCCTCCCGCACCTGCATCTTTACTCCGCATTTCGCTTTAGACCCCTGCCACACATGGCACCCCACCAAGCCATCAGCAGCCAGAAGCCCCAGGCCGCGCATCAAGCTTCTTCTCACCCATGTTATAAGTCACATATGTTCGATGTCACCCTAATATACCCTGGCCGTGCGGCCAGAAGCAGTCTATTACTTCGAACGGAATGCTGAAGATCCAGTCGTTTGAATGAGCGTACCACCGTACAAGTCACACTATTTTAATCCATGAATCGCAATCACACATCGTCCAGCACGCATCTATGATAACGATACTTTGCACAATAGTTTCAACATGGCTCAGGTAGCCTCTGTCAGTTTTGGTGCGGAATTGAAGGATGGTTTCAAGCCTGTTGATACGTGGGTGACAAATGGTATTACTTGGCTTGAAGAAATTCAGCAATTCTATCGTGAGCGAAGTACGATTGAGAAGGAGTACAGCGATAAGCTGACGGCGTTGGCGAAGAAATATTATGACAAGAAATCCAAAAGATCAAGTAATCTGAGCGTTGGAGATACTCCCGCTCTTACGCCTGGTTCGCTCGAAGCGGCCTCACTCACGATATGGACGACGCAACTTACTACCGTCGAGGCGCGTGCAGCTGAGCATAACAAATTCTCTCAGGACCTGACCAACCTCATTGCTGCGCCTCTACAATACAACCAAGACAAGCTCGACGAACTTCGTAAGAGTCATGCAGAATATTCAGCCAAACTGGTCAAGGAAAGAGACAATTCGTATGGTGACCTGAAGAAGATGAAGAACAAATACGACTCCGTGTGCGCCGAACTAGAGAGCCGACGCAAGAAACAAGACAGTGCATTCGACTATGGCAAGTCCAAGGCAGCCAATGCGTACAATCAGCATCTCATAGAGATGAACAATGCAAAGAACACATATCTGATCGGCATCAACGTCACGAACAAACTGAAAGAGTGCTATTACCATGAATATGTGCCCGAACTGCTGGACTCCCTGCAAGACTTGAACGAGACAAGAGTTGCGAAATTGAACGCTATCTGGACGCTGGCCTCTGCACTCGAAACATCGACTCTGCAAAAGAGCGCTGAGCACATGAAGCGGTTGACTGCTGAGATACCGAGAAATGATCCAAAGCTCGACGGTATAATGTTTGTTCGCCACAATGCTGTACAGTGGCAAGATCCTCCTGATTTTGTGTTCGAACCATCTCCTGTCTGGCTTGATACAGACGCTATGGCAACAGACGACACAGCTAGAATCTTCTTACGAAACATATTAACGAAGAGCAAACCGCTTGTCGGCGAAATGAAAGTCCAATCTCAGCAGAAAAGGAGGGAATTGGACAATGTCAAGCAAGCTCGCGAGAATATCCGAGCGGGCAAGGACAAACGGGACGAAGTCGACTGTGTACGATCGCAATTTGCTGTGCAGGAAGCACTTCACGCTATCGAAAGACAAAGAATGACGGCTGAAGTAGAGACATCTACCATCACATCAATCGTCGGTGATCTAAGCTTACGAGGCCAGAGTCATCCATTCAAGTCAGAAACTTTCAAAATTCCGACGAACTGTGATCTTTGTGGGGATCGAATATGGGGTCTCAGTGCCAAGGGATTCTTATGCACAGATTGTGGCTTCACTTGCCACAGTAAATGTCAGATGAAAGTACCTCCAGAATGCCCTGGCGAGCAGACGAAGGAAGAGAGAAAGAAACTAAAGGGCGAAAGGCAAGCAGCCGCAAGTGCGGCAGTTGAGGCACCAGCGCCCACCTCAAACGGGAGCACGGCGCCGTCTCTGACCAGGCAGGATACTATGAATAGTCTTAGTTCTGGCTATGCAAAGACTGCCACGCGATCTGTGTCTAGCACACCAAGATCTGTCCCAGAGCTTGCAGGAGATTCAGTATCGCCATTTGCAGATACACCACCAACCGCGGGTTCAAGCGCTCCGCGCCGCAATCGGATCGTTGCGCCACCACCTATGGCTTACGTCGGTGCTTCTACAGATGATCTTTCGTCACCCACAGGAAGAAAAAGAGGTAGGATGATATATCCATACGAAGCAAGAGATGCAAGCGAAGTTACCATCACTGAAGGCAAAGAATTTGAGATCCTGGAACCCGATGGTAAGTGCCTATCATTTTGAAGAGGCATCAAACTAACACTTCCAGACGGCGGGTGGACCAAGATTAAGGCTGGTTATGGCCAAGAAGGACTTATACCAACAGCTTATTTTGAAGAGATCGCGTCCGTTCCGGGCTTCGCGACAAGGCCACGGCCTGAGCGAACACCATCCACCTATTCTAATTCATCGGCGTCGCTCACATCGATAAACGCTCTCAGAAAACAAGGACCAGTGGTCGCGCCGCGTCGAGGAGCCAAAAAAGTGAAGCATTGCGAGGCTCTATATCCGTACACAGCTCAGTCAGCTGCCGAGTTTGATATGGAGGAAGGCGAAAAATTGGTTCTGATATCGATGGGAACAGGTGATGGGTGGGCCGATGTTGAGAAGAATGGTGAGAGGAGAATTGTGCCAGCGGCCTACATACAGGAGTGCTAAAATGTGGATATTGAGTCAATCACCTTTGCAATCATCAACAGTGTGTTCGGGTGGCATGAAGAGACTTAATTATCATGTCCACTCTGGTGAGTTTCAAGGCATTCGGACAGTGCCGGCCAATCTCACAACCAAGAACCACGATCAACAACAATCTCATGGCTATTGTTATGGCCGGCATATATCTAACACATTCGAGTTGGAATATCATGGACATCTGATCGACATTGCTGCCCAATCTCATGCAAGTCTAACTACAGTATATGCCAAAGAGTCGTTGCACCGAAACCCTTGTCAAATTTACACGTCCGGCACAGATCTCTGCCTAAGCAGTCAATGAGCCGCAAATACAAGAATATGTTTCTCTATGCTGCTTTTGTTAGCCTGTATCGAAGACATTGTCGAGTTCTGAAGCCCCAACGTGACACAGAGCACGAATCGAAAACCGGCGATAATCGAAGCTTTGATCTCGGGGGCCGAAGCATCTATACCATTACCAACCACCAGCGACCAACGAAGGACACAGATTTGCGAACATCCTTGGACGGAGATAACGTTGAACGATATGCAGCACAACAACCCGTTCAATGCCACGGCTTCATGGACCTCTTTGCCTGAGTCCTGGTGGAGGCGAAACCCCAAATTTCCTTGGTATGCCCTTGCTTGTGGGCATAACGGTCCACGATAGAGCGTAAAACATGCGAGCCTTTATCTCTGAGAATCGCTTTTTCAAGATGCCACCAATGGTAGCAGTGGCGCACGCACTGGTTAGTGTTCAACCGCGGCCTTGTATCCTTGATTGGCAACGACATATTTCGTATAGAAAGCATCACATCGCGGCCAACCACGCATGAGCCGCTGTCCCCGATGCCTATACATCTTATTGGATAACGTGGGCACTTTGGAGCATAAGTTCCGTGTTCAGAGCAAGATGATCATTGCAGAACCTGCTAAGGGCGTTGTCTCTTCTAGGGATAAGACTTGACCCTGCAACAGCATGTCTGAGTATCAGACTCAATCACAAACAAGTGTTCTGCGTTTGGTGCTCCGCGAGCTTGCTAGTAATTGATTGAGACAGCCTTCATAGAACTGTGGACTGGGGATAGGCCGCTAGAATGCCTGTCTTTCCTGTTGGTGTTCTATGCAGATACGACATGGTAGCTCAACGACAGGAACGATCATATTTCATACGTAACGTCGCAAATGAATACGTTTCGCCAAGTAAATCGCTGCTTCGATCAAGCAATGTCCGCCAGTGACACAAGCAGAGGCAGTTCCAGTGAGACTGTTCTCTGTACTCGTATTAAGATTGCAAACGTGATCTAGCACCGTTTTTGGAGTACCCCTTTGAGATCGGGTGTGGCTGAGTACTTGGCTAGTGCCCGCCAATCTCACTAGCAGCCGGGGCTCGTCACCATCACCTTGGCTCCCTCTGGCATCCATACCGGACGGCAAGAGACGGAGAGCGGAAAAACAGGTGTTACAATCCGTAGGGAATATATCATTCCTCACAATGTGTTGAGGGCGCGCATGAATAGAGAACGTTATTGTTGCAAAGAGCATGAACAACATCAGCCTTTGCTGAGCTGCGCCATAAAGTATCTTGAAACCAAATCATAAAGTAATCGACGGTCTTGGCAGGGATGAATCTTAGTAGCCGACCAAGTTCACGTCTATTGGTCAAGCTCGAATCTCGAAGCAACAAGTGAAACTCCACCAAACGTGCATCGAGAACTGGCTGGCCACCATTGTCCGCCACAACCGAACATTCTCCAGCCTTTGCTCCAGCTTCTGTTGGGATGCGGAAGGTTGCTTTCACATCTATTTCCTTTCGTTCCTGCCCCTACTTGCTACTTGCCTCTCGGTTGATACTCGTTCCTACCTGTTTGCTGATTTCTTCTTGTCACTTGGACAATCAGTGCGACTGCCTCTCGTTTCAGTCGCCGTTTTTTTATATTCAAGTTTCTTACCACCAAATCGCTACTATTGTGGTGATTGTTAATTAACCACTTCTCAACTGGTATCCCTTCGGTCGTTCAAGTTTCCAACTTATTTCCCAACTCAGTCGTTGGACGCAAACACTCGTCACTACCACAAGTTTCTTTGGTGAATCAACTCGCATTAGCACCATGAAGACCTCAGCAGCTCTTCTATCCTTTGCAGCTCTGTCTGCCGCCGTGGCTCTGGAGCCACGAGCAAGCAGTCTCCCTGCCGTTACAGTCTCGGGAAATGGTGAGCCAACAGACATCCTCTCTCCGTCTGACCTTTACTAACTTCAGGACAGCCTTCTTCGCTGGCAGCTCACGTTTCTACATCCGAGGTGTCGACTACCAACCCGGTGGTTCATCCGATGTTGCCGATCCTATTGCCGACGCTGCAGGTTGCAAAAGAGATATCGCATACTTTCAACAATTGGGACTGAATGCTATTCGTGTCTACACTGTTGACAACACAGCCAACCACGATGAGTGCATGACCGCTCTGGCAGCTGCTGGCATCTACCTGATTTTGGACGTCAACACTCCCAAATATTCCATCAATAGGGCTAACCCAAATCCATCCTACAATGCCGCCTACCTCCAGAGTGTTTTCGCCACTGTTGACAAGTTTGCGAACTACACCAATACTTTGGCTTTCTTTTCCGGCAACGAGGTCGTCAATGACCCCGCGTCATCAGCTGCTGCTCCATATGTCAAGGCTGTAACCCGTGACATCCGACAGTACATTCGAAACCGTGGTTACCGAACAATTCCTGTCGGTTACTCAGCAGCCGATGTTCAAGAGAACAGATTGGAGATGGCCGAGTACATGAACTGCGGCACTTCTGATGAACGATCCGACTTTTTCGCTTTCAACGACTATTCTTGGTGTGATCCCAGCAGTTTCACTACTTCTGGTTGGGATCAGAAGGTTAAGAACTTTACTGGTTACGGACTGCCTATTTTCCTCTCTGAATACGGCTGCGTCACAAACACTCGTGACTTTGGTGAAGTCGCGGCTCTGTACAACACTGAGATGACTGGTGTCTACTCTGGTGGTCTTGTCTATGAGTACTCCAACGAAGACAGCGGGTACGGTCTTGTCACTATCAGCAACAACAACGTTTCTCTCAGACCTGATTTCAATACTCTCAAGACCGCTTTTGCCAACACTACCAACCCATCAGGTAACGGTGGTTACAATTCCACTGGTGGTGCTTCTGGCTGCCCAGCCTATTCTTCCCCCAACTGGCTGGTCATGAATGACACGCTTCCGGCTATTCCAGATGCTGCCAAGACGTACATGACTTCAGGTGCCGGCACTGGTCCAGGTCTTAATGGTGCTGGTTCTCAGAACGCTGGAGGTGCCTCGACAGGTACCGCGTCTGCCGGTAGTGGTCAAGCCACCAAAACTGGTTCCAGCGGTAGCAGCAGCTCTACTTCTACTGCTAAAAACGCTGCTTCGGCCATGTATCGACCAGCCGAGTCCAGCTACGCTCCTCTGGTCTGCGCTGTCGTCTTCCTTTCAAGCATGTTTGGTGCTACTCTTTTGTAAACGTATCCAATGGAAAAGGACGGGCCGTCTAACGGAAAGAGTAAACAATTGATGTTATAGGTATGCTGGTATGGCGCATTTTATTTGGCAGGTTAGGGAAAATCGTTGTTATCCATGGTCATTGAGTAACAGAAATTGTTGAAACGGTTTTTTGAAAAGTCAAGTTTATCAATATCATTCAATATGCAAATTCTATGCTATTAACTCTTTCTGACACAATCTCCCCGGCCATAACTCAGAGGGCACCACCCATAATTCATCCCAGTAACCAAGCATATTACCATCTACGGTACTCTACTCGCCGACTACTAATCTCTACCGTACAATACCAACGCTGTCAGTCAAACATTTCAACGTCTCTGAGCTCACTACCTATCCTACCTCAATAGACCGATTGCTTATCCGCCCCTTTATGCTCTCATTCTGTTTATTACCATGCCTGGTAGCGTGGTCATAGTTATTCCTTGGGGAACTATAAGGATGAGTGGAAGAGTGAAGGGACAGATAGAGTATGAGTAGTAGGTTAGGGCAGGAGTGTTGGAAATAATGTTATTTTATTACTCAGGGTATGGATGTCGGTCAATATGTACAGTACATATACGTTACTGAGTAAGTGTTATATGAGTGTAAGTACGTACTATATATAGGTGTAAGTCGTCCTGTGGGTACTGTACATATAGCGCTGATAAAAGAAGCATGTTAATTCGTTTCGCTTCGTTTCGCTTCGATTTGTGATGTGATGTGGTGTTGTGTACGAGTAGTGTGAATAACCAAACGACCGAATGAATAAATACATGAACACACGGACACATGTAGATACCTATGTTAGATGCCGTGGCCAACGCTTATGTAACAGTCTCATTGAGCATATTTGCAACCATTGGCGATTGACACTACAACACAAGAACTAGAAGCAAGATAGGAAATAGATACTTAAATAGATGGATGGATATGGTTCGGGCGGAATGCAAGATATATTGTATTCACGTTCATCCAGTCATGATATGAGCCAAGATCAGCCTGATCTAGTACGAAGAGCTATGAAGAGCTCTTGGCTCATCTACTATAGTAGTAGCTAAAATACCTAATCTCTTCTTCTTCTTCTTCTCCATTGCGTTCGTTCTCATACGAGGTTCTTCCTCTCCTATGTATCTCCTCTCATGCTGATCATGGAGACCCCGTGAACAAAAACCTTAAATTGCCTCAATAAAACCGGCCGTCGAAAATGCGTAATGTGCTGCTTTTAGTGTGAAAAGCTAATAACGAGTGTGTTGCAAAAAAGTGGCCACTGAGTCAGGATAATCATGTCTCAAGGCTTGAATGTATGTGAAAACGCTGCAATTGCAAACGAGGTGAGAGTCGAAGGCTAAAAAGTCAACCATGATGCTGGAGAATGTGCTCGAAGCTCGTTGTAGTAAAAACATCCACCAAAACGCCCCAAGATTCAATTCATAAAACGTCGTTAGGTATGTGGTTTGTTGTCAAGAGGCTGGGTAGAAGACCAATCTTTATTCTTCTGGCACCTTAGCCTCTTTGGATCGCCAGAAGCGCATTAACTTGCTGATACGACTTGGCTTCTTCTTCGTTTTCTCCTCATTTGGCGTTACGACAGCTTCGAACTTGAGTTTGCTACCATGTGCAGAACCAGGTATAAGGCGATTGAGACTTGCAAGACTGTTCCTCTTCCAGCCTTCATAAGGTTTTGGTGATCCAGGCACAAACATGGAGTGCGACCTTTGCTCCAAAGAGGGTCGAACGTTGCCAGGGCCAGATACTCGTGGCATGCTGCTTGACACACTGTCACTGAGTGATGGCAGATCATCGGTAGAAGGTTGAACATGTTCTATGTTTAGCTCACACAAGCGGCGAGATCGTGATTGTATATCAAAGGAGACATGGTCCGCATCTGGCGACGAGATTAGCGAAGCAGATGTATTTCTACCTTCAGTTGAGGACGCATAATTTGACTGAGGATTAGGATACGCAAACGACATTGGTGAGGTAGCAGGTCGCTTGGGAAGATCCTCTGCTGCCAACACTGGAGCTGCAATGGTTGACTTGGACGAGCGCATATCTTCGCTTTCAGCTTCTGTTTCTGGATCGATGATAACCACACCATCAACGTGACTTGGTAAGTTCGCCAAACCCAGACCGTCTTCGGAGCTGCCGGCCTTTCCTTCCGCTACAGCCTTAGCGCTGAAAGAGTTTGATTTGACTTCTTTTTCGTGTGCTAAGAAATTGTCTTCTTCTTGCTCGTCGAAAACGTCTTCGCTCAGTGACACAGTGCTCCCATGGAGCGTCATATTGAACAGTGATGACCTGTTTATCGGTGACATAGATGGAGCACTCTCCGTTCTTCGATGACTGATGCCAAAAGCATCCACTACTCCTCGTCTTTCACTGCTATGCAGCTTGGCAATCTTCGCTGTTGTGCTTCTTGATTGATCCTCCGAATGCCGTGAGCCGTCATATGCATCGAAAGCTGCATCAAGATCAATGACCGGACTGGTCAAATCAGCATAAGAAGGAGTGTTGAGTGGGAGTGGTACAACGGGTGTCACTAGAGGTTGTTTAGGGATGTCGATCGAAGGATTTTGACGGAGCACAACGGTGTCATCGGCATCAAAGATCTCGTTGGCCTTATCACTATCTTGCCTGAGAAGCGAAGGAGGTGTGGGTGACCTGCGAGACTTCGCCTTTGATGTCCGATGTCTTGTCTTCTTGGAGAAAATGCCTGATGTCCACGTATGGTATTTTCGGCGTCGGTAGTTTGGTCGCTCCGGAGCAGTCTTCGGGCGGACTGGTTCTGGTTCTGGTTCTACAGGAGGTGCCGCTGTGCTCTTCTCCTCGAAAGGATCTGCTTCCTCATGTTTTGGAGTTGAAGTTGGGGTTGAATCATTGTTGTTTGCAGACCAGAAATGTTTCTTCTTGGGGGGTGGACTTCCACTCGAGGATACCATAGGTGACTCGCAAGCAGATAAGGGTCTTTTGGGTATGGTCAAAAGGCCTTCAGTTTTGTCCTCACTGACATTAGAAAAGAGCAGCGTAGCATCTGCAGTGCTAGGTCTCTTCGCTGCTGTCAGGTCAAAGACTGGTGGACTAATCGGTGCCAAAGATTCGAGCGGGCTAGCAGGAGGTGGACTCACGATTGAGCTGATGCTATTTGTGACTGAATGGCCGCAGATGGTAGAACTACTTCGCTCAGTTTCCGAAGAAATCATTGACAAGGGCCGTGGAATAACGTCAACTCGTTCTGAAAAGTCCACCGTACGGGACCGGGCTGCTGATGCACTACGCCTCCTTTGTGGTGATCCTGGAGGCGAACGTGTGGCAGAAGGGATAGGAAATCTTTGAGCTGGACTAGCGCGTGGAAACGAGGTCTGACTTTCATTCGGTGTGGTAGGCCCTGAGGGAGCACGTGCCTTAGCAAGGGCATGTTGCTTGATGAGATCGGATGTATCGATTTCGGAAATTGAAATAGCTTGGGAACGTCGATGAGAATGGCCTCCTCTACCAGAAGCAGATACCGGCGGACCACTGGGTTTGGCTTCATGCTTGGAGGGGCTCGCAGTCACAAACTTGGGCTTATCCGGTGCACCACCGACAAATTCACTACCTGCTCGTTTATGTCCACCCGCTTTTCCGCCGTCCATTTCTGTATCGGTCTTATTTGGACTCGTTGACAGATGTCCCGATGGAGCATCAGGATTGAAGGTGAAAACTGGTAGTGGCGCAGGTCGAGCAGATCTGCTGACTCGTTGCTGATTGAGGGCCATCTCCTCCAGAACAGGATGGGTAGGACTAGGAGTTCGAACGATTGGAATGTCAGCACCAGGATTAAACTTGAACTCTGGCAATGGTGCCGGCCTCGAGAGTTTTCTCATATGGCCGGTCGCAACTGAGTCCATCTGCGCTATATTCTCCTCGTCGTCATGCTTTATCTTGTTCTCGTCCGTCGGAGCACCAGGATTGAAGGTGAATGAGGGAAGTGGAGCGGCTGCAGTCGGATTTCGAGAATGCTTGCGGGCATGTCGAGGAGGGCTATTACTAGTGAAAACATCGAAATTTGCGGGAGGCGACGGCAGTGACAGTGAAGCCATGTCACAGTTTTTCACTGTCGAGTGTTGTGCCCTATGGTGCAGTGGCTCTTATCCTTCAATTTTTGATGACCATTTGAAGTTGTGGATCAACCACTCTGGAAGGGATCGAATCGTCGCGAACAAAAATTGCTAACCACCAGGTTACGAAACGTGCGATGAATGTTCTGAAGTCGATAGGTAGATTGTCGAGTGCGAGGTTTTGTGGTGTAGAGATCGTAGGTCCAACTCGTCGGGGTCGTGAAGTGAAGGAGCGGACGGCTACCTGGAAGAGAGATCTACCAAGCGATCGCTCTTCAGAACAGGAGCCAAATAGCGACTTGTGCGACGAGAAGGACTTTGACCAGATGACTGGTATAGAAGGTGGTTTAGAGATGACGAGAGGTGGGAGAGAAGAAGACGGGTAGTATGAAAGATGCGTGGTGAGGCCAAAGTGCCAGCAGCGGACCAGGCCAGGTACCAAGAACGATTCGGGGCATGCCCCAAGTTACGGCCTGCACTTGTTCCTGTGACCTTTCAATTCAGCTGCACAAGCCCCAAGCCGCGTGCGCAGAAGCGGAACCGCAGATGGTCAATCAACTGGCCGGCCTGCGCTTGTCTATCTAGTGGCATTTATCCTGACTTGTTTAGGCTTAATGGCATTCATAGTTGAAGCTTGAGCACGCCCTGAACCTTTATCGGCTACGCTAGGAATTGACTTGCCCAGGCACGAAAGTCAACCATCATCAGAGATGCAACACAAACACTGCGTTCATCAACTTGAACAGCATAATTCACCCGCAAAACGATAAATTTATCCCCTCGTCGATGCAGTGTCAAGGACGGTCTGTGCTCCGGAAATGTCAAATGAAGGCCCTTCGGATCGATAAGTTGCTGTCAAATGCCAAACTTCGGCAAATACCTTTGGCACGGAGCATTCGCTGGCTTTGAACTAGATCTGCACTCACTTATCAAGATTCTTCAGCCTATCTAGAGATTGCGAATTTCTCTTTGGTAGTGGCCGTCGACATCCGTGTTTGGTCGTCATCATTATTCGATATTGATATCATACGGAAAACATAAAAGCTGTTTTCTCCTCTCTGGCATACCACATGTACATGTAGGTACATGGGCAGAAAAACATGTGTCCTTCTGACCCCCCCCTTCGATAATGCAAGTAGTCGCTAGTGCACGCTTATCATGCAGGATGCATGATGCGGCCTCGACTAGCCCCGGACTGGCCAGTCAACTTCATTTTGACTCCTGGGAAGAACCATTGTTTCAATGCCAGATCACTCCAAACTCACTTTACTTGGCGTTGCCAGTGCAGTGTTTACGAGAACTCCCGCTGCAGTTGAGGAGTTTTGCAGCTGTAAAAACCTGGATTCGTCCACCAGCAGTGACACGACAGTCCATTTTCTTAACGCCTTCTCCACCAGGATCGATTTCTGAACGCTCAAGCGCAATAACGTTATCACCTACTGGCAGGTATAGGGTTCTACTTCCTCCCTCATCGACCCATGATCCACACCGCTGTGTCCTAGACGACGTGAATAACAAGGCAGACCCATGAACCTGATCAGGAAAACTGTAGTAGGCATGACCATTGGATAAGCCAAGGAACATTGTACCGTACAAGTACGAAGCAAGATACCAATGCCCACTTGAATGCGCCAGTGGTCCACTAAAAATCCTTGTCCATGTTCGTGAGCAATCGAGACTACAGTATACCAAACTAGTTACGTTATTGGTTTGGTATGCAATACGACTTTTGAGTCACGGGACACCAGCAATCGGCCGCGACGACACCATCTGCTGGTCGCTAATCCTAGCCAGACGACCAACCGATGACACTTCTCACTATTCATCAGCCTTTACACATACTGCAGCTCTTTGAGTCAGTAGGGAAGGGGAAGTCTTCACAACTAGAAAGGTCACTGGCCAACGAACCGAGAGCATCTTGTGCTAGTTGCTACTGGTAACGAGCAGGCTTGCTGTCAAGTAGTAACGTCCACGTTGCGCAGATCGTTCGTGGTTTTGTACGTCAAACTCTGATTGATCACTGAAAATCTAAAGATGCTAAACACTTGTCTTATGTCAACATTGTATCCTCATTCCAAGTCGTGAGACAAGTGAATGTTGTACAACATTTTCGACATAATTCCGAGTGCGTACAAAACCCAGAAAAAAGTTCACCAGACATCGGATCAAGGTTGAAAGTTCCGAAGAGACTATCCCGTCGTCGTACGACAGTAAAAATTTCTGATTTTCACTTTCTGTGTCGTGAATATGGCTCCTCCAAGTAAAAGCAAGGCTCAACGAAATGCACGATCGACAAAAAGACAGCAGCAGCTCGATGGTGGACATGAAAGTGGAGATGAATCTGCTATGCCTTCCACGCTTCATGCCCTCCCCCTCGAGCTTCAGCAAGTCATTCTCAACACATTCACAATTGCATTTCCAATCGCTGGCGAGACCGAGCAGCTCAAGCAAGCAACGCAAGAGGTAAAAGGCCATCTTTTCAACCGTGACTTTTCTTCTGCATTTGGCCAACCCTCGTATCTACAAGCTTATGCCCTTCGATGGAGCGCTGCTCGTGCTCTCGGCTACTCACATATCTTAACTCATCCTAGCAGAAGATTTCTCCTTGACAACTGCAATACGACAACAATACCGGAAAACACTGAACCCAATCAGAAGCCGAGTATCAGCCAGAACATCTCAAACAATGTCGCCTCAGACTCCCCATCAACAAAAGTAATATGCATAGGCGGCGGCGCCGGCGCAGAAATCATAGCCCTCGCCGCCGCCCAAAAACACTTTAATTTCAAAACTCCCCTCCAAATCACCGCCATCGACATCGCCAACTGGAGCACACCAATCACAAATCTCTCCTCCGCCCTCTCCACACCACCCCCCCTCTCCTCCTACGCCAGTGAAGCAGCAAAAGCCCGCCCCGAAAACAACCCCCTCCTCCCCGACCCCTCAAAACCAACAATCACCTTCATCCACCAAGACGTCCTAACCTGGGACGACAATGATGCCATACAGCAAACAATACAAAACACAACCCTCTGCACAATAATGTTCACCCTAAACGAACTCTTCACCACCTCCCTCCCCAAAACAACTTCCTTCCTCCTCAAACTGACCGACCTCATGTCGCGGCATAGCCACCTCCTCGTCGTCGATAGTCCGGGGAGCTACTCTGAGATCCAACTCGGATCCTCTAAGAACCCTGCAAATGATGTGTCCGTTGATACGGAGAAGACGACGAAGAAGAAGTATCCAATGAAATGGCTCCTTGACCACACGTTACTGAGTGTGGCGGGCACAGGAGAACAGGCAAAGTGGATGAAGGTGGAAGGGGAGGACTCGGTGTGGTATCGTATTGAGAGGAGGAGGGAATTGAGGTATGCGGTAGAGTTGGAGAGTATGAGGTATCAGTTGCATTTGTATCGGAGGATATAGGATTGTGTTGGAAGCGTGGATGCGGATAGGGATGCGTAAAGGAAAGTCCTTGGTTTGGGTGTGTGCATGGGGTGAGTCGGGCAGTTCCTTGCTTGGGATACTAGAGGTGGTTACCTAGATATGGATGGGTGGTGGGCAGGCATGTTGCCATGCCGTGAAGCGTAATAGTCTATATGCGCTGCATCAAAGTATTACAGTAGCAGGACTACACGATTTTCAAGAGGAAACCTTGGGGCAGTGTCTAGACGAAGTAATCTTTTCATTGGTTGTCATCTACCTCTTCAAACAGCGTAGAACGTGGTTGTCGTTGAGAGAAAGGAGAATCTTGAGCTGAGCTGACAGACATATCTCCTCCGCAGATACCAGCATCTCTCGATCACCGCCGTGCCACCATTCCTAGTGCATGGCATGACAGCACGTAAAGTAAGCGACGTCTACAGCAATGACGATCCATGCTTCGCACCACTCCAACCAACGGCTCAGTGGTCATAAACCACGGCTTAGGAAAAGTCGGTACTCCTTCACTAGTGGACAAATCGTATTTGATAACTCAGTCCAACACACATCTACTCATCATCCTCATCACCCTCGTCATTAACGACATTGAAGAACCTTAGCTCATACACGCCTTTACTCGTCGACACAACTCGAAGCCAGTCACGGAGCTGCTGCTTCTTGAGGAACTTCTTCGTCCTGTAACACAACCACAATTAGCACCGCACTCAACTGAACCAGACACTTCATTCTTTCTTGCCAAGCAAAGTGAACAGCAGGGTGGTGGTGGTTACTCACAGGTACTTAAGATACCGACCAGAAAAAGGGATGTGAGCCACAACCTCAATCTTGCCGTCTCCAGCCTGAGAGATGGAGATCTGTTCACCGAGGTTACCGGTTCGGCCCTCGATCTTGATCTTGTCGTGCAGGAACTTCTCGAAGGCGCTTAGGTCGAAGATCTTGTCTGAGACGGGCTGGGAGCAGTTGATTGTGTACTGCGAGACGCCATGTTGTTAATACTTTTCCTTCTGTCTACCTCTTTTCTTGAGGAGGAAAAAGAGGTGTGTGGGTGTACGTACCTTCTTAGTAACCTTTCCCTTCTGGGCTTTGCCTCGTTGAGCGCCGGCGTTCTGTATAGAAATATTCTTAGCCTACTGTTCACATGGATATTTCTTTGGATGAATTGGTGAGTGTGGTGATGTGCCTGCTACAGAGAGCAAGGCGTGAACAGCAAAGCAGTTTTTTGGGATGTGGTTCTTTAAATCCCACTCTTCATGTATGAAATGACCTTTTCATCTTTGCGTCCGTTGAGAAGTGGAAGGTTGCGTAGGCTGTAGACATACCGCTTTTGGCGCGACAGGTCGTGATGGTGCCATTTTGTGTTGGTTGTATTGTATTTGGGATGAGTTGTGAGAAAAGACGGAGCGGTCGCAAAGAAGTGTATATCCTGCGCCTGTGTTGAATTCAACAAGTTAATTACTATCGTGAAGATGGAATTTTGAGATGGTGAAGCGCAGTTTGTGCCTATTTGGGAAAGGTTGTTCGCACAAAATTGTTCGTGAATCTTGGCATTTGTTTCTGCCTTGGACAGGTATTCAACATTCCGCGGTCCCATTTTTCAGGCTTCGCTTCGCTCAGGGGTATTCCAGTTTCAGATTCTTCGATTGTGCATTTGGATACTTCCGACTCCAGTGATGTATCTCGATAAGCATCACATGTGCAAGGATTACATCAGGTTTTGTACTGTACCGAGTACCCTGCAAGCAAGATTCTAGACTTCGTTCTCAAATGTACACTCATGGTTGTGACTGGACAACTACGGTACGTATGTACTGAGTGGTGTAGGTCTGGGAGAACAAGGAAAAGGCAATAGGAGATATAGGTGTATGTATACATTTGTATTGATTTTTGTACTATATCACAGATGTTCTTCTAATGCTTCATCGAGCATCGAACATTTTAGAAGCTATTCGCTTCCATTGTTTGAGCAGCTGCTCGTCGTAGTGGCATTAAGCCAATGGTATTCGTTTCATCATAGTAGTCATAACGAGTGTAAGAAGATGAAAATATCGCTCTGTATCCATCCATAATACGCATATTAAGGTATACCTAAATTGCCATTATGGATTACCTTTTTTCAAAACCACACAAAAATTGTTGAACAAGAATCTCTAATAAGAAAGAATCGTTGGGAGAAAACTGTTCCCGGCTCAGGACAAACACCGCCTTGTATTTGAGCTCATAGAGCCACAGCGGCGATGATGAAAGCAACACCTGCGAGCAGAGACGAGTCACACTTCGCAGTTGGCATTGCGGCGCCGGAGAAGGTAGCGATCGCAGGCTTTGAGGATGTTGCAAGAGGTGTGGTCACTGGCTTAGAAGTAGTGACAGGAGTAGGAGTGGTTGCCACAGGGGTCGAAACCTGGCTGGAACTCCATTCTGCCCATGAGACAGAGGATGATGCCTCTACAGGCGTGGCAGCTGGCACAGATGAAGAAGAGACCTGAGGTACTGCCGGAACCGAAGACGTAGTCCACACGCCCCATGTAGTTGAGCTTGACGCGGCAACAGGGGACGATGGGACAGAGCTTGTGACTGATGAGGCCGGAACTGAAGGTGATGTCCATACAGCCCACGAAGACTGCGATGCTGATGAGGTGGCGGGCACGGTTGTCGTCTCCTTCACTGGGGTTGTCGATGCAGTGGTAATCTTTGATGATGACGAGGAAGAAACCGAGCTTGAAGACCATTGACCCCATCCTTCCGAGGAGCTGCTGACACTCACAGGTTTACTGCTCGTGGTCTGCGCAGGAGAGGTAGAAACAGAGCTTGAAGACGACCAAGGACCCCAGCTTTCAGCAGAGGATGTGCTGATGACAGTTACTGGCTTCGAACTTGTGGTGCTGACCTTTGCGGATTGTGTGCTCGACCATACACCCCAGTTCTCGGAGGTCGACGAGACGACCACAGGCTTCGTTGAAGAAGTGGTAGGCTTGACTGGCTGAGTTGTAGACGTGGTAGGTTTTACAGGCTGTGTACTCGTCCATACACCCCAGGTCTCGGAAGATGATGAAACGACAACAGGTTTTGTCGAAGACGTAGTAGGCTTCACAGACTGACTCGAGGACCAGACACCCCAGTTTTCAGACGAGGATGAGACCACAACAGGCTTCGTCGAGGTTGTACTAACTTTTGCGGATTGTGTAGTCGACCAAATTCCCCAGTTCTCGGAGGATGATGAAACGACGACAGGTTTTGTCGAAGATGTAGTAGGCATTGCCGGTTGAGTCGAGGAAGTAGTAGGCTTTACAGGCTGAGTCGATGTCCATACACCCCAGGTTTCAGATGACGAAGAAACGACAACAGGCTTTGTTGAGGTTGTGCTAGCCTTTACAGACTCTGTTGTGCTCGACCACACTCCCCAATTCTCGGAGGATGACGAAACAATAACGGGCTTCGTTGAGGATGTAGTTGCCACTACAGGTACTGTTGGGACAGTACCTGTTGATTTGGAAGGTGTGGAAGGTGTGGAAGGGACGGTGCTTGTCAATGGCGCTGACCAGCTTCCCCATCCGCCAGTCTCCTTGTTTGAGCCGGCAGTACCTCCAGTTGCTTGGGATTGACCACCAGACTTGCCCCAGCTACCCCAGTTGTCACCGGTTTGCTGCTGCTGCTGTGGCTGCGTTGCTGAGCCTTCAGATTGTCCCCAGTTTCCCCACTGGGGAGCTGCAATGGCAGTGCTGAGAGAGGCAGCGAAGAGAAGTGTAGTCTTCATTTTGTGTGGTATGTTTGTCAGGTATGGATAGAGTCCAAATGTGGTAAGCACGTAAAGTTGGTGCGGGATTGGTTGAAGAGAGTGATAATGCTCTAGTATTTGTAGAGCTGCAAGCGAATGTGTGTGGTAATGAGTGCAACCACGGGAATGACAGAAGTGTCTAGGTTAATGAGGAGCGAGGCAGAAGTTGGAAACAGGACCGATCTATATACCATAAACTCACCATAGTTGTGATACTGCTTCTGATGTTGCATCCCAACCGAACACGATTCTGGACTTAGTATGACCCGTACCATGCGAGCTGTCAGGGGCTGTCAACATAGGTGACTGAATATTCCGCTTGTAAAAAGCAGTATTGGGTCTGAGGTGGATCATGTCAACAGGGAGAGGACGAGCTCCAGCCGAATGTGGGATCAATGGCATACTCCACCACCGCTTTTTCCTCTCAGCGGATTACTGAACACAGTGACCTGCACATGTGTGTTATGGAGTTGTCTCTCTGAAATCGTGCAGACATTTTCCTGAGAGAAGTAGAATCGCAGTGGACAATGGATAATTCGCCGTATGGTGAAACGCGGGATAGCCAATCAGCGATCAGATCGGAGGGCGTTAGCCGCTGAAACACGCCATGCAGACCCATCCCTTTCCACCGCATTTCTCCTGGATTGCCTTGCACACTTTGAGCTTCGAGGACAATAATCCTGGTACACTGGTCGGTCAAGCTCGGGTCGTCTTGTCAGTCATTCGACTATGGATACTGACAGCTTTGTGATATTGATGTGCTTCCGACTTTCATGCTTGGTGCTTGCACCATTAAGTCCTCAATTGTTCCCGATCATGTTCAAAGGAGGTTGCATAACCGCGACTCTGCATTGGTCATACGTGCTCAAGGGGTACGAAAGCGAATTTTCGACTGCGGTGAAGCTTTGAGTTTGCTTGTTGGATTTGTCTCTCTGTTGAGGTCATTGGAGTTACCCGCAACGTCTCCGCATCGCTCGAATGGCATGAAGCACAACATCCTTGCCTTGTTGTCGTCGAGGTACAGCAGTTACTTCTGTCAACGGACCGGATCACTCTGTCAAAGCAGACGTTCTAAGACATTATCGACCTGACCAGAACGTGGTTGACTGTTGCCCGAGGGAGTCCTTGCTGCCCAGCCACGACTTGTGTGACCGGTAACACTGCTAACCAGCATCGCCTGTAACACCAACGAGCGTTACAAGCACACCCAGACGTGAATCGGTGAACATGACATCATATGACAGCCAGATATCGTTCACGTTGGACACGATATGCCGTAAGCTCAAGCAAGGGAACGAGTATGACGTTGACCAGAAAGACAGCTGACTAGCTATTCTCCAGCTTGGACATACTTAGCGAAGAAGGTACGCTGTTGTTTGTCTTGCCAAGAGAACTGTCACTTCGGGAAGGCTCTGTGCTGATGTGTGGCGATCGAGTTAGCGACTTGATGAAGGTAAGGGATCTCGCGTGTACCGTCCAGCAAAGGATGGTTTCCAAAATTCAACTCGCATGTATGAATTGTAGGGCTGAGGTTGACGGAGGCTTACAGCTCTCGAACGATTTCGAGAATCCGAAGACGCCAAAAGGGTAAACTTCACGGTCAAGTACTTGCCTTATCAACTATATCCCGAAGCATCCACAGAGGGTGAAGACAAGTATGAATGGTATCGCAAATCCCGCTATGGCGACTCCGAGGAGAAGATGAAGATGTATGAGACATTGATGAAGGCATACGGAGCCGGGGTGGATATTAAGTTCAAGTTTCATGGCACCGTCGCGAATACCTTCGACGCTCACAGAGTGATACAGCATTTTCAGGAGGAGAAAGGACCTAAGGTTGCCGATAAGCTCATCAATTGTAGGTATGCCATAGTGTCGTGTTGACCAAAAGTGCTGACAGTGCTAGCACTATACTCACAGTATTTTGAGAACGAGAAACACCCTTCCAGCAATGAGACGCTGCTGAAAGCTGCAGCTGACGCGGGTATCTCAGAAGCCGATGCCAAAGCTTTTATCGATGATCGCAATGAGGGAGTCATGGACACGAAACTGGCCTTGCAAGAACAAAAAGGAAATGGCATTGATGCAGTACCGTACATCATCGTCGAAGGTAAGAGGAGAGACTTTACGTTGGAAGGTGCCAAGGAGATTGAGGAGTACGAAAAAGTCTTGCACCAGGTCGTCAAGGAAAGTACCTAGTTAGGGTAGGTACCATAACAGGGCATACTTTATCCCAGCAAAGCTACATATTGTCAACAATCTCAGTGTTGCCTTGTACGTCCTTGCTACCTATATCTCATAAATTGCATCCCCGGGCTACGACTTCACCTCCTTCCCATTCCACCCATCAAGATTCACAACCTATATTCATCAGCAGCTTGTCCAATGCAGGTTTCCTAAGAAGGAGCACAAACCTCAGGGATACCCGCCGGAGCCCTACAAATGACCCAGACACACTCCTCATCTTGATCGTTCGCTTCCTGATGCTCCCGCCCCTTAGGGATCAAAGCCCAGTCCCCTGGCGCCAGCTTATCGACCTGCTTACCCCCATCTGAAACAATCTGGCCATGACCAGATACGGCGTAGACTATCGTATCTTGACTACCGTGGTGGTGGACAGCCGAACTAGAATGAGGTTGTGCGCGCATCAAGGTTCCGCAGATTTGTTGTGAGGGTATGATGTCGACGATGGCGGTTTGACGGATCATGCCCTCCTATTGATGAGGTTAGATTGGGGGAGATGCCGAGTACTTGTTAGCTTTCGAAATCATACTTACAGTCTGTCCATGACCTGTCCTAACATCTGCTGCTTTGGTGATTCGAACGGATTCTGTCAT
>Ga0181465_100006_pt2 | contig 44457 bp, 45 predicted proteins | sample InSIn3gowninarea_FD_119076 | JGI IMG/M metagenome (GOLD analysis project Ga0181465, IMG submission 119076) | Clean room microbial communities from NASA Spacecraft Assembly Facility at Jet Propulsion Laboratory, Pasadena, California, USA -... ... | reverse complement strand
CATCATCTCCATCTTCACCATCTTCATACAACAACCTGAACTACTATTTCCCTCGGCAGACGGCGCCTCAATATCCATCATCATTTGATCCTCTGAGCAACAATGTGCTCGCCGTCTACTATGGCAAGGCACAGTACAACTCGAATCCGTCCTTGATGGACCTTTGCAATGACAGCGACATTGACATGATCGTCATGGGCTTCATCCGACAATTCAATGGGCCCAATGTTCAGCCCACATTTGACATTGCCAACTGCAGAACGCCGTCCAATCCAGCGGCCAACTTTACAGGCATCAGCTGCCCTGCGCTGGCAGCCAGCATCACGCAATGCCAGAGCGTAGGCAAGAAGGTCATGATCAGTCTGGGCGGCTCTAATGCCAACCTGGTCCTGAGCAGCGATGCCGAAGCGCAGCAGGCCGCCAACATCCTCTGGAATGTCTTCGGCGCTGGTACTGCCACTCCTAACCTCCGACCCTTTGGCAATGTCACTCTGGACGGCTTCGACTTTGGTAGGCCTCTCGCCCTGCTATCCTCCTGCATCTGCAGACACATGAGCTGACACAATCTTAGACTTCGAAGGTGGCTCCGACACATCATACGTTGACGTCCTGTCAGCCAACCTGCAGTCACTCTACTCCACCGCCAGTCCCGCTCGCTTCATCAGCGCCTCTCCTCTATGCGCCAATAACACCATCATGCCCTACGACTTCTACAAGTACGCCAACTTCATCTGGCCGCGCTTCTACAATGCAAACGCCTGCAAGGCTGGCGGCAAGGGCTTCAACAATTCCGTCACCACATGGTCCAACTTCCTCATCGACGTCGACTCCGCCATTGGTACGAGCTACCCTCGCTTCTACATTGGCGCTCTCGGCTTTGAAAATTACAACAATGGCGGCGGCTTCGTTACACCCGATGTCTTTGGCGATCTCGTCGAGTACACCAAGAACCGCGTCGGCAAAGCAACCTTCGGAGGCGTCAGCATCTGGGAAGGCACCGATGCCCTGCAATCAAAGACCGCCGACGGCAGCCAGGATATCCTCAATGTCGCCAAAGAGGCACTGTTGGAACCCTTCACCAGCGATGCCTGTGGTACGTTGGACACTCGCGCTTTGGTCGTAATAAAATTGATTCGTGGCCAGATTGATCGTTGGACTGGACTGGGAAGAGGAAGAGGTGGAAGCAGTAGGAGGAGAGCTGTTTGCGGGTCAAGGAGAAGCTGAGTATATGCATTTGGAACATGATTATGAACGGACGAAACCACAGAAACATCGCTATGATGGATCGCACATTGGTCCTAGCTATACGGGAGTTTTGACTTTGCCAGGGTTTGACAGGGCTTTGCTACGGATGAGTTATTCTGGCTCTGAGATTCGGGTATGGTGCATTCAAGGGAGATGGATAAAAGCGCTGAAATAGACAAGGAATTTAGAAGCGTTCAACAGACACATCGTGTTACTTGTTTTCGCATGGTTCACCCTCATGCTTCGTCGTACTTTCCCTTTAGCACATCCTTCTCTGACTGCTCCTCGATCAACCCTTTCTCACAATCAATCTCGTCATCCCTCTCTTGCAGCACAAATCCTTCCTCCTGCCCCTCCAGCATCTTTTCTGTCATCTTCTCTTCCTTCCTCAACCTTCTCGCTTGAAGTCTGACCTTGCAACACCTCACACATCCCCATCCCGCAGTGATGATCCAACACGTCATCCCCACCAAATCAAACCACAGCCACTTTCATTTTCCCCCGTTGACCTTCCACCCACTCAGCGCTATCCCTTCCATTTCCACCGTCATCAAAATAGACGATTCCGAAGACTCCTGCAAGAGCTGCCCATAGCACCGCGATACAAAAATCCCAGAGGAACAATTTCTGACAAGCGACTTTTGGGATTGCGTAGATGAGGAGAGTCAGGAGGGTTAGGGTGCAGCAGACTAGGGCGTAGATGTAGGAAGAGGAAGAGGAAGAGTGGGTGAGGGTTGTGGCGTAGAGGGGGAGGGTGACGAGGGTGGTGAGGAGTTGGAGGGTGCGGATTGTGAGGTGGAAGGTTGGTTTTAGGGATATGGTGGAGGGTAGGGTGGAGAGTTTGGTTGGGAGGTTGGACATTGTGGTTGTGTTGGTTGGGTGGTGTTATTTGATGTTCGTATTTGCCGAAGTCGTTGAAGGGCAAGTGATCTAGTAGTCGATAGATGATTTGGTAATTGAGAACTTGATATCCGTATCCGCTTCAGAGGTTGATGGTCCTATACGAAGACCAGAAAATGGTACGGAGTAATGGTAGAGTAGAAGGAAATTGGAGGATGAGTGTTAGAATGAATAATTAGATTGACAGCGTTTCAGCGACATACTTATACTTGACCTTTTCCCTTGTTCTTCTTTGCGTTCTAAGAATGGGTTGTGGCTATGGTGAAGTCTGAGATGTGTATACGGTACCATACGCACTTTTTTCTCAACACGGCATTTGACCTTGATGCATGCTCGGCCAATGAGAGAACATCCGACATGACATCCGAACAGAGTAGATTGCGCGTCTCTTTTGTCAAAGTTCGAGCAAAGATGTTTCGATGAGAGAAAATTGGTTGTTGCTGCCGTATTGAGAAAATGTAGTTTGTCAGGGTTGGCAACAACGACTTCGTGATGATCGTTTTCCAATGACGTTCGCAAATGCTTTCATCGACATCACGCTTGACCGCGGTGCTTATCGAATCCCTCAACAAACCATCATATTCAATGAGATAAATTCATGCCTACCGATGGCTCGTCCTCCTGATGAGATCCTGCTAGAGATTGCCAGACACTTGTCGGATGAATACGACGAGAGATCATCGCGTGATGGAGACGGCGTGAAGGAGGTAAAACACACTCTCCTTGACCTGTGCATGACCTCCATGCTTTTCCGCACCGTTGCTCAACCAGCCTTGCACTCCTACTTTAAGAGGACATCTGACGATTCAAATCCATACGATGGAAGCGACTTGCTGCCAGCCACCAACGACTGCGAGTTTAGGCGATGCACCCGCACCGAAAGCTTCATCAAAACACTCATTCACAGACCGGACCTTGCAGCTAGTGTCAAATCTATGAAACTCGACGCCTTCCAGGACAACGACCAAACGTATAGTCTCAATACCACGCATCTTCCTCTCGACCCTATGACAACAGATCTGTTAGTAGAATCCACTCACCGTATACCACCTCCGCCACCAGAGTTAGTCAGACAATGGGCCAGCAGAGACGACGATCTCGACCGCATAGAAGTATGGCAAGATTACTGGCGCGAGGGTCTCCGACTCGGCTTCGCTAACGCAGAGATTGCTCTGCTCTTCACGCTTGTCCCTAATCTCATGCGGCTGGAGTTGAGCTCTTCAGACGCTGATTTTGGTATCATCGTCCACGACCTGTGCGAACAGATGCTTGGACCTCGATCGTCGAAAACAATAGTGTATCGTCATTTAGATCTTGAGGTTGACACAGGCTTCCGCTCCCAATCCCCGACTACGCCACTAAGCATCTTCTCAAATCTCCGGGACCTTGTCCTCAAGACCAATCCTAGCAAGGATCTTAGATTCGAAGGGATCGGGCGACTCTTATCCGTTTCAACATTGCGGTCACTGCAGTGCGAACACGTCAATGGACAGGACTCAGTGGTCGAATGGGTCGAACTTCCGTTAAGTCATCTGGAGCGACTCGAATTGCAAGAGTGTCCGTTCGATATGTTAAGCTTGGGTGCATTGATCTCCAGCTCCAGAGGCTTGAAACATCTAGAAATCACCTTGACCGATACATACCCCGATGAAGACTTCTGGACTGCCTTGAAAGAGCGAGCCACAACCCTCGAGACACTGCAACTACACATGGATTTTGGAGAAGCGGTGTGGGATGAAACCCAAATCTGCGATCTATCAGCATTCGAGAAACTCAGATCCATGGAGATCTTTCAGGTCATGTTGAGTCCTGCGCTTGAGGATAGCCTGCCTACCTCGCTTGAGGTCCTCACCATCAGTAGGTGTGATGAGTCTTTCCCGGCACAGATTGGGCAACTACTGCACTCGATCAAGGCTGGACGACTGCCTGAGCTCAAAGAACTGAACATCGTGATGGATCACGGGAATGTCGAATTTAGCGCTCATTCGGATGAGAAACTTCTCGGACTCCAGTCTTGTTTCTCAGAGGCAGGTGTTAGGTTTCAATATGGGGCCTGTGTCGATTATGCCTGTGCAACATCGGACTGATTCCACGGATCCTGCTCTTCGAAACCGCCGAGCACGACCATCATGACCAGCGTTCCATATGCGCAAAGATGTTTTCGGCCCTGAGCTTGTCCAGCAAAAAGTCCACAGAGCTACACTCTCGGTGTAAACTCTCCGAGCCTCCCAAAGAGCTTCGCGTTCTTCCACGACTAGACTCAATTCCAACTTCGGAAACGGCATTGCTGCTCAAAGCTACTAAGCACGACTGGAAAATCATCATCATCATAACATAAATACGTAAAACCTAGCAATGACTCATGATCATAACCCCTCAAAAGCCCATGCGTCGACGAAGTTCTTTCTGCATGACTCCAACTGTACTTTCCATTCTGCTTGCCGCACTCTGGTTTTCTGTCGCTCTGCGAACCAGATAGTGCATGCATTCTCTCACGCTACCCCAGTTCATGCATTTATAGACCATTGGTGCAGAAGCATCTTTGTCAGCCTGTTTTCCGGCTTTCTCGCCCATGGCTAGTAATTCGCAGCTGATGTCGTCGGCCATACCGAGTAGTTGTCCAAATTTGATGGGTGGAGGTGTTTCGCCCTTCTGCAACAGACCCTTGTAAAGTGTATAGGCTTTAAGGATGGACTCGGAGTTATGACCAGCAAGGAATAACTCAACATTAGGGAAATTTTGCTTGCCGAAACCAGGGAAGGATTTGGTGAGTAGATCTGCTGCGATACTGTCGTAGCATCCATCCGTCTGAATTTTGGTATCGTGGATCAATGTCCTATTTTCACTGCCAATGTATGCGCCTCTGACTAATTTGATTCCGAGGGTCCAGTTCTCAGTGTGGGCTTGTTGTAGCAAGTTCTCGACTGTGATTCTGGCGGATTTGAGGTAGGCTTGTAGGGTCAACGAGACCAGAGCTTGGCCGTTTGTGTTGAAGCGACGCATCATGTCGACGGTCCAGCGGTCAATTGTGGGTTGGAAGACTTGTTGTTCGGCGTCGATCCATACGCGGCTTCCTTGGGCTGCTGCACGCTCGCAGATAGCAGACATGGCGTCTAAGAGTTGTTGTGGTGGATCTCTGTCTTGAGCAAGTGCCTGTGCGACTCGAGGACCTGCGCCGGTGAATCTGGGATTCTGTAAGTAAGAAGCTGATAACTTTTCGCAGGTGTTGAACTTACTTTATGCCTACATAGTCGCCCGGCTCAACCATATCCAACGTTTTCACATTACCGTCTCGCCATATATCAATATCTTCATCTTGAGTCAGTGGTTCCAGCTCAATCAGCGCTTCTACGGGCATAGCAGGTATCTCTCTGGAATAGATGAGAATAACGCCTTTGAAGCCCATGATTTTGAGATAGTCCAGTGTCTTCTTGATCTCCAATTTGTTCGTGCCAGCACAAAAGTGGTCGTATATCATCGGCTTGATCAATGCTCGTAGCAATGCATTCTTGTCTGGATCCAAGATCGCCGATCGAGAGTTTGCTATCTTTGACAGACATGCCACGCCATATCTGAACAAGAACGGAGAGGTGAACACTTTGCCGAGAAAGATATTTCGAAGGAGGTTCACGGTTGATATGCGGTGGAGATGTGACTGCTGTTGCTTCTGATGGTGCTCGGAAGAAGCATCAGGGTGCCTGGAAACCAGAGACGAATGATGTCGTCGCGATTGCCAGGTAACCAGAGTTGGTCTTGGATGAGAAGTACTTTTGTAGACGAAGTGATTGTGCTTGGTGATATTCATGCTTTCAATATAACGATACTCAGGTTAGGTACAAGGTTCCTAGAAGAGGTCGGTCTAGGAAAAGAGGTCATGATATCTATCCCTCGAGCTTGATAGTCCTCTCCGGTTATCGACGGCTGGTATCGGTCGAGGGCGCTCTTATCAACGAATCCCTGTGATGATTGCCGCAGAAGGAGGTGCGGGGTTTGGCCTACGCCGAGGGCGCCCAGATTCAGGGTCAACGATGAACACTGATAAGATCAGAGGTAATTCTTTAGCAAGATTAGCAACGGCATGTGCTTTCCTGGTAATCGATGTATTCGAACTCCAGATGCTGAATCTTCGAGAGTTGTGACAAAGGTAGTCATTTTTGTTAAATGCTAGGTTTCGTGGCAGCCATCAGGAACACACTCATGTTGCTGATGAGGAGGGAGGAAGCATTGGCGGTCAGAGCTTCTTTCAGAACATTCTTGTACAGCGCAATGGAGACCATCGTGGTAGACACGGCGAGCAAGCAGTCGCGACGTTGTCGTGTTGACGGTGAAGTTTGAGGTGGCTGGTTGCCGAACGCGGGGTCCGAGGATGATGCTGACACTTTTGGTTGAGCTGACTGACCTCAAGTGCTGACCAAAATATAACAAGCGATCTATTGTTGCTCATATTTCTCGGAAAGCTGTTGTAAAGAACCGCGCCTTCCAATATATCACAAAGACAGCAACATGGCAAGCATTGAAGCAGAAGGTCCCGACGTGTCGGGCGAGGTTCCCCAGGTTCCCATCAACTTCGTTCCTGCCACGGAGGGCGAGACATTCGCTTTGGGCCAGTTGACCATCAGGATTATGGAAGATGGCTCGAGGACAGGTAAATCCGCCATCGCCGTCCAAATAGTTCCCAAGACTTACCGTAATCTATCGATCAGATAACAGAATTGGCACTGTCGAATTGACTGTTCCTGCCAACACCTCCGGCCCACCTCCTCATTGGCATGAGATGCATGATGAGACCTTCTTGGGTACGATATGAAAAAAATGCTGGCACGACGTGAGCTCAATGCTGACTGCTCCAAGTCACCGAGGGTACCATCAGATTCACCTGGTACACAGCCAGAGCATCAGAGCCAACAAAAACGGTCGACGCGCACGCTGGCGATTACGTCGTCGTGCCAGTGAGAGCTCCTCATACTTTCTCCAATCCGACGGACAAGCAGGCCAAGTTTGTCAACACCTTCACTCCGGCATTCTATGTCAACTACTTCAAGTTGTTGGCCAAATACATTGGCGATGGAAAGGTCATGACCCCAGAGGCCAACAAGAAGGCAATGGCCAGCTATGCCACCATCCCACTGCCGAAGTGAGGATGATCGACTGGAAGCAAATATCTGCTCAAATGATACAGCCTCAACAATGCCACAGTTTCAGAATCTTGTGTCGCGGCGATGGAGATGTTGCAAGATCGTAGTTGAGCGGCAGAAAGACGTGCATTGAAAAGACATGTAAACAACGTTGTGACACGAGCAAGTCCCAATTCTTGGCGATACTAGATTTCGGTGTTGGAATCGATTGTTCAGGAGTAGGTCGTCGTATGTGTACACGAGTCCATCAAGGCGAGGGGAAGGAGCAGCCAGACCGACTCTGATCGGATACGTTGTTGATTTATACTGACCGTATAGCTCTCGGAGGACACACACTTCTTCTTCTAGTGTCGTCTAGTTTGAGTAGAGCAATCTCCTGCATATTATGCCATGGCTCTCGAACACAGGAGAATACGGGGAAGCATTAGATAGTCGTTGATTTTGGTGTCGACGGGGCGCAGCCGGGCATAACGGAGATGAGGGTTGATCTCTGCACGGGCCGCGAATAGATCGTTTCAGTTTTGACGGCCGGCTCCCGGACGACCATTCAATTTTTGTCAAACAGATGACTGCCCGATACGTGATTGCCAACCGTATAGATGCGTGTTGGTGGTACGGTGCCTCGTGTCAGCGATCCAAACTGGACATTACAGCAAGAAGACCAGAGGTCGTTTGACATGCACCTCCTGAATGGAGCTGGAGCATGAAAGCACGACTCGGTCGTTTGCCAATTCCAGGCCGGCAGAGACTGCCGCGTGGCCCAAGAACAGCATGCACAGGATACCGTTTTGGCATGCGTGGGACGAAACGCTTGTTGCAGGGTGACGCCGCCTTATGCCGGCTTGGGGAGATGGTGAACCCTTGGGATCAAAGCTTGTCGTATGGCGCTTGTCCATCACCATAAATCAAATGTAAGTATAGTAATACAGTAGTGCCGCTACTTCGCCCTGGTTTCTGATCTGCCTTCTCCTTCTCTCCCTCACGCTCCTTACCCCATACATTCTTTTGCTGTGCCATCATGGCACCTTCAACCCTACCGCAACGGTTCTTGCAGACAGTATTGCTATGTCTATGCACAAGCTATACCAGTGCCCTGACGCTGGACGTAACGAGCGCAAGTGAGTGAGGAGCAAAGACATCTCCTGGATAATCAAACTGACCAGGATGTTTCCAGCTTCGATCAGATCGGTCTCGTCGCAAGTCGCACACGGATTAATGAAGTACTACACGGGTAACAACACTGGAGACGTGCCCGGAAACCTTCCAGACCCATACTATTGGTGGGAAGCTGGCGCAATGTTCGGCGAGATGGTGGAATACTGGTACTACACCGGAGACACAACATACAACGCCGAGGTCAAGCAAGCGCTGCTGCATCAGGTTGGCGAGAACAACGACTACATGCCGGCCAATCAGACCAAGAGCTTGGTACGGGACAAAGAACTAGCGTTGGCCACGATGGATGCTGACCAGAGCAGGGAAACGATGATCAAGTCTTCTGGGCCTTTGCTGCAATGACAGCGGCCGAAGTTGGATTCGAAGACCCCCCGGAAGGATCTCCCTCATGGCTGTCGCTCGCACAAGCAGTCTTCAACGAACAATCCGAACGATGGGACACTGCCTCCTGCGGTGGAGGTCTCCGCTGGCAGATTTACTCCTTTAATGTCGGCTACAACTACAAAAACTCCGTGTCCAATGGAGGTCTTTTTCAGCTTGCTGCTCGCCTCGGTCGTTACACCGGTAATCAAACATACATCGACTGGGCCAACAAGGTCTGGGACTGGTACGAGGACTCGGCTCTGTGGGACGCCAAAGACTATAAGATTCTGGATGGTGCAAGCACAACGAACAACTGCTCTGACGGTAGCCAAGAGCAATGGTCTTACACGTACGGTGTCTTCCTGGCTGGTTTCTCTTACATGTACAACCACGTATGTCTGCCCCGCTAACCTCCCTGTGTACTCGACTGATTGTTTTGTCTATAGACCGAAGACCAAGCCTGGTTGACCCGCATCGATGGCATGCTGAACACGACTGTCAGCACTTTCTTCCCTACGAACATGGGCCCCAATATCATGGTTGAAACCACTTGCGAACCTCTTGGAAACTGCAACAACGATCAACGCTCTTTCAAAGCTCATTTGTCCCAATGGATGGCCGTTACTGCTCAACTTGTTCCCAAATATCACGACAGAATTTTTGATTACCTGGCACCTTCTGCTAAAGGCGCTGCTGGCCAGTGCGATGGCGGATCCGACTCGGTCACATGCGGCCGCGAATGGAACAGCACAACTTGGGATGGCACGTACGGCGTAGGCGAGCAGATGTGCGCTTTGGGCGTCATCCAGGCAAATATGATGAATGTTGTGTCATTGAAACCGCCGTACACTTCAGTCTCTGGTGGTACCAGTAAGAGCGACCCAAATGCAGGCACGGGCACGAGCGGCACGTCGTCTTCCATTGGCCAGGCCATCACATACTCAACAATAACCACGGGCGACAAAGCTGGTGCTGGCGCCATCACTGCCGCTATTCTTCTTTTCTTGATGGGCGGAACAGCCTGGTTGCTGATTGCATAAGATACATCAGATTTTTACGATATTTAATTTTTCTCCAACTCATATACATCTCTAAAGAGGTTCCAGTGGAGCTGCAGGAAGATTTCGCGGACCATAAAACTCACCTTTCCAAACAGATTTATGCAGAGATGTCGATGTTATGGAGTCCTACTCCATCTTCTCAGACGCACTCCGATCCGACCACGTGCTTGGATAGGTACGTCCGACTAATATGCTTATCCACATGTCTGCAGAAATCTTCCTCACTCTGACAAACTCTTGCGGTCCTGTATCTTTCGGCCTTTGCAACATCTCAAATTGGTCGCGTCTTGTTTTGCCCAAGACTCATCCCAACGATGCCGACCCGTTCTTGGAGTTAGAGCCCATCAGAAAGACTATAGTACGACCTTCTGGTGTTTTCGACTTCCTCGATCTACCTCGAGAGCTCCGCGATCTGATCTACCTCCCTCTTTTCACCAATCCAGGACACCACATCACGACCAGCAATGGCGATGGCCTCCCTCGAGGCGACTGGACACGCCTCTGCGATGACGAACCAAAACGTACGCCAGCCACCGAATTCCTGAGAAGCTGCCGTATAGTCTACCATGAAGCATCCCTTGTATTCTACGGACCGAATGCGTCCCAAGCCCTCATCCGCCACGTCAAAGTACGATCGTATATGTGCCTTCGATACCCTGCCCTCTAGGTTTTGACCAGTTACACTGGGAAAATCTGCAGACGTTGGAATTCGAGATGTATGTCCTTGAACCATATTCCGACCCGGCAATTGCAGACAAATCCACATTCTCCCTACTCCGCAAAGAGCTTGTCAAGATCGCGTCACAAAGGCCGACCAAACCCAGATTTAAGATCTTCTTGACACTACCATTTAGTACAAATTCCTATTCGAACTCGAGAACTATGCTGTCGGTATCCAATTCTCTCGGAATCTTATACTTCGATTCGCTACAGATTGACTGGAAGTTGAAATTGTTCGGCCCGTCTGCCGAAACAACCCAAGAAGGCAAATACGAGACCATCAAGGCAGCCTAACTTCCTGTGAGGTAGTTGGTCAAACTTTTGGCTGTCAATAGATATCAATATCGAGCATCAGACCCCTCTGACGAGAGCCACTTACAGCGACTCGAGTACCACTTGCAGTGTTTTGTATCTTTCGATCGTGTGCTCCACGTGACTGGAGCCTCAAAAGATCATTGATACGTCCAAGACATGCTGTACGGTACTGATTGCACAGCAAAAGATGAGGAGAATATTTTGAGTATCGAAGGATCGAAGGAATCGAATTGAGAGAGGAGCTGATAACGAAACCCTTGGCGTGGTTTACCCCCAGCGCCTGGAGCATTTCGCAACCAAGCCTGACATGCATAATAATGTCCTCAACTCAGTCAAACATCTTTGCAGTTTTTCGTGTTATTCAGATGTATGAACTGATACAGTTTGACCTTGGAAAGTGAGCTAAGTTGCCTTCGTATCCACGCAAGATGCGCTCTGTCAGCGATGGTTGGCGGGTGTCCCTACCAAGTGATCGGCTGCTTCGGCTATCTTTGGCCTATCTCCAACCCGCTTCCTGCACCAAAGCAGAAGGTCGTGCCATTTGCGGGGTGGATGATGATATAAGGTACACAGCCTCTGCTGCTTCCCAATACTTGTTCTTTCTCTTCCTTCCAATCTCTGACGTGCGGGAAACCAATTGACAAAATGGATGAGAAGCAACAACTCATCGGGTCTCTCCCGACCACGAATGGTAGCTCCGAACAGCGTGCACACGCGAAGAAGAGCTCACGTTGGGGAACCGTCAAACTTGTGTGTCGTAGCGAATTACTGATTTCCTATTGGATCAAGAGACTGACATGTGCAACAGATTGCAGCATGCGCAGCCTTGGTAGCGCTTCTGCATTGGACTTTCGTTGTACCTAAGCTTCCTATGAAGCACGGAAAGCATGGCAAGCACCACCACCAAAAGTCGCAATGTCCCCAGGTCGAGCCTCTCGTGCCTAGCCAACAGACCGATGAGCTTGTCAACATGGACGCCTACCTCAAATCGCCCGCTTTCCAAAACTCTTCCATCCAACGTCTTTCAGGAGCTGTTCAAATCGACACCCAGTCCTTCGATGACCTAGGCAAGGTCGGTGATGACAAGCGCTGGGAAGTCTTCTACCCATTCCACGAATATCTGGAGAAGACCTTCCCTCTGGTTTATGAGCACCTCAAAGTCGAGAAGGTCAACACTCATGGTCTTGTCTACACTTGGCAGGGCTCGGACGCTAAGCTGAAGCCTACTCTGCTCATGGCCCATCAAGACACTGTCCCTGTCCCCGACGCTACCGTTGATGCATGGACTCACCCGCCGTGGTCTGGCTTCTTTGACGGCAAGGAGATCTGGGGCCGTGGCTCATCTGACTGCAAGAACCAGCTTATTGCTATCCTCGAATCTGTTGAACTGCTGCTTGACGCTGGCTTCGTTCCCACCAGAACCGTTCTGCTTTCGTTCGGCTTTGATGAGGAGATTAGCGGCGGTCAGGGTGCTGGCACTCTTGCACCCTTCATTCTTGAACGTTACGGACCTGACTCTCTTGCTGTCATCGTTGATGAGGGTGCTGGTATCTCCGACGAATGGGGTGTCACCATGGCGACTCCTGGTGTTGCCGAGAAGGGTTACACCGATGTCGTGATCACTATTCGTATGCCTGGTGGCCATTCCAGTATCCCTCCAGACCACACTGCTATCGGTGTCATGAGTGAGCTCATCACCCTCATTGAGGCTGACAAGTACCCACTCCGTCTTGACGGCAAGAACCCTTACCTCGGTCAGCTTTACTGTGGTGCTGAGCACGCAACTGAGTTCCCCAAGAAGCTCGGCAAGCTACTCGACAAGGCTCAGGGTCAGTGTAAGGCAAAGCCCGATTCACTCGCCGCCGAAGCAGCCAAAGCCGGTCCTGCTATCCAGTACCTGATGCAGACTTCGATTGCTGTCGATGTTATCGGTGGCGGCGTGAAAGTGAATGCTCTGCCTGAGCGCGTCCAGGCTATTGTTAACCACCGCATCAACGTTGGAGAGCACCCTGCCGATGCTCACGCCAAGATTGCTGGTCTCGCTAAGGAGGTCGCAAAGAAGTACGGGCTTGCTCTGCACTCCTTCGACAACACTACCGAATCGCCTTCATCCATCTCGCTCTCCGCTTTCGAACACGTTCTTGAGCCTGCTCCTGTTACTCCTACCTCTGTCGATGGAGAGACTGCCTACAGCGTTCTATCGGGTTCCATCCGTGCTCTGTATGGCAGCGAGGTCATTGTGGCTCCTGGTATCATGACCGGCAACACCGACACCAAGTACTACTGGGATCTGTCTCGCAACATCTTCCGTTTTGCTCCTGGCTACGATGGCGAGTCCAGTGGCCTGGGCAACATCCACACCGTCGACGAGAGAGTTTCTATCAAGAACCACGTCAACACTGTCAAGTGGTTCTCTCTTTTCATCCGCAACATGGATGAGGCGGATTTCGAGTAAGCAGTTGATGTATAGAGCAAGGATAGTTGATAGTATATAGATGGTTCATAGTCAATGACAAAAAACTAAACACTCCTATTTCGCCCGGTCCTCCAAGGCCTTCCAAGTTTTAGGAGAAAGAAAAGAAAAATAATCACCAGACAGAGTTTGGACCATCACGCAAATCTCGGCTTCATCTTTTCTTGGCATCGAAATGCTCGTTGGACAGCAAGAAGATTCCTCACTTGCCACGCGCATGATCTTGCTAATACATGCTGTTTGACCCTCGGCAGCTATTTCTAAAAACGCAGTATCTTGAAGCAATCCAATGCGACATCCTGACTTCTGCGAAAGCCTCGAAAACAACCGCATGTCAAGCAACGAAAGGCGCGCTTAAGCCTCGGCTTGGCCCAAACCCAACGTCATTGTCGTCAGGGTCCCCGTTTTCCACCTCTTGATCCGTGCAGGCACTAATTATTATTCAGAAGAACGAAATGTGAATTTTGTAGCCTTGTCAACCGGGCAAACCGCCATCTGTGCGCGCTGTGAGAGAAACAACAAGAGTGTGACTCCTTCGGTCTCTTTTGCCTTTTTGACAGATTTCGAACCTCGAAACAACAACTCAATCGTCTGGTTTCTACTGGTCTTTCCTTATCCCGGATCGCAACGGCAAACAGAATTTTTTTCCCTCTCTGGCCTGTAGTGTGTGCGTTGCGCGAGAACTCCAAGGGAAATCATGGCCGACGTATTGGCGGAACAGGAGAAGAAAGGCGGGTCTGCGCCTTCTTCTGCTCATAGTGAACCTCTTCAATCGGATCTGGAGGCCCGCAGAGCTTCCAACACAACACCTCTCGATGTTCTGGAGAAGATCCGGGAGACGGACGAAGCACATCCTATCAATTGGTCATTATGGAAGAAATGGGGAGTCATCACTGTCTACTGTTTACTACAGGTCTATGTTACCATGACTTCGACCATGTACGTCTCTGTGGAGACCTTCATCCAGGAACGCTTCCCTAGCACGACGCAAGTTGTTACACTGGGACAATCGATGTTTATCATCGGAACTGCTGTTGGACCTGTTTTCCTTGGACCTTTGAGTGATCTCGGTGGCCGCAAATGGGTTTATGTTGGATCTATCCTGGTTTATGCTATCTTCAACATTGGCTGTGCCCTGGCGTACAATTTGCCCATGTTGATAATCTTCTGTTTCCTGGTCGGTGTTGCTGGATCTACCGCTCTTTCCAACGTTGCTGGAACTATCGTTGATCTTTTCGGTGTATGTGGTTGAATGTCAGCATCAATTGTACGCACACATGCTTACAGATAACGTGTAGGCTCAAGATGGTGCAGGTCAACCAATGGCACTCTTCGTCCTCAGTTCCAACTACGGAGCAAGTATAGGATCGCCAATTGGTGAATGGATTGGGATCAACTCAAGCATGGGTTGGCGCTGGAGTACGCATTGAAGCCTACCTCCTACTTCTCTCATCTTGCTGACATACCTCCGTCAGTCTTCTACATGAACATCATCTGGGGCGGCGCATTCGCACTCGTCATGTGCTTCATGCCTGAGACACTACCCTCCGTCGTCATTGCAAGAGCAGTCAAGAAGCGCGACACTCACGACCCCAACGCCGAGATCGTCGCTGCCGAGTTGACCAAGGTCAATGTCTTCCAGGAGATCCGCTTCGTATTGACAATGGCATTGCGCATCATGTTTACCGAACCCATCGTCATTTTCCTCGGCTTCTACAATGGATTCGCTTACGGGTGAGCAGCACCTGTGCCCTTTTCCCCGCTCCTGGAATTGCATACTGATTTGTGTCTGTTCTAGCCTTCTCTTCCTCTACCTTGATGGTGTCTTCGCCGTCTTCGTCGACAACAACGGTCTCAGCTACGTCGGTGCCAGTCTTTCATACCTCAACTTCTGCGTCGGCGTCACCTGCATGTTCATCTTCGTCCCCGTCCAAACCTACCTCTTCCGCAAAGACCGCATAAAGCACGGTAAACACCGTCCTGAAGCCCGTTTCTTGACTTCTCTGGTCACCGTCTGGCTATTCCCCGTCACCCTCTTCTGGTTCGCCTTCACCTCCAACGGTCACACATCTTACTGGTCCCCCATCGTCGCCGGAGGTGTGCTCGGCTTCTGCGACCCACTGCTCTGGTTGGGCATGTTGAACTACCTCGGCGATACCTACAGCAATGTCGCCGGATCCGCTGTAGCCGCCTTTTTGATCCCGTCATTCCTGATCGCAGCAGCCATGTGTCACGCCGGTGTCGCCATGTTTGAAAACATGAGTTCCACCTGGGCGTTTGCCACATTGGCTTTTATTTCACTGGGTCTGGTTGCATTGGTGTATATTCTTTATTTCTTCGGTCCGTTGCTCAGAAGACGTAGTAAATTGGCTACTGTTTACTAAAGAAATAACATGGATCTGGGATGTGACTGTTATGCTAAATTATCCGGGATTCTCTTCTCGAGAGGATACAAAAAGAGGTCTTTGTTTATTTGCGTACAGACATCTACGCCCCAAGAAAATTATCCACCACGAGACATCAGGAGTCTTTTCTTCCTACTTACTCGATACAACATCTCGTCGTTTTGACACAAGCTACTTTCCGAAAAATCTGTACAAATGTATTTTCTTGAATACATCCACACTTTGTTTCTCCCATATTCATACCACTTTTTTGTGTTCAACCCTCCCGTCATCTTAACCCATACGCTCACGAGATGCGTTTAGGTTTTTCGTCATCTCGTCAGCGAAGGAGAGCTTGCGGAAAAAGGGTGGTAGGAGGGAGCTTTTTCTTTCTGCTTTCTCCTTGCTCTCTTTTGGGTGCAAGATAGTTTGGAGAGTTGTGTATCTATGTGAAAAAAAGCGAGATGGGTTTTTGGAGCTCGAATGACCGTCCTCTAAGAAGGGCGTGATTCTTTCTACCCTCCGTGGACATCTTGTCCATCTTTGAAAACTATCCTGCCTTTTGATAAGATTGCTTTTCAAACACCATTTAGGAGGCTGAGCGCTTAGTTCTGGACGAAGATTTCAGATAACATATCATTCCGCTGTTCTATTTCTATAAGTCTGCCAAACCAAAACTCCCGCTTCCCAAGCTGAAATGCGCTATAAACCAGAATCGTGCTTCAATGCAAAGAAAGACACGATAAAAAACGAAAACAGGAACCATGAGTCGTGACTGCCCAAAAAAAGAAGGACATCGAAATGGAAAAGAGAATCCAAAACAAGAGCATTTACTCCTCTTCACTGTCGTCTTCTTGCCCGTAATGCTTAGGCTTCTTGCCGTTGGTCTTTCTAGGATGTATGATGATGTTAGGCGCATAGAGGTGGCCGCCCTCATTCAAGAGCACATCCGGCAATATCGGATTGTCGACTTCATTGATATACCAAGGGTTTGCCAAATCTTCTGGGAGAGTAGTCCACCATTGCCAGGTCATGCCATTTGTGAAGAAACCCATCGAGCTGCCGCGATAACGTGCAGGGCCATTAGCGATGCCATCGGGGAAAGCATCCAAGCCACCGCCGTTGAGAGCGAATTCCATCTCGTGACGTTCACGGGCTGGCCATTGATAGACAGGGAGAGGTATGCCACTAATCTTGAGACCGTGCCAGAGAGCAAAGCTGGGAAGAGTTGCTTCTGAGGGAATGCGCATGCCTGCGTGTGCTTGGGCGTGATGGACCGCATTCAAGAGGTTCCAACTTGCGCGACCTTGAGCGACTACCGACACAAATATAGGCAACTTCGTTCCCATAGAAAAGCCATGTTGCCAACCTTTGAAAAGCCAGTCCTCGTCGCGAGAAGCATCTTCCATGGTGTTAAGAAGAATAAGATCAGCGTCTTCACCGACACCCCAGGAGAAGTGATCTTCGCGCGGATCATCGACGGGTGGTTCAGGACCAATGGGATCAATGTCGCGGATGTCGATAGGTCCCCATACGGAGGAATCGCCATCAAGTACGTTGTCAATGGCGTTGAAGAAGTCATCGTACGAGCCGTGATAATCAGCCATGTATGCCCAGGATGCTCTTTCTCTAGCTTGCTTGCGAGGTTCATTCCTAGCAAAGTCGGACAGCTTGTCAAGCATGTTTCCGGTATGTCCCAAGAAGCGTGAGTCGACCTCTAGTTGCCAGTAATGGTCGAACTCCGGGTAGAACTGTGCGAATATTTGGAAGGGCTGCATGATTTGCATGATAGCCAAGTGCTCGACGACATCGGGATACCAGCTGTCCAATAAGGAGTCATCGAAAAGGACTGCTATGTCTTGTAGCTCCGGCGGAACGGCTTCTCGTAAAACGCGATCGTATGCTTCCGGATCTGTAAAGATTCCAGCCTCTTGATCCTTCACGTCGACCAGAAGAAAAACGGCATACTCTCCGCCCGTCGCAAGAGCAGTTTCTGCGACAAGCGATCTCAAGTTCCACATATCCTCAGGAGTGTACTTGTACGTGGACCAGGTACGGATGACGATGGCCGAACGGTGGTATTTCTCGGTTTCTGGCCTCGGGTTGATCTTAGGAGAGGTCAACGAAGAGGGAAGCCACTTCTCTTTCCATGATCTGTTGCGGTATGCGAACCTCGGACGACCGTGATCGAAAGCGTAGGCATCGGGAATGCGTTCGTGGTTGGACTCGGCACAGGCGTTTTGTAGGTCGGCCCAGTTGACGGTAGACCAGTCAACTCGGCTTCTTGTGTAATTCTCCTCCTCTTCTCCTAGTCCATAGGGGCCATATCTCTCGGCAGCAGTGAGCCAGGACTTGTCGAGGTCGAGGGCTTCATACGAGCCACTGAGAGGGGGCGGGTATGTAAGGTTTCTGTAATGCGATGGGTGGATCTGGTCGTCGTAGCTCTCTGACATGAGCTTCCCTCTGGGACCTTTGCATGGCACGCGTTGACTTCGGAATCTGGTCGTTGTGTCGTTTGAGGAAGAAGTTGGTCTCACGGATGAGGGTCGAGCATCAGGCTGCGATGTTTCCGAGGACGAAGTAGTTGAAGTAGAAGGAACACGTTCAGGGACAGGTTGGCCAGACGGGAAGGAAAGTGTATACAACAGAATCGAGATAAGAAACAGTATGGCGACAGCAGCGATGTGCCTATACCGGCTGCTCGATCGACCAATGCTGAGGGGAGTGTACATGATGCCGCCACAACCCACTCCTTACGTGTCTGCGACTTATCAACAGCAGCGTAGAGGGAGCGTCAAGGGTCAAGGGAAGGAACGAAGACAGAGACATGGGAGAGACAACAAACAGCAATCGAGGCCCATGTAGATTGGTCCTGCCTCAGGTCCACCATCGCTGACGTGCCAGGGCTGAAGAAGCAGGGAGCAGGGAAAAGCCCTCACCGCAGTGACCACTGACCACTGACCAGTACCTTCCGCGACTCGACTGAATCTGAACCACTCTTACCGTGAATTCTTGCGAAGCCAAGCATTCACTTGATAGCGAAATTGCTGTTTCGCCGACAAAGTCGTCGCAACGCGCGGCCATGGCGCCGGCTCGGCGCACCATGGAGCTGCCGATTGCTTGTCCATAATCGTATGCGCGTATTGTAGGAACCCGTGAGACGTCGCTTCTGTTCAGAAGCTGCACAAGTGGTCAGAATCGCTACCAGAAATCAAGAATTGTGCAGTCGACGTAGACTTTCTTTGTCCCGCTCTGTCACCGCAACGCCCTGCATCCGAAGCCGAAAGACCGTTGAGAAAACTCTCCTTCCCGCTTGGCAGCCACGCTACAAATGACGTCGGCAGAAACCCCTGTTCCATCTTGAATCACTCCTCCACTTGTCTGTCCGTCTGATCGATTGTGCTGCAGGAGCAAGACATCTTCTCGATATCTCTGCTGGACACATTCTGATCTGTCTAGCTTGGCATCCGGATCACGGCTGACATGCAGCATAATTCCGACTCTCCGTACAACGACGACGATAGCCAATGCTTGGCTTGCATGATGGCTGAGAAACCTACCCGGTCATGCGTCTGTTCCAACTTCACCTCGTCTTGTTATTCCCGAGCATGTATAGCAGAAGGAGTGCACTCTTGCTTCGGAGAATGCGTAGGCAGGCTTGTACGGGCGGCCGCAAAGACCTGATCACTTTGAGCAAGGTCGACTGTGGAACCCTCTCATACAAAGAGCTTCATGGTGTAACTACTCTCCAGGACCTCGAGCTACCAGAGCCACTGTTGCCATACTCCATCATATCGACTCTGCATTGCGACAGGATTGTGGTTCTGACTGAAGTCCCCGATAGAGGTATGTACATTATTGCAACAAGTTTCTTCTTCAGCTCTTGGTTGTAAACCAAGAAGACCAATGAAAATAGTTGCTTTACTAGAGATTCCGCTCCGGATTATTTTTACGAGCTGTTCATGCTCGGAGGTGGTTCGACGCCTCTGTTAACTGAAATCTAACTATTTGTTCCCTTCTCAAGTAACAGACAAGAAGAAAACCACAGTCCCACCTCGGCCACACTTGCAAAACTCACCGCCAGTGAACCCACCCAAACGACCGCCCCAGAAGAGGAAAGAAAGACACGAGTTTTTGCATCGACGACGAAAATGAAAGAAGTGACTCACGAACCAGAGTCCCGAACACGAGGTGTACACGCCCCAGCGACAGAGAGACTTCCACAACCGCAAAGACGGTGTTGAGGCAAACGAGCCACCGGTGGTACAGAAGTCCGAACAGATAGGAAAGAGGGGGACTGTTCTGATGAATGGAACACCCAACGGACAACGTCATAGCCACAACTGACTGCCTTCAAAGCCAAACCCTTTCCAACCCCGCTCATGCAAGAACCGTGGGTCCAACACAACATCTGGGTTCCCAAAGCCCGTACGCACAAGTGTCAGAGCAGACTCCAATGTGCAACAGCTTCGGGTCCATAATGAAGGTGGTTAAGCGCCTGCCCCACCCTACAACAACACTGAGAACCGCAAAGCCCGTACGCCCGAAGGTAACAGCTTCACGACCTCCCAAGGGCCAGAGCAGGCCTCTAAGGGAGCTTGAAGTGGTTCACAAGTCAACGGCCCGGCAAGGCCGTCGAGTGATCACCGACAACAAGAATCAGGAGGCAAGGCAGAAACAAGCGATACGATACGTTCTTGCATGAGAAGGGAAGGTTGGAGACGTCAGGTGTAGCTTACCATGTGCCCGTGGGTGGACCAAACATCAGACGCGTTCGTGCGGTTTCTGGCTTTTGGGTGGACCCTGCCTAAAGACAGAGAGCCATCCGGCCACACGAACGCGCCAGCCCGAAGACCTCCAACTTGTTCTGCTCGTCGGACGACGCACGGCGGACCATGAACATCGTACTTCTGCACCTGATGCTCGTTAGAGAACCTCAACTTGGAGACCTTGACGTGCGTGGATACGAGATCCTGAGGAGGTATGCCCATGCGGCCTTCCCAACCTATCGCACGCCGAGGCCTCCTGAATTCCCTGCGGTTGTGGGGCAACTCCGGGGCCTGAAGAGGCGCTTTTGACAGACACCTCTCCTGAACCCTGATGCTGAGGAGTGTACTCACCTCGTGTTTGAACTTGCAGAAGCTCCCGTGCTCTTTCGAGACCTCCAGCACTTCCACCTTCTCTGGTTCGCGAGGCTTCGAGCACTCGTCGGCGGATCTACCATGAACGTGTACGTCGCAACCGAAGTCACAACGCACCATGGGCAATAACTCGGCTTCCTCCTTCTGGGCACGGCCGCAAAGGGAGAGCACACTGACAATAAATTTAGCAAGCATTGTGAGAATGGGATGTGGAATACTTTGGAATGTTTTGAGCTTGGTAATAAAATACAGAAGCAGTATGGAAAGAAAGAAAGAAAAGAGAAAGGAAACACGGATGGCGTTGGGGTAGGAGAGATTATAAACTTGCGAGCTCTGCAAGCGAGTGATCCTGGAAGCGAGTGATTTCGCCACCATTTGGGAGTCATAGGCCTTACGACTGTACGGGAAGCTAAGTCGATGGCCCGCCAACATCCTCTAACTTGCTCACAGCGGGAACATGACGACGACTAGACTCTATCGGATACAACGACAATCAGGCAATACTCTACATTACAACACGAACATGGGATCAAAGAAACCATTCCAGAAGGACACACAACATCATTTCACCCGGCAGTGGTGACAAGCGGAAGTAATAGGGGCAGGACTCGGGAGCAGTACACCACATCCCGCAAACTCACTCAACCCACGTGTCGCAACGCCAGATCATTTTTACGGCATAAGAATCTCTCCCGTGTAAATCTATCGAACATCTCCGAATCCCTCAATACAACAGACAGACTTCGGAGCATAATCATGCATTGCGATAGGAGCACTTGGTCCAAGGTTCAACATAAGGGGTTGGCAGGTAAGGCAGATATTGTGTCTAGCATCGGCATCTCAAGAAGCACGCGCATCTGTGCAAGACACACTAAGAGACAGAATGATGTCCAATATTTGTTATATGTCTAGTGAGAGTGAGTGGTGTTACTGCTCTCAATGGACCAATCCAGTAGGTGTTGGAAAATATTGTGCATTTTTACGGGATGGTTTAGGGGTGTTGGTGGTAGCTGGAGTCGAGTACTTAGTGTACTTCTTCTTTACTGGACAAACAGACAATGACAAAACTACTCTGCATTATTGCAGTTGGGTGGGATAACTAGGGCAAGGTGGTCACACGTCGCACACGCACACATTGGTAGTCTTGTATCAGGGTTTGTCATCGTTGTCATTCTCCGTTCTCCAGAGTTCATACTCGGGCGATCGATCATTCTCCTGTCTCTCTTAATTCATTCCCCTGTCTCTCTTGCTTCATCCTCCAAGACCCTCGAGCACCGTTGTGCAGAAGCAAGTCGTTCGACTTATTCCTCTTCCTCCTTACGCCACACAATATGTCCAGCGCCAGGGATGTGGCCGAGTGGATCCCATTTGGCACCCGTTGCGGCGTAGTAGCCAGGTATCGTGTCCCATTCTTTTCGAAAGTAAACGGGCTCCTCGTCGAGCTGCTAGACAGGGGGGAGGGGAGCAGCACCTTGTGCGGGGCCTGGAGGACCGGGCTGTATGGAAGCGGGCTGCATGGGAGCGGGCTGCATGGGAGTGGGCTGTATGGGAGCGGGCTGTATGGGAGCGGGCTGTATGGGAGCGGGCTGTATGGGAGCGGGCTGCATGGGAGCGGGCTGCATGGGAGTGGGCTGCATGGGAGCGAACTGCATGGGAACGTGCTCTGTGGGAGCGAACTGCATGGGAGCGAACTGCATGGGAACGGACTCTGTGGGAGCGAACTACATGGGAGCGAACTGCATGGGAGCGGGCTCTGTGGGAGCGAACTGCATGGGAACGTGCTCTGTGGGAGCGAACTGCATGGGAGCGAACTGCATGGGAACGGACTCTGTGGGAGCGAACTGCATGGGAGCGAACTGCATGGGAACGGGCTCTGTGGGAGCGAACTGCATGGGAGCGGGCTCTGTGTGAGCGAACTGCATGGGAGCGAACTGCATGGGAACGGGCTCTATGGGAGCGAACTGCATGGGAACGGGCTGTATGGGAGCGAACTGCATGGGAGCGGGCTGTATGGGAGCCGGATCTGAAGCAGCAGAAGAGTCCTCAACCCAGGCGCAATTGTTTGCTTCTTGCTTTGCGCGGTTGAAGATCACGTCGTTGCGCTGCTTCTCATGAGGCTCGAGACTCTGGCGTCCGTGGTTGAGTTTAACATGTCTCAGAAGAATCTCCCTGCGTTATTTTAGCCTGGATCAACTTGTAGTCATGTGGGAAACCCTACCATCTGACGAAGGTTGACTTGCAAGTTCCACAGGCGAACGGCTTTGTATCGGTGTGCTTGGAGAGGATATGGAATGTCATGTTGAACTTGTTTTGGCTCACATGCGAGCACTGGGAGCACTGGTACCCCATGCTGACGCTGATTCAGGTGAGTTGCTTGATCGAGAAAACCGTGAAGTCGCGCGCGGACTTTATAGAGCGAGTGGGCCAGGAGCTGAGAGGGTTGACAAGCTTGAAGCAGTAATAAGCTATCGTGAAAGATGCAAAGTGAGTTGATGTTTGGTTGATGTTTGGTTGATATTTGGTTGATGAAGGAAGAGGTTTGAGAAAACGGTCGAGTAAGTGAACAGCCCCTAACGCTTCGTTCGAGGAAGGCGGGAGGCAACTGCTCTTTCCTACCTCGCTGTCGCTGAGCGAGCTTCGATGACGATGCGAAGCGTAAGCCATCTCGCTCAATGAGAATGGGAAGGAACACTCGACTTCGCAGTGACCTAATGAGTCTGCAGAACTATCAACTATTGTTTATCCTTTGCTAGCTTGGTCTCAGAACATTCAAGTCACATTTCTCTGTGAGATCTCTTACTCCTGTCTGACAAACCTCTATCCACGCGCACCCAGGTGCCAGAGCTACCAAACGCAGAGCCCAAAGAGATCCCCCTGCTCCGTTGTCATTGTCCTGAATCTTCGCGCCATGATTCACAAAGATCTTGACCGCTCGTCAGGACATAGAACTCGTAGGTAAGACGGCTCCGGAAGCAGCTTGATCCAGGTTTGTGTGACGGACTTCTGTTGGCCCTCCCATGTTACGAAGCGAATACACGGTGTCAAACACCAAGAGCATTGAGACATCCTCGGATGAGCACACAATGCTAGGGATGCACTGACAAGACTGAGGGCGCTTTCATGGACCAGGCTTAGGACCGAGGCAGGCGAATCATCGAGCCATGCGTTCGAATTCCATCCTATCTGGCGTGTGGCATGAAAGCATCGAGAGAAAATGATATTCTTGGAGAGGAAAAGCATTGCTGGCAATCATGAGTCGCGGCAAGCAGTCGCGACGTTAACGTGACGTGCACGGACGCATCTCGCTTAAACCTCGGTGCTGCTTGCTGATGGTGTGACCCAGATCTAGCCTGGCAAACACAATATCTTGCCAACAAAACGACCATAAACCATTGACATACCTGGTATAGGACAGCCAGAGTGTGCTACTATACCCTTCATTCTCACTCCTTAGTTGCAATTGGGGAATGGATGGAAAGGGCGAGTTCACGAGAGAAAACATCTCTTTCCCGCTCCCTCTGGAAATCCACCACACACAACAATCATGCTGCAGTTCGACAGGCTGTCTACAAAACCAAGCTCGCAGGCTGAGAGTTAGTGTTAGCCGCCGCAACATTTCCTCTGATTTACAAAATACGCAACGACATCATAAATCAACCTCTCTTTCTTCCAAACATCCTGTTATTCGAGTCACGCAATCTTGTCGACCAAGTCACTTCATATTACTGGGCCCTAGCCTCTGTCCATTCAAACCGTAGCCGACAGATACGCATCCGACTCACAGTACGAGGTCGATGTCAGTGCCTTAATACTCTAAGATCGCACAGCTCCAGCGTAGGAAAACGAAGACACACGGAACAGAGGCAGCGTCTACTTTTAGGATATCAAGCGGAGACGGAGATGTGGAAACACACCAGACGTAGACGTCGGGTGACATAGACATGGCTGGCAGTACAAAGTCAATGTCGGCACCGCAACAATCCGTAATCGCAGCTTCGTGCTGGTCGACAAACAGCAACGGAATAGAGGCAGCGATTGTTTCTGGAGAATCGAGCGAGTATGGAGATATGGAAACATATTGGATGCCCGGTTGGTTAAACCGGTATGCGAAGGAGATAAGAGAAATAACCAAGGCGTGATATTGCAGCCTCGATGCAAGAGAACTACGGCAAACTGATCAAAGGTAGCGTATGCTTCCATGAGCTCGACTGGGTGCAGGGATGTACAGAGTCGTGAGAGACCCGGGTGACTAAACGAGCGAAACCAGGAGGTCACGGAAGCGGTAAGGGTACAGAACGAACGCGACATTGTTTTCTAACCATTGTAATGGGCAAAGAAGCAGTGGTGTATGGCGCGGCGACGAGTCGACCCACTGGCGTACGAAAGTCGAGACTTTCAAGCATACTTGCGGCACCTTCACTCCTGCAACATCAAACGTATCGTCTCCGCCATCTCGGTCCTTCCTCCACAACTATCTACGAGCTGATAGATACCCCAGATCGGTAAGTTCACTATCTTCGGGATCCAAGACATCGCTGCAACTTCCAAGGGCATAATCTTCAACACTCGCCCTCATCAGAACTTGATGGGCGTGCCCAAGTGTCGAACTTTGCCTCGCAGTCGAGACCCTTTGATTCTCTTTTGGCGTAGTAAGAGTCAACACAACGCTTGTATATATCAGTGTGAGAAGGATTGCAACCCTCCAGCTTGCGTGCCCAGTCATCTCTGATGTCCGTGTTGACGTTAGAGACAACGCAATGGTCGAAATAGTGGTGGATCAACCGAATCGTGCTTGGCTCGCCCACAGATGGTGTGATATTTTCTCGGTCGCTTTGCTCATCCGGCTGTGGGTCGTATTCGTCTTCCTGGAGTCTCTCTGGATCGGTTTCGGTTGCCTCATCTCCGGCATATCTAGTCTTAGTTGGAGCAATACCGCAAGGCGTCCTTTGAAACACGATTCCACCCAGCCTCCTGATCTCACCAGAGTAGTCGTCGTTTTCCTCGATGATGGAATAATACACAGCTGCGGAACGATCGAAATACGGATACTCCCAAGCCTCCCCAGGAAGATAACCAATCGCATTCGGAAGAAGATACAAGGGATCGATGGCCGTCTGATTGTGCTTGTCCAACGCAGGAACATGGTAGAAAGGTGTAGTGGAGAAAGCAACAAGACCGGTATCTTCAGTCAATCGGTCTTCGGCGAACACGACAGCAAGCTTGAGATGAGGCTTGACGGCTTTGAAGGGCAGAGGGCCTCAGACCGAGAAGGATCTGAGACGTTGCAATGGCTCTCCCCGCTCGAAAGCATGGAATGTCCACCAAGCGCTAAAAGCTTCGGGGCCTGAGGTGTCGATTTCATCAAAACTTGCAAAATTATCAGCCTCCGAAAGAGTGAAGAATTGCTTTCTGTGGCTCGCTGCGTATGTTTGCGGCTTCAAAGCTTGCACTTCATCATACAGAAGGTAAGGCACATGTATTGCCCCATTCACCTCTGACAGGACCAAAGTCATCGATCAAAGCCGCGACATAGGTTGGAAATCTGCCAAACCCATCAACGGGAAGATTGGCGGCTTTGGCGTAGAGAGTTCGAAGATGTGTTCCGCCTCTCTTGTGGAGTAGCAAACAGGTAGCCCACAATGCATCGAATGCCACAGACTCTACAGCTTCGTCGTGGGCTCGGATAGTCTCATCGTCGGCTTCGATGTCTATGAGAAGAGGGCGGAGAATGTTGTTGAACATGCGAAAGACTACATCGGCCTTGATCTTGTGTGTCATGGTGGGTGCGGGTTCGGGATATTGTATTCCAAAGTTCCTGGCGAGGAGAGATTCGGCAAAGGTTGCCATGTGCTTCTCGTTGGTCCAGTCGTAGTTGGGGAAGAGGTGTGAAGATATCATGACATGAAGAGATGACCTTTTGTGAGAAGGAAGTAGGACGGGTAGATATAAGAGGTGAATATGATAGACAAACGATAAGGGCGTGTCGCTGCTCGGTTTGATGTTACACAGATCACACGCCTTTGAGGCCGGACCCTGCAGGCGTCTGCAACCATATGATATCACCAGTCTTTCAGGAAACACTTCTGAAACAAAGAATTGTATGCGTGTACTGTATATACCAAGACAATGTATCCATATCTAACCTCTTCTGCGAGTGCTGGGGCCCTTGCCCTTGGGCTCGGCGCTTGTAGTCATGGCAATAGCCTCCTTTCTTCCCGACTCGTTCAGCTTGTGCGAAGGAGCGCTGACCTTGCTAGGGGCGCTGTTCCAATAGTAGATCATCTGGAGGGCGAGGACGGCGTTGAGGACGAAGCCAGAGATGAAGCCGTAAAGGATGAGCTTGTCGTCGACTTCTTGGAGGGTTGTGAAGATACGGGAGAGGGAGCCGAAGAGGTAGTTGAAGACCTTGAGACATGAGGGTTAGCAGGTGTAGATAGTGCGACGAGTGAATGGTTTGACTTACAGCGAAAGCGCTCAACTGACCGGTGCTGCCCTGCTGCCAAACGGTGATGATCTGGGGCAACTTGCTGGCAACACCCAGAGCACCAGCTCCGGCCTGAAGAAGGCCCATGGTCTTCATGTCGATGATGCCAGGGCTGAAGAGTGAGTATCCGGCAGCAGCCAGACCAGCGACGAAAGCGGCAGCAGCTGCGCCCTTGCCGCTGTATTGAAGGATCAAAGCTGCAATGGCAACGTTCTGGACGGCAATGAAAGCCGTCTCACCGTAGGTGCTGAAGGGGAAGCCCATGCGAGCATTATAGGCGAGCGAGATGAGGTATGAGCTGGTCTCGAGAGCGTAGGCCAGGAAACTCAAACCGGCAGCTGACTGCGAGTTCAGGAGCTTGAGAAGCTGAGGAATCTTGACGACGGCGGATGCGCCGATGATACCAATACCGAGGCCCTTGGAAATGGCAAGCTTGAAGCAAGATGCATCGCTGAGTTGGACATCGTGGATGAGAGTCTTGTAGCAGTGGTTTCCAAGGAGAGAGATACCAATGTCGCGAATTGGTCCAGGGAGGTTCTGGGTGATGGGCTGCAGCACCGGACGGAGGGCGGTCTCGAGTTGTTCCATTGTGATGTTGTTTAACAATTGAAATCTTCTCGAAATGCTTTGGATAAAGATGATCTGAAAGCTTCACGCTGATGCCACCTGTCGAGGGGCCTCGTTTCTGGCGTCATGTGGGGTCGACTTCCCCTTTCGTACAACGCTTCGAGTCTCGAGGTCAACGTGGCAGCTTCACCACCACCTTCTTTCATACATACTTTTATATCACCAAAACACCCTTTCGTTTCTGTGCTTATCATACTGTCAGCAATGTGACTCTTTGTACTCATCAATTCTTGGATATGGTCCCTTCGATCTGATCGACAATTATACCATATCAAAGGTCAAGTTAGCCATCTCAAAGATATTCTGGTCTATTCCTGCTTCTAGGTGGACTGGCACCTCGACTTATAATGGCATCTTTGTTGTCTGGGTTCCGTGCTCCTGACTTTGGGCTCCTTCCATCTTTCCTATTAGGCCACTACAGGACTTTGGATCGACGACCAACCTTGAGCACATCTGACCATATTGGACCTGCTCCAGGTGATACATAACGACTGCGCTGGTGTCGTGAAGAGTCTCTTTCTCAGCCCAAGCTTTCTGGTCCTTGATGGTCAACAACACATCGTGGGATTCAACCTCTGGCACCCGAGCCCTGGAGGACACGCGGTCATGACTGAAATCTTGCTTGCTAATACTGCTGTGTCAGCATGGCTGATACAGCCATGTCTGAGGTTCTGGATCCGACCACCTCGTCGTTGCTGTTACCTCTCGGTACCCTGTTCCACACCTTGACCTGGATGACTCGTTGGTCTGGCACTACGATTCAATCACGACGCCCTCGAGCTGTGCTGGAGCAAGCTACATATACCCACCGAGCCATGCGTCTTCCATCAGTCAGCAGCCAGTTCACTCAGTGAACTTGATCATCAGACCTGCCGGGGTAGCTCAATCGGTAGAGCGTGTGGCTCTTATCATCACGATATCGTCAACCTCAAGGTCGCGGGTTCGAGCCCCGCCTTCGGCTATTCCTTCACACACGCTGTCTGTTCTTTTTGCCGTTTGTTATGGGTCCAGAAAAGCAATATCTGATGCTTGAAACAAATCTCAACATTTTGGTGAGTGCCAAGATTTTTAGTCTTCAAAATTGGGCGCTCGGGCTTTTTCGTGGGCGCGTTTTTTTCTCTTCTTCTCCCATCTTTCCTTTCTCTTACGCATTCTCTCGGTTCACTGCTATGTGTTTGCTACATGGTTTTACAAAGGTGAGAGCACGCGCCTGAGGTCTCGACATCCTGGCATTAGAGAACGTTTCAAGAGTTGTTCAATCAGTACACCGACTGCCGAAGGAGAGGTCTGAACCCACGACCGCGGGGCCCTGTGCTCTTTCGCTCAGGCTAAGCCAGTGTTTCGTTGTGCGCGAACTCTCTATTCGACTGTCGGCGGCGTCTCCTCGCAGGAACCATGATCTCTCAAACATATACAGAGTAGCATCTGTCCTGGTTTGAGATCACGAAAACGCGCCATCTTCTCGCGCAGAAAGACGATACAATTTGTATGGACACGATACGTGTATCATCGTCCGATGGCAAACTCGGTCCCACGACGTCGAGATTGCAGATTCTGTGACGAAAAAAGTTCCACACTCTTTTGTTCAATCTAACCCAGCAGTCGACGATATCCACGACCACCGATCCAATCTGTACGTTCACACCTCTTTCTTCTTCCTCTGACTTCCCTACACCCTACCCCATTATGATGATCAATATTATATCACTGAGGCCAATGGAGATTGAATCCCTCCGTGCCATTCTTGATGTTTTTTATTATTAGCTCTATCTGATTTTGCTTCCTTCCGACCTTTACTGTTTCTGTTTTACATAACTTTGTTGTTTATGCATTGTGCTAACAATCCGAACAGGACAGGTAGCTTGGTACTCTCGTATATAGTTCTTGGATACCATGCAGTAGATAAGCATATGAATATCACATCTGCCTAGCCATTTATTCTGCGTTTACTGCTACTCTTGTGATGTGCTTGTGATATGTTCATACCACGTTCATACCACGTTCATACCACGTTCATACCGCGTTCACTTTGACACTCTCACCACACTCGTAGCAGTATATATCGTCCCAGCTCTCTCTCCTCCTCGCCAACGAAAATCTACGACGAGTTCGAATCACCCCACCCTCCAGCGAGTGCTTTGATTAGACTTCCCTGCCGCCGCCTAATTCACCCTCCCTATGGCTTTATTCCGGACAAAGACGTAGGCAAGTGTTAGTTGATGAATCTTACAACTGCTCCAAGGGGATAGATGTAAGAGGAATTTGAGTTCTTGGAGGCACGCATGATTACGGTTTTCTACCGCTACAGTAACCGACATGTCCAAATCAACGTGGCCATGATCAAATCCCTGTCAAATTGCAAAGTCAGATGCAGGAGCCGAAGTAAGGGTCGGTGAGCATTGCTTGTGTGCGTGATCTTAATTGGTAGTGGTGGCCTGTGAGAACTGATTGTGCAATCGTGAAGAATGTTTATGATTGAAGAATGTTTATGATTGGGATGGAACAAAGAAATCTAAGAGGCTTATCCCCTTGTTTTGCTTGACCTTCATGTTCACCTAAGCCCTGACACTTCTCTCACTTCCACTTCCACTTTCGAGAGAGGTCGTCTGTGCACCACTAGCAGCAGCAGCTTGAGTCAAAAGACCACCCACATCCCTGAGTTCGATAGCCGATTCAGCGGTTTGTCCACCTCCCACAGCAGCAGAACCAGACCCTCCAAGCCCAGCCCACCTCCTAAGCAAACTAACCACCCTTCCTCTCTGAGCAGTCCCAGGCACCAAGAAAGCCTCTTGAATAGCTTCAAGACTCAATCCTTTGGTCTCAGGCATACTAACCATCAACACCAACACACTAACGAAACAAATACTTCCGAACAGGAAGTACGCTCCAAAGCTCGAGTTTGCCAGCAACACAGGTGTGATGATGGCGACGATCCAATTCGTAAAGAAACCCAATCCTTGCGCTACAGAACTAGCAGCACTTCTCGTAGCAGCGGGTTGGATCTCCGAAGCGTAGATTTTGCCTACGATGCCCCAGGTTGCAGAGTAAACTAGACCGAAGACGAAGACCAAAACGATGACGAGCCAACGTGCTGGATTTTGAGGAGTGACGGAGTTGGAAGCGTAGAGTGTGCCGATTGTGAACATGCAGAAGGTTAAGATGGAGCCGCCGGTTATGATATTGGTGCGGCGGGATATGGAGTCGGTGAAGAGGACGGCGGGGATGCTTATTGCGAGCATGAGGATGGCCGAGAGGCCTGAGGCGAGGAAGGAGGAGGTTTTTGCTGAGATGCCGGCTTGGGCGAAGAGGGTGGGTGCGTACTGTGGTTGATCAGTCAGCAAGGTTTCTGGTATGGTCGAAGATGTGGAAAGCTTACGTAGAGCACACCATCAATACCGCTGAGTTGTATGACTCCCAGCACATAGAGGGCGAGTAATGCAGGCTTGCGATACGGCTTGCGGAAGAGTCGAGTGAGTCCCTCAACAGCACCGGGTTGTCTGGCGGATATCTGTTGTTCAGCGGCGGGACCGAGTAAGTCTTTCTCAGCCTCCACGGTACTAAAGTCGAGGCGTTTGAGTTCCTTGATAGCCTTGTCGCGGTGACCGTTGAGCAGCAACCAGCGGGGTGATTGAGGTAGGATGAACGGTGTGGTAGCCAAGACGAGTCCGAGGATAGCTTGAATGATGTATGGCGCTGCATTGATGGTCAGCAAGGAGATTGAAGAAGGTCAGAACCGCACAACTGACCTCTCCACGAGAAGCTCGATTCAATCCGCACACTTCCGTAGCAGGTAAAGTAGCCAACACAAATACCTGCATTGGCCATGAACTGAGGCATTGACACCAACATGCCTCTTCGTGCCGACGGTGCAATCTCCGTGATGTATCTGAAAACAAGTCAGTCTTCGTCCACCTATCCACCAGTCAAGTCTGCAGAACTTACACTGTGATGTTACTGATCCAAAGACCCTCACCAATCCCACACAGTGCTCTACCCACGAGGAACATGGCGAGTTTGTTGGCACATCCCTCCAAAGCAGCTCCAATAGCAAACACTAATGCACCTGCTGCAACAATCGCAAGTCTTCCAAAGCGATCTGCAAGTTGTCCAGCAAAGAACGAAGGGAAAGCGCCAGTAAGCATGATCAGCGAGACTGTGAATCCACGAAGAAATGGCGTGAGTTCGCCAATGCTAGATGTGAAGAATGGCATCTCGGTCACGGCACCAATGCTGCCTGTGTCGTAGCTTGATGCAAAGTCAGCAATGTTTTTGATTGTTGACGAGATAGATGGTGAGAGGATATACCCATTCAGAAACCCTCCGAGAGACACCATGCCTGCTGCCAGGACATAGCCTGGAGGTCGAGAAATCTCAAGCTTCATGGTCGTATATACGAGTACAGCCGCAGTTGTTTGCTAGTTTCGGGTGAGTTGTGTAAATCTGAAATCGCGACCTTTCTCTCTTCTTATCATCGGGCGTCTTGTACAATCCGTGTTTATCAGTAATCCTCAATCAACGTCATAGGTACCAAGGTGGAAAATGGTTGCCTACTATCGTTATTTCGACCTGTAGAATCTCAGAGGAAAGGGCGGGTGAGTGCGATTGCGGTGCGGGGTCGAGGGATGGATTGTCGATCAATTGGAAGGTGCGGCGATTGTACAAAGTAACATCCAACAGCAATTTCAGAAAGAGCAGGTATGCCGTAGATGCTGATAAATGCGATAATGTCGAAATGCCATGTCTAACCAAGGAGTAAAGAATTCGTTAGTCGACTGGCAGTCTGACCTTTGAAGCTTGTCCAGCTGTTCCGTCAAAGACGGCGATCTTGCACGGATCTCTCAGACAGATTCTGCTACCGACAATGGTCAGGACATAACAGGGCACAATTGCTCAAATGCAAGAAGGTTGGGTTGAACAGATCATGTTTTTGTCTATCATCTTTCATTTCATAACATCCTCCTCATATCCTCATCACCTCAAGGTAAATCAACACCATCATGACTCTTTTTTGTTTGCTCATCAGAAAAGTACATGGCAAGCAACCACAAAATCATATTTGTACAATGGCATATTTTCAAAACACACTCATCAACAGTCATGCAGCTTTTTTGTTCATATCTTCAACATCATGAGAGATCTAGGCCTTGGCGGAAGGGAAGACGGCCTTTGCGGCCTTCTTTGCAGCCTCGAGAGCACCTGAGAGACCGAACTGGGTGTTGATACCCTCGACACGGTGGGTAGAGTTGATGTTCTTGACCATGGTGATTTGGTAGCAAGTGGCGGAACCTTGACGGGAGATGATGGTGGAGTAGGCAAGGAAGTATTCCCAGATTCTGAACCAGCGCTTGCCGTACTTGGCCTCGACCTTCTCGCGGTTGCCCATCCAGTTACGGTACCAGCGCCAGAGAGTGGCGCTGTAGTGAACACCGATAGTGTCAATGCTCTTGATCTCGAAACCAGCGCCCTCAAGCTTGTCGACGGTCCAGCCGAGAGGAGTAGAGGCGTCAGCACCGGGGAAGATGTACTTGTTCATGAATAAACCCCAAATGAGATCCTCGTACTGCCAAGACTTGCGGATACCAGCGTATTGCATGAAGAAGACACCGTCATCATCGAGCATGTCGTGGATCTGGCTGAGGAAGGTGGAGAAGTGACGGACACCGACGTGCTCGGACATTTCGAGACAGGTGATCTTGTTGTACTTGCCCTTGGGGACGGGAGTGTCGCGGTAGTCCATGCAGAGGATACGGCTCTGCTCCTCGGGGACACCAAGGCTGCGGAGACCGCTGTTACCCCAGGCAGTCTGGTTGCGACCGAGAGTGATACCAGTGACTTGAGCACCGTAGTGGGCAGAAGCGAACTTGGCGAGGGTACCCCAGCCACAGCCGAGGTCGAGCATGCGGTCACCAGCCTGAAGGGCAATCTTCTGGCAGACGATGGCGAGTTTGTTGTCCTGCAATTGCTCGAGGGACTCTTCCTTGTTGATTTCAGAGATGATACCAGAGGTGTAGATCATGCGAGGGCCGAGGAACCAAGAGTAGAAGTCGTCACCGCGGTCGTAGTGGTCGCGGACCTGCTCCTCGTCTTGCGAACGAGTGTGCATGATGACCTCGGGCATCATACCAGTAAGGAAGAACCAGAAGAGAGACAGAGTGAAGCGGAAGTTGGCCCAATCGTGACGGTACTCCATGACCTCAAGAGCGTCACCGTTGAAGTCGACATCACCGTCAAAGTACTTCTCGTGGAAAGTCTCCATGGGGATCTTGCTGCGGCCGTGGTACTTTGCGCGGTCGGCCTCCTTGTGGAACTTGAGGTAGTGCTCGACGGGGGCGCCGGGGAAGCGGGCCTTTTCGTTCTTGCGGGGAGTGTAGCCAGAGGCAATGGTCCAGAAGGCCATCAGGATGGGGATGGCAGTCAAGAGACCAAAGAAGACCCATGTCTTGAAGCCACCGCCGACCTTGTATGCGAGGTAGGCAGGAATACCGCCGAGGAGAGCGAACAGGACATAGTTGTTGAACGACTCGCTGCCGGCTGCGTCGGCGGGGAGAGGTGCGTTCTTGATTGCCGGGTACTGTAGCAGTTGAGTTAGTATGCCATTGACTTGAGAGGAAGAGGTAGAGACTCACGGCAGTGCTGCGTACACCAAACTCTGTGCTCTCAGGAGCAGGAGCAGGGACGGCAGGAGTGTCGATGAAGTTGGTCAACTCCTCCGAGTACTCGGACTTGTACGCGTCGTTGCTTGCCATTGTTGCAAAATCCGATCGTCTGACAAGACCCTACAATCGTGTCCAATGCCTCCTTTTTAAATAATTCCCAACCCACACGAAACTGTGTCCCTTGACGCGCCAAGCTAAAGCTCCAGAAAGGTTCAAAGCTTTGGCCTTTGGCTCCGAACTCATGGCGTTTTTCTTATCCAACACACGTTTCCAGGAACAACTGAGACGAACCTGACAGGCAAGATATTGAAGCGCGATGATATTCAACTACTCGCCGCTTCGATATGTTCGTCTTCACTGTTCAAGATAGGGGAATCACATAAAATCCAGCTTCTGATCATGTGCAGGGGAATATGCGCTGCTTCGAAAATAGATAGCGGTGCATAGTGCATGTCGGATAAGACTCTCCAGACGGTCTGTAACAAGACAAAGCTAGGAGTCCGCGCGTGAGTGGGCTGTTCACCGGGCCCGCCATCCAGAACCAACCCCGCGGAACGCGTTATCGCGACACCTCACCTGTTTCACACCTCTCACATTATGCACAAGCTCGGGCACAATTTTGTGTGTTTTTCTCAACTTCCATTTCATCTCTTGTGTGTACCATAATCTGTCTCCACTGTCTCTGCCATGAGCTGCTCAATAGTCTGCTATCAAGCGCCGTGTTCCCTGATTACTTTTTCCTTCTGTTCCTGCTTTCTTGCAGCTTCAATACCATAGTTGTACAAATTGAAAAGAAAAAGAGGAGATTGTCAAGCCATAGTAGCGAGCACTGCCCCTTTCCGTGTCTTTCATCCTTCTTGCGGTAGCATTCTTTCTCTCATCAAGCTGCTCGGTCAATCCCTCTTGTGTTTTTTTTGTGACTCCTGGTTTTCGTCTTTTCGTGGATCCCGTGCTTTGTATCGTGTATTGCTTCATGTCTTCGTGTCGTAGTCGTATGTATTGTTGTCTTTGAACTTCGTGGTCGCATTTCTTCTTTTCAACATGAAGCAGAAGCTGTCTCTTCGTGCACCTCGATGGTGATCAGAGCTTCGACTTCTTGCCCTTCTGCTTCTTCACCTCCTTGCCCTTCTCCGCCTCTTCCCTCTCCTCCTCCTTCTTCTTCTCATACTCCATCATCAACATCGAACCAACAGGGTCCAACATAAAGTCCATGTACTGACGGACGGCAAGACAGACGGGAGCAAACGACTTGTCAACCTTCTCGGAACGTGCGACATCCTTCATGGCCTTCTCAAGTCCGTGGTGCATCTCCTGAAAGTACTGTTGATGGAGGGCCTCAACTTTGATCTTCAATTGATGGATGGGTTGGATGTTGGCGAGTCGCCAAAAGCTGTACAGCATGTGAGCAAGGCCTTCCTGGAACTGCTGCATGTGGTCATCTGCAGCCTTGATGACGACACGCAAGTCCTTCAACATGGACAAGCTCGAAAGAGGCTTGAGCATGAGCATATAGCCTGCGCGCTCCTTCCAGTCGGTGTTGTAACGGGCGGGCTTGAAAGCACGCTTCAAGCCGTCTGTGAGACTTCTCATGGTGAAGGTGACACGCATTGCACGAAGGTTGGTCATCTTCTTGGCAATCAATTTGAAGATGGAGATCCAGCACTCAATGTGTTCCTTTTCCCAGACAAGATCGCAAGCCTTGACGGGAATCCCATAGACACGCACGTGAACATACAGTTTAGTGATGCAGGCCAGGTTGGTGGGAGAGACGGTGTTGAGGAAGGCTCTCAGACGTTGAGCATTGTCAAAGTAGAAAGCGGTAGTGCCATACATGATTGGCGCAGCCTCAGCGTTGATACGCTTGCAGACAAGAGGAAGACTGCAAATCGAAGTCTTCCAGTTGACGCCCTCCCTTGACAGAGGCTTCTGACCAGGAATTCCGTCGTACGAGACTCCTCTGCTTCTGGCAAACTTGCGCTCAGCTTCGGCAGGGGTCTTCTTGCTGCTGATGTTAACGATTCTGATGCACTTGAGGATTTTGCTGCGGCTGCCTTTAGGACGGTACTCGTCGAGGGCATCGGTGAGTGGGGTGCCTTTGGAAGGAACCCAAGCCTCGTTATGCTTGATGATGATCAGGCGTTCGTGGAAGATGTAACCGTAGATCTGGTTGCGGATCTCGGTGGGTAGACTGAAGAAGCCTGTAAGTGAATTTCCAGCGGTCCTCTTCTTGTACATGGATCTGAGACGATCGCGAGGCTTCGACTTGACCTTGGGCAAGTCGAATACATTGTTACGAATGCGGAAGATAGAGCCTGGGCCGGCGTAATCCTGTGTCTTCTTGGTGGGCTCAACGAGATGCGTAACGTCTTGCTCCAGCTTGGCCTCGACTGGCTCATCACCATACAAGGGCTCAAGTGCGCAGGCGCCGGTCAAGCTCAGATCGTCGGGGATAACCAGCGGAGTACTTTCCTTCAGCGGAGTGTTCTTGTTGTTCTTCTTCTTCTTGCCGAACGAGGCAGCCATGGCGCGGGTTGCCTGAGTAATATCAGCCATCAATGTCCCTCGATTTGGTTGAGAAACTGCTCACAGCCGAGATGTTGGGCCTGTTCCACCATCCGCGACGCTTTGGGACTGATTCAGGTGCCATTTTCGACAGCTTCTTGATGGATCGGATGTCGGCGTTGAATGTTCCGTGGTCACGAGCAAGGGAAGGTGCTGGTGAGGAAAGCTCGTTGGCGTATGCAAGAAGGTCGCGAGTTCGAATCAGCGCGGAGGTTGATGCCAGTGAAAGCTGTGGACTTTTGCGCTCGAGTGAAGCCGGCAGCCTACCAACGCCGATCAATTTCTCGGACGAGATGAGCTTCCAAGTCGAGTGAGTTTCGAAGGTGGAAAAGGTCGACAGTCATGCAGCCCTCGACAATGATGTCGCTCACGTTGCATTTATTTTGGGCAGCTTCATATAATGCAACAACTATCGTCTACTTACTATTGGCCTGGTCTGCTCTGTAGCTCTAACACCTCTCGGTTTAGAAATGTTCTTTGCCTGAGCTTGTACGTTGTTTGCTTGCATAATATATGCATCTTGCAAACAGTCGATGCCTGGTAAGGTCATACATGTTGCATGCAGACAGCCTTTTACAGGTTGACCCTACTCAAAATCCCCTTTGTGTCACGAGCAGTTAAGGAAGGAAGGAGAGATTCAAGTTAGGTTGCAGCTTCCTATGATGTCTGGATGAGGCATGATCGACCGAAGATTGTCCGAGATGATCATGATATTCCAGCGTCATCACCATCCAGTTTCGAATCATGTTTCACGCTCTCCTTCATCTTGAAGACCCAACACGACTAGCAAGACAATTTCTTATGACATATGCGACATTGATGTTCGAGTCTACTGCGGCAATGGCATATCTACTAGCTGCAAGACCACCAACGATACCACCGTCGAAGATGCGACTATTTAGCCGAACATCGCGACAGTCTATCTGCGGTGTCGCGATCATTGCAGCGCGAAAGGCTTGCTTATGATTCGCTCTCGCTCAGCGACCTTGCCTGTCTCAAAGGTATTGTCTCTGTAATGCTAAACGGCTTCGGCGCTTTCATCATACCCGTTCCCATGTTTTGATACTTACCGCAGTCGACTGCAGAGAACCTGTGCCGATGTTGTATCCAAGCAGATCTATTTTTACAATCCGCGAGAGCCGCGCGCGTAGAATAGACCATCATCACCGGTAGGATTCGGCGTTGCAAGCACGACTCATCGCGAGGCTGAGCGCTCAGATCAGGCACCCCGAGCTCCTACGTTTTCGCATATGGATGGCCGATGTCCTTTGAGTTTATCGCTACGATTCTTCCATTTTTCGTTCGCACATCGCACACTTCATTCTCGCACAACGTCATCTGACCTACAACAACTCTCAAGATGCTCTATCTCAGCTCCGAACCATCGAAAGCCAACCCTTGGGAATCAGTACGCTATGTCCTCTACGTCTTCTGGCTTATTCAATTCTGGATCTGTGGTTTTCTAGCTGTCACAGGTGTTGCTGGGCTATTCGAAACGCCATTCGATTATAGGTCCGTACTCTGGTACAAAAAAGAAAACCACAAAATTGACCATGTAATAGCAACGTCCTGTGTCTGGTCGGTGTCATAGTGGTTGACTATCTCTACGTCAGTCAAATTCACCTCTACGTTATGGGTGAACTAGAGCCTGCCCTTGCCGTGAAGATGCAGAGTTTCCAGTGTCTGACAATCGTGCTGCTCTTGGTCAAACTATCCTACATAATGGCGAATCAGTTCATGGGAGCTCTCGCCTTCTTGTATACTCTTCCATTCGCGTAAGTGCAGCCAAACCCTGTATTCAATGGAGCTTGGATTACTAATTGTCTCGACCTTGCAGAGCAACCTTCCTCCTACAATGGCTTGTTAGCGTCGCAGTACTCAAATCAAGCAGGCGTCAACAGCTTCAACCTGTCCAGTTAGACAATCTCAGCAACAAAGTATGATTTCATGCGATCGGAAGGTTTCACGCTGGCGAAGACAAGTCCTATCGGACATGAGAGATTACGCATGCCGGTAACTCCCAGCACGAGATGCTGTCAAGAATCTGGTAATAGAAATGTACGAGGATCTGGGTAACGAGAGACTTCCAAGAGAGGGCGACAATCATCAGCTTTCAATGGACACTCTCTGCATGCCCAATATTTTCTTGCATTTTGACCGCTCAATCTTGACCGTCGTCGGTTGTCGGGGAGGTCAACATGCGTTTCGTGTCGGCATTGATTGGCCGGACTGCCGTCTCGCAGGATTCGTGGCTGGGTCGGCCTCTAGCCACTTCCTAAACACCGAAATTGATGCAAGTTAGTAACTATTCAATATGATACCCGGAGCGATTTCCATGCCGGCTCCATGTGAGGATTAACATAAAGGAGGAGGTTTTCCCCGTGGCTTGCTGATATCTTCCATCAACACAAGCAAGAACAATATTCCATACCAAGCGAACATCATGACAGCGGTGAAGAGTGACCGTCTACAATATTGTACTGATGACTTTGGCAATCCCATCTATGCCAGGGTATGCTGGGAGCCCGACACGTCGACTCCGAAACCTATTGGTAAGTACAGCTTCCTGCCGACCACCATATATTAGCTAACACGTATCTCAGTGATTATCCTTCATGCTGGAGGCTTTGTAATCGGTAGCGATGCCATGATACCTCAAGTCCAAATCGACTACCTCACCTCCCACAACTTCGTCGTCGTCATACCTAATTACCGTCTCTGTCCTCAAGTCAGCGCTCTCAAGGGTGCAATACCCGATACCCACGCATCCTACGACTTCTGCAAATCAACCCTTGGGCCCCTTATGCTCTCTACCCATGACATCGACGTGGACGCCTCAAAGATCGCAGCTATGGGCATGTCAGCAGGTGGCTTGTTAGCTCTCCATCTAGCAGCACGTGGAGAAACAAACATCAAAGCCGTTACTGTCCTCTATCCCTCGCTCTACCTCTCTCAACCATCTCTGTCTCGTACTAATGAGCCCTACAACCTGCCGCCCTACAATCAAGCTCCAGAATTCACACCTACACCGGAAGATTGGAATCAACTCTGCCCACCTGACAAACAAATCTCCGAAGCCGGCTTACCTATTCCAGGAACACAGATGTCCATCCGCGTAAGATTCATGATCAACCTACTCAAAACAGGAACCTGGAACACCGCTATAACGTCCTCACCCGAGGAACTCGCAGCATTGGATCCTTGTTCTGAATTCACTGATGCGGGAGCGGTATGGGCCGTATGGCCACCTACCTTTTTCATCCAAGGAGATCTTGACGAAACACCTGGATCGAGGATAGATCTTGTGGTCAAGGCTGCTGATGAATTGAGGAATGCTGGAGCGGATTATGTTGAGGTAGAAATTGTGCAGGGCGCGAGACATATGTTTGATGCAATGCCTGGTGTTGGTACGCAATATTTGGAACCTAGTTGGTTGGCTGTGAAGAAGGGTCTTGATTTCCTGATTTCGAGATGTTAGATGACATGACTGTATAGATTGTTCGAGGAAAGCTGATAAAAAAATTGAGTCTCGGTGGACATTCTTTAGATTCCGAAAAGCACTATGCATTTTGACAAGCAATGTGAGCCGGGGAGTGGAGTCAAGAGATATCCAACCCTTGTTCTTGCCCAAGGCAGGGTTGAGCCACTGTTACAGTTCCTCCAGAAACACAACATGTAGAGAAAACAGGCGGTCAAAATGCAAGAAAATTTTTAGCCACATGCGTGCCTCCACTGAGAGCGTACAAAAATCGACTCTCACTGGAGGCTCACTGATATTCGGAAAACATTTTGCATTTTGACACGTTTATCACATCGTCGGCAGGGTGCTAAAGATATGTCACTCCGGTATCCAGGGGAAGGGGCATGTCGATTGAGATCTCTAAGTCATGACATGGTCATGAGTAGGCCCATCAAAATGCAGGATGATTTTTGGAAACCGAGGAGGGTCCAAAGAAATCATGAAAATTGTAAATGTCGATGGAAGATCGTCATGATAGGCGAATTATATATTCAGTCTCGGGCAACTGCGGGGTAATGTCTTCGGATGAACGACCAGATAGGCGAAGGAACATGGCATGATAACATCTGGCCTGACTACCATTATACACTCATCTTCTCTCAGATCGATTTGGACTCTGTTCGAAGCTCACCTAACAGAGCAGGCTCTGTACCGGACAATCATTCTCAAGTCTACACTCCATGGACAGTCCTTCAGACGACGAGCCCTGGATCCTTATCGCGGAAGAAGGAACCCAAAACCAGGGCGATATGCCGTCTGCAGAGCGAAAGATAAAGCCTTGGGCACTTTCACCCCCGAAAACATACATCTTCGAAAACACAAATGTCATAAACACCGTCGATGGCTCAATACGATCAAATACTTCGCTATGCACCAGCGACGGTCAAATCAAATGGATTGTCGGCGGTCCGGCAAGAAATACTTCCGAATCCGATGCCATCAGAATAGATGCAACAGGCAAATACCTAGTTCCGGGCTTAATCGACTCTCATGTCCACATCACCGCTGTGCCTGGTACTGCAGATCTCGCAAAGGTGTTTGGCAGCGAATTCGCCGTTTCTGCCTTCCGACAGCCATATGTATGTCAACAGATGCTGAGCAGGGGCTTCACCACGGTACGCGACTGCGGTGGTGCCACGCTGGCTCTCAAGGAAGCGATTGCTGATGGCGTTTTTCCTGGACCTCGCCTTTTCATCGCTGGTCATGCACTTTCCCAGACGGGCGGACATGGCGATCAACGTGGTCCTCATGATCACACCGCTTGCTGTGGTGGAACGAACAGCGTTGGCCGTATCTGCGACGGAGTGGATGAGTGCATCAAAGGCGTTCGTGAGGAAATACGTACCGGCAGTGACTTCATCAAGATCATGGGAGGTGGTGGTGTCGCGAGTCCTACAGATGCGCTTGAGAATGTACAGTTCACGGCTGAAGAGATCAAAGCCATCACCACTGTGGCAGCCCAGGCCGACAGATGGGTGACCACACATGCATACACACCCAAAGCCATTCAACATGCCATCCACAACGGCGTCAGAGGCATTGAACACGGCAACTTCATCGACAAGGAAACTGCCAAACTGATGGCAGCTAAGGATATCTTCCTGACGCCGACCTTGATTACGTACTCTGAGATGGCTTCGCCGGATTGGACTGGCTTTTTACCACCAGAGTCAGTGGCGAAGAATGAAATCGTGCTCAAGAAGGGCCTGCAATCCCTTCAGATCGCTTCTGATGCCGGAGTCACCATCTGCTACGGTACTGATCTCCTCGGTCCTCTGACAGCTGCACAAACAAAGGAATTTGCTTTGCGAAGTCAAGTCATGTCGCCGTTGCAATTGTTACAGAGCGCTACTATCAATCCGGCTCGTATGTTACGACAGGAGAAGGTGCTGGGACAGTTGTCTCCTGGATTTTCGGCCGATATACTGATCATGAATGAGAATCCGCTGACCGACATGGAGATGTTTGATAAGCCAGATAAGCACCTGCTGGCGGTGATCAAGGAGGGAAGAGTGTTTGTCAGCCGCTGGTCAGGTCTGCCACAAGATACGATCTCCCCAACGCCTGTAATTGAGTAATTGTCGCTGCTCGGAAGCGAGGGACCTCTTGAGCAGTTTTCCATAGCCATGAATCCAATCTCCCGATGTATCGTAATAGAGCAAGGGAGTTGCAAATTTGATCGAGCAACGAATTGAGACTACCGCTTGAACCCTGAATCTGTACTCCATGTCATGTAAGACATACTCCAGAAGATCGACGGGGCGGACAGAAGTTTCCTGTTGGGATCGCCATATGGGATTTTGCTTCCTCCCCGTGTGCTAAAATCCGTCACTTCCAGCCATCTCCTGCGGCCACGCCGGGTGTCGTCTAGCCTGTAAAAATGCACAATGTTTTTTAGATCGGTATAGACGTCCGCAGAGAGGCGCCAATTACCACGCTCTTAGTGGAGGCTACCCCTAACAATGCTGAGATTGTGCTGTTCTACAGTTGTACGCGTGACAAAGTTTAGCACACCGGGAGGTTGTATTGTGAGAGTCGAGACTACTCGAGTAGGATTCGCGTTCCGAAATCAGGGACAGAGTCTGTTTTGTGGTAACTTCTAGCAGGATTCGAGTGTGAAGCCTAGGTCGTTAAGAAGATCGGATGGGATATCTATCCATCTGTCGGGCTTAAGTGCGCCATCTTCTAAAGCAACATTAGTCTGCCATTGCTCTGTTATATCGATGGCTTTCTAGGCTCCTAGACAAGGAACCCTCTCGACCTCTATGTTTGCACTTTCCGGCTTTTTGAAGTTTGCGAGCATCTATACTATCATTAATGAACATGGTTCGGCAAGCTTTCATTATATCGATGGCAGTACTTATGTTATACGTAGGCTATGTATCATTCACATCGATGCCTAAGCTCGACTCGGGAGTCGTAACTTCCTGCTTCTAGTTTAATGAAAGATGCTACATCCTATCTAACAATATTCATCAAACTTTGATACAAACAACTTCGAGCATTTTACTAGTTCGTCCAATTCAGCTAGAACTTTGACACTTATCCCTGTCAGGATCTTATATCTCTTCCAAAAAGTTCGACTGGATAGAAGAAAGATCAGATCATATCAACCGATTAAACTTCTTGTCCCCTTTAAGCAACCAGACAACAAGGTACACCCGACACATGACACAAAAATTGACATTGCAACCTCCCCCCATCGGAGTAGACCCTCCATTAACGCCACAATTATAAATCGTTGCGAATCCCTCCCTCCCTTCCAACCCACTCCCCTCTTCACCTCCATCCTATACATCCCCCACTATCCACCACCCCCTCCCCCCAAACCTCTCTTATCCAAACAAACCTCACACCAACCCGGCAACACAGGAACAAACACCTCGCCCGCACCAGTGACACTCTGACATTCCCTACCAACATGATCCCAACCTGCACAGAGAGAATAATTTCGAACTTCGGCTGCGGGACAGAAAATGGCATCTTTGGTTGTGTGGTGGCATGCCAGCCAATACACCATCCGGTATTTGCACATGTGGATGAATGTGTTGAATTCGTCGAATGTATTGGAGGGGGTTTTTGGATCTTGGATTGAGAGGGATGGGATGGGATGGGATGTTGGTAGAGAGGTTGGTGGAGAGATGGTGTGCTTGCTCTGTGTTGTGGGCGAGGTTTTGGAAATTGGACTTGGGAGG
>Ga0181465_100004_pt1 | contig 45916 bp, 49 predicted proteins | sample InSIn3gowninarea_FD_119076 | JGI IMG/M metagenome (GOLD analysis project Ga0181465, IMG submission 119076) | Clean room microbial communities from NASA Spacecraft Assembly Facility at Jet Propulsion Laboratory, Pasadena, California, USA -... ... | reverse complement strand
AACCAGTGATAAAGTTAGTCCATTCCCAAGCCTGACATCCTAAAAAGGTAGAGCCAAAAAGAATAGTCCAGAGTAACCATTTTTTGGCGGTCCAACCGCAAATCCTTCGGGCTCTTTTATGTATGTTTTAACAGGGGTGCACGGATTTCACTTAATTACCGGGTTAAATTTTTTAATTATAGTACTACTATCTGCTTTTCAGTATAAGGTACATTCTAAAAATTTATTAAGATTGGAATTATGCACTACTTACTGGCATTTTTTAACTGCACTTTGGGTGTATCTTTACGTGTTTTTAGCAGTATACCATTAGTATAAGAATCAGACAGAAATTGTCTACTTAATTATAACTTAGAATTTGAATACTTAATTACCAAACTATGTCAAGCACAACATCTAGTTCAACCACTCTAGATCGGCCAAAAACAGGAACCTGGGATGGCGGCAATGAACCCATGAAAGCCAGTTACGGAAAACTCATGATGTGGTTTTTCTTACTGTCTGATACTTTTACTTTCGCCGCTTTTTTAACTACTTATGGTTTAATCAGGCACCGCCATTTGGCTTATGTTGGGGATCATGACAAATTTGTTTTTTCTAATGATTACTGGCCCATCCCCGATAAGGTATTTAATGCTTTTCCATTTTTTCACGGAGTAGATTTGCCCTTAGCTTTCGTGGCTTTAATGACTATGATCCTCATATTATCTTCCGTTACAATGGTTTTGGCTGTAGAAGCTGGTCATAGAATGGACAAAAAGGATGCTGAAAAATGGTTACTCTGGACTATTCTTTTTGGCTCTACCTTTTTAGGATGTCAGGCTTGGGAATGGACTAACTTTATCACTGGTTCTGAACAAGGATTAACTTTGTACGATGGCTCCAAAATATTTGGCGCAAACCTGACGGTGAATGAATATGGCCCGCCATTATTTGCTGACTTATTCTTCTTTATTACTGGTTTCCACGGAACGCACGTATTTAGTGGTATTGTTTTGTTAATCATTATATTTATCATGACTGTTAATGGCGCATTTCAAAAAAGAGGCCATTACGAAATGGTAGAAAAGGTTGGCTTGTATTGGCACTTTGTAGATTTAGTTTGGGTATTTGTATTTACCTTCTTCTACTTAGTTTAATTTTAAAAAAGTATGTTACTAATCAACTTGCTTAACTAGTCAAAAGAGCAAGTTTCAAATTAAAATCGATATTCAGATATGGCTTCGCATTCACATAATTCTAACGAGGAAGAATATACCGGCGATATTCCTGCTCCTCAAACCAAAGGCATTTGGCGCGTTTTTATAATTCTTTGTGCTCTAACAGCGGTTGAATTTGCCTTTGCCTTTTTAATGGACCCAAGCACTTTGCGTAATAGTATTTTCATAATACTTACTATTTTCAAAGCGTTCTTTATCGTGGGCGAGTTTATGCATTTGAAACACGAGACCAAATCTTTAATTTGGAGTGTACTCATTCCTACGGCATTATTAGTTTGGTTATTGATTGCCTTAATTACCGAAGGAACTTACTTCGGAGATAGTGTTTATAATTATTTAAAATAGTACAATTATATGTCACCTAAAAAGGTACTAATATTAGGCATACTACTATTAGTACCTATTTTTTTGTTTTTGTTTTTGAAAGAGTTTGGTACTAACCACTACACCTTACCTACTTATTACCCCCAGGTTGATACGGTTACCGAAATGCCGGTAGTGAAGAATGGCGACACTGTTTTTCAGAAAATACCGGATTTTCGGTTTGTTTCGCAGGAAGGAAGAACGGTTACGCAAGCTGATTTTGAAAATGATGTTTACGTAGCTAATTTCTTTTTTGCCTCTTGCCAGGACGTATGTAAAAAAATGTCCGCTCAAATGGTACGGGTAAATGAAGCTTTTCGTGACAATCCGCAGGTAAAGCTGGTTTCTTATACGGTTGATCCGGAACGGGACTCAGTAGCGGTATTAAAACAATACGCAGAAATGTACCAGGCGGACCCGGCGAAGTGGTTGTTTTTAACCGGACCTAAAAAGGAGCTTTATACATTAGCGCAAAACGGTTACAAAGTATCGGCCATGCAAGCACCAGGAAAGGTACCGGATTTTATACATTCCGAAAAATTAATTTTAGTAGATAAAGAAAAGTATGTCCGTGGCATTTACGATGGCACAAACTCACAAGACGTAGACCGCTTGATTACCGAAATAACTGTGCTGTTGCACAGTTATCAGCAAAATGAAAAATAACGATCGCAATTACCTTATCTTAATTGCCATTTTATCAGTGGCAGTTCCTCTGTTAGTAGCTTTTTTACTATTTATGCCCCAAACGGGCAAATTGGGTGACGTAGATGTTACCTTTTTACCAAAGCTGCATGCTTTACTTAACTCTTTAACGGCTATATCATTATTAACGGGTTATTATTTCGTTAAAAACAAGAATATCCGGGGGCATCGATTTGCCATGGTTACGGCATTTACCTTATCTGCTTTTTTTTTAATTTCCTACGTTACTTACCACTACCAGGCAGCTCCTACCAAATATGGTGGGGAAGGAACCCTTAAAACCGTGTATTACGTTATACTAATAACCCATATAGTTTTAGCGGCAGTTATTGTGCCGTTAGTATTATTATCGGTGTACTTTGCGGTAAGTGAACAAATAAATCGGCATAGAAAAATTGCGCGCTGGACATTTCCCATTTGGTTGTATGTGGCAGTAACTGGCGTTGTGGTGTATTTCATGATTGCTCCTTATTACAAAATTTAATTATCTTAATATTATAGATACATGAAAAGATTGTCCAGAATTGTTGTATTTCTATTTTCATTATCAATCTTAATATCCTTTGTGGATGTTCCCGCTAATGCGCAATGCGTTATGTGTCGTTCTACTGTAGAATCTAACCGCGCTGATGACAAGCTAAGCAAGTTTGGCAATGGATTAAACAAAGGTATTTTATTTTTAATGTCGGTTCCATATATTTTGGTAGGTACCGTAGGCTTCTTATGGTATCGGAGTAACCGTAAAAAGTAATGGCCGGTTCTACTGCCTTACAGCCATACTTCAAGCCAAATGTTCGCGATGCCGGCAAGGAAATATGTTTTCTTATTCGGCATATAATTTAACTAATTTCGATAAAATGCCCGCGTGTTGCCCAACTTGTGGGTTACGCTACGAAATTGAATTTTATTGGGGTGCCATGTATATCAGTTACGGGCTTTCGGTAGTTCTTATCCTGTTCATTGGGGTTGGATTGTATTACTTAGCTCATGACCCTCCTATCTAAGTTTATTTAATTGCAATTATAAGTACCGTTTAACTTTCTACTCCTTTCCTTTTCCGGTATGCTCGGGTATTAATGCTGTATTTATTTGGCAGTATAAAATTCGATTCGCAGTGTAAATTTACTAAGCCTTAATTACTGTCTATTTGCGAGGTATTTGCACATTTTTTAAATAAATTCGTGTAACCATACTTTTAAAGATTGAAGTCCCGTCCATTTCCTTATATCCATTTAATTGCGGCAATTATCTGTTTTGCAGCGGCTGCCATTCTTAATCTTTATACTTACTTCTCGCAATCATCGGCCGATAAAAATATCTCCTTCGTGGCGGATAATATTAGTAAAGCCATCAGTTCTGCTGATCAGGATATGGTTTTGGCCAGAACGTATATCCGCGAAGATACCGTTTTGTTCTCCCGACTATTAGGAAAAACCCAAAACCCTTGTTTTATCCTGAAACAAGATCGGCTGATTTTCTGGTCCAATCATACCACTGCCACGGAATTTGATAATGCTACTATTAAAGAAGGATTTAGTGTAGTCGAATCAAAATATGGTAAATACCTGGTCAGTAAAAAAAGTCATCTCGATTTTACAATACTTATTTATATTCCCCTAGAGGTTAGTTTCGGAATTAATAACAGTTATCTGCAGTCTGGTTTAAACGATGCCATATTTGGGAGTATGCAAGCCCGGATTCTTACAGAACCTAATACTCCTTTTCCCAAGTTGCGAGCCGCTGATGGTACTTATTTATTTTCGTTAGATCAAGAAAGTCAAACTGATGTACGCAAAAGTAGCCAGGCCGCTATTGCTATTATAACTTTGGGCATCGGGTTTTTGGTGTACTGTTTAATCTTTATAAGCCAATCTTATTTAAGACGGGAAAAATACCTGCAAGGCTTAGGTATATTAATAGTGCCGTTGTTTGGGCTACGAATATTGTTGCTATCTTTTCATTTTCCTTTTTCGGTTTTAGAATTAGATGTATTTAATCCTAAACTTTACGCCGCCTCTTTTTGGTCACCTTCCATTGGTGATTTACTCTTAAACGCCATTCTATTGGCTGTACTTACCTTTAATCTGGCTTATATCTTTAGGAAGCTACATATAACCAGCTTACTTAAAAATTTAAAAACAAGAGGCCGCATATTAGTTAAGCTAAGCTGTGCAGTAATTTTTTACATTATGCTGCACAGTTTGTATGTGTTTTACTTAGATTCTTTTAACGATTCAGTTTTAATGTTAGATGTATCGCAGAGTTTGGATTTTTCTTTTTATAAATTCTTGCTGTACACCGCTTTTATTTTGCACACAGTTATATTTTTTATTTTTGTTCATTTTCTCACGCAAGTTTTTCATGCTGTTCAACCGGATAACACGGCTACCTATTGGTATTACGTATTAACTGGTTCAGGTGGTCTCTGTGTTCTATTGGGTGCTTTTAATAATAAGACTGGCATCATCTTATTTGGATTAAGCCTGTTGTTTTTTGTAGCAATTATTTTCGTTCGGTTTCGCCGAAACATTACGGCCAACCCGTACCAAACGTATTTATTTATTTTCTGGATAATTGGTATGAGCTCGGCGGCTGGTAGCTTGGCCATGTATGTGCATTATCAAAATTTGCTTTTGGTAAATAAACAAAAATTTGCATCCGGCATTTTACTGGATAATGATATTCAAGGCGAATATTTACTTAATGATATTTCGCAGAAAGTACAAGCAGATCTTTCTATCCGGAATAAGTTTGCCTTAGATCCGTTCGTAAACGTTAATTTTATCAAGCAAAAGATTGAACGCTATTATTTACGCGATTACTTTGATAAATATGAAGTAAACGTTCTAGTTTTTGATGCGAACGACAAAATTTTAAATTCAAAAGATGTAGCTATAAATGGCGAAGAGGATAATTTAAACCTGCCGCTCTACATCGAGTACGTTCGGCGCGATGCGGTACCAACAGAACGGGACGGTTTATTCTTAATTAAGGAAGAGGAAGAGCAGAATTCCCGCAGGTATATTCAATTTATCGAGCTTCGCTCCGCTGATAAAATAGTAGCAACCATTGTTCTGGAGCTAAATTTAAAAAAATTAACTCCATACAGCGTTATTCCGGAATTATTAGTTGATCAGAAATTTTTTCAGCCTCTTTATAATCGGGATTTTAGCTATGCTTTTTACCAGGAAAAGAAACTCACTTACAACGAAGGCGACTACAATTATACCCGTAATTTTTCCCCAGCTATTCTCGATAATCCGGAACTTAAAGTAAATGGCTTACAGGTAAATGGATATCATCATTTAGGTTTTCCTACGAAAGATGGAAAATTGCTGGTTGTAACTACGGCTCACTACTCTTTACGCGATGTAGGATCTAATTTTTCTGCGTTATTTTTAGTGCATACCTTGTATTTGCTTGTTTATATGCTGCTCTTTTTTTTAATGCGGGCGCGTTATATTCAGGCATTTAGCACTAATTTTAGTACCAAAATTCAGCTTTATCTAAACTTTGGTATTTTAATCCCCCTTATTTTAATAAGTATAGCCACTGCCAGTTTAGTTACTGGTTCATACCGCCAAGATTTAGAAGATACTTATAACAAACGCGGTAAGTTAATTCAAGAAAATTTTCTAAGTACTATTACTAAAAAAGACGAACGCGATGGCCAAGAAAGGCTGGCTGCCCAAGTGCGGCAATTGGCAGATTTATCCGAAACGGATATAAATTTATACGATAGCCAAGGAAAATTGCTGTTTTCGAGCCAGCCTTTAATTTTTGAAGCGGGATTGTTATCACGTTACATTAATCCTAAAGCCTTTGTAGATATTGAGGAAGGTCAAGCTCCTAGAGTATTGTTGCAGGAGCAAGCCGGTAATATTCAGTTTAATGCGTTGTACATTCCGCTATATACCGATGCTTATAGTAACCAGGTAAGGGCCTTTATTGGTTTACCGTTTTTTGATTCGGAGAAAGAACTTGATTCTAAGTTAATTGAACTTTTTACGACTATAATGAACATTTTCACGGCCATGTTCATTGTATTTATGGTATTAACTTACATTGCTTCCCGGGCTTTAACGGTTCCTCTAAAATTGGTTACGCAAAAGCTAAAACAAACTACACTAACCGGCCAAAACGAAAAACTCGAATATTATTCGGCGGATGAAATTGGTTTGTTAGTAAGTGAATACAATAATATGTTGCTTAAGCTGGAAGAAAGTAAAAAAGAACTGGCTACCCGCGAGAAAGAAGCCGCCTGGCGCGAGATGGCGCGGCAAGTGGCCCACGAGATTAAAAATCCGCTTACCCCCATGAAGCTTTCTTTGCAATACCTACAAAAAGCAATTGCCGAAAAGCGCGAAAACACGGAGGCATTGATAAGTAAAATCTCGGGTACTCTGATCACCCAAATTAATACCCTTAGCGATATTGCTACTTCTTTTTCCAGCTTTACTTCTATGCCGGAGTTAAAGCAGCAAGAATTAGACATTGCCGAAATTCTCCAACAATGTGCCGAACTACACCAGGACGCGCATAATCGAATTCAAATTCATATTCCGGCAGGCAGTTACCATGTGGTAGCCGATGAGAGTTTAATGGTACGTACGTTCAATAACTTACTCATAAACGCGTTACAAGCTATTCCGGCTGACCGTAAGCCTTGTGTTTTAGTTTCGTTGCAGAAGACGACACCGGATAAAGTACTTATTTCGGTGCGGGATAATGGCAGCGGCATTCCGGCGGAAATTTGCGATAAGGTTTTTATCCCAAACTTTAGTACTAAATTTTCTGGTTCGGGTATTGGTTTAGCGGTGGCCAAACGCGGAATAGAAAGTGCGGGTGGCCGTATTTGGTTCGATACCGTTGCGGACCAGGGAACTACTTTTTTTATTGAATTACCAGCCGTGGCAACATGAACAAATGGTGGTTGATGGGAATTTTGTGGAGCCTGATTTCGTGGTCGGCCCAAGCCCAGTATTCCAACCAGCGGTGTAAATGGGTAATGCTCACCGACATGCCAATACAGTTAGATTCACTCACCATTTTACCTGGCTCAATTGTACTTCGCGGAGCCGCCGCCGATACCCTGAAATACTTATATAATCCTGGTTTAAATCAGTTTCAGCTATTGCGTTCGCCAGTTCTAGCTATTGTGTTAGATAGTTCAGGCAATATAAAACCTGCCAATAAATTACCCCGCGATTCTGTTTTAGTTTGTTACCGGGTGTTGCCTTTTAATTTATCGATGGCCCGCTATCGCCGGAAAATAACGGCGAACGATTCGGTTTATTTGCCAGGCACTAAATTATACACCGAAGAAATCGGACTGAAAAAAGAAGAACTATTCCGTACGCCGGGTTTAAACAAGAATGGTACTATTACCCGCGGCATTTCTTTTGGCAATACGCAGAATGTATTCGTTAACTCCGCTTTAAACTTACAATTAGAAGGTAAATTATCGGAAGATATTGGGATTACCGCATCTATCTCGGACCAGAACGTGCCTTTTCAGCCGCAAGGGAATACGCAGCAGCTACAGGAATTTGACCGCATTTTTATTACGTTGCAGCATAAGCTTTGGAATGTTACCGCCGGCGATATTGTATTGCGCAACAAGCCCGACTATTTTTTGCGCTACTACAAAAATGTACAAGGGTCCGCTTTCGAAGTAAATTATGCTCCTAAACCCAACCAGAAAGCCAGTACGTCGGCGGTGGCTTCGGTAGCAAAAGGAAAGTTTTCTTCTATTCAGGTAAAACCTATTGAGAACGTGCAGGGGCCTTACCGGCTAACCGGACCAGCATCCGAAAAGTACATTATTGTGTTAGCTAATTCCGAAAAAGTGTATCTGGATGGGAAATTGCTGACCCGCGGTTTTGATTACGACTACGTGATAGATTACAACCAGGCCGAAATTACTTTTACTACCCGCAACGTAATTATTCAGAGTTCGCGCATCCGCATTGACTTTGAATATTCCGACCGCAATTATAACCGCACTATTTACCAGGCCAGCCATTACCAGCAGATAAATAAATTAAACATTCACGCTAACCTGTATAACGAATCAGACAACCCGAATAACTTATTAAATTTAGACTTAAAGCCGAGCGATAAGCAATTATTAAGTGAAATTGGCGATAGTCTGCAGCAAGCTTTTACACCGGGCGTGGAAACGATTCCTTACGATCCGCAGCAGGTATTGTACAAAGATTCTACGGTCATAGTAAATAACGAAGCTCAGCCGATTTATGTGTATACCGAAGACTCTACTTTAACGGCGTATTATTCTTTGCGCTTTACAGATGTGGGGCAGGGCCAAGGTGACTATGTACCGGTAACTACCACGGTAAACGGACGCTCCTTTAAATGGGTGCCGCCTGTAGATGGGCGCCGACAAGGCCGTTACATGCCGGTACGTATTTTGCCAACCCCAATTCAAAAACAAATGGCTACGGTAGGAGCCAATTACCAAGTAAACAAAGAAACCAACGTTTACCTGGAGGTCGCCGGCTCTAAGTACGATGTAAACCGGTTCTCCAGCTTAGATGCCGGCGATGATAACGGAAAAGCTATTAAAGTAGGTTACACGCTTCAGGAGAAAGCTTTACCTGTTCTGGGAAAGTATAAGTTGCAAAGTAATTTTAATTACGAATTTACCGACCGCAATTTTGTTCCCATCGACCGGTACCGCGATGTGGAGTTCGATCGGGATTGGAGCAATGGCGTTACCGCAGATACCCGGCAGAGCGATAATATCGTGAACTTTTCGTTGGGTATTGTAAAAGATAATACCCACTTACTTAATTACCGGATTAGTCGGCGATACCGCTCGCAGGAAGTGGACGGAGTACAGCATTACCTGGATGTGGCCCAAACTTTTAAAGGATTGTCGCTGAAAGGTAACTTTTTTACCTTGTACACTACCCGGCTCAACCAGGTAAAATCGGCGTGGGTGCGGGGCTTAGCCGAAATATCGTATCCAACCAAAAACCTAGTACCGGGGTATACTTACCGATTCGATAAAAATCGCGAAGATTCCGTGATTAACCCGGATTCACTGACCAACTCGGCTATCTATTTTGATGAGCACTTATTTTTTGTAAGAAGTAGAGATAGTGCGACCACCCGCTACGGTTTAAGTTATGGCTACCGGGCCGATCGGAGGCCGCGTTCGGGAGAGCTGAGTCAACCCGAAAATGCGCAAACCTACAATGGGTATCTGCAAACCAGAGTAGGCGGCACTCAGGATATTCAGGCCCAGCTAACCTACCGGCAGGTAAGCAGCGTAGATAGCCTGAACAAAGCTACGGTTTTATCCACTATTAACTGGAACGGTGATTTACTCCAACGTCATTTGCGTTCGGAACTAAGCTATACCGTGGCTACCGGCCGGGAAGTAAAGCGCGAGTACGAGTTTATTCAAACGGTGCCTGGCCAGGGAACGCATTACCTTATGCCCGGGGGTAATCCACGGGATTTAAATGATTACTACGAAGCCCAAACGCCTGATGCCCAATACCGCACGCACATTAAAGTTTTTTTACCCACCGACCAGTACATTATTGCTTACACGAACCGCCTGAGTTACCGGTTAAATTCTAGTTTGCCCCGCCATTGGCAAGAATCTGCCACTTTTTTTAAAAAAATGGCTTCACGCCTTACAGCTATCACCTCCATTGCTATCGATAAAAAAACCACCAATCCGGATTTAAGTAACCGGTTTAACCCATTTAGTCAAAATATAGAAGATAGTTTGCTGCTTTCCATGATCAACTCTTTCCGAAACACGGTGTATTATAACCGTAGTAATCCGAAGTTTGGTCTAGAGTTTACTATTCAGCAAAACCAACAAAAAGTTTTGTTAACCAATGGTACCGATGCCCGTGATCTTTTGATTCGCTCTCTGGGTGGGCGGTATAATTTAAATGAATATTTTACTTCCAAACTTCAAATAAACCGTACCATCCGGAATAATAATTCTAATTATTTAAGTACCCGAAACTTCCGTATTCGCACCTACGAAGCTTTACCAGAACTGGCTTTTCAACCCAATAACAAACTTCGGTTTACCAGCACGTACCAGTACGCCATCAAGAAAAATATCTATAAATCAGAGAATCCGGAAGGAGCAGTGTTTAACGATTTAGGGCTGGAAAGCCGCTTAAGCCAGGTAAACAAACGTACTTTCTCGGGGCAATTGCATTACACGCACGTGTATTTTAAAGGCGACGTAAACACCCCGATTGGCTACGAAATGCTGAACGCGCTACGACCCGGTAATAATTTTACCTGGAATTTAAATTTGCAACAACGCCTCAGCAACGGTTTAAATTTATCTTTTAATTACGATGGCCGAAAACCAAACGATTTGCGGGCTTTCCACTCCGGCCGGATGCAGGTTTCGGTATTATTTTAATAAATCAAAAGATAAGTTGTTGCTCTCCACTTATAAAAAATTAGTACTAAGGGATTGCTTGAAATACTTATTGTGGTATTGTTAAGGTAGTTTTTAATCAAATATTTTCTGAGCTAGCGGAAAGGCCAGAGCAGCCCATTCGGCGTACATTTTCCCGGAAAAATGAAGGTTATCCGGGGCTACGTAGGAGTTATCCTGCGAGGCCTTCCGGGAGACTGGCGTAATATCTACAAAAATGATCTGGGCCAGGTCACATTCTTCTTTGGCCACGGCGTTAAAGGCATTAATCTCCTCGGTTATTTTACTACGGTTCTGTCCTTCGGCGAAAGGAGTAACGCCCCAATCCGGTATAGAAAGTACTAAAACGTGCCCCGGCTTTCCGGCAGCAAATTGTACCGCTGTTTGTAAAAGCTCCCGAAACTCGGTCCGGTAGGTTTCTAATGGCTGTCCCCGGTATTGATTATTTACGCCAATGAGTAAAGTTACCAAATCATAAGTAGTGGTATCATTGCTCTGGCGAATGGCGGCCTGTAACTCGGCGGTAGTCCAGCCGGTGCGGGCAATGGTGGTGGGGGTGGCTAGGTCTACTCCGGCTTGCCGCAAATAATTAGCTAAAAAATAAGTCCAGCGGCTTTCGGTAGTCACGCTTTCGCCAATAGTGTAAGAATCGCCGAGGGCTAGATAGGTATACGTAGCCGGTACAGCCAGCGAAGCGGGTTCTGGGTACATAACAGATTCCTGGTTGTTACAAGCTAAACAAGCAAATAATAGCAAAAGCCAGCTACTCGGTTTAAATAAAAACATTTTCTACGTATAAAATAAGTCTATTTACGCAGAAAAGCCGGGCTTGTATTTTAACGGTACTCGTAGTTGTAAAAAATTAAAAATATACGCTGATTTAGGTGTAAGATCGCATCGGGTGAAATACATCCAGAATATAACAATCCGTGAGGGCCTTGGCATGGTGTACCGCATTAGGCGCGATAGTACCAATTTTACCGGGTTCCAGTATTTGCGTTTCACCGGCTATGGTAATTTCTAGCTGGCCCGAAAGTACATTTGTTACTTGTTCCTGCGGGTGGGCATGCTCCGGCAATAACGTACCAGCTTGTACGCGCACGTAGACCAACGTTAAATTTTGACTAGGAGTATGAATAACTTTGGCGATGAAACCCGGGAATATTTCTTGGTCCGGAATCGTGTTTAGGGCGATAGAACTCATTGATTTTTTTAAAAAAATATGGCTTGCGGCGTTTAGGCAGCATCTACAAAGCGAACTTACGCCAATAAATTTAAATTTTTATTAACAAGCGCAGGCAAAATAATCTTCAAACCCGGGCGCGGGCTTTCCTTCTACGCGAATAATCCGGTCCAGTCTGATGTCCTCGCCCGTATTTAGCAACAGGTATTCGGCATCATCCCGGGCGATAATTTCTTTTATAACTGCTCTCGTAGAAAGGTATTCCCGGATATCGGATAAGTACTGCAAACTGACATAGGTCCGTTTCTTCGCGTAGTCTGCTAATTCTTCGCGAAAAGAGATTGCTACCGGGGTGTATAATTCTTCCATTACCATTTTATAATTGTTAGTTACTTATAACGGGAATACTCCTGACTTTTACAAAGGTTAACACTATTAAAACTTCGTTAGTACAGTTACTTCTCGGGTTGGGTAAGACTAATTCGAAAGCAATACCCTCCTTTATATCTTATACCAGCTGGCTAGTTTATGAGTTTATTAAAGAAATAATAAAAAAATAGTTGTGGTGTGTAATTACAAATGGTGTTGCATCTATTAGCCAAACAAGAGGTAACCGGTTAAAAATTTAAGAAACGTAACGTCTCTTTCAAATAACCTCGCTGTTGGTTTACAATTTAGGCATTACTAAGCCTTTTTTTAAAGTAAAAAAATCAAGAACAAGCCAGAGTAACTAAAAGAAAAATACGAAGAAAATGGCTTGTATTTTGCCAAGTATTATCCATAGAAAGTTTAAAAATTTCTTGCAAATATTACATTTTAATTATATATAAATAACTAATCTTATGAAAAAAATAGCTTTCGTTTTCGCATTATTTATCGGTCTTGGATTTAGCGCCCAGGCGCAATTTACTTTAGGAATTAAAGGAGGATTAAGTTCGTCGGGTGTTGATGTAAAAAACGCCCGCAATACGATAAACCAGTTAAAAGATGCCGATAACATTACCGGATATCACATAGGAGTTTTTACCCGGGTAAAAGTTAATAACTTCTTTTTACAACCAGAAGGTTATTTTGCTACGTCTGGTGGTAAACTGGAGCAGACCAATGTGCAAAATAGCACCGTGAACGAACTAAAAGCACGATTTAACCGCTTGGATGTTCCGCTCTTAGTAGGGTTTAATTTTTTAAAAGTGGGCCGGGTGCAAGCCGGCCCGGTAGCTTCGGTGCTAGTAGGAAGTAAAATTGGTGACCAGCGGATAAAAGATTACCTGAACAAAACAGATTGGGGATTTCAAGTAGGAGCTGGGTTAGATATCAGCAATTTTGCTTTAGATGTACGGTATGAAAACGTAAATCGCGATTATACGAATCAAGGTAGTTCCTTTGACTTAAGTAATCAGCAAGTAATTGTTAGTTTAGGAATTAAGTTGCTAGGCAAATAGTTTAACAAAATAATTTTTGTCTTATTGCGCCGGTTCTGGTAATTGCCAAGGCCGGCGCTTTTTTGTTTACAATTTTTATGAGTGAAGCTGTAACAACCTAAAAAGAAGAAGTAAGCGTAGTTTTAAGTACTATATTACTATAATGATAAAAGAAAATTTAGTACTTATTTAAATTGTACAAATTTAAATGGTTATTGTGAAGTTATCTGTTAAAAACAAAACGTATAATAATGCAAGGTAAAGTTAGTTTGTTATGCATTTTTAGGAAATTCGATAGATAAATTTAAAATTTAATCATATTTAATGCAAGTAGCATTTGCTGATAAAATGAAATAATTATAATTTAAATTTATTGGCATTATAAGAAGTAGAAGATCATGAAAAATACAATTATAATATTACCCATTGAGCTAACTTATAATTACCGCTATAAAGAGCGTTTTAACGGCACTGTGGTTCATAATAAACTTATCCGTACGCCAGAGCCGCGTACTTACCCGTACATGATTATACCGGATTTTGGTACGTATGGATATTCTTTAAATTAAACGTAACCTCACTACCTAAAGTAAGACCAGCATCTAGAAAGGTGCTGGTCTTTTATTTTAAATTTTAGTACTGCAGGTAAATAGGTATAACGTAATTTATATAATATGAAATAATTTCCCGACTTTTTATTTTGTGTGGTTTACCAGCAGCAGGAACTTGTTAAATCTGAATTTTGTAGAATTAGATAGCAGTGAAACTTTAATTAAATTATTTTATATACCAATGGCAGTTAACTTAGAACAAATCGGAACGCGGCTGGGCTTTTATATGCGAATTAAAGGATTAGATATTTTTGCGATCGGGGAACGAACAAATACTTCCGCGGCTCTAATTTCTAATATTATTTCGGGGAAGAACTACTCCATGGATGAGCTGCTATCTGTTCTGAACAAACTGCCTAATTTAAATCCGCATTGGGTTATTTACGGTGAGGGCAATATATTTAAAGAAGAAAACATGGCCGTATCCAGTATCGATGCGGAATTAATGCACAAGAACAGAATGAAGCATTTAACTGAAATGCAAAAGCTGTTAGAAGTGCTGGATGAAATTGAACGCACGAAGAAAAACACCTCCAAGGTAGATGAATTAAAAGCCCGTATTTCTGAATTGACCAAAAAACTTTAAAAATAGCGTACTTAAAAAGCTCCTATATTAAAACTTAAACTATGGTATAAAGCTTTTCAAGTAGTCGGCTTTGCTAGAGAGCATTAGCTAACTAGAGTAATTTTTATGTAAAATACTCAGATTACTTATTAGGTTTTTCAACCAAGCGGGCTATTATAAAGCGGATCGTTTATATCCTTTATTTAAGGAAATAACGCGGGAAGTAATAATGCTTACCTTTCGTAATTTTTGCGTTAGCTCCAGTAAAGTTTGAGAATTAGCATGATTTACTAGATTAACGGAAGTTAAACCGGCTTGCGAATCTGCTTTTATAATAGTGCGTATGTCGGCTTCTATCTTCCGACGGTACAAATACAAGCTGTTGTATAAATCCCCAAATTCTGCTAACGGTAACTTCGATTCCTGCATCTGCTATCCAATTTATTCTCCCCACTTACCTACTTTCGAAAATAAGTATTTATACGTTTATTTCTGAATTACTACGTAAAAACCATTCCGGGGTTTAAATAGCTGTTTAATTAAGTACATATTTGTTTGCGCCAGCCGTTTAGGATTTAAGGTTACGGGCCAAAAACTATTTATAAGAACAGTAAACCAGTTTACTTAAAAGGATAATTTTAATTTTTACGAGCTTTTAGGCTAAGTGACGAATTGGAAATTTTGGCTCTATCGTTTAAATGTATTATACCTAACAACTTGCCAAATATAAATACCAATAGAGGCGTAAAATGAACCACATTTCTTTAAACACAATAGTATGAAATTCATACTTGTTCCGGTAGTATCATTAGTAATACTTCTGTTTCTTTCTGGTTGTTCTGTTAACAACAAGCGAACTTATGTATCTAATATTTCATTAGAAAGCGGAAAGTGGATGCTCATTAATTTAAACGGGCAAGAAGTAGTAAAACAAAACGCGGAACGGCCGATTTATCTGGAGTTTAATGTAACCGATCAAAAAGTAGGGGGTTTTGCTGGTTGTAATCGATTATTTGGGGCTTACATTAACCAAGGCAGTATTCTTAATTTTTCACGGGTAGGTACTACGAAAATGATGTGCCCGGATGCAGAACTGGAAAGTACCTTTATTACCAGCTTGCAGCGCATTACCCGCTACCAAATAGAAGGGGAAAAGCTGTTGTTATTCGATCATACCAATCTGGTAGCAACCATGCGATTGTTAACGGACTAACGCTGGTTTTGCAGCAAAAATTAAAAAAATCTTTTCTGGCTTTCCCCTAGATCCAATAAGTCTGTACCTCAAATTAAATTTTAGTAGAAAAGCAACCAAATTAGGAGTTTGCGCATCTTTATGGTAGTTTCAGTATTAAACCAAATGGAAACGCGGTTGTCTAACTACTATGAGAAATTGGATTTTACTACTTAAGTTTCGGTTGTTTGCCTTTCTGCTGACGATAACTCTGGCTCTGCCCGGTTGTACTGGCGAAGAAATGGAAGTAGCACCGTACCAAACCTGCGATACGCAAGCCGTGGTTCGCAACTACACGGACTGTGGCTTAGTGCTGGAACTTACCAACGGACAACTGTTAATGCCGCAGCATGTTACCATCTTGCCACATTCAGGTTCTGCGGAGCAGCAATTTAAAATTAATAATTTTACCGTAAGTGAAAACCAGCAGGTAATTATTGGCTTTGTTAAGAAAGGGGAAGCGCTTAATGCTTGTTTAAAAGGTACTCAACTGGTAGAAGTAACCTGCATTGTAGGATATCAAGTACAAACGTAAACGCTAGTGATTAATATATTCATTCTCAAATAGTTAATATCTAGTATAATATATTTACTAAAGCCCGTCGAGAAATAAGCTCTAAGCGAGCTTTTTAATTTTGTCCTTTTTTTAAATGAGTTTATTCTGGCACAATACTTGTCAATTAATAAACAACTAAGTTTTCTGGAAATTGCTTTGTACTAAGATATTAGGAGAAAGAAAAAGTTTAGAATTTAAAGAAGAAATAAACTGCCGGAGCTTAAGCCTCTGGTGGCATAAAATAAAGATTAAAGTTTAGTAGTTTAACTGAAAAGGCTCTGGTAGTTTACCAGAGCTTTTTTTATGCCTATTGTTTTAAATCTATTCTTGCTCTTGAATTTATTCTAAACAAAAACTCTCCTGAGTTACTGCAAATTTAAATATCATATGGCTATATCATCGTGCATTCCGTATAGGCAGCATTGATACTAGTTACCAGATTTTATGAAAATTATAGATAAACAAATTGGGTACGATGGCTACTTTAAGCTCTATAAAGTAAAGTTAGAAGCGGAAGGAAACATTTTAGAACGGGAGCTTTTTGATACCGGCCAAGCCGTTGCTGCTTTAGTTTATGATACCGTCCGGGAAAAATACGTTTTTGTGAAACAATATCGCTTAGCAACCAACAGCGAAGTACTAGAAGTGGTAGCCGGTTTGCACGATAACCCCAATGAAAGTTTAGAAGAAGCGGCTTGCCGCGAAGTAGAAGAAGAAACTGGATATGCCGTAGACCAAATTACCGCTATTGCTTCGTATTACTCTTCTCCAGGAGCTTTTGCTGAAAAAATAAGCTTGTTTTACGCGGAGGTTAGTCATAAAAAATCGGCAGGAGGAGGATTAGCCGAAGAACACGAAGACATAGAAATCATAGAAGTAGCGCCACCCGCTTTAGCTACTTTACCTATCGAGGATGGTAAAACCTTAATTGCGGTGCAATGGGCTTTGCTGCAAAACCAAAATTAGTTTATGATTAACAAGCAACAAAACTTAAAAAAGAAGGGCGACTAGCTAGCTAGTCGCCCTTCTTTTTTAAGTTTTTCATTTATTCCTTACCGAAGCCGGTCAACCGAGCGAACGAGTTGCTCATCGCGGCGAATAAACCGGTTGGCCAATGCATTTAGAGCTAAGGCCAGCAAGGGCAAATAAAATCCGGCTTCATATTCTCCGCGACCAGCGGCTTTAACGGCAGCCTCGCCTACGTAAGAAACGTAATAAAAGCAACTACCCATTAAACCTGCCAGTAAAAGCGTGTTTAAAAATCCCAGCTTCATTTGGGTTAACCGGTTTTTGTATTGAAAAATCTCGTATAAAGCTACCAGAGCAGCTAATATGGCCAATACGGCAATTACCACGGTTGATTTAGAAATAGTGGCAGATGCCGCTTCCGGAGTACTTAAAATGTTGGTAGCAGCCAAGGAAAAAGCATTTAAAACGTATGCCTGACCACTTGCATCTGTTTTAGACCAAATAGGTAAAAACAAAAAGCAAAGCATCGCGATTGTTATTAAAAGCAGAAAAACAGATTGAATTCGTTGAATCATTTTTAAAGTAATTTTTAAATTTTGCTTGCAAAAATAGGTACTTCTTTCGCAAAAACCATACATACCCTTTTTAATGTTGGGGCCTACCTTTTACTAAATAAGCTGCGCTGACAGATGACTTCAACAGGTATGCTTTTTTACTAACTTGCTGATTTAAAGTTTAAAGAAAATGGCTCCAGTATCTGTTCAACTAAAAACTAGTAAAGTATAGATAATATATCAGCAAAAAGCTATACAGGAGTATGGCTTAAAAACATTGCTTTAGCCAGCTTAACTTTTCTTTTGATTTTTAAATTTTAGAACCTCCCGCTATATTTTAAGAACAACAAAGCAGATGCTGTGAGCTTACAGCGGCGAGGAAGAGTTACAATCAGAAGAAATAATCTTCCGGAAACATAAATATGAGCGAATCTATAATATATTTGTTCATATGCGCTATTTCCTTGAAATTGCTTACGATGGCACCAATTACCACGGTTGGCAAATCCAGCCTAACGCCTTAACAGTGCAGCAGGTACTGAACGATTGCTTAAGCACCGTGTTGCGCGCCACGATTGAAACGGTAGGTAGCGGACGGACGGATACCGGGGTACACGCCGAGCAGCAGTTTGTACACCTGGATGTGGCCGGAAAATTAGATAAAGAAGAAGCTTGTTATCGCTTCAACCGGATTCTACCGCACGACATTGCCGTTAAAAATATTTACGAAGTAGCACCGGATGCCCATGCCCGGTTTGATGCCGTAGCCCGCACGTACGAATACCGGATCAGCTTAATTAACAATCCTTTTCTGCATGCCTATAGCCATTTTATGAGCCGGCGGCCGAATGTGGAGCTAATGAACGAAGCCGCGGCAACTTTACTCCACTTCGAAGATTTTACTACATTCTCTAAAGTTAAAGGCGAGACCAAACACTACCGTTGCCAGATTTTTCGGGCTGATTGGCAAGTGCAGGAAAACATATTGTTGTTTACCATCCGGGCTAACCGGTTTTTGCGCGGCATGGTACGCTTAGTAGTAGGTACTTTGTTAGATGTAGGTAATGGTAAGTTGTCGGTAGCGGATTTTAAGGCAACGGTGCAAAGTCAAAACCGCCATTTGGCTAGCGCTGCTGCTCACGCCGCGGGCTTATTTTTAACAAAAGTAGAATATCCAGCAAACTATTTCTTGTTGTAAGAGTTATTAAGTGATGTTACGCAAGGTTAAGTTTAAAAAGAGCTAACTGCTGAAAAGCAGCTTGAGTAGCTTTAATGTAGAGTTTAGCTTTTAAGGCAAAGTGATTCATGTTACTGCTGATTTTTAAACGTTCCAGTTTGATGAAAGCACAAATACTGGCAAACAGGTGATTGGCTTGGGTGTTGCTGGTTTTCACCGGTGCTTTGGCTACAGCCGTATGCTGTTTTAAAGATTTATGATACTCTTCCACGCCCCACCGTTTCTGATAGGTAGTAGTGATTTGCTGGAAAGACAGGGTTAAATCGGTGCACACCAGATACAGGATGCCTTTACTGCCATCCTCGTTTATGAAGAGGTCTTTACCTAAACTTACCGGTAGCTCCAGTTGTCGGAGGTAAACTTGAATAAGGCCTAGTTCTAGCGGTAGTTGGTTTAACTTAATAAACTTACCAGCTTTCTTGTCTTTTAGCGAGAGGGCTACTTCTAAATTAAACTTAACCGCTCCAATCAGGTGCTTTTTGAGCCCTAATACCTGCTTGATGTTGTCCACATTAGTATACCAGCTATCACAAAGCACATAGCTAAAACGTAAGCTGTTCTTCACGCATACACTTACCATGTCCCGAAAACATCTCATTTTTAGTCCGTTCACTCTTCCAAATTTCTTTTTTGTCCTTTATCTGACAGCGCAGTGTCTTTACCACCAGTTCATAAGCAACCGGCAGCACCACGCGGCCTAACACCAGCAGAGTACTTACCAAATTGATGCCTTTCACGTACCTGTCCTGGCTGTGGTCGTAGTGGACCGTAACCAACCCATTCTCATCGGTATAGGCTTTCTCGATGATAGAATCATCGACTATCAATAAACCCGCTTCTTCTTGGGGAAACTCCTGCTCTACTGCCCGCACAACCGGCTTTACCTGCTCCCATAGTGCCTTACTTCCTGATTCCATCTGGCTCAGAAAGCGCGTTACATCATCGTGGCTCACGGCTTTATCTAACATGTTACTCAAACCGGTGGCGGTGGCCGGCCCAAAACTGCTCAGTAAATAATCCGTGTATAAATCTAAATCCGTTTTCATCTTTACAAATACGGATTATACTCCTTTTATGATAGCTTTGCGTAACATGAGTTATTAACTTTACGTCTTTACTCCGGTAAATTTACTTTCCGGCAAAATAAACATTCCCGACCCCTGTCGCGTTGTTACAGATATACATAATTTTATAGCAGGTTACTCTGGTGGCAATACTGTATTACGCGAAACTTGCCTGCTACAAACAATACCCTGAATTTTGGAATCAACTACAAATACTAAAATAGGGAAGGCCTTCGATTATACTACCTTGCGACGTTTATACGCGTTTGTGAAGCCTTACCAAAAATTATTTTACTTTCTTATTTTTCTAACGGTAGCTTCGGCTTTGCTGGCGGCGGTACGGCCTTTCCTCATTCAATATACCGTTGATGAATATATTATGCTCAATGACTATCCGGGCTTAAACCGCATGTTTATGTGGCTGGCTGTTCTGCTGGTTGGGCACTCGGTGGTTTCGTACCTCCATACGTATTTTGCCGGCTGGCTCGGGCAACACATTGTGCGCGATATTCGGGTATTGTTATACCGGCATGTTTTAAAACTACGCTTAAATTTTTACGATCGTACCCCTATCGGTACGCTGGTTACCCGCAATGTATCGGATGTAGAGCAATTATCGGATGTATTCAGCGAAGGCTTGGCCGCTATGATCGGCGATGTACTGCAATTGGCTTTTATTTTGGGCTACATGTTGTACATCGACTGGAAACTGACGCTGGTTAGTTTATCCATGTTTCCGCTGCTTTTTGTGAGTACTTATATTTTTAAAGAAAAAATTAAATCTTCTTTCCAGGAAGTGCGCACCGCGGTAGCTAGTTTAAACGCTTTTGTGCAAGAGCATATCACCGGCATGAGCATCGTGCAGATTTTTAACAACGAAGCTCGCGAAATGGAAAAATTTGAAAAAATTAACCAGGAGCACACCCGGGCGCAGATAAAATCGGTCTTGTATTATTCCATTTACTTCCCGGTAGCCGAGGTAATTGGCGCGGCTGGTACGGGTTTGTTGGTTTGGTACGGCGCCAAAGGCGTGTTAAACCAAGATGTAACTTTGGGTGTACTTATTGCCTTTATTATGTACATTGCTATGTTCTTCCGGCCTATCCGGCAAATTGCCGACCGGTTTAACACCTTGCAATTGGGGGTAGTAAGTACCGATCGTATTTTAAAATTACTCGACAGTAACGAGCTAATCTCGGATACGGGACATTACGCGCCGGCTACTATTAAAGGCGACGTGCAGTTTGACCGGGTTTGGTTTGCCTATAACAACGAAGAGTGGGTGTTGCGCGACATTTCTTTTGAAGTAAAAGCGGGGCAAACGGTGGCCTTTGTGGGAGCAACTGGAGCCGGTAAAACGTCCATTATTAATTTACTGAGCCGGTTTTACGAAATAAATAAAGGTGTAATCTGGGTAGATGGCCACGATTTAAAAGAATATGATTTAAGCGCCTTGCGGCAGCACATTGGGGTAGTGTTGCAAGATGTATTTTTATTCTCTGGCTCTATTGCCGATAATATTACTCTAGGGAATAAAAATATTACTACCGAGCAAATCTGGCAAGCGGCTGAGCTGGTAGGGGCCGATAAATTTATTCAACGGTTGCCCGGTGGGTTAGAGTATAAAGTAATGGAACGGGGTGCAACTTTGTCGGTAGGCCAGCGGCAACTGATTTCGTTTGTGCGGGCGATGGTGTACGATCCCAAAATTATTATTCTGGACGAGGCCACTTCTTCGGTGGATTCCGAAACCGAGGAATTAATTCAGTATGCCATTCAGCAATTAATGCAGGGCCGTACGTCCATTGTTATTGCGCACCGTTTATCTACCATCCAGAAGGCTGATAAAATTATTGTAATGGATAAAGGGGAGATTAAAGAAGCCGGAACTCACGATGAACTGATGCAACACGAAGGCTTTTATACCCAACTTTACAAAATGCAGTACAAGGAGGTAATATAAAAATGGTAACAGTAGGCTCAAGAATAGTTTATTAGTGTTTGCTTTGGCTTAATTCTTACCTTTAACTCCAAAATTTAAAATTATAAATTAGGTGAACAAAAAGTTTTTGCTGATTATCCTTTTAATTTTAACCATAGGCTTTGGTTTTTATGGTTATTTAGGCGGCTTTAACCAAGTGCAGGTTATTAGTACTACTTCTAAACCGGTATTTGTGGCGGGTAAATTTTTTGCGGGCAACATGCAGGATAAAGCCTTGGGCAGTTATTTTCAGGAAGCCGCTAAATTACTCGAAGACAAAAAAGTAGCGGGCTATCTAGGCAATATCTATTATAATAATCCGGAAGAAGCGCACGACAGCATTCAGGCCTTTATCGGCATTGTGGTACCCGATTCCTCAGTGCAACTTCCCGCGGGCTATGAGCTGCGCCGATGGCCGGGGAGCCGGCCAGTGGTGCAAGCATCCATTAATGCGCATTTTTTTATTGCTCCCAATAAGCTTTACTCTAGTTTGTTCGATTATGCCAAAAAAAATAAGCTGGATTTAAAAAAACAGTATTTAGAAGAATTTCCGGATAAGCGCTACGGCCGGGTGCAAGCGCAACTAACCAACTAACGATTAATATAAAAACTAGCTCCAATTTGTGAGCCATTCATAAATCGCGCGTCTATTAAGCTACTGGTAGATTTGTTATCTTCATCTGATTTATGAATACCATAATTATAAGATAAGCCACCAATAATCAGTTCCAAGCCAACCTTAGAAGATATAAAGTAAGTTAAGCCTGGCGCCAGATTGGCAGTTACTCCATAATAATTTTTTACCCTGTAATTGTGGTTGTAAGAAGCAGAAGCTTGTCCAAAAAATGCTAGTTCCGGTCGGGCAAAATGATAATACCTTATAAAAGGACCAACAGCCAAGATTTGCGTTTGCCCATTTATAATCAATCCCTGTTCCACATCCAAACTCCTGGTCTTGGTATGCTCATAATTTACCAGTAAGCCAAGGGCCAAATTAGTTTTTAAAAAATAGGCTCCACGAGGACCAAACGTAAATTTCTTTAAATTTATTTGATTATTCGGGTTATACCTTAAATCTTCTTCTGAAGCATCGTTTTTTTCGAAACTTACGGTACCACCCAAAAGTAAAGTGCCTTTATTTATCTGGCCAAAGGAGTTGAAGCTACTGAAAGTAAGTAGTAAAATGAAGTATTTAACTGATTTCATAGCGATAGCTGATTAACGACCCAGATAAAAATTAATACCTAAGAAAATATTACTGGCTTCAACACCCGCAATAAATTGATTTGAAGTACTCTCAGTTGGGTTGTTCTGCCCTGAATCGTAATACTTATTTTTATAAAAATAATAGCCTAAACTACCAACGGTGGTTTCGATGCCGATTCTGGGAGTAGCAAAGAAAACAAAACCGGGAGCTATACCTGCGCCAACAGAAGAATTTTTTCGGGTGGTAAAATCACCGGATTTCTCCTTTCCGGAGTCAAATGAAACGGTAAGCTGACCAAAAAAACCAGCCCGTTCGCCTAGCATTTTATAATATCGTCCAAATGGAGCCATACCAAATGCATGGTATTTATTATCCGTCGGCTCATTTATTCCGGTGCCCTTGGCTTCAGATTTGGATCGACTGTAATTGACTCCTAAACCAACTGTTATATTATCAGCAATAAAGTAGCCTACTTTTGGATTAAAGTTAAAGCTAGAAGTAGAGAGTTCGTAAGAGAAATTTGGATCTGGATTACTCTCATAGGCTTGTCTGGAATAAGAGCCGCTTCCACCAACAAACACAGTACCCCTGGTAATCTGAGCTGAGCAGGTACTAATTACCAAAAAAGAAAAAAGCAACAACAAGGTTATTTTCATACGTATAAATTTCAGATTTTTTAAATTTTTATGGTAGAAGAAGGCCTTTTCAGCATAGAAACGTGCAATATATTTAATTAATATATTTAGATAAAAAAATAATTTTAAGTAGCTGAAAAGAGATAGATAATTACTCCGCGATAAATAAGTCCAGCGTAATTTGGTCGGCCAGTAGCTTGCCGGAGTTGGTTAAAGTGAGGGTCTGATCTTGTAACTGGGCTAAACCTTTTTGAATAATTTTATTCAGGTAATGGCCGTGCAGTAATTGCAAGTCAAAGCCATAATTTGCTTTTATTTTATTTAAATCGCAGCCCCACCTGGTGCGCAAGGTCGTCATTAAGTATTCGTTGGCTTGGTCGGCTAGGCTTAAAACCTCAACGATAGCGGGCAAGGTATTTTGATTGATGGCATTTAAATACTGCTGGTTACTAGCCACGTTATATTGCCGAGACGAGCCATTAAAAGAATGGGCGCTTGGGCCAATTCCTAGATAGGGAATACCTTTCCAGTAATTACTATTGTGCCGCGATTCCCAACCGGGTTTGCAAAAGTTGGAAATTTCGTACTGCTCATATCCGTTCGCTTGCATTTGGGCGATTAGAATCTCAAACTGGGTAGCTACAAACTCATCTTCGCTGGGTATAAACTTGCCCTTTTTAGTCCAGTTACCTAAGGCTGTTTTGGGTTCAATGGTTAAAGCGTAACTCGATACATGCGGTACTTGCAGCGCAAATACCTGTTCTAAATCTTGCTCCCAAATACCATGATTTGGCGCCGGAATACCATAAATTAAATCAACAGTAAGGCTGGTAAAACCAGCATCTTGTGCCATTTTTACAGCCATGAACGATTCTGCTGCCGAGTGCGCCCGGTTCATTAAACGCAAATGCGGCTCGTGAAACGACTGCAAACCAATACTTAACCGGTTTACCGGCGTTTTTTTTAATTCCTGTAGCTTGCTGGCAGTTAAATCGTCGGGATTAGCCTCCAAAGTTATTTCTGCATCCGGTGCAACGGTAAAATAACGCGTAAGGGTGGCGAAAATTTGGGTTAATTCTGTATATGTGAGGAGTGAAGGAGTACCGCCGCCGAAGTAAATCGTTTGGATGGGGTGACCGGATAAATAATGCTGTTGTAAAGTTATTTCGTGGCAAATAGCCTGTACGACATCGTGCTTCCGGTGCATCGACGTACTAAAATGGAAATCGCAGTAATGGCAGGCTTGCTTGCAAAACGGAATGTGAATATAAATACCAGCCAATTTTTATTCTATTTTTAAAAAGTAAGGTGTACTTAATCTTAATTTACTCTTTTTAACAATTACAACCCAGATAATAGTTTGCTATTTACGGAACAATAGGGCAAATGTAGGGTGTTACCATAGCGCCTCAACGTATATCAAGCGCATTTACCTGCTTTTAATCAAGCAAATGTACAAAGTCGGAGCCTTCTTTTTTTATTTGTTGCTAGTCAGTTTTACCGGATGGGCGCAGCGGGAGGTGAATGTATCCATTAGTACATCTGGCAAAGACCGCGAAGTTTTACGCAAGTATGTTTATCCGTCTCGGTTTCCAGATTCCGTAGCAGCGGTACTAGGATTGCGGAATTTAATGCAGCAACTCCAGCAAGATGGGTACCTAACCGCCTCCGTGGATACTTTTTATTTAAAAAAAGAGACATTATACAGCCATTTTTTTATTGGTGAAAGGTATGAGTGGGCCAGGCTGCGCAACGGAAATGTAGGTAACAGTTTGCTCGCGCAAGCCGGGTACAAAGAAAAACTGTATACCGGAAAGCCGTTTCTGCCAGCCGAATGGGTAAAGTTGCAAGAAGCAGTCCTGACGCAAGCCGAAAATAATGGCTACCCGTTTGCCAGCGTTCGGTTAGATTCTTTAGAAATAATCGGAAATAAAATAGAGGCGGCTGTTCTGGTGGATAAAGGACCATTAATTGTTTTTGATTCGTTACAAATAACGGGTACCACTAAAACTTCCCGGCGATTTCTGAGCCGCTACTTGCAAATTTATCCCGGGCAAATGTACGATCAGCAAAAAATTAAAAATATCGTCCGGTTGCTTAAACAATTGCCCTATTTAGAAGTAACCCAACCCCCACTACTCCAATTTGGCCGTAACCAGGTGCGGTTATACTTATTTTTAAATGATAAAAAAGCGAATCAGTTTGATGGTATCGTTGGTTTTTTGCCCGACCCTAATGGCAAAGAGCAAAAGCTTTTAATTACCGGCGAATTAAATCTGGAGATTAGAAATTTAAAGGGCAGTGGTAAAGCCTTGGGATTGCACTGGCGAAAAGTACAACGCGGCTCGCAATTACTTAATGCAAGTTACATTCACCCCAATCTTTTCGGGTCACCGCTCGAGCTAGGTTTTACCTTTAATTTGTATAAGCAAGATACCGCCTTTATCACCTTAAAGCCCCGGTTACAATTTGGCTTTAATACCTTTAAAGCCGGCAAGGTTACGGTGTTTACCGAATTCCAAGACTCCCGGTTACTGCTATCGCCGGTAGGATTGCAGGAACGGCGCGATTCCATACCTATTGCTGATTTTACCTACCATGCGTATGGCTTGCAGTATTTGCGCCAAACCCTCGATGATTTGTATTTTCCCCGACAAGGTTACCAAATAACCGGCCAAATGGCTATTGGTAATAAAAACATTAAGCGCAATATAAGCCGGGAGGCTAGCTATTACGATACCATTCGACTAAAATCAACCCAAATATCTTTGAGTTTGCTCGGCGAACATTATTATAGATTAAATCGCACGAGTGTGATATTAACCCGCTTAAGAGGCGAGGCACTTATCAATCCACAATTATTCTATAACGATTTGTTTCGTTTGGGCGGGCTTACTACACTGCGGGGCTTTCCGGAGTATACTTTTTATGCTGCGCGCTATGCGGTAGGTACCTTCGAGTACCGTTTATTTACCGGGCAGGATTCGTATGTTTTGCTTTTTTATGATCAAGGTTATTACCGACGTAGTATCGGTAAAGACCGGTTGCAGGAGTATCCCATAGGTCTGGGTACGGGCATTAGTTTTAGTACCGGTGCCGGTATATTTCAATTTATATACTCCGTGGGGCAATCGAAAGCCTTAAATCAGCCTATTGGTTTAAATTATTCGCGCATTCACTTTGGACTAACCAGTCGATTTTAAAATTAATTGCAAATAATAAGCTTGATGCTGAACTACTTATTGGCTTATTCCTGTAGAAATTAAGAATTATTTTGTTTTTTAACAGAAAGCCACTACTTTTGTATTACAAACAGTGCGGGATGGAGCAGTTGGTAGCTCGTTGGGCTCATAACCCAAAGGTCACAGGTTCGAGTCCTGTTCCCGCTACCTGATAATCAAGGACTTAGCTTTTTAAAGTTAAGTCCTTGTTCTTTTGGTACACAATAGGTCAATTTTTATTCTCAAATTCTCTCTTTGCTGGATAAGCCGTCCTCGTTATACTTCTTACCATTTCTGATCGATTTTTCTTTATAAGCTGGAACATTGCAAAGGTGATTCCAATCCGGTCAACAATAGTTCATGTAGGTTCAATTTTTTTTTGATTAATATTTATATGCAAGAAACTCCGTAAAAAATAGACTTACAGGGTCTCTTTGTTTTATAATTGACAAATGGATAAGAACTTTATCTTTATAATGGATTTTAAGGTTTGACGAGGCTAGCCTAATTGCTAAGTATTAAGCAATCTTTGCATATCTAAAAAGTGTTTCGGACATTTTTTTCCAGGTAATCGTAAATAGAATTCCGGTCGTAGAGAATGATTTTCTTCTGAGGTTGGGAGTAGCGAATTTTTCCTCCGTCACGTAGCTTTTGCAAAGTTGTTTTTGATTTAATGTTTAATAATTGCATGGCTTGCTCGTCGGAAACCCACCTATCGTTTTCCTCGCCATATTTTGCTTGCAGGCGAGCAACTACTTGCTCGACTAAGGCGTAAAAAGCGGTTTCTTCCAGGCAAATGATTTGCATAGTTTAGGTATATAAGGATAAATTATACTACAATAGTTTTTTAATTTCAGTTAAAGGAAATTGGATTCTACTGCCTTGATTACGCTTATAAGAAGGTTCATACCTGATATAACCAAAATCACTTAAATCTTTCATGACTTTGTAGTAAGTAGCATTACCCGAAATTTTGGCAATAGGCATGATTTCGTGGCTATAAGCATAGATAGGGTTTTGAAAATTATGCACTTGCCAATACTGCAAGAGGGCAGCATAAATACCGATGTGGGTAATACTAATCCGGGGGTCACGCGAAATGGTCATGAAAAAAGCCGTTAAGTAATTTAGCTCAGACATGATTTCTCGCCTTTAACTTAATTTATGACTATTTTTCTTTCGTTGTTTGGTTTTTTCTGAACCCTCGGTAGTAGTGCTAACCTGAGTAAGTTTTTGGTTTTCACTTTTTACTTTCAAGTTGGTTATCTGACCTTCTCTTGATGTTTGCTTTTCCTCTTTTGAAAGCCCGTTGCTGATACGTTGCAAATTACTGTCATATACGTTGATGGATTTAAATCTGGGATTGGCCTCCACAAAAAGTTTTGATTCTTCACCATCCTGGATCAGGGTTACGGATTGTCGATTGCCTTTTTGCAAAGATTCTAATAGGCGGCTTTTATCCGGTTCTTGGCTTAACTCTTTTAGGGGATACTTCGCTAAAGCATTCTCTAGTTGGAAGCCGTAATTCTGGTGGTACTGTTGTAATTTAGGATTGCCATGAAGGTCGGTTTGTTTAAAATCAAATTGCAGCCAGGCATTGTAAACTTGTTCTTCTTTGGTGGTTAAATCTTTATTTATTGCCCTGCCGCACAGCAGGTTATAAGCTTCTTTTAAAGTGATATTATTACCTTTGTTTAAAAAGAAGGTGTGATTTAGTGGGTTGGTATCCTGGGGGTATTTAGTTTTAGACTATATTGGTTGAAAAAATACAGATCACTCTGATCCGATCTTTTGAAATGTAAGGTAGCATTCACGGTATCATTGCCGAACTTTGCCTGATGGGAGAGATGGAACTCCGGTAACTGTTTCTGTAAACTAACACGCAGATTATTTTCTAAAGCATCGCCAAAGCCGGTATATTTTACCTGTTCTTTCAGGTACTCAAAATTTTTCTCATTCATGATTGAAAAAGTTAAGATGTAGAATAATTATACACTTGGAATAGGCCGGGATTTCACTAAGGTGCGGTTACGGACTTTTAATTGTAAGTGCCGGCCCCCGTTTCGTTCCATGAGCTGAATGGTAAGGTGTTTTTTATCAGGAATGGTAAACTTAGGCAAAGCAAAAACTAACATTTGGGTGGATCGGCCTTTTACTACAGAAGCATCTCCATACCTATACACCGGATGGATTTCTACTTCTTGAGTGGCCGTCCGTTTCACTCTTTTCGTATCCCGAATAAAAAACCGGAGCAGGGCAATGTCATAATCTATAAAAGAGCTATTCTTTATTTCTACAGGACAAAAGATTAGATCATCTTTTATATATAATCCCTTGAGATGAAATTGTATTTTAAATTTATGATCCTTTAGGTTAGGAAACATAGGGCCTTCTTTCAGAATTTTTCTAGCTGCCTTTTGTAATTCTCTCTCGTTTCTATGGGATAGCAAGGAGGGAGTAACCTCTTTCGGAGTAGGGTTATCCGCTACTAAAATAGTTAGGGAAGAAGGGTTACTAACGTAATCTACTACGAAAGAGTATAGCTTATTATTCGCGGTTATAACGCTCAGATTCGTTTGCTTAAAGTTTTCTCGTCCGGCTTTCACCAACAAAACATTTTCAACGCCTATCGCTTTTTGGGCTAATACATCCGGACTGCCTCTGTCGACACTTTTAATGGCACTCGGGAAAATCAAGTTAGTTGTTTTAGAATAAGTTAAAGTTAAATAGGTTGGTTCTATACTAATGGTGTGATAAATGGCAATTTGACTTTGGGAAAAACTAAAGTTATATTGTAAGATGAGTAATATCCCGGTGATCACTCCTGCGCATATCCGTTTCATAATTCGATGTGTTATATAGGTAGATTGTATGATAGGAAGACTCTTAGGTAAGAAAATCAAGAAGCGGTATCTAAACTTTGTAGGAGAATTTGGTACCCAGCTTTCACGGAAACTTTTACCAATTTAATTTTTTTGCTGAATAATGTTTTGGCCATTTCTAAGCCAGCATTCGCCGCTTGCGCACCTAGCGAGGGCTCTATTGTGGAAAGGCCAATTCCTTGGGTGCCTTGATCGGCGCTTTGTTTGGCTACTTCCCGCGTAATGGCTCCGGGAATATAAAGGCCACTTATGCCGTCTAGGTCGAATACTTCCAGTTTTACCGGGTAGATGGCATTTTGATAATGGATGTTGTTAATTGCAATATTCAGCCGTTCTCCGTTCAAGGAAGTAGTACCGTACACAAAGCTTCCTTCCGGCAGAAGCACGCCATTTACAAGGGCATCCTGTACTAACCGTAGCTTTATAACGGAACCATTCACCAACGTTTGGGTTTCGTGAATGACCGCCGGTATGGCGCTTGGTTTATTAGTAGCAGAAGTAAGTTCTTCTGACCAGGAGTAGAAGCGATTATTGGGAATCTGACTACCAATATTAAACTCACTAGTGTCTGTAGAAATTTTATCGCTTGTTAATAAAGTAATGGATTCCTCTTCTTTGGAGGTTACCGGTAAAATCAGGTCTCTACTTTTACCGGCGGCATTTTGAATTTTGGCTTGCATTCTTTCCGGATGCTGAATGTCTAATATCTTTTCCAACAGGCCATTTAGCTGGTCCATTTCCGGATCCTCGTTTTCAGTAGTATTATTCATCATACCCATCATTTGCTCCAATCGGTCAACGTCCTGCTTGTTCATGGATGAACCCGAATTTGAGTTAGGACTGGTAGAGGCATCTATTCTGGTAAATGGTTGCGTTTCTGATTTTTGGAGAGCAGTATTTAATTGCTCTAACCTTTGGTAAACCTGGGCTTCCAAGGGATCGGAAGGAGTATTTTGTGCATTAAGGGAAGTATTTAGTGACGTAGCCGACTTACTGGAAATATCGGAATAGGTAACTTTTTTGGTCGGTTTTGTTTGATTGCTATAATAAGGGTCGTTTTTCATTAACTTCTCTAATCTAGTTGAATCTAAGGTAGCTTTCTCGTAATAACTTAATTTATCAAGGGGAGCATCGTCGGGCAGATAGGCTGGGGGTAAAGTGCTGTTTAATCCGGTTGAACTAGCTGAAACCGATGCTTGCGTTTGGTTGCCTTTGCCACCATCCAGTACCTAAAATATTACGGTTAAGAACGGTACTACTAATAGAGGTAAAACCACAAAGAATTTCCGCTTTTGTAAAAGTTGGGGGGAGAGGGTTTTCTTTTCCATTATTATTATCTTTTTAGGGTGAGGATTATACTTGGTAAATGCTATGGATTAATACAAGGTGCTCCGGTGGAAGATCACTTACCGGATTTTGCCGGATGAATTTGATTCGACAGTATCAGAATAATTCCCGAAAGGTGATACTCGTTGATCAAGTATCACTGGTGGAGAGTGCTTAGGTGAATATATTTGATGGGCTGAATTGGAAATCTTAATAGTACCGATGCTGAGCACCTGTAAAAAGTTTTTGGTGTCACTCCTTACCATCAGGTACAAGCTGTACCCCCCAGATAGCAGACAGAATACCGCAAGAGCCAGCTTTTTTCGACTAAGAGTCAGCTTTTCCGAATGGTATTGCAGACAAGAGATCCAGTGGCTTTGATCTTGCCGGCACTTTACTTTGACTGGGTTAAGCTTTGTACCTGACGGGATTGCTTGCTTTCCCTGGTTTAAATTAATTTTCCAATTAAACCTAAATGCCATCATTCAGCGGTTTTCAGTTTTTACATCTCGATTATCCAAAGTTTGCCAGCGTTCGATCAGGAAACCATGCGGGTTATTGTCGGATCGGCTGACACTCCGTAGATACCCTTCGGTTAGTAAGCTTCTTAAAACTTGGCTGGTGGTCCGGATGATACTTTGGGTAGCGTAGCAGCGGAAGTAGTAAGGGTATTGTTTGGTATTTACCTGAACACTGTCCACCTTTATCTGCTGACTTATATTGCCGGAAATGATATTGGTGTAGTAGCCGTTTTCTTTCAAGTTATCATACACCCGTTTCGCCGAAACATCGGCCAGGTATAAAGCTTTGCTGATGTTCGATCGAATTACTTTTTCATCCGAATCCAGGGTGAAAAAGTACTCGTGAAAGGTTTTAATATGATCCCGGGCTTCTACCGGAATGTTCTCTTTACGCTCCGAGGCGTAAGCTTCCAAGGCTTTATGGTTGGCTAGGACATACACTTTGTTTTGCAGGCGGTTCACCAATTGGTAACTTTTGTACAAGGTAAAGCCGCATAAAAATAAGCTCCCGATAATAACCACCAAGGTAAAGTGGCGAACCTGCCGAAAAGCCTGGTCGATGTTTTTCATCTGTTGAAACATGTTAAAAATAATTTAAGGGGGTTCAATCAAGTTTATTTGCCAGAGAGTTTATCCTGCATATAGCCGGATTTGTCAGAAGGAACTGCGTCATTGAAATACCCAGCATTAGTGGCGTTGCCAGCCATAGAATTATTCATTCGACCAGCGGAGTTGCCCAGGGCATCGACCACCATGCCACCAGCACTGGAAACGGTATTCACGGCTCCGCTGGAAGTACTGGTAAATAAGCTATTTACTTTGTACAGGAGCGTATTGCCGCCGCTAGCATGAATGATGTAATTTGCCACCGAGGGAACAGTGAAGTATCCGACAATGCCCATAATCAAAAAGATCAAGTAAGCCATGTCCGTAGAACTGAAGAAAGTGTCGCCGGAGCTTTCTACTTGCTTAATATCTAAGGCAAGCATCTTTTCCTGCACCTTGCCTACGATAGACCCAAAAATATTAGCTACCGGCAGCCATAGATAAACATTGAGATAGCGAGCTAGCCAAACCGTGAGCGTATGCTGAAATCCATCAAAGACGGCTATCCCAAAAACCAGGGGTCCCAGAATGGCTAGCACAATTAACTGGAAGGTTCGAATGGTATTAATGCAAAGTACCGCTGCTTCGTATAACACCTGCAATACTTCACTGATCCAGGCTTTTACCGAATTTCTGAAGTCATAAGAAGCTTTGGCCATGGAAAACTTGATGTCGTTTCCTACGCCTTCCAAAACGCCCTCTTGGCTACCATCGGCATCTTCCGGGTGGGTGTATTTGTACCATTTATCCCGGTCCCCGGTACCGGTGGTACCCACGTACATTTGCCAGGCATTGGTTTTTGTAATGGCAGCTTCTTTAAGCTTTAATAATGCCGAAATCGCTTGATTAGAATCACCCACCATGTTGGCCGTGGCCGTTACGGTAGGTTTCATGACGCCGTTGATTAAACCCAAAACAGACGGAAATACCAGGATGGCAAACCCAATCACAAAGGGCCGGAATAAGGGATAAAAATCAATCGGTTCGGCATTGGCTAAGTGCCGCCAAACCCGGGAAGCGATATACCAGGTAGCCGCAAAGCCAGCGATTCCTTGCCCTACGCGTATGAGTTTGCCGCAGAGAGGAATCATTTCCTCATACAACTGGTCTAAGATTCCCTGCAAGCCATGCACCTGGTCAGATATAACCTGAGCTTGGGTAAAAAAAGGCAAAAACATTCCCACGGCTGCGGCTAAGGCAGCTTTCCTCCACTTCGCCATAATTTTAATTTTAGTTGGATAAACCATAGATTTTCTTTATTGAGGTAAGGTCTTGACGCTCTTTGGCCCGCTGGATGGCCAGTAGAGTGGTAGAGCGATTGAATTGTTTCAGAAACACCAGTTTATCCTGCACATCCAGAAAAATAGCATCGATGGCTTTTAGTCTTTCGTTATCCGACATGCGCAACTTTTTAGCGGTAATGATGGTGGCTAAAGCATCCAGATTTTTTATGCTTTGCTGAAATAAATTGGTATAAACTTGATGCAAGTACTCTATTTCCTGGGAATTAAAATTCTTATCCTGCTGAAAGCGGTTATAAGCGTATTTATACTCCTTTACCAGCAACAGCTGATAGCGGATAATGTCAGGCACCTTTCGGTAATTTCGAACATTTGGATTAACAGCCAATAGGCCATCCAGAAAGGTTTTATGTAAATTAAAATTTCCCTGGGAAATATTTTTGATGCCGGTATAGCCCGTACTTACCATCTGGTAGCCCTTTTTCATGTTGTGTAAAATTTGCTTTAGCTGGGCTAATTTCTCTACATTCAAAAGTAGTTGTTGGGCTTCCTCCGTTTGGGCCGATAGATTGCTCATTATTCCCAGCAGCAGTATAAAAATTACTAACCTTTTTCTCATAATTATTCGCTTTTAAGGTTATGCAGCAAACGGCTGGTTTGCACCGCCTTTTTCTCTTTTATTCGCTGCCAGCTAAGATTTGAACATTCTTGGTAAAATCTTGAACAAAGACATATTTATCCAGCATGGAAGTGTGTAAGAGGTTGATGCGATGTAACCGTTCGTCATCATTCATCTTCCATTTACCCGGGGTAATTACCATGGTTAAATCATTGATTTCTGCGGCGCAGCTTTGCAGTAACGTTGCAAAAACTTGGTTTAAATAATCCACTTCACCGCCTAGAAACAAATTACTTTTTTTTACCAGTTGATGAGTACTTTTATATGCCTGAGTGATTTTAACCTGTAGAGCTATTATATCTGCTATTGTGGCATAATGGCTAATGGTGGGGTTAACTGTAGACTTGCCGTTAATAAAATCAGTATGAAGGTTCCATTCTCCATTCTTAATGTTATTTATAGTTTTCAATCCTTTTTGAGCAATGGAATGGCCTTTATTGGCATAATCCAAGTATACTTGTAAGGCTGCTATCTGCTGTATAAGGTACTTGGTTTGTGTTTTCTTTTGACTAAGCCATTCTTCCGTGCTTTGGGCAGGGCTAGTAAAACTTATAAACACCAGTGCCATCAATAGAGTGATCTGTTTCATAATAGCTTAATTGGTAAGTCCGTACAATCGCTGCACAACCTCTACATCATTCCGGCCTTTAGCCCGTTGTAAACTAAGCAAGATGTTTTGCTGATTAAAGGCCTTTAAATCATTGTAGTTGGTTTCCACCTGATCAGCCGCTTGGTTGATAATTTCTAATCGGCTGGCATCCGTCATTTGAGTTGAAAAAGAATTTAGGATTAAAATTATCTGGTCCAGATTTTTAGTGCTCTCGGTTAAAATGCCGGAATAAACCTGGCTCATATATACCAATTCGTTCGGGGTAAAATGGGGGTCTTGCTTAAATAACGCCCAGCTTCTTTGGTACTCCTCCACTAGGCGAACCTGCTTCGCGGTAATTTCCCGGATACGTTGGTAATAAGAAATAATGATTTTTACTTCCCACAACTCCTCGTAATAATTATGGTAAAGGCTTCTTTGCTTTTCTACCCACCCAGATATTTCTTTTAGTTTAACTTCTGACATGGTGTTTTCAATTACTTTTTGCGCATTTTGTAACCAAATGGTTTTGTTTTGCAGTCGCTGAATCTTTAAGTCTACGGCTTTTATTACTTTGATAACCCCTGCTTTTATTATTTCCATAATAGGATCTTGGGCTTTTAATTGCCAGGTTGGGGTTAAGCTGGGTAGCAAAAAAATCATAAAAACCGGTATTAACTTTTTCATGATTTTAACTTTTGTTTGTTCTGCATTTCGCTAATAAGGGCGGCAATTCCTTTCTGCATACTTCCAAATTTCTGAGCATATTGTATTACTTTTATCTTCTCCGTTTCTTCAGTGGTATAGGTGTAGTATTCTTCCGGGGACACTTCGGTGCGGTATACTTTTGATAACATGCCACCGAGGCTGATAAAAACTTCTTTGTATCTTTTATCGGGATCGTTGGCTTTATTTACTGATAAGACGAGGGCTTTTTCTTTTTCGGTTAAGCCCAAAAGCTCCTGAATTTGGTCAAACTTATTTTGATATTTACTTTGATCGAGTAGGATTTTACAATCGCTATTGTTAATAATAGCTTGTTTTACTACCGGCGAACTAATAATGTCTTCCACTTCCTGGGTAACTACTATGGCTTCCCCATAAAACTTACGCACCGTTTTAAATAAGTACTTGATGTACTCGGCCATACCTTCTTTCGCGATGGCTTTCCAGGCTTCTTCAATGAGAATCATTTTGCGAATCCCTTTTAGCTTGCGCATTTTGGAAATAAAAACTTCCATGATAATAATGGTAACCACCGGGAAGAGAATGGGGTGATCTTTGATATTATCTAATTCGAAAACGATGAACCGCTCCTTAAGTAGTTCTAAGTCTTCCGTTGCGTTTAACAAGTAATCAAATTCTCCGCCTTGGGAATAGGGTCGCAGGACGTACAAGAAGTTGGCAATATCAAAATCCTTTTCTTTTACTTTGTCTTTGGCAAGTACTTCTACAAAATCCTCTTGCAGGAATTCATAAAAGCTGTTAAAGCAAGGAAAAAGGGATACCTCTTTTTGCAGCTTCTTATAATACAATTGCAAAGCGCTGGATAAGGCCACGTATTCGGCCCGGTTAAAGGTCTCGTTGTCTTTCTTCCATAAAGCCAGCAGTAAGGTTTTAATGCTTTCTTTTTTTTCGGTATCGAGACTATCACCTTCCCCGATGTAAAAGGGGTTAAACTTGATAGGGCTTTTTTCATTGTAAGTGAAATAATAACCATTTACCATGTCACATAACCCTTTGTAACTGTGCCCCACGTCCACCAACACAATATGGGTGCCCTGCTCGTAATAGCTACGCACCATGTGGTTAGTGAAAAAGGATTTGCCGCTGCCACTCGGGCCCAGAATAAATTTATTCCGGTTGGTACAAATTCCTTTTATGACGGGTTCATCCGAGATGTCGACATGCACTGGCTTACCGGTTAACCGATCACCTAAGCGAATCCCTACTGGGCTCAAGGAAGACCGATAGTTGGTTTCCTGGTTTAAAAAGCAAGTAGCTTGTTCGGCGAAAGTGTCAAACGTATCATTCATCGGAAAATCGGCACTATTACCAGGTATGCCCGCCCAGAATATTTGCGGTGCCCCTATGGTTTCCTGTTTAGCCACCGCATCTAATTGGGCTAAGCCCGATGAAACTTGGTTCTTTAATTCTTTAACTTCTTCCTTATTACTGGTCCAAACCAGAAGGTTAAAGTGGGCTTTAACGGGTAGCCGTTGCTGACTAATAGCTTCATTCAAGAATTCATTCGTGGCATCCCGGGCAATACTGTTCTCACGGGAATAGGTCGATAAAGACTGCAACCGCAATCGTTTACCTTCTAACTGCTGAAGGGTCTTCCGGGCATCTTCTAGGAAAATGTATTGATTGTAAATATGATTGCAGGAGAGGAGTTGACCCAGACTGGAAGCAAAACCAATACTGAACTTAGAGCGATCGGTAGAATACTTATCATAATTAATCCGGGAGCCGCATAAAGCGGGTAAGTCTTCGGCATCGCCCAAAGTAAATAACTGGCAATGCTGGTCACCTACCTGGATATCTTCTTGAAAAGAAATATCTTTTTTAATAATAGCATCTGGTCTTTCCGATAAGTAACAATATTGTTCAATCAACCCAATTTTTCGCTCTTGACTAAGCAGGTCCTCTTCATAGATTCTTTTTAACTTAACAAACCCACTGTCTTCTAAGATTCGCTTGAATTGCCCGGCACTATCCAGGAAATCCTGTAGCAACTGACGCGTTAATACTTGCTGGGGCACAATGGACCGGCGGAGTAGATTAGAGAAAAGAGAAGTTGCTTGTTTTCTGCCAACTGGTTTTTTGGTAAGGAAGATATAGCAAGTATGATCCAGAAAGGGCCGTTCGTTGAAAAATCGTTCGCTGCTTCTGGTTAAAAAGCTGATGCCATCTTGGGTAAAATCAGGACGAAACTGACTGTTAATAAACCAATCCTGCTTATGAAACACAGTTTGTTTAGTCAACACCTTAATTGCTTTTACCCAGGTTTGGTGAAAGGCTTCGTACTCCTGATCCGACAAAGTAAAAATTTCGGGTAAGTCCGCCTGAAATACAATGGTTATATCTCCTTGTTTAGACAATATGCAATTATGTTCTATGCCCATAATGGGCAGCAATTCATCAAGCTGTTTTTCCATTGTCTTGGTTTATTTTTTTAAAAATTTTTCTCGACCGGGAAGTGATAGTGGGGGGAACATGGTGTCGGGCCAGCTTTTTCATCATACCGTATTCACCGTACTTGTTGCTTAATTGGTAAATTTTCAATACTAAAATCGTTCCTGCCAAAAGAATAATGCCCGCGCAGAAAAAAGCATTAACGCCCACCGTGTACAGGATAGCAAACAGGATTAACAAAATAACCATGCCGCCACCCAGGTACCAGATATACTGGGCTTTCAAGCCTTTAAACTCAATGGACTTATTAATACCTTTATTGATTTGATACACGCTGTTCCCCATCACACTAATCTTAAAAAAACAATAACCTACACCCCGAAGAAAGACTTAATAACGGTAACTACCACCACCAAAAAAACACAACTACCAAACCAGGCAGCCGCTACTTTGCCAGTATCCGGATCGCCCGCATTCCATTTTTGATAAACTTTTACTGCCCCAATTAATCCTAGTAAAGCCCCTACTGCATACATCAGGTTCGTGCCGGAATCAAAATAGCTGCGCACTTTATCGTTGGCCTCGTTAATACCCGCATTGCCATCTTGGGCCATCACTTCCAACTGGATAAGGGAGATGGCCATCGCCACACCTAGCGTTAGCAATTTTTTTTGGTTAGATTCTTTAAATTCCACTGCTTCGTTTTCATACTGCACATTATTAAAGGTTAAACAATACTGGAGGAGTTTTCCCTGATACCTCTCTGCTAATTAGCAGAGAGGCAGGGAAGGACTACCATCACCAAACCTCATCCCACATAATCAATCGCCTTGCAGCCCGGAGGTGGATGGAGCCTTTTATAGTTGTGTTGCGTTTTTTAGAAAAGGGGTAAATGGGCAAGCTAAACAGCTTATAAAACTTTAAAATTTTATCTGTAAACTTCTTTCCACAACTCCCTAACCTCTTCGGAACTGAGCCGGATTGAACTATTCTTTTCACATTCCGAAATAATCAGATCCTGAATAGTTGACTGGAAAGAGGAATCTTTTAGGTTTGGGTGCATTTTTAATATTTCCCGGAGTAGTTGGAAAAATGCTTCTTTCGTAAAGAGTTCGCCCGTTGCCTCCGCAAGGGCTGATTGAACCTGACTGGTTAGCTGTTCTACTTCCAGCAAAGGGTTAGTGGTGATTTGTTCCGGAAGAGGGTTTAGTTCAAATTGTTCGAATTCCATATTGGGAAGTTCAGGATCTGCTTGTTCGTGGTTTACAGCGACCAAGCTCTTTTTAGGCTTTGAAATAAGACCTGACTTTCGTAAGCCAAATAGCAGTTGTTTAATCTCGTAGGAATAAAACCGGATACTTACAACTACATAATAGGCGGCCAGAAGCAGGCTAATTACCATCAGGTAGTTAGTCCAGGAGATGTTTGTAAACATAAGCTTCGCATTTCGTTCTACACTATTCCATCCGGTTGCTAGCCATGTGGCTCCAGCAAGCCGGTTATTTACAATTACCTACCAAAGAAAGGATAGCTAAAAGCAGTTATCAAGTCCAGTATTTTTTGTACCCTATTAAAGTCAATGATATTTTTAAAATTCTATGACAATTCAATAAATGACGTTGTGCCAACATGGTTTAAAATACTTGAAGATGGATAAGATATCCCATTCTCTAGTATTCCTTTACCTTTCTAATCATTTTTTCTAAAGTCTGAATAACTATCTCTTTATCTCTTTTTTCAACCGCATATGATTTGCTGCGCATGCTGTCCCAGGAAAGGTCTGCTTTGGTGGGGGTAGATAAGTACGGGACAATCTTTTTAAAAACAGTATTAAGAGAACGAGCTTTAACTACCTGTAAATCGGCGGATGCCCGCAATAGTAGACTTATCTGGTCAACTGATAAGTCACAAGTTATTTTAGGTAGTTCCTCTGGCTTTGGTAAGTTTGTCGCTCCGGTAATTTGCTGTGATTTATGAGAGAGTTGGTACTTATTTTTCCAATACCAGATTTCCTGGTTAAACCAATTACGTAATAAGCAGCTTAAATCTTTTTCTTTAGGGTTTAAAGCAATGTTCGTATTACAATGCTTTTGGCTAAACTCCTTTCTAAATAGGAGCAAAGCCTCTAGCTTACCAGAAATTTCCGGGTAAGTTGTTAGTGTATTGTTGATGTGGCTGGTTAAATAATGAGTAAAAGCAGGACTATTGAAGTTCAGGTAAATAAGTAAGTCGATTAATTCTTCCGTTAAACTAGGTAAATTAACTTGCCTGGAAATATCCTGCAAATCTTTTACTAATCCTTGTAAATACTGGGCCTTTCCTAATACTATGGTAGAACCTATTTTTATATCCGTCAAAAAGGAAAGTAGCGTACGGCTGATAATATCCGGAAGTAATGAGTCGTTCGACTTAGTTTTTAACCGGAGCAGATCGGTGGAAAGAAATAAATTTAGTTGCTCTTTTAAAGCTAATAGGTGAGTAATCGGAGCTCCCTGGTCCGGGTTTATATACCTGTAAACCGGACTTCAATAAAGGTAATTAGTTCTTCCAGGTTTTGAACAAGGACTGTGTAAACTGGTTGAAGCAAGGGGTTACTGGCTTCCGTATCTCTTTGGTTATGCCAGGATTGATCCAGTAGAGAAATAAGGGTAGAGTAATATTGGTTAATAAAAATCTCAATCTTTTCTTTTTGCAGTAACCGGAATACCTCGTCGTTTAAAATTTGTTGATGTTTAACTTTTTCTTTCTCGATTGCTAGCTTAATATCCTGGATTAATTCCGATGTAATTGCATCGGCATTTAATCTGGATTTTGTGGGGTTAAGTGAAATGTTAATCAGAGATTCCAACCAATCTAAAGTATACTTGCAGGCCATGGTAATAGATTTGAATATGGTACGTATTCAAATTTGACCAACTTTTTGGTGTAAATAAATAAGCAATTAGCATTAAAAGCCTACGTAAAAATGAGTATTTATAAGCTTTTACAGGTGCTAGAACCATAAAAGCCTTATTCGGTTGTAGGGTTATCAAGCTTATTTATAAGTTCTACCTTATTGGAAACTCCTACTTTTTCGAAAATATTCTGCGCATGTTTGTTAACCGTCCTTTCGGATATAAAAAGATGGTCGGCAATTTGTTTGTACTTAGAACCTTGCCGGATAAGCCGTACAATATCGATCTCACGAATCGAAAGATTGTACAGCTTGCAATTTTGCTCCAATACCGAGGTAGAATTTAAATTTTCAGAGCTGCTCTTACCACTTTCCGGTGATTTAAGGTTCGAAATGGCTGATTGTAATATTGCCCGCTTTTGCCGGTTAATGTTCTCCAGTAAAGAATCTATTCTCTGCAATAATTCTTCCGATGAAAAAGGCTTCTGAATCAAATCGATGGCACAGAGCCTTAAGCCTTTCAATTTATCTACGGTACCTGATTTAGCCGAAAGAAATATAATAGGAATATGATTAAATGCGGTTTGCTCGGAAACGGCTTTCGCAAGGGCATATCCGTCCATCTTATCCATCATGATGTCCGAAAGGATTAAATCCGGGATTACTGAAATTTCGTGCAACTTTTTTAAAGCCTCCAACCCATTTATAGCACAGAATAAGTTATATCGTGCATTTAGTTTCTTATACAAAAAGTGTAACATGGCTTTGTTGTCTTCTACCAACAAAATGGTTTGCCGATGCGGGATGAAGGGAGTATCCTGAATTTCCAGGTTTTCAAAACTGTAATCCGATAAGGAGGAGTCGGTAGGTTTACTGATATCCTGATTTAATGTAACCAGATGTCGGGTTAAAATAATACTGAACTTAGTTCCTGGAGCTTTATCCGGATTGCTTCTAATAAAGATTTTGCCATCTAAACTTTCAATTACTTTTTTAACAATGGGTAACCCTAAGCCCATACCCTGCAAACTGGTAGTGGCATTGTTTATCTGGTAATAGGGCTCAAATATCTTTTTTTGATGCTGCTTACTGATGCCACTACCGGTATCTACTACCGTAAAACATATCTTATGCTCATTGGCTTTTAAGCTAATCTCAATTTTACCGCCGCTATCCGTAAACTTAATGGCATTTTCAATCAGGTTGTTAACGATTCGGTTAATAGCATTTGGGTCAGCTTTTATGTAAACAGCATCTGTAATATTCGTGTGGTAAGCGATATTTTGCTTTTTGCAATAATTCTCAAACAAGATTAAGCTTTCTTGCAGGATCTGACTAAAACTGCAAACTTGGTTATGATTATAAACCGATAACCCTTTATTAAAACGCTCCATATCAAACAAGCTGGTAATATCCCGGGATAATTTATTTATACCAATGTTTATTATTTCCAGCTCTTCACTGGTGCCGTGCTTCCGGAGGTACTCGTCGAAATAATTTTTAATTAAAGTAATAGGAGTTTTAATTTCATGAACCAGATTTACAAAGTTGTTTGCTCTTTGCTCGGTCAAATTTTCTAATTGACGGGTTCTTTCTTTTACTTTCTCCAGGAGGGATGTGTTAAATTCTTCCAGCTTCGAATACTCTTCTCTGGATTTTTCAATCGATTGTTTTATAAATATGAAGGTAATGATCAGAAAGCCGCCATTACAAACAGTTACTTCCACCACCTGGCTTACGTTAAGATAAGCCATGATGGGCATAGAAGCCCAAGGAATAACCGCGCAGCAAACTATTATAACTTCCATTAAATTATTTTTAGTTTGGTGCTCCTGGTATTTTAACCGGGTTGCCTGTAAGATGCTTAACAATAATACGATGGTGTAAAAGAAAGGAATGACAATACCATACTTTCGGGCTATTTCCAGGTTGCCATGAATGGAGTAGGCAATTACAAAGAATATAATAAAAGGAATAATAAGGAAGAAGTAAATGCCATACAGGGCATGAAAGCGGAGGCGTTCTAAACGAAAGGCTTTATAAAAATAGTAAGGAATATAAGAGGCCATGATAAATCCGCTGCCATAAGCCAAAATGTTTTGGGTAATAATGGGTAAAGGTATGTTCTCATCTGGAAAGAGGCCGCCGGTGATGTTGTAGAGAATTAAAAGCAACAATAAAACTAAATACCAAAACCTGTTTTTTTCCTGGGGCCGGAATAGGTAATAAATTAACTGGAATAAAAACAAGGCAATTTCTAAAAGCACGAAGCCAAACGTAACCGCGTGCATTTCTGTCCCGAAAACCAACATCACAACAACCAATAAGTACGTACAGCTATTTTCGCAAAAAGTATAAGGTATATCCCAGATCGAGCTCGTGGTAAATACGAAAGCCCAGTTTCTGGTACCAGGGTAAATTTTTTAAGGTAGAAGTTTCTAAATAAACGGACCGGTTTTTTAATTTACTGTTCTGGAGTAATTCGTTCAGGAGCTTGGTGCCAATGCCCTGATTTTGAAATTCCGGATCTACCCCGATAAACCATAAGTAATAAAGCCGGTCTTTCGGTTGTATTTTTTTTATCTGAGCTTCCCGGTCGAGAGTTTTTTTTATATTCTGGATGCCTACGCAAAAAAGTATCAGTTTTACATCCAGTAATATAGATTTAAAGTTGGTTTTCTTTTGATCCGGGTATAATACCAAGGCACAGGCTTTTCTGTCTTCCGTAATAAAAACATCGCCAGATAAGTAGCATACCTCGAAAGAGTAATCCATTAAAAATCGAACTCGGCTTAACCTATCAGGGCCTTGCTTAACGATGTAGTTAACGCTTTTATTAGTGGCGAATGATTTGGTTAAAATGCCTACTACCAAATCCTTGTCGTTATAATTTGCTTTAATCATGGGAATGATGGCGGCTTAAACTAAAACGTATCTACAAAAAAATCTATTTTAATAGTTTAAACTAGTGGAAATCAATTGGTGGGTCTTAAAATAAAAGGTTGGTCAAGGGATGGTATATTTCTAACCTGAATATAAATTCTTTAATCAGGTAATTATTTTATAAGTACTAATATACTTAAAAATGGCGAATTATCAACTAAACTTTAATAAAATAGATGGGCCTATTTCTAACAGTTTACTAGGGCAAAGATAACTGGATTGATAAATTATTAATATTAGAGTGAAAAGTGTCATTTTGAACAATATAAAATTAGAAAGGCCTTATCTGTTTTGTAATTACAAGTAACCTGAAAAATGCCACAATTTTCATTTTATTTTTAATTATTACGCCAACAAGTTCTCTAGCCGATGCTTCCACTTTTCCCAATCAGCCATTTCTCTAGTTTGCAGATCTATAAACTTTTGGGTGTGGTTGTGGTGTACAAGGTGACAAAGTTCATGAATAATTACGTATTCAATGCAAGCTCTTGGTGCTTTAATAAGCTCTGGATTAAGAATGATTTTGCCCTTAGGTGTACAACTTCCCCAGCGGGTAGGCATGTCCCGAAGTACAAGGGAGGAGGGAGCTACTTTATACTTTTGAAAACGCTCCTTTAGTGGTGCCGCAAATTGATGAAATTTAACCTTAGCGTGAGCCAGATACCAAGCTTTTAATAAAGCCTCGGCTCTTGATTTATCTGGTGTAGTAATCTCTATAAATGCGCCTTTCAGCTTAACGGATTCTGCTAAGGCAATTATAATTTTAAGTCGGTATTGCCTACCCAAATAGAGATGGGTTTCCCCGCTTACATACCTTTTAGCGGGTAGTTTTGGATGGAAAGATAGGAAAAAGCTCTGCTGTTTAAGTATCCAGGAAGCTCTTTTTCTTACAACTTCTTCTATTTTTTCGAAAGCTGAATCAGCCGGGGCTTTTACAAGCACTTCCATTTCTGGTGTAACGGTGATGCCCAAAGATTTGCGTTCCAAATACTCCAGGTCAAACTCGATTACTTTTGAACCGAAAGTTATAGACTGCTTCACTGTTTATAGCGGATTTTAGCTACTTCAATACATTGTTCCGCCAAAGCATCCATTTCGCCAAATGATAGGGAAATATTATATTTATCTCTTACTTCATCAATCAGGTAATCCCCAATTTGTATTTGAAGTCTTCCTAAAATGTTAGACTTAGGAGAGGCCCAATCTACTACAGGTCTACCATTATCAAGCACGGCTTTGGTAATTATATCGTCTATGGTAAGGGCAGCTTGTGCACCTACCGATTTTAATACTGTTGCATCTTGCACTTTCTCATTCAGTGCATCCAGCGTAAGCCCGTAAAATGCTTTTGCCACTTCCATATTCTCTAATTCCGGTGGCAACTCAGATTCGGTACGAGTCAGGACAGCATCCATTATTTCTTTTACTTTCTTTAGGTGTTCCGCAGCAGATACCCGTTTTTCTTCGTGCTCTTTAATGGCTTCTTTCAGCATTTCAGAGAACTTCTTATAAAATGCGGGGTCTTCATCCATTTTCTCAGTAATGTATTTACTCGTGCGGGAGACAATCTTATCTGCTTTTGCCCGCTCCCCAATGGTATTTTCCACTTCCTGCTGAAAAAGAGCTTTATCGAAAATGTTCACCAATTCGGTAATTACCTTAACTTCATCGGTTGAGATATGCTTATCTATTAGTTTTTGAATTTGCCCTTGACTTTCACAAAGAAACGGATGAGAAAATAGTTACTCGCTACAAGCAGGATGTAGCCATGTTCCTGAAACTACGCCTTTCAGTAATAGCCCGCTATTCCGATGCAATTGATTACAAGCAGTACGAAGGGCAAATTCAAAAACTAATAGATAAGCATATCTCAACCGATGAAGTTAAGGTAATTACCGAATTGGTGAACATTTTCGATAAAGCTCTTTTTCA
>Ga0181465_100001_pt1 | contig 49269 bp, 49 predicted proteins | sample InSIn3gowninarea_FD_119076 | JGI IMG/M metagenome (GOLD analysis project Ga0181465, IMG submission 119076) | Clean room microbial communities from NASA Spacecraft Assembly Facility at Jet Propulsion Laboratory, Pasadena, California, USA -... ... | reverse complement strand
TATATTTCATTCTAATAAATGTAAATAAGACAAAACAATAAAAGAAGCTCTGACGAAGTTTTAATTCGTCAGAGCTTTTTTTTGATTGAGGTAATAGGTTTATTGCAGCGGAAGGTGGCTCACCCCCGCCTAAGCGGAAAGCGCCACCTGCAGCGGAAATACACCGGTCCCTGTTTGATTTGTCCCAGCCTGTTTTTTTGTTGTTAATAGAGATTTAATTTTTTATTTGATTTAAAGCATCGCTATATAAATCAAAATGACAACCAACTATTCTATTTGATTATCATCCCATTAAATTGTTTCAAAAATTAATTTCCATCTCTATTTCGATTGCTTTGAACGTATACTCCAACAAGCAGCTTTGGATCAGGGAAGGAGTGATGGACTTGAAAAGATTGATTCAATCTGGAGCATGGGCTTTGCTGGTCGGAGGGTTTGGATTCTATTTAATCTTAACTAGCGGGGGGATGATGGATGAGCCAGGATTTGAAGGGAGTATGGCGGTCACGACTGAACCGGCTGAGACAGAAAACGCTAAAGCGGCAGCACCTGATTTCGCGCTGCAAGATTTACAAGGAGAAACGGTCCGGTTATCTGACCTGAGAGGAAAAACGGTTATCGTTAATTTTTGGACAACCTGGTGCCCGCCTTGTATGGAGGAAATACCGGATCTTGAGGAGTTTTATAACGAATATATAAGAGATCATCCGAATGTTGTGCTGCTGGGGGTTAATTTAACAAAGGAGGACCATGGAGAAGAGGCTGTGAAAAATTTCGCTAAAGCAAATTTGATGACCTATCCTATTCTACTGGATCCAGAAGGGGAGACTCAAAAGCTCTATGGCATTCTCTCGATCCCTACAACGTTTATTGTTGATAAAAATGGAAAAATAAAGCAAAAAATTATGGGACCCGTCACAAAAGAGCGCTTAATAGAAGAAGTGGAGCGGTAAAGGGTTGTCCTTCTACATTGAAGAAGATCATCATACATTGGGATGTAATGATTTTTAGAAGGGAGATGAAGATGCTTGAAAAGGTATAGTAAGCTGCTCCTGATTGTATCCTGTATGCTGATCGGGGCTGCTCTGTTTTTTGCAGTAGAACACCTTTTGTTAAAAGGAGGAGAAACCGATCGGGCACAGCCTGCTGAGGTTTCAGAAACATTTGAGAAGCTGCAGAAAGCACAGAAGCTCATTATGGAAAGTTATGTTGAAGATGTAGAAACGGGCAAGCTGCTGGACGGAGCGATTCAGGGAATGGTTTCCTCGCTTGGCGACCCTTATTCCGTTTATATGGATCAGGAAACGTCCAAGCAGTTTGAACAATCGCTGGATTCGTCATTTTCAGGAATTGGAGCTGAAGTAACTAAAGAAGGTGAAGATTTTATTATCGTCTCTCCATTTAAAGGATCGCCTGCAGAAAAAGCAGGTCTTAAGCCGAATGATAAAATTAAAACTGTAGATGGAAATAGTGTACAATCTCTAACGCTGTATGAGGTGACAGCGAAAATCCGTGGTCCAAAAGGAAGCAAGGTTGAAATTGGCGTGCAGCGGGGAGATCGTGCCAAGGATTTAGTCATTACTGTAAAACGTGATGAAATTCCAATTGAGACAGTACATAGTGAACGATTTAAAACGCCGGAAGGCCATATAGGCTATCTTGAGATCACTACGTTTGCTAAAGAAACGGCTCAGGATTTAAAGGCGGAGCTGGCAAAGCTTGAATCAGAAGGAATCGACGGACTGATTTTAGATGTCCGGGGGAATCCGGGCGGACTTCTTTCAAGTGTTCATGAAGTACTGGATCAATTTGTTACGAATAAGAAACCATTTATGCATATTGAAGAGCGGAGTGGCGAAAGAGAACCACTGGAATCAGTCCTGACAGAAAAAAAACCTTATCAGATTGTGACCTTAATAAATGGAGGCAGTGCTTCTGCAGCTGAAATTTTAGCGGCTGGGATGCAGGAGGTAGAGGGATATCCGTTGATTGGTGAAACGACTTTTGGAAAAGGAACAGTGCAGCAATCATTTGAACTCGGAGACGGCAGTCAAATGAAGCTGACGATGTCAAAGTGGCTGACACCAAACAAAAGATGGATTCACAAAAAAGGAATTGAACCGACACTTCAAGTCACTCAACCGCCAGTATTTGATCTTGTACCATTACAGTCAGCTGTCGTGTTGAAAAAAGGGATGAATGATGAAAAGGTTGCGGTACTTCAAAATATGCTCAATGGACTTGGCTATAAAGTGGATCGCACAGACGGATATTATAGTGCCAGCACTGAAAAAGCTGTTCAAACCTTCCAGAAAAAAGCAGGCTTAAAAGATAACGGTGAAGCCAATACTGCTACGTTGTCTGAACTTGATAAAGCCATTCAAACGTATAAAGAAAATCCAGAGCATGATCATCAGCTTCAATCGGCGATCGAGTTTTTAAATCAGAACGAGTAAAAATTCTCATGTAAGAGTAAACCTTAATTTGATACAATATATAATATCAGAAACTTCCTTTCAAAAAGGGCCATTTGATGCTAAATGGCCCTTTTCTTTACATTAGGGATTATCACTATCTTCAAAACAAGTATCGATGCTGGAAAGGTCGTGTTCGAAAAATGAACGAATGGGTACAGGAAGCGGGATATGGAGCACTGCAAGGTGTATTAAATCCAGTACTTTATGCAGCAATCATCGCAGCTGTTATAGCTGGTTTTCTTCGTGTGAAAAGAGAAAGAAAAGATTTGCGGGCTGGTCTTCTATCTTGGTCAGTAGAATTAAAAAGTCTTTTGGGATATGGCTTGCTTGCAGGTGTTATCCTTTCAGTTATCATGATCACAGTGGGAATTGAAGTGCCGTTAATATGGATTTACATCATTAGCGCCCTTATGGCTCTTGGCATTTTGACTTGGCAATTCCGGGCATTAACACCTGCACTGCTCATGCCCTTAGCGGCAGGAATTTTGTATATCCTGTCGGTGACAGAACCCCCGATGCCGAGTTGGCTGCCTGCAATAGAAGTCAGTACAGGCTTAATCGGGCTCACCGGAATTGTGATGGGTCTGCTCATTTTTGCAGAAGGATTGCTGATTCGACTTAATGCATCAAAGCATTCATCACCTCGCTTTATTCAAACACCGAGAGGATTAAAAGCTGGTGCGTTTTTTACAAAACGATTATGGCTTGTGCCGTTATTTTTGCTCGTGCCAACAGGGAGTCTCGAAGCGATGGGTGGCTGGTGGCCTGCGATGACGGTTGGTTCTACTTCCTGGTCACTAATTGCCGTTCCTTTTGTGATTGGCTTTCAACTGACTGTCGTGCATGATTTACCTGAACCAATCATCCGGCATGCTTCTCAGGAAGTCATGTGGTTAAGCGCATTTGTGACCATGCTTGCTGTGGCGGGATTTTGGGCGCCATATTTGTTTATCGCTGCTTTTGTCATTGCTTTTGGAGGCAGAATTTATCTGGCATTGAAGCTTCGTGCAATTTGCAGACACTCAGGCTACTATTTTATGAATAAAAATCACGGCATCATAGTAGTAGCCGTGATCCCAGGTACTCCAGCTGATAAAATGGGAATCGGCCGCGGTGAAATGGTGCAAAAAGTGAATGGTGTTTCTGTTAACAATGAACGTGACTTTTATGGTGCATTGCAGAAAAACCGCGCACATTGCAAGCTGGAGGTGTTGAACCATCAGGGAGAAATCCGCTATGTTCAACGCGCCTTGCATGAAGGACAGCATCATCAGCTTGGCATTATTATGGTTGAGGATCGTATGAAGCAATATTCCTTTGACAGTGCTTAAAAGCAAGAACCAATTCATACTGATTTACATAAACAATCGAAGAGAGTATTCTTCGGTTGTTTTTTATGATTGACAGCAAAAAAATTTACATTGAAATGTACGCGGCCCAATTTCTTTATACAATAGAAAATAAATGATTTACTTATGCACACTTGTTCCTTCAGCAGCAAGGTGCTAAGATTAGCTAAATTAGAACAGTGCAGGAGAGGATTTTATGGGGATTCATCATTATTTTAAAAGCCTGTCGGACATGGAGAAACTCTACCGTTGTCCAGGAAAGTTCAAATACAATGAACACACGGTGGCAGCCCATTCATTTAAAGTAACAAAAATCGCTCAATTTTTAGGGACAGTGGAGGAATATCACGGCAAAAAAGTCGACTGGAAATCACTTTATGAAAAAGCATTAAATCATGATTATCCTGAGATTTTTACCGGAGATATCAAGACCCCGGTAAAATACGCTTCATCAGAATTGAATCGTTTATTCAGTCAGGTTGAAGAAGAGATGGCTCATAAATTTGTGACGCAGGAATTTCCGGCCGCCTATCAGGATATTTATCTGGAGCTCTTTAAGGAAGGCAAGGACGGAACGCTAGAAGGAAACATATTATCTGTAGCGGATAAAATCGATTTATTATATGAGTCATTTGGTGAGATTCAAAAAGGAAATCCAGAGCCTATTTTTCTTGAGATCTATCAGGAAGCACTCATGACGATTGTAAAATTTAATGAAATGGACAGTGTGAAATTCTTTTTAGATGATGTCCTGCCTGATATGCTGGCTGAAAAATTTATCCCGCATAGCGAGTTAAGCAAAATAACTCAAAACCTTATTGCAGATGGTGATTGAGTTGAGTAAGATGAAAGCATGAAATGAGGTGATCGAATGGGCACAAAATTACTGCTGGCTTTATTTGGCCCTGCACTTTTAGTTATTTTATTTACTCGCGTCACATACAGCCGCTTCATTGCTATGATTCTGACCATCGCCCTGATCGCTGCTTCATCTTATAAAGGATATGTAGATACCTGGCTTATTGTCATTGTGGATGCAGCTTCTCTCACGGTTGGACTCTGGTATGCCAATAGATATATGAAAAAGAACAATGATAAAATGCGCGGCGTGACTTAATGCCGTGCATTTTTTCGTGTGTATTTCATCTCCGAATATGATATTCCTTGATGACAGATCCCCTAAAAAATCTCCAACTGGCTTTTTTCATCAATCGGAGAATCAGGTTTCAAATTCAGCTCGATAGCTTCATTTGAAAACAATACGAATGCACGTTCCCTTTTCGCTATCTTTTTCAATTTCAATTGTGATAATATAGAAGAAAGTTTAAACCAATCAAACATTTTGACGATCTGCCCTGTTTGGATCTAGGATATAGGGTATGAATATAGAAGAAGAGTAAATGTTCGAAAACGGGAGGCGTAAAGATGGTGCAGGAGTTTGATCTACAGTCACACTATAAGCCGGGTGGCGATCAGCCGGCGGCAATTAAAAAAATTGCAGAAGGCATTAAAGAGGGCAAGAAACATCAGACTTTACTTGGTGCGACCGGTACAGGAAAAACCTTCACCATCTCAAATGTCATACAGGAAGTGAAGAAGCCAACTCTGGTGATAGCCCATAATAAAACACTTGCAGGTCAATTATATAGTGAGTTTAAAGAATTTTTTCCAAATAATGCAGTTGAGTATTTTGTCAGTTATTATGATTACTATCAGCCGGAAGCGTATGTTCCGCAAACTGATACCTTTATCGAGAAAGATGCAAGTATTAATGATGAAATTGATAAATTGCGCCATTCAGCGACGTCTTCGTTATTTGAGCGTGATGACGTCATCATTATTGCCAGTGTATCGTGCATATACGGTCTGGGTTCACCGGAAGAATACAGTGAACTGGTCGTGTCACTGCGTAAAGGGATGGAAATAGAACGCAACCAGCTGCTGCGCAAAATGGTTGATATCCAATATGAGAGAAATGATATTGCATTTACCCGAGGAACCTTTCGGGTGCGCGGGGACGTTGTGGAAATTTTCCCGGCAAAAAATGATGAGCATTGTATCAGGGTTGAATTTTTTGGTGATGAAATCGACCGTATCAGAATGGTTGACGCGTTGACCGGGGAAATCCTTGGTGATCGGGATCATGTTGCCATCTTTCCTGCTTCCCACTTCGTAACACGCGAAGAAAAAATGAAAAAAGCGATTGGCAATATAGAAGCAGAGCTGGAAGAACAATTGAAAGTTCTAAGAGAAGACGATAAGCTGCTCGAGGCTCAAAGACTGGAGCAGCGCACGCGATATGACCTCGAAATGATGAATGAAATGGGTTTTTGCTCAGGGATTGAGAACTATTCGAGACATTTAACACTGCGTGAAGCTGGAGCTACCCCCTATACTTTAATCGATTATTTTCCAAAGGATTTTTTGCTCGTTGTGGATGAGTCTCACGTTACATTGCCACAGGTCAGGGGGATGTACAACGGTGACCAGGCTCGTAAAAAGGTCCTCGTTGATCATGGATTCCGTCTGCCTTCAGCGCTTGATAACCGGCCGTTGAAGTTTGATGAATTTGAAACGCATGTCAATCAGGCGGTATTCGTTTCGGCAACTCCTGGACCCTATGAACTTGAACATACACCTGAAATGGTCGAACAAATTATTCGTCCAACCGGATTGCTTGATCCTACGATCGAAGTAAGACCGATTGAAGGGCAAATTGATGATCTCCTTGGTGAGATTCAGGAGAGAATCAAGAACAATGAGCGCACATTGATTACGACGCTTACTAAAAAAATGTCGGAGGATCTCACCGATTATTTAAAAGAGATCGGAATTAAAGTACAGTATTTGCATTCTGAAATTAAAACACTTGAGAGAATTGAAATCATTCGCGACCTTCGTTTGGGGAAATATGATGTATTAGTAGGTATTAACCTGCTGAGAGAGGGACTCGACATTCCTGAAGTATCCCTGATCACCATTTTAGATGCGGATAAAGAAGGATTTCTGCGATCAGATCGTGCGCTGATTCAAACAATTGGACGAGCAGCACGAAATTCCAACGGACATGTTATTATGTATGCAAATAAAGTAACGGACTCGATGCAGCGCGCACTGGATGAAACAGCCAGAAGACGTGAAAAACAAATCGCTTATAATGAAAAACATGGTATCACACCGGTGACCATCGATAAGAAAATTCGGGATGTCATACGTGCCACACATGCGGCAGAGGAATCAGAAGAATACGTATCACCTGCTGCGAAAATGAAAAAACTGTCCAAGTCTGAACGGGCGAAAGTGATTGAATCTATGGAAATAGAAATGAAGGAAGCAGCAAGAGCGCTTGATTTTGAACGTGCAGCAGAGCTTCGAGATTTAGTATTAGAGTTAAAAGCGGAAGGATGACCCTTTTATGGCAAAAGATCAGATTATTATTCAGGGTGCTAGAGCCCATAATTTAAAAAATATTGATGTGAAGATCCCGCGGGATAAGCTTGTCGTAATGACAGGGCTGTCCGGCTCTGGGAAATCTTCACTTGCTTTTGATACGATTTATGCAGAAGGGCAGCGCCGTTATGTTGAATCACTGTCTGCTTATGCACGTCAATTTCTGGGGCAAATGGATAAGCCTGATGTTGATGCCATTGAGGGGCTTTCACCTGCTATTTCAATCGATCAGAAAACGACAAGCCGAAACCCGCGTTCAACAGTTGGAACGGTTACTGAGATTTATGATTATTTACGTTTGATGTTTGCACGGGTGGGACGTCCTGTTTGTCCGGACCATGGAATCGAAATCACATCGCAAACAATCGAACAGATGGTGGACCGGATTTATGAATATCCTGAACGCACGAGACTGCAGGTGCTGGCACCTATTGTGTCGGGTCGCAAGGGCACACATGCAAAAGTGATTGAAAATATTAAAAAACAGGGCTATGTCCGAATTCGGGTCAACGGTGAAATGATGGACATTGGTGATGAAATTGATTTAGATAAAAATAAAAAACATTCTATTGAAGTTGTAATCGACCGGGTAGTGGTTAAAGAGGGCGCTGAAGCAAGACTGGCAGATTCCCTTGAGAGTGCTCTTCGTTTAGCAGATGGTAATGTTGTCATCGATGTAATGGAACATGAAGAAATCAAATTTAATGAGCATCATGCATGTCCGATTTGCGGATTCTCCATTGAGAAGTTAGAACCAAGAATGTTTTCCTTTAACTCACCTTTTGGAGCCTGTGGGGAATGTGATGGACTCGGGACAAAGCTCGAAGTTGATTTGGAGCTGGTTATTCCAGACCGCAGCCGTTCCTTAAAGGAACATGCAATAGCGCCATGGGAGCCGACAAGCTCACAATACTATCCCTCAATGCTTGAAGCGGTATGCAGTCATTATGATATTGATATGACAATTCCTGTTAAGGACATCCCTAAAAAGAAAATGGATAAAATTCTTCATGGTTCCGGAAAAGAAAAAATCTACTTCAGATATGAAAATGATTTTGGACAGGTAAGAGAAAACCGGATTGATTTTGAAGGGGTTCTCCGCAATGTAGAACGCAGATACCGTGAAACGAGCTCAGATTATATTCGTGAACAGATGCAAAAATATATGGGGCAGCAGGATTGCCCAACATGTAATGGACACCGTTTGAAAAAAGAAAGTCTTGCGGTCAAAATTAATGACCTCCATATCGGCCATGTTACAGCTTTTTCAATTGAAGAAGCTAAGCAATTTTTTAATCAGGTGGAATTGACTGAAAAAGAAATGCAAATTGCCAAATTAATTTTACGTGAGATTCATGAGCGTTTGTCCTTTTTAGTAAATGTCGGTCTTGATTATTTGACTCTCAGCCGGGCAGCAGGAACATTATCAGGCGGAGAGGCACAGCGGATAAGGCTTGCTACTCAAATTGGCTCGCAATTGAGTGGTGTACTTTATATATTAGATGAGCCGTCAATTGGATTGCATCAGCGGGATAATGACCGATTGATTCATACGTTAAAAAACATGAGGGATATCGGAAATACATTGATTGTGGTAGAGCATGATGAAGATACCATGATGGCAGCCGATTACTTAATAGACGTAGGACCAGGTGCTGGTGTTCATGGTGGTGAAATCGTAGCTGCCGGTACTCCGAAACAAGTGATGAAAAGTACCAAATCACTTACTGGGCAATATTTATCAGGGAAAAAGTTTATTCCTCTTCCTCATGAAAGAAGAAAAGGTGACGGGCGAAAACTTGAAATTACAGGTGCAAAAGAAAATAATCTTAAAAATGTAAAAGCTGATATTCCATTAGGACTTTTTACGGCTGTTACAGGCGTGTCAGGTTCAGGAAAGAGTACATTAATAAACAGTATTCTTCATAAATCACTTGCACAAAAGCTTCATAAAGCAAAAACAAAGCCTGGTGAACATAAATCAATCAAGGGCGTTGATCACCTGGACAAGGTAATTGATATTGATCAATCACCAATTGGCCGGACTCCTCGTTCAAATCCTGCAACGTATACAGGCGTTTTTGATGATATTCGTGATGTGTACGCCACCACAAATGAAGCAAAGGTGCGAGGATATAAAAAAGGACGATTCAGTTTCAATGTTAAAGGCGGCCGTTGCGAAGCATGCCGTGGCGATGGCATTATAAAAATTGAAATGCATTTCCTGCCTGATGTGTATGTTCCTTGTGAGGTTTGTCATGGTAAAAGATATAATCGTGAAACGCTGGAAGTGAAATACAAAGGAAAAAATATCTCAGATGTTCTGGCCATGACAGTGGAGGATGGACTGGCATTTTTTGAAAATATTCCAAAAATAAGCCGAAAGCTTCAGACGATTGTGGATGTAGGACTGGGTTATATCACACTGGGGCAGCCTGCGACCACTTTATCCGGCGGGGAGGCTCAAAGAGTAAAGCTTGCCTCGGAGCTGCATCGACGTTCAACAGGACGCTCTCTCTATATTTTAGATGAACCGACGACCGGTCTTCACGTAGATGATATATCCCGTTTACTTGAAGTCCTTCAGAGACTCGTTGATAATGGAGATACAGTCCTGGTGATTGAGCATAATTTAGATGTCATTAAAGCTGCAGACTGGATTGTTGACTTAGGTCCTGAAGGAGGCGATCGAGGAGGTACGATCGTGGCAACAGGCAAACCGGAAGACATTGTTAAAGTAGAACAATCATATACTGGAAAGTATTTAAAACCGGTGCTTGAGCGTGAACGACTAAGAATGGCAGAAAAAATGGCGGAACGGACAGGGGAACCTGTAACTACCACTTGATAAATAATAAAGGACTGAGACACGAGGCTTAATCATGCGATGCATAAAAGCGAATGTTGCTCAGTCCTTTTCTTATCAAGTCATCATGAAAAGCATTAGAAATTTCCGCTGTTGTTCTTTGTACATCGTTGATTGAAATGTAATGAGGAGCTGGAACTGAGGAGAGCGTTTCGAGTGGGGCTTATGAGAAGGACTACAACTCACGCGCCACAATAAATCCGCCTCAAGACCGGTTGCTGCATGATTTTAATCTGTCATTCTATAGTAGAGAAGTAAAATGAAACTTTTTTAAAGGATCATTCGTATAAATAAACAGGAACGTTCAAAAGAATTGGAACGACAATTTCAGGTAAAGGGAGCGTGTTTAGTACGATGGAAAACGAACGTAAAAGAATATTGAATATGGTTGAAAAAGGAACCATTACAGCTACTGAAGCATTAACATTATTAGAGGCATTGGAAAGAGAACCAAAACAAACTCACTCTCAAGCTTCGGACTCTTATACGACAGGTTCAGGCAGCAGCGGGTCAAATTCAACTAGCTCATCAGAGTCCCGCTCCACTGACACTGGCAGCAAAGCAAAGAAAAAGGAATTTCCATTTAATTTGGAGGATTTGTTTCAGCCTGATAGATCTTCCGATAAGCAGAAAAAACAAGGCGGAGCATCTACAGACCGGATCATGGATTTCGTACAAAATGCTTTCGAAAAAGTAAAAGGGATGGATCTTGAGTTTAATATGGGTCCATCATTGGAATTTAAGCATACCTTTGAATCACATCCAGGTGAAGAGCTGCTTGATATTGAGGTCAATGTTGCCAATGGAAAAGTGACGATTCGTCCATGGGATGAGGATTATGTAAAGGCTGAGAGCGACGTAAAAGTTTACCGCTCGGATGATGAAGTTAAAGCAAAAAAACAGTTGAAGGATGCTGTAGTGTTTGATTCTCAATACAAAAAGCTCCGATTCATATCCGATTTAAAAATGATTAAGCTAGATACGGTGCTTTATGTTCCAAGGAATAGCTATGAACGCTGGGATATCCGCCTGTTTAATGGAAAATTCCTTGGAGAGTCAGGGAATGTAAATAAAGTAAAGGTTAAAACAGCGAATGGCAAGATTGAACTTTCCAATATGCTGATTGAACGTGGAGAACTTGAAACCGCAAATGGCGGCATTGATGTCTCTAATACCCGTGCTGATTCGATTGAAGCGGAGTCAGTGAATGGTAAGGTATCAGTTGAAGGCGCAGTAGATGAAATGGATGTGCAATCAGTAAATGGCAACGTTACATGTAAAACATCCAGCACGTCAGCACGTAAAATCGAAGCGAAAACACTGGCTGGTACGATTAACATCTTTGTCCCGGACAGTCTGAGTCTTGACGGCACATTAAAATCGAATTTTGGCCGCTTTGATTTAAATCACCGAGAAATGGATCATGTTGAGGAACGTGAAGAATTAATGCAGCGCAGATTGCACTTTACACGTGAAAAACAGGATGCAGGCAAGCTGTTTCTGTTCGCAGATGCAAAAACAGGAGCAGTAAGCGTAAAACCTTATGAAGTGAAAAAAGATGATTCTTCCCAGGAATCATCCGAACAGGAATAACCATACAGGGTGACCAGAACCACCAAATAGATTGAAAAAGACCTCAATGAGTCCCCCAACTCATTGAGGTCTTACTAATTTTCAGAATCAACGTAAATTATTTAAGCAGCCAAAATGTTTTCAATAGACCTTTAAATGGTATAGTCATACATAACAGAAGAAACAGAAGGATACATTACTCATAAAAGCAGGTGAAATTATGGAAACCTTTATTAATCGTACGACTTGGTTTGGACTTAGTGCAATCGGAGCTACTTTCCTTGGAATTAGTGTTTTATTTTCCATTTTAGGTATCTATGTACTAGGTGTGGATATGATGGGCTTTTTTAAATGGATTTTAATCATTTTTCTTTTAGGTACGGGCATTATCGGAGGGTTAATTTCCCTCGGGGCTCTAGCTGTAGGATTAAAAATGAAATTTTCATCAAACAAAGAAACAGCTGCAGAATAGCAGGAGATGAACATTTTGAAGCGAACCGCTCGCTTACCATTACCGCTCAATTATTACGACTGAAATTCAAGTGAAAATCAAGAATAATTAGCGGTTTTGACAAAAGAGGTTGGGACAAAATGAAAAATGGCCCTTCGGCATAACTAAATGGGGACCGGTTTATTTCCGCTGCAGGCGGCGCTTTCCGCGGGGCGGGGGTGAGCCACTTTGATGCTGCGCATCTTCAGTGTCTCACCTCTCCCGCTACATCCCGCAGGAGTCGCCACCTTCCGCTGCAATAAACCTATTACTTAATTCAAAAACAGAGATGGTTTCTTACAAATTAAAAAGATGCCCTGACGTATGAACTTCGTCAGGGCATCTTTTATTGTTTTGTCCCTATCTCATTTTTGTTAGTCGTACAGATTTTATTTTCGATTGTAAATTTTAGGATTAGATTCAATGCAGCGGAAATAAACCGGTTCCTGATCAGGTATATCAAAGCACCTTTTATTTGCTAATGATGCCAATCGCCGCTTCGAAACCAGCTATCTGCAGCTGCTTCACTTGCTGTTCGGCGTTATTTTTTGAAGAAAAGACTCCGGTCTGGACTCTGTATAGCGTTGCAGCAGGCGCTTTCACTCCTAAAAATTGAATGATTGAATCAGCAATTATTCGCCCACATTTTTCTCGATAAGAATTAGAAGCAAGGAGCGTTTTTTCCTCTCGATTGGTCATGAAACCGCACTCAAGTAAAATAGCAGGCATTGCGGTTTCTCTTAATACATGGAAATCTGCTTGCTTGATGCCGCGGCCTCTCCTGCCGGTGCCTTTGATGAGTGCCTGATGCAGTGCTAGAGCGAGCGGCTTTGCCTGACTTTCTTTAGCAGGATGAATATAAGTTTCGATCCTGTTCGCATCATTCCAGCTTCCGTTGCCAAATGCATTTGCATGAATTGAGATAAAGTAGTCTGCTCTTTTTTGATTTGCCAAATTGGTGCGTTGTGTGAGCGGAACATCTTTGCTGTCATGATGCGTTTTTATCGTTTGAATTCCTGTTTTCTCGAGAAGCAGAATCACTTCTTTTGCAACAGCCCGATTAAATGCATACTCCTGCATACCGTCAGGACTTCTTTTGCCTGGTGTGTTGTAGCCGTGCCCAGCATCAATTGCGATCAGTGTCATCCATTCATTCCCCCTTTTAATGCCTATATAGCTTTGAAAGGAAGGATAGGACACCCTGTTCTGAATCTTTCGGATTTCGGATATAGTGAATCATTTTCCAAAGTGCTACAATAGAGAGTATGTGGCAGACAGGGTTCATACATAGTTGATTTAAACAGGAGGTCTTATCGTGGCGAAGGTGACGACAAAAGATATTATAGAAAAGTTTAATTTAGAGCTGATAAGCGGGGAAGAAGGTATTCACCGTCCGATTACGATGAGCGATATTTCAAGGCCGGGTCTTGAGATGGCCGGTTACTTCAGCTACTATCCGGCTGAACGGATACAGCTTCTCGGCAGGACAGAGATGTCTTTTTATGAACTGCTGTCAACGGAAGATCGGATGGACCGCATGAGGCAGCTGTGTACAGATAATACACCTGGTGTGATTTTATCCAGAGACCTTGATGCTCCAAAGGAATTAATTGAAGCATCTGAGCGTTCGCAAGTACCGGTTATGAAAACAGCCGTCCAAACGACTAGATTTTCGAGTCGGTTAACAAACTTTCTAGAGAGTAAATTGGCTCCGACAACGGCTTTGCATGGAGTTTTAGTTGATATTTACGGGGTTGGTGTACTGATTACTGGAAAAAGTGGTGTTGGTAAAAGTGAAACCGCTCTTGAGCTAGTAAAACGTGGTCATCGTCTTGTAGCTGATGACAGCGTGGAGATCCGTCAGGAAGATACCGATACACTGATTGGAACTTCCCCTGAATTGATCGAGCACCTTCTTGAAATACGCGGATTAGGCATTATTAATGTTATGACTTTATTTGGTGCTGGAGCAGTTCGAAGCAATAAACGGGTTACGCTTGTGATTGACCTTGAAATCTGGGATAAAACGAAGCAATATGACCGTCTTGGCCTGGATGAAGAGAAAATGAAAATCATTGATACTGAAATTACGAAAATTACACTGCCAGTAAGACCTGGTCGTAACTTGGCGGTCATTATAGAAGTAGCTGCGATGAATTTCCGTTTGAAAAGAATGGGAGTAAACGCTGCTGAGCAGTTTTCAAATCGCCTGGCTGATGTCATTGTTGATGGAGACCATGACGACATTTAATAGATAGAGATAGAAAGGAAGAAGTATATGCTGGCAACTGTGCAACCAATTGATCCGATTGCTTTTAGTCTTGGTTCCCTTAATGTAGCCTGGTACGGGTTGATCATCGGAACAGGTATTATCATTGGATATTTTTTAGCAAATCGTGAAGCTGATCGTTTAGGAATGCCGAAAGATCTGTTTGCTGATCTTTTAATTTGGGCAGTCCCAATCGCGATTATTTCGGCAAGAATTTATTATGTTATTTTTCAATGGGAATTTTACGCAGATAATCCAGGGGCGATTATTCAAATCTGGAACGGTGGTATCGCGATTCACGGAGCATTGATTGGTTCTGTTGCGACTGCGATTGTCTATGCGAACCGAAAAGGTTTATCTGTCTGGAAAATTGTTGATATCGCGGCACCGAGTATCATCCTGGGACAGATGCTTGGCCGCTGGGGGAATTTTATTAACCAGGAAGCACATGGAGGAGAAGTTTCCCGTGCATTTTTAGAAGGTTTATTTATCCCGGATTGGATCATTAATCAAATGTACATTAATGTAAATGGATCATTTGCTTATTATCATCCAACGTTTTTATATGAATCATTATGGAATCTGGCAGGACTGATTCTGCTGCTTCTTTTAAGAAAAGTAAATCCTCGCCGTGGGGAAATCTTCTTAACGTACGTGATCTGGTATTCAATTGGCCGTGCATTTGTAGAAGGTTTGCGAACAGATAGTCTGATGCTGACAGAAACGATCAGGGTTGCTCAGCTGCTGTCATTTGTATTAATCATTGGTGCGATTGCAATTATGATTTACAGACGACGTAAAGGTGTGACCACTCGCTACGTTGATAAACAGAATAACTAGGTGGGGATTTAGTTGAATAAACAAACATTTATTGACGGTTCAAAAAGCGGTCTTCAGACGGTATGGACACTTGGTAAAATTATATTCCCAGTAACATTTATTGTTGTTATCCTTCAATATACGCCTGTACTGCCTTGGATTACTGATTTAATTGCCCCGTTTATGGGTCTATTTGGATTGAGTGGCGAGGCAGCCGTACCGCTCGTACTGGGTAATTTTCTGAATTTATATGCCGGTATCGCAGGAATTTTGTCGCTTGAAATGACAGTAAAGGAAGTTTTCATTCTTGCTGTAATGCTGTCATTTTCACATAATTTGCTAATCGAAACCGGCGTTGCGCTTAAAGTTGGGGTTAAGCTTTGGGTTGTGCTGCTAGTCCGCCTGGGCCTTGCATTTATTTCTGCGATTGTCATTAATTTAGTATGGAGTGGCGGGCAGGAAATTGCTCAGTATGGCATGATGCCAAAGCAGGATGAAGCCGTTTCAGGATGGGGATCGATTCTTCTTTTAGCCTTTGAAAAAGCGGCTTTTGGAATTTTACAGCTTGCTCTGATCGTGATTCCATTAATGATTGCCATCCAGATCATGAGGGATTTAAAATGGCTTGATTTGTTTTCTAAATGGATGGCACCTGTCACAAGAGGCCTCGGTATGAAGGAAAATACATCGATGACCTTAGTAGCGGGCTTAACGATCGGTTTGGCATATGGTGCCGGGGTGATGATTAAAGCGGTGCAGGAGGATGGAGTAAGCAAAAAAGATGCCACGCTGGCGTTTATTTTCCTCGTCGCGTGTCATGCTGTTGTCGAGGACACCTTAATCTTTATTCCACTTGGCATACCTATTTTGCCGTTGTTTTTAATTCGGATCACTACAGCGGTTGTTTTGACGATTGTGGTTGCCTATGTATGGAAACGAAATGAAGTGGCGCGGGAAAGGAAGCTTGGCTATGAACAAACGCATTGATACTGTTCTTTTTGATTTGGATGGTACGCTAATTGATACTAATGAATTAATAATTTCTTCATTTATGCATGTCATGGATCATTATTTCCCGGGTGAATATGGACGACAGGATGTGCTTCAGTTCATGGGTCCTCCTCTGGTTGAATCATTTCAGCTAGTGAATCCAGATCGTGTTGAGGAAATGGTCCAGTTCTATCGGAAGTATAATTTTGAGCAGCATGATGTTTTAGTTACCGGTTTTGAGGGGGTGGAGGAAACCATTGTGTCCCTTCACGAACAAGGAATCAAAATGGCAATTGTTTCAACGAAGAGAAATGAAGGTGTGTTAAAAGGGTTGAAACTGATGAAGCTTGATCAATATTTTGACGTTGTAATCGGGCTGGATGATGTAACAAACGCTAAGCCTGATCCCGAGCCGCTTCTTCTTGCTTTAAAAAAGCTTGATTCATTTCCTGAATCGAGCATTATGGTAGGGGATAATCACCATGATATCCTTGGTGGGAAGAATGCTGGAACAAAAACGGCAGGTGTGGCATGGTCCGCAAAAGGGCGGGACTATCTTGTCCAATATGAACCGGACTGGATGTTAGAATCCATGACTGATTTGATTCGTATTATTCAGGAGTCATCGACATGAGAAGAACGGAACGTTTTTACGTAGAAGGCCCTAATTCATTATGGCATGTGTACAAAACGATTCCTTTTTGGAAGGTTATCCGAAATTTTATCGTGATTCAGCTTGCACGCTATACGCCATTTCTTGGTGTGAAGAATTGGCTTTATCGAACTTTTTTAGGCGTTAAGATTGGAGAGCACACATCCTTTGCGCTAATGGTCATGCTGGATGTGATGTTTCCTGAAAAAATATCAGTGGGGCGAAACAGTGTAATCGGCTATAACACGACAATCTTAGCACATGAGTATTTGATCAAAGAGTACCGTCTCGGGGAAGTAGAAATCGGGGATGAAGTTATGATCGGTGCCAATTCAACGATACTTCCTGGTGTGAAAATTGGCGATGGTGCAATCATTTCTGCCAGTACACTTGTTCATAAGGATGTACCGCCGGGAGCTTTTGTCGGTGGGAATCCGATGCAAATTATTCGTTTTAAGGAACATGAAGAAACGCCTTCCGTTTAAATGGAAGGCGTTTTAGCATCAGACAGCTTTCGGTTTGTTTATGGAAGTTTTTCGTGTGCGTGTTTCCGGAAAAGCTTGGAGTACTTTATAGGAAACCAGGGCAGCTACGACAGCTAAAATAAGATCCTTTGGGACAAAGGGCAGCATCCATAGCCAGGCCAGTCCGTAATGAAAGCCTTCTGGAGCTGCAAACCAAAGCTTATATGCAGCATACATCCAGTTCGTACCGATAAGATAGTTAATCGCTGTGCCAACAAATGCAGCAAGTACAAGAATGGAATACGATTTCTTCTTTTCAGTCATCAGGCCAATCACCCATGCGACAGCAATATAAGAAACAACAAAACCAAATGTTGGGCTGATCAAAGATCCGACACCGCCTGTCCATTGTGCGAATACAGGCATTCCTGCGAGACCAATCAGCATATAAATGACCATTGAAACAGGTCCCCATTTTTTCCCTAATAAAATCCCCGCAAGGAGACATACTACAGTTTGAAGCGTAATAGGAACACTCCCAATAACTAATATGGGCACGATGGTAGTAATATTGGCTCCAATAGCCATCAAAGCAGCAAACAATGATGCCAGAACCATTCCGTGCAGTGGTGATTTAACCATGATGATCTTCTCCTTTATTGACGTAATAATAAAAGTATACGGGTCAGCAGGAATTTAAGTCAACCTTATTTTATTTATGGTTAACTTAATAGTATTAATAATTTTCCTGAATTAAAATTTAATAAGTCTTTTAAATCAAGGTTATACCTGTTTATTTCATGACAAATTCATGTCATTTTTGTGTCATGAAGGGTTATTGGTTTATCTTTTTCCGATTGTCCGTTACAATGCATTCTAGGCTTAAAAATTAAAGAGAATCAAGGATTTGAAAGGGGTTCATTTTATATGAATTTTAAGAAATTTTTACTTCCATTTGCAGCGGGTGCACTCGCACTTGGTTTAGCTGCATGCAGTGATGACGAAGAAAATGCAAATGCACCAGAAGAAGAAAATGCGCAAACAGAAGCACCTTCTGAAGAAGAACAACAAGCTGCTGCTGAAGAAATGCAGGCTAAGCTGGCTGAACAGCAGGTCGAAGAAGATGAGGTGGTTGCCGTTGTAAACGAACAGGAACTAACAGGTGTAGAATACAACGCGGCACTTAGTCAAATTCAAGGTCAAATGCAGCAAATGGGTCAAGACCCAACAAGCGAAGAAGCTGCAGAACAAGTGAAAACACAAGCCCTTGACTCTCTTGTAAACCAAACTTTAATTATACAAAAGGCTGAAGAAGCTGAATTAGATGCTTCTGAAGAAGAAATTGATGAAGAATTTACTGCGTTCCAGGAACAATTTGGTGGTGAAGAAGCCATGAACGAGGCGCTTGAAGCTCAAGGCATGGAAGTGGAAACACTGCGTGATCAAATTGCAGAATCCATTAAATTCGAAAAGTATGTGACTGAAGCAGTACCAGCAGAAGAACCAACAGACGAAGAAGTTCAAGAGTATTATGACCAGGCAGCAGCTCAGTCTGAAGAATCTGGACAAGAAATGCAGGCATTTGAAGAAGTTAGTGAACAAATCAAACAAATCCTGACAGAACAAAAACAAAATGAGCAGCTTATGGCTCACGTTGAAGAACTAAAAGCAGACTCAGAAATTGAGTTAATGATTTAATAAAAAATACAGATGACCAGGATAAAACACACCTTCCGTTGCGGGAGGTGTGTTTTTTTGATTCACAGTCTTTGGCAGAATTAAGATAAGATCAGTCATGATAAACCGGTAAAAGGTCATAATTACGTATGAAAAGGGCAGGGTGCTCCTTTAAAATGCCACCTTCTCATTGGTGGTATTTTAAATAACAAACAATCAGTTTGAGCGGAGTGCGTTAAACGAAAAAGGAAGAATAAACGCTGAGAATGTCATAATTAACAGCGTAAAGGTCATAATAAACGGTTTGAACGTTAAAATGCACCAGCACAAACGTCGCGATTACGCATGAAAAGGGAAAGATGGTCCTTTAAAGTGCCAACCCCTTCTTAGTGGCACTTAAAATAACAAATAATTAGTTTGGGCGGAGTGTGTAAAACGGAAAAGAAAGAATAAACGCTGAGAATGTCACAAATTAACGGCGTGAAGGTCATAATAAACCGCTAAAAGGTCATAATGAACTCCGGAAACGAACTAATGCCCCGCCAACGCCATAATAAGGTGATGAAAATGAGATTCAGTAATCGGTCATCTTCTCTTGACGACATCCTCTAACATTAGTACACTACTAAATATCTTTATTTTACTACCACATTAGCGAACTAAAGTATTTGTACCTTGTGCAGTTATTCAATCGTTTTGCTTTACAGGCGGAGGGGTATCATATTAAGTATGATGATTTAAAGGGATTTTCATTGAAGAAAGGGTTGTGACGACTGATGTCAAAGCTGTTTATGTTTGAAAAGCCAATGGGAATGAGAGACACTTTCCCTCATTTGTATAAGATGAAAAAAGGAATTCGTGACGAGGTCGAGGCGGAAATGACTGCATGGGGTTATGAGTTTTTAGAAACGCCGACGCTTGAGTATGATGAGACGGTTGGAGAAGCATCGGCTATACTCGATCAGCAGTTATTTAAATTGATGGACCAGCAGGGAAGAACGCTTGTGCTGCGACCGGATATGACGGCTCCAATTGCGCGTGTCGCAGCTTCGAAACTGTTAAAGGACCGGAATCCGCTGCGTTTAGCATACTCGGCGAATGTGTTCCGGGCGCAGCAGCGTGAAGGAGGACGTCCGGCAGAGTTTGAGCAGATGGGTATTGAACTGATAGGTGATGCATCAGTCAGTGCGGATGCAGAAATTATTGCCCTATTGATTTCTTCGTTGAAGTCAGCCGGATTAGAAGATTTTACGATTTCAATTGGTCATATGGGATTTGTGCAGGAATTATTTCTTCAAATTGTCGGCACAGAGGAGCGTGCGCAGCAGCTTAGAAGATATTTATATGATAAAAATTACGTCGGCTATCGCAAGCATGTAGCATCACTGCCGTTGTCCTCTATTGATAAGCAGCGATTATTGAAGCTTTTGACTATCAGAGGGAATCGGGGTTCCATTGAGGATGCACGTGCTTTGCTGGAAGGGGCGCAGGGGACACAGCCATTATCTGAGCTTCAGGAGCTATTAGAAATACTGAAGGATTACGGAGTGGAGAATTTTGTAACGATGGATGTGTCGCTTGTCAGCCATATGAGTTACTACACCGGTGTGCTGTTTGAAGTATATGCAGATCGTGTAGGATACTCACTTGGAAATGGCGGACGCTACAATCATTTGCTTGAAAAATTTGGAGCGGAAGTTGGGGCGACAGGTTTTGGTATTCGTTTAGATTATTTAATAGAGGCATTAAACCCGCCGGCAGCAACTGACAACACAGCACTGATTTTGTTTTCTGCCGAACGGCGAAGTGAAGCCATGAAACTGTCAAGGGAGCTCAGACAGCAAAAGCAGGCAGTAGTAACTCAGAATGTTAAAGGAGTTACCGATGTGGATCGATTCACTGCACAGTTTAAGGATGTTCATTATATCGTAGGTAAAACAGGAAAGGCTGGCGATGATGCATGAAAGAATTAACAATCGCAATGCCAAAAGGAAGAATCTTTGAGGAAGCGCTTGTCATGTTAAAGGAAGCAGGGTACAAGCTGCCGCCGGAGTTTGATGATTCTAGAAAACTGATCATTGAAGTGCCTGAAGAAAATCTCCGTTTTATTTTAGCAAAACCGATGGATGTACCAACCTATGTGGAGCACGGAGTTGCCGATCTTGGAATTGCAGGCAAAGACGTCATGCTTGAGGAAGAGCGGGATGTCTATGAATTGCTTGACCTTCATATCAGTCACTGTTATCTGGCTGTAGCAGGACTTCCAAATACAACAATGAATGAAGTTGCACCTCGTATTGCAACAAAATACCCAAACGTCGCTTCCTCTTATTTTAGAGAGCAGGGGGAGCAGGTGGAAATGATCAAATTAAATGGTTCCATTGAAATCGCTCCAATTATCGGTCTGACTGATCGTATTGTGGATATTGTTTCGACAGGACGTACATTAAAAGAAAATGGACTGGTGGAATATGAGCGGATCGTGGATATTACGTCACGTTTAATCGTCAATCCTGTCAGCTACCGTATAAAACATGAGCGAATTCAGGAAATGGTGGACCGGCTTGATCATGTTATTTCAAAGGAATCTCACGTCTAAGCAGGAAGATGGCATATTCATCACGAATGGAAAGGAAGACTCAGGTATGAATATCAGAATGCTCTCGGATTATAAAATCCCTCGTCCATCATTGGATCAAGGGACAGAAGAACAAAGAAAAAGCGTTCAGTCAATCATTGAAGATGTAAGGCAAAATGGAGATGATGCCGTTAAAAGATATACGGCGGCGTTTGACCGTGCTGAACTGGATTCACTCGCAGTATCTGATGGAGAAGTGGATGAAGCGCTGCAGGAGATTGATGAAGAAACGCTTGCTGTTTTACAGGAAGCGGCGAGCAATATAACGGCGTTTCATGACCGTCAGATACAGCAGTCGTGGATGACTGCACAGGAAAATGGCACGATTCTAGGTCAGAAAGTAACGCCGCTTGATGCGGTTGGCATTTATGTCCCAGGTGGAACAGCTGCTTATCCATCGTCCGTGCTGATGAATGCGATTCCTGCTCAAGTGGCGGGTGTAAAACGTGTGGTGATGGTGACACCGCCTGGACCGAACGGAAAAGTGCCTGCTGGTGTGCTTGCGGCTGCCAGACTTGCAGGAGTCCGCGAGATTTATAAAATAGGAGGTGCACAAGCTGTTGCTGCACTTGCCTATGGGACTGAGTCAATTGAAAGTGTGGATAAAATCACAGGCCCGGGGAATATTTTTGTAGCGCTTGCGAAGCGTGAAGTTTTCGGGGTTGTTGATATTGACATGATTGCAGGTCCAAGTGATATTACAGTTTTAGCTGATGAATCGGCCAATGCGAAAGAAGTAGCGGCTGATTTACTGTCACAGGCAGAACACGGGGAATTATCGCAGGCCGATCTGGTGACAACTTCACGTTTATTTGCTGAAACGGTCTCTAAGGAAGTAGAGGTTCAGCTTGAAACTCTGCCTCGCAAAGAGATGGCGAGTGTGGCAATTCAGGAGCATAGTGCGATTTATGTTGCAGGCTCTCTTTCAGAAGCAATTGATGCTGTCAATCAAATCGCACCGGAGCATTTGGAAATTCAAGTGCAGCAGGGGATGGAAATCGTTGGCCGAATCCGGCATGCCGGGGCTATATTTGTCGGTAGATACAGTTCTGAGCCGATCGGGGATTATTTTGCGGGTCCTAACCATACATTGCCAACTAGTGGTACGGCTCGATTTTCAAGCCCTTTATCTGTAGACGATTTTGTGAAAAAATCCAGCATCATTGCCTATAGTGAAGCGGCTTTTCAGGAAAATGCAGCAAAAGTTGCTCATTTTGCAAGACTGGAAGGATTAGAAGGACATGCGCGTGCAGTTGAAGCACGTTTTACGCATAAAAAATATGATTGAAGCGTACGTTTAGGGAGGTTCATGCAATGGCTGAAAATAGACAAGCATCTTTTCACAGATCAACCAATGAAACAGATATTCAACTTTCTTTTGCGATTGATGGAGAAGGGAATTCGGAGATTAGGACGGCAGTGCCTTTTATGACGCATATGCTGGACTTGTTTACGAAGCACGGTCATTTTGATATGACTGTTGATGCAAAAGGTGATACGGAAATTGACGATCATCACACTACTGAAGATATAGGAATTGTCCTTGGTCAGGCATTGCTTGAGTCACTTGGTGATAAAAAAGGAATCAGACGTTATGGCAATTCTTTTGTTCCGATGGATGAAGCGCTTGCTCAGGTGGTGGTCGATTTAAGCAACCGTCCCCATCTCGAAATGAGAGCAGAATTCCCAACGGATCGGGTTGGTACATTTGATGTGGAGCTGGTTCATGAGTTTTTGTGGAAGCTCGCTCTTGAAGCACGAATGAATTTGCATGTGGTTGTTCATTATGGCCACAATACACACCATATGATTGAAGCGATCTTTAAAGCATTGGGCCGTGCGCTTGATGAGGCAACGTCCATCGACCCGCGTGTGAAAGGTGTGCCATCTACGAAAGGGATGTTGTAAATGATTGGAATAGTCGATTATGGAATGGGAAATTTATTTAGTGTCAGCAAGGCACTTGAACGATTGGACGTTCCATATATCATTAGCGATAAAAAAGAACAATTAGCCCTGACTGATGGTCTTATTTTACCTGGAGTAGGTGGATTTCGCGATGCGATGAAGCTGCTGATTGAAACAGGTCTTGCTTCCTTTATTGTGGAACAGGCAGAGAAAGGCAAACCGATTCTCGGAATCTGTCTTGGTATGCAGCTGCTATTTAATGAAAGTGAAGAAAATGGGCTACATAAAGGTCTGGGTCTGCTGGACGGTCGAGTGATTCATTTTAGTGGAGTGGATGAAAAGGGTGCCTCTTACAAAGTTCCTCATATGGGGTGGAACCGCTTGGATTTTCACCAGCAGTCTCCACTAACAGAGGAATTGTCGGGTGATCATGTTTATTTTGTCCATTCCTATGCTGTAACCGGGGAGTCGGAGGAAGCACTGATTGCTTCTGCTGATTATTTCGGTCGAGTACCGGCTGTTGTTGGTCAAAAAAATGTGTTTGGCATGCAGTTTCATCCTGAAAAAAGCGGGGAGCTTGGTATGTCACTATTAGGAAACTACACACGCTATGTGAAAAATATGGGGGTGCTGAAATGAGTTTCATAATCTATCCGGCAATTGATATGAGAGATGGTAAGTGCGTTCGTTTAACACAAGGAGATTATGATCAGGAAACCATCTATGGGGATTCTCCGTTTGATATGGCTAAGCAATTTGTAGAGGAAGGGGCAGAATGGATTCATATGGTCGACCTTGACGGTGCAAAAGACGGCAAGAGAATCAATGATGAATACGTACTGCGTGTTGTAAACGAACTCCCAGCGAAAGTTCAAGTAGGCGGTGGAATCCGTACAGAACAAGATGTCGTCCACTATTTAGATAAAGGTGTAGACCGTGTGATTATTGGAAGTTTAGCAGTTACAAATCCTGCTTTGGTAAAAGAATGGCTTGGAAAATACGGTGACCGCATCGCCATTGGACTGGATGCAAAAGATGGTTTTGTAGCAACTCATGGATGGATTGAAACGTCTTCTCTGCGTGCTGTTGACCTGGGGTGCGAGCTTGCTGAGGCAGGGGCGAAAACATTTATATTCACTGACATTGCAACAGACGGCATGTTAAGCGGACCAAATGTAGATGCAGTGATTGAGCTTGCTGAAGCAACAGGAGCTGAAATTATCGCATCAGGCGGTGTCAGTTCGCTTGAAGACCTGCGAATTTTACAAGCTGTTTCGGGAAGCGGCGTGACCGGAGCGATTGTAGGTAAAGCGATTTATACCAATAAATTCACTGTGAAGGAAGCCGTTGAGGAGGTTTCGTAATGCTGACAAAACGGATTATTCCCTGTTTAGATGTAAAAGAGGGAAGAGTAGTAAAGGGAATTCAATTTGTTGAACTGCGTGATGCCGGAGATCCAGTTGAGCTTGCTCGTGCGTACGATGAGCAGGGAGCGGATGAACTCGTTTTTTTAGACATATCAGCTTCACATGAAGGACGGGAAACGATGGTGGATGTGGTGAGAGACGTTGCTTCTGAACTGGCAATTCCTTTTACCGTTGGCGGCGGCATTAAATCTTTGGAAGATATGAAGTGCCTGCTGCGGGCGGGGGCTGACAAAGTGTCATTGAATACGTCTGCTCTTCTTGACCCTCAGCTGGTAAAAGAGGGTGCAGACTATTTTGGCTCACAATGTATCGTGGTGGCAATTGATGCGAAATGGGATGAGTCAATCGGTACATGGCGTGTGTACACTCACGGCGGCAGAAAACCTGTTGAAAAAGAAGCGGTTGCCTGGGCACAAGAGGCAGTTGCGCTTGGAGCAGGAGAAATTTTGCTCACCAGTATGGACAGTGACGGGGAGAAGCATGGATTTAGTATTGCTCTAACAAAAGCCGTCAGTGAAGCAGTAACAGTTCCTGTTATTGCCAGTGGCGGTGCAGGCCGCTCGGAAGACTTTACAGAAGTATTTAACGAAGGGAAAGCCGATGCTGCCCTCGCTGCTTCCATATTTCATTATAAAGAAACGAGCATTGCTGAAGTAAAGGCACATTTAAAAGAAAAAGGAGTGGATGTACGATGAAAACTGATTTAACGCGCATTCGCTTTGACGACAATGGTTTGATTCCAGCTGTTGTACAGGATGCGGTAACCTCAGAAGTATTAACAGTTGCTTATATGAACGAGGAATCCCTCGGGAAATCACTTCAAACTGGAGAGACGTGGTTTTACAGCCGTTCCCGACAGGAGTTATGGCATAAAGGTGCGACAAGCGGCAATACGCAAAAAATTGTTGAATTAAGCCTTGATTGCGACCAGGATTCACTGGTAGTCCGCGTCCTTCCTAAAGGACCTGCCTGTCATACCGGAGAGCAATCCTGTTTTAATGAATCAATTTATAGAAATGAAGAGCTGGACGAGCAGTCAGCCTCTTCAGCGAATATTTTAGTAACACTTGAGAAATTAATTGCTGAACGTGACGAAGAACGGCCAGAAGGAGCTTATACAACGTATCTGTTTGAGGAAGGCGTTGATAAGATTTTGAAAAAGGTCGGTGAAGAAGCGTCAGAGGTCATCATTGCTGCGAAAAACCGTGATGCTGAAGAGTTGAAATGGGAAGTAGCAGATATGCTGTACCACACAATGGTGCTGCTGCGTGAGCAAAAGCTGCCTTTGAATGAAGTGCTTAAGGTGCTGCAGGAACGTCAAAATAAATAATGAAATATGGAAACGGAACCCTTCTTTATGAGGGGTTTCTTTTTTGGGTGGTTGGGTTTGCTGATGGAGGGATGGAAGGGAGCGGTCAAAATACGACGGTGAAAGAGCAAGGTTAAGTGGAAAAAGGTCATAATAATGCCGGGAGATGTCATAATAAACCTCGCGAACGTCACAGTGCTGGTACAGAAAAGGACAAGAGATAGTTTTTTTAAGTGCCAAAAGCGTTCGCAGGACAATCCCTGATGGCACTTGAAAAAACAAACAGGCCCTTCCACTAGAAATACGACGAAAGAGCAAGGTTAAGTGGATAAATGTCATAATAAAGCCGAGAGATGTCATAATAAACTTCGCAAACGACACAGTACTGGTGCAAAAGGGAAACATTAGTGCAGAAAAGGACAAAGTTAGTTTTTTCAAGTGCCAAAAACCGTCGAGGAACAATCCTTGCTGGCACTTGAAAAAACAAACAGGCCCTTTCATTAGAAATGCGGTGAAAGGTCAAGATTAAGTGGATAAATGTCATAATAAAGCCGAGAGATGTCATAATAAACCGCGCAAACGTCACAGTGCTGGTGCAAAAGGGAAACATTATTGCAGAAAAGGACAAGAGTTAGTTTTTTTAAGTGCCAAAAGCGGTTGCGAGACAATCCCTGATGGCACTTGAAAAAACAAACAGTCCCTTCCACGAGAATTAAGGTGTAGGGCAAGATTAAGTGGTTAAATGTCGTAACAAAGCCGAGAAATGTCACAATAAACCCCGCAAACGTCAAGACCACCCGAAAAAAAGTCATCATAAACGCCGCACATGATAAAACAGCATCCCAAATTTCATGATCAGCAACAGTCTGGTTTTTCAATCATAACCAACTTTTTTATACAAATTTAACAGAGCAAGCTGCCTTCAATTTTCTTGTTTAATATGCTATCATTGTTTAGTTACTACAATGTTCGGAGGCTATACATGAAAAAAGGATCGAAGCGAACGGAGATCATGGGAAGAGTGTACCCGTTTAATCCAACTGGTGAAAGTTATTATCGAAAAGGTATGGCCAAGTATCAAAAAGGTCAATTAAATAAAGCGTTGAAATATTTAACGCGTGCACAGGAATTAGAGCCGGAAGAGCCATTGATTCCTATGCAGATTGCAATCATTGAAACGGAAATTGGTGAATTTGGTCAGTCAAACGAACGGCTGGTGTTTATTCTTGAAACACTTGATCCATCTATGACTGAGATTCATTATTTTATGGCAAATAACTACGCGCATCTCGGATTGTTTGGAGAAGCGTATAAACATGCTACTGCTTATTTAGATAAGCATGAGGATGGTGAATTTGCAGAGGATGCGGAAGATCTTCTTGAATTGTTGTCGCTTGAAGAAGATGATGATGAGTGGGACGATGATCTGCATCAGGATGAGTTAATTATGCATCAGGAAAAAGCCGGAAAGTTACTAGCTGAAAGCAAATTTAGAGAAGCGATTGAATTGCTTGAGGAGATTATTGAACGATTTCCTGATTATTGGTCAGCGTATAATAATCTTGCACTGGCTTATTTTTATGATGGAGAAACGGAGCAGGCGACAGCGCTTTTGACAGAAGTGCTGAACCGAAACCCCGGAAATTTACACGCGCTTTGTAACCTGGCCGTGTTTTACCATTATCAGGAACGGACAGATGAACTTGATCATCTGATGAATGCATTGGAACAGGTCCGTCCATTTTTATTCGAGCATCGTTTCAAGCTTGGTGCTACTTTTGCGCTTGTTGGCAGACATGAAAAAGCATATGGCTGGCTGAAAAGCTTAGTGAAAAGAGGTTTTGAAGGAGACGCCGGTTTTTATTTCTGGCTTTCTCATGCAGCCTGGCACTCTGGTCATGAAAAGGTGGCAGTCGATTCCTGGAAGAGAGTGATAGCTGAACAGCCTGATAAAGAAGGAATGGAGCCTTGGAGCGGTCAATCAATCCAGGATAATGATTTACTTTCTGAATCTATGTATCCTGAAGAGCGGATGTTTATCTTATTTAAAGATACTCATTCAGATGCAGTTTTGCTGCAGCCTGCCCCCCCATCCTATTTCTCGAAAATAGAGAAAGAATACTTCGAACTGCTGCGCTACTATCACGATGGAACTGAACGTGAAAACAAGTCCAATCATCCATTGATGCGTGCACATCAGGTTGCAATCGAGCTTAGCCGTTCATTTAATATGAATGAGGATGCCCATCAAGGTCTTTTTTATATGTGGTTCCACGTTGTTTATCATGGACTGGAGGATCAGTATTCTTTTCAAAATGTAGAAGCCCTTTCGGCTGCGGTTGAATATTTATGGAAAAGAGTGCTCGCTGAAAAAGTCACTCAAAAGGAAGTAGCTCAAAAAAACAATACAACGGTTTCGACAATGCGCAAATATATCAATGATCTCGAGGCATACTTACCATAAGCAGATAAGTGGACGCCTTTAGAAGATTGTCTTACGATAAATGTGGATAAAGTGGAAACCACTTTAAGTGTTTAAAAGGGAGTGTATTTTCATGACGGAAGAGAAAATTTATGATGTTATTATTATCGGAGCCGGACCAGCTGGAATGACTGCTGCTGTCTATACGTCCAGAGGCAATTTATCTACTTTAATGCTGGAAAGAGGCGTACCTGGCGGCCAAATGGCGAATACAGAAGATGTGGAAAACTATCCTGGATTTGATCATATACTAGGACCGGATCTTTCAAATAAAATGTTCGAGCATGCCAAAAAATTTGGTGCTGAATATGCATACGGCGATGTGAAAGAAATAATTGATGGAAAAGAATATAAGACCATTAAAGCAGGTAAAAAAGAATACAAAGCCCGCTCAATCATTCTATCAACAGGAGCGGAATACAAGAAACTTGGTGTTCCTGGTGAAAAAGAGCTTGGCGGACGCGGAGTATCTTATTGTGCAGTTTGTGATGGGGCATTCTTTAAAGGAAAAGATCTGGTTGTAGTAGGTGGAGGAGACTCGGCTGTTGAAGAAGGTGTATACCTGACTCGTTTTGCCAATAAAGTCACTATCGTTCACAGACGCGACAAGCTGCGTGCACAACAGATTCTGCAAAAACGTGCGAAAGAAAATGAAAAAATCAATTTCATTTGGAACAGCACAGTAAAAGAAATTAACGATCAAAACGGCAAGGTTGGATCTGTTACGCTTGTCTCAACTGAAAACGGCAGTGAAAGCGAGTTTGCTGCAGACGGTGCATTTATTTACATTGGTATGGTGCCACTGACAAAACCGTTTGAATCGCTGAACATTTTGAATGATGAAGGCTACATTGAAACGGACTCAGCAATGCAGACAAATGTAAAAGGAATTTTTGCCGCTGGTGATGTACGTGATAAAACGCTTCGACAAATTGTTACAGCAACAGGCGATGGCAGTATTGCTGCTCAATCTGTTCAGCATTATGTAGAAGAACTAATGGAATCTTTAAAAGTTCCTCAGTAAACAAAAGGATTAGGTATGCTGAAAACTTTATATAATCGTTACTTTTTTGTAACAGGCATGCAATAATTTAAGGGTATAGTTGTACCATAAGTAATTGACCCCCTTTTAGTATATATATTACTTGTTGGCATGGATCATGATGGTCCATGCCATTTTTTTGTCTATTTCTTATCACAATAAGACGTAAATATGAATAAAAATACAATAGAATACAAACCGCTCTAATTGTTTGATGGAAAAAAAGGATGTATAATGAAATGAATGAGCAAAATTTGAGCAGGTGATAAAATGCAACGGATAACAAATTGTGTCTATATAAAAGATAATCAAGCCTTGTTGCTTCAAAAGCCTCGCCGTGACTGGTGGGTGGCACCTGGCGGAAAAATGGAGCCTGGTGAATCTGTTCGCGATGCATGCATTCGTGAATATAGAGAAGAGACTGGCATATATGTAAAAAATCCTGAAATTAAAGGGATCTTTACGTTCATTATAAAAGATGGCAATGAAGTTGTGTCTGAGTGGATGATGTTCACTTTTCTCGCGACTGATGCAGATGGTGTCGAATTGGAAGAATCCCCTGAAGGCATTCTGCAATGGCAGCCTGTTGAAGCCATACAATCACTTGATATGGCAGAAGGGGACCGGCATATCTTAGATTACGTAATCCATGGTCAAGGTGTCATGTACGGTACATTTACGTATACAAAAGAGTTTGAATTATTGTCTTACCGATTGGATCCAAGCTAGAAACGGGTCCTGGATATTTGCTGCAGGCGCTAGCCCCTCGAGGTCATAAGTCACGCTGTCCCAGTGAGCAAAAAACGCTCACTTGGCCACCGCGCCTTATGCTTGTCGGGGCTGAACGAGCGCCTTCCGCTTTTAAAGAAGGAGGTTTTATTATGTCTAGTGGTTCTGAGGTTGAGTTGGTTATTATCACTGGAATGTCCGGTGCTGGTAAAACGGTGGCTGTGCAGAGTTTTGAGGATTTGGGTTTTTTCTGTGTGGATAATCTGCCTCCAACGCTGATGCCGAAATTTTTAGAGTTAATGAAGGAATCCAGCAATAAAATGAATCGAGTTGCTATGGTAATGGATTTAAGAGGAAGAGAGTTTTTTGATTCTCTTTTTAAGGCACTCGATCAGTTTGATGAATCTGAGCAGGTGAAGCCGCACATTCTTTATTTGGATGCGGATAATGATGCTCTTGTGCGCCGATATAAGGAAACCCGACGTTCTCATCCGCTTGCTCCTCTGGGTCTGCCGCTTGAGGGAATTGAGCAGGAGCGGTTATTGCTTCAGGACTTAAAAGGCCGTGCTCAAACGATTTATAAGACTTCAAACCTGAAACCCCGTGAGCTTCGCGAAAAAATTCTGGCGGAATTTTCTACAAACAAGCAGTCTTTATTTACGGTCAATGTGATGTCATTTGGATTCAAACATGGCATTCCGATTGATGCAGATTTAGTATTTGACGTCCGCTTCCTTCCAAACCCTCATTATATCGATCATATGAGACTTCAAACCGGACTGGATGAAGAAGTATCGAGATATGTAATGAAATGGAATGAAACACATAAATTTTTAGAAAAAACACTGGACTTGCTGACGTTTATGCTTCCCCATTATAAGCGCGAGGGAAAAAGCCAGCTGGTTATTGCCATTGGCTGTACTGGCGGTCAGCATCGATCAGTTGCCCTGACTGAGGAGATTGCCCGCTCCTTTGCTAAAGATTATCATACACGTATTACACACCGTGATATTGAAAAACGAAAAAGGGTACAAAGTTGACTCCCATTCATTCACAAAATGGAAAAGTAGTCGTAATAGGGGGAGGGACGGGTTTATCCGTTCTTCTGAGAGGGTTGAAAAATCACCCTCTGGATTTAACCGCTATTGTAACTGTAGCAGATGACGGTGGAAGTTCAGGGCGTATACGTGAAGATTTAAATATTCCTCCACCTGGTGATATTCGAAATGTGCTTGCTGCGCTTTCTGATGTGGAACCTTTGGTAGAGGAGATGTTTCAATATCGATTTGCCAGTAAAAATGAATTAAAAGGTCATGCATTAGGCAATTTAATTATTGCAGCCATGACATCAATTACCGGGGATTTTGCCCATGGTGTTCAGGAAATGAGCAAGGTTTTAAATGTTCGGGGGACGGTTCTTCCTTCAGCTAATCAAAGTATTTTACTTTCAGCTGAAATGGAAGATGGATCGATCATTAAAGGGGAATCCAAAATTCCTTACTCAGGAAAAAAGATCAGTCGTGTTTTTCTTACGCCTGAACATGTGAAGGCACTTCCGCGGGCAGTAGAGGCGATTCAGGATGCCGATATGATTATTATTGGACCAGGATCATTGTACACGAGCATTCTGCCTAATTTGCTGGTAAAAGAAATTGGGAAAGCAGTGTTGGAAAGTGCTGCTCCAAAGGTTTATATTTGCAATTTAATGACCCAGGCAGGTGAAACGCTGCATTATACTGCAGCAGATCATATTCTTGCTTTATACAAACATATGGGCGAAAATTTTGTTGATTATGTATTAGTAAATAATGAAGACATCCCAACAGAGGTAAAATCACTGTACACCAAAGAACTTGCAGAGCCCGTTCAATTTGATGTTGACCGCCTGCAGAGCCTGGGGCTGGATGTCGTGTATGATAAAATTATCACGTATCAAAATGGACTGATCCGTCATGATACGGACCGTGTCGCAACGATTATCACAAAGCTAATGAAGCAAAAACGAGATCAGCTCGTCTAACCATTTGGCTGTTAAAAGGAAAGGTTGGTGAATGAGATGTCATTTGCATCAGAAACCAAAAAAGAGCTGACCCAAATTGAAACAAATGACTGCTGTGCTAAAGCGGAATTGTCGGCTCTCATACGAATGAATGGATCTCTTTCCTTCTCCAATCGCCTGCTCGTCGTCAATATTCAAACCGAAAATGCAGCGATCGCCAGAAGAATTTATACACTCATTAAAAAAAATTACTCAATACAGGTAGAGCTTCTCGTTCGAAAAAAAATGAGACTCAAAAAAAATAATGTCTATATTGTACGTGTGGTCGAACGTGCAAGAGAAATTTTGGAGGACTTGAAGATACTTGGTGAGGGATTTGCTTTGAATCATCAAATATCTGCATCTGTACTTGGGAAAAAATGCTGTCAACGAGCTTATTTAAGAGGAGCTTTTTTGGCGGGCGGTTCAGTAAATAACCCTGAAACCTCGTCCTACCATTTAGAGATTTTCACTTTATATGAAGAGCATAATGATTCAGTTTCTGAATTAATGAATACATTTGGGTTAAATAGTAAGACGCTTGAACGCAAAAAAGGATTTATTACTTATTTAAAAGAAGCAGAAAAGATTACTGAGTTTTTCAGTTTAATTGGTGCTCATCAGGCACTGCTTCGCTTTGAAGATGTCAGGATTGTCCGTGATATGAGAAATTCTGTAAACCGTCTCGTGAACTGCGAAACGGCAAACTTAAATAAAACAATCGGTGCTGCCCTTCGTCAGGTAGAAAACATACGCTTTATTGAACGGCATGCAGGTCTGAGTATTTTACCGGACAAGCTTAGAGAAATAGCTGAACTTAGAGTGGCTTACCAGGATGTAACACTGAAGGAGCTTGGCGAAATGGTGTCAGGCGGAAACATAAGCAAATCGGGTATAAACCACCGTTTGCGTAAAATTGATCAAATAGCAGAAAAACTTCGCAAAGGTGAAATGGTCGAAAATTAAGAATAATTCTTTCGTATGTGGTAAAGTGTAAAGAACAATATCACGAAGATAGACCGTTGAATAGCCTAAAGGGGGATGTTAAATGAAGCAACAAGATGTTACGGTTAATTTGAAAACCGGACTGCAGGCAAGACCAGCTGCTTTGTTTGTCCAGGAAGCAACAAGGTATCAATCAGATGTATTCATTGAAAAAGATGGAAAAAAAGTCAATGCAAAAAGTATTATGGGCCTAATGAGTCTGGCACTTGGATCAGGTTCAACTTTTACATTGATCACGGATGGCAATGATGAAGAAACAGCATTGCAATCGCTTGCATCTTTTGTAGAAGAATCACAATAATAAATGAGCCCTGCTGAATTTCTCAGCGGGGTTTTCATTTTGATACTCCTTGAGGTGAAAAATGAAAATCACAACGTTTTTATTACTCATTATTGCAGTTATGCAAATCAGTACACTTTTAAATAGCACAGTTTTAGACGGACAATGGAACGGAATTTTGCTATGGCTGCATACGGCTTTGTTTTTAATAGCAATCGCAATGTTTGCCAGTGCCAGCAAAAAAACCAAACTAAAAGAGGATCGGACATAATTTCTAAACAGGGACCGGTTTATTTCCGCTCCCTCTCCAATAAACCTATTACTTTAATCAAAAATAGATGTTTCTTACAAAATAAAAGGCTGCTATGACGAAATTTTTATTTGTCATAGCAGCCTTTTTAGTTTTGTCAAAGCTTTTTTTTATATGAAATTATTCTTCAGTGATCTTATTGCGCTGCATGATGTCATCAACGAGACCGTAATCTTTCGCGCGCTGAGCTGTCATGAAGTTATCGCGTTCTGTGTCGCGGGCAATTGTATCAAAATCCTGCCCAGTACGTTCAGCAAGGATTTGGTTTAGTTTTTCACGAAGGAAAAGAATGCGTTTTGCTGCAATATCAATTTCAGTTGCTTGACCCTGTGCGCCGCCAAGTGGCTGATGAATCATAACCTCTGCATTTGGAAGAGCGTAGCGGTGACCTTTCTCTCCTGCTGCTAATAGGAAAGCCCCCATTGATGCTGCCATACCGATACAAATTGTGTGTACTTTTGGCTTAATGAACTGCATCGTATCATAGATCGCCATTCCAGCAGTAATGCTTCCGCCAGGACTGTTGATGTAAAGATAAATATCCTTTTCCGGATTATCTGCTTCAAGGAATAGAAGCTGAGAAACGATTGAATTGGCAACATTATCATCAATTCCGCTTCCAAGCATGATGATACGATCCTTAAGTAAGCGGGAGTAAATATCATATGCGCGCTCTCCGCGGTTCGTTTGTTCAATAACTGTTGGAATTAAATTCATCTAAAATTCCTCCTTTTTTTCTCTGTAAAAATAGTGAGCTTATGTAGGTAATCATACAATGAAGGTCAAGAAAGGTCAAACCATTTGTTTGATGATTATTTTCTTGCCTATTAGTACCATCATACCCATTCATCTATACGTTTAACAAGTTTGAGCCATTACGAATATCATTCGACAATCAGCCTGCATGACTAAAACACTTCTATAGACGTTTTATTCGATAACCACAACGCTTTTTCCTTTTTAAAATGTAAAAAGAATAACTGGAAGTTTGATAAAGCATTCAACAGATTTTTTTATGTAGGCATTGCTCGTCTATTCCTTTATACTTAAAAAATAGAACGCTTACATCATTAAAAAACCATACACTCAGGAGGAGAAAACATGCAATTAGGAGCTTTTTCTGTCAGCTTAACTGTAAAAGATATTCAAAAATCAAAGTCATTTTATGAAAACCTGGGGTTCGAAGTATTCGGTGGAGACATCACTCAAAACTGGCTGATCATGAAAAATGAAAGCAGTATTATCGGGCTATTCCAGGGAATGTTTGATAAGAATATCCTGACCTTTAATCCAGGGTGGAATCAAAATGCCGAAAATCTTGATTCTTTTTCCGATATTCGCGATCTGCAAAAACAGCTGAAATCAAAAGAAATGACCATGCTGACCGAGGCGGAGGAAGCAGGTTCCGGACCGGCAAGCTTTACAATCGAAGATCCGGATGGCAATTTGATTCTTGTGGATCAGCACAGATAAAGCTGAACGGTTCACAACAATATCTCTAATGATTTTATAAAAAAATAAGCTTGCGGACAGCAGGGTTCTCGTGTAGAATATTCCAAGTAACGCTAATGGAACACGGAGCTCTGCTATTTTTAAAAGTCGAGCCGCTTCCGCTTTTAGTTTCAATCGAGCTACGGAGGGCAACTCCTCGGATCGTAAGTTACTCAACCCAGCAGGCAAAAAGCGCCTGTCAGGTTGATCGTCTTACGTCTGTCGGAGCTAACCGCCCTCCTCCGCATCTGCAGTATCCAGCTGCAGCGGCTAGCTCCTCGAGGTTTTAAGTCACGATGCCCAGTTGGCAAAAAGCGCCAACAAGCCATCGCGCCTTAAACTTGTCGGAGCTGGTCGAGCCGCTTCCGCTTTTAGTTTTGCCCTCGTGGTGTAATGGATAACACGTAAGATTCCGGTTCTTGAGATAGGGGTTCGATTCCCTTCGAGGGCGTATACCACAACCTTCACCGTTTTAAATGGTGGAGGTTTTCTTTTTAACTTTCTCTTTTAAGGAGGTACTTTATATGAAAGTAATCTTCTACACCCGCCCCAACTGCGGATTGTGTGAAGAGGGTATGATGATGCTTAAGATGGTGCAGGAAGATCATCCCTTTAATATAGAAGAACGAAATATTGATGATAGCGATGACTGGACGGAGCAATATGGATTGATGATTCCTGTTGTCGAACTTGATGGTGAAGTCATTCAGTTTGGCCAAATTGATTATGTGACAATAAGTAAACGTTTGCAAAAAAACACTTGACTTTATTTCTTGAAACCTTTATTGAACCCTGTTATATTATAAATGTAGCAGGGATCTTTTTTTTCGTCTGATTGGGACATAATATGTCTACGAGGGACAAAAAATGTCCAATGAAATAGGTTTAGTCTCAAGTAAAACGTGGAAGAGATTACCACCAAGTGAAAAGGAGCTTTTTTATGCCAACATTTATTGACATCCAAAAGCGATTGGTGCCAAACCTGCTTGATGATTTACAGCGGAAGTATCATATATTGCGATCTGTTCGTTTTCTTCAGCCGGTTGGCAGAAGAAGTCTCGCCCAATCACTTGGCATGACCGAGCGGGTGCTGCGCAGTGAAGTGGAATTTTTAAAGTCTCAGGACTTGCTTCATATCCATTCATCCGGTATGAGTTTGACGAAAGAGGGGCACGATATGCTTTTGCCGCTTGAACGCATGATGAATGAAATAGCGGGTATAGATGTAATGGAGCTTTCGTTAAAAGAACTGCTCGGAGTTAAACGCGTGATGATTGTCCCCGGGAATAGTGATGATTCTCCGTGGGTGAAAGAAGAACTTGGCCGCGCTGCGATTCAAAGCATGAAGGCGTGCGTGAGTGAACATACTACTATCGCTGTTACAGGCGGGACGACGATGTCGGCTGTTGCCGGTATGCTGACACCGGACTTTGCTTCATCAGATACGTTATTTGTACCTGCTCGAGGCGGGATTGGTGAAGATGTTCAAAACCAGGCGAATACGATTTGTGCTACGATGGCGCAACGATCCGGAGCAAAGCACCGTGTGCTGTATGTACCTGATCAAGTAAGCCGTGAAGTGTACGAATCGATTATGAAAGAACCGTCAATTAAAGAAGTAATGGCACTCATAACCTCTGCGTCAATCGTTCTTCATGGAATTGGTGATGCTGCGACAATGGCAAAACGACGCAATACAAGTGAAGGTGATTTGAAGACCATTTTAGATGGCAAAGCAGTTGGAGAAGCCTTTGGTTATTATTTTGACGTACATGGCAGAATCGTTCATAAGGTAAAAACGATCGGTCTGCAATTAAAAGATTTAGCTTCTATCCCCAATGTATTTGCGGTTGCGGGAGGAGCATCAAAGGCGAATGCCATTCAATCATATTTTAAAGGCGCGCCACAGTCTTCTTCTACCCTGATTACAGATGAAGGAGCAGCGAAAGAGCTTTTGAAAGGGACACCCTTTTAAAATAGATTATTTAACCATCCCCAAACATTACTAAGGAGGAACTTATTCATGACAGTTAAAATTGGTATTAACGGATTTGGACGTATTGGACGTAACGTATATCGTGCAGCTTTAAACAACCCGGAGGTAGAAGTAGTAGCAGTTAACGATTTAACAGATGCTAATATGCTTGCTCACCTTCTTAAGTACGATACAGTTCATGGTACTTTGAATGGTGAGGTTTCAGTAGATGGAGATGACATCGTAGTTGATGGCAAGAAAATCAAAGTTCTAGCTGAAAAAGACCCTGCGCAGCTTCCATGGGGAGACCTTGGAGTACAAGTTGTAATTGAGTCAACTGGACGTTTCACAAACCGTGCAGATGCAGCGAAGCACCTTGAAGGCGGAGCTAAAAAAGTGATTATCTCTGCACCAGCTAATGATGAAGATCTAACAATCGTAATGGGTGTTAACGAAGACAAATACGATTCAGGAAGTCACCATGTTGTTTCAAATGCTTCATGTACAACAAACTGCCTGGCTCCTTATGCAAAAGTATTGAATGATAAATTTGGTCTTAAACGCGGTATGATGACGACAATTCACTCATACACAAATGACCAGCAAATTCTTGACCTGCCACACAAAGATTACCGTCGTGCACGTGCAGCTGCTGAAAACATCATTCCAACATCAACTGGTGCTGCGAAAGCTGTTTCTCTAGTACTTCCAGAGCTTGAAGGGAAATTAAATGGTATGGCAATGCGTGTGCCAACACCAAACGTATCACTTGTTGACCTTGTAGCAGAATTTGATCAGGAAGTAACAGCTGATCAAGTGAATGCAGCTCTTAAAGAAGCAGCAGAAGGTCCACTTAAAGGAATCCTTGCTTACAGCGACGAGCCACTTGTATCAACTGATTACAATGGCAATACGAATTCATCAATTGTTGATGGTCTTTCAACAATGGTTCTTGAAGGAAATATGGTAAAAGTACTTTCTTGGTATGACAATGAAACTGGCTACTCAAACCGTTGTGTAGACCTAGCTGCTTTCATGGCTGAAAAAGGACTATAATCAAAGCCTTACTTTATAGGAGAATGTTTGGTTTTTAACCACCACATCATCTATAATAAAAGGGGAAAATGGGGAGTGGGGAAAAATCCCCCTCCCTTTTTTCAAAGCAACCCCTCAAAAACCACAAGGAGGACTTTTGCAATGAACAAGAAAAGCATGAAAGACATTGATCTTGGAGGAAAGCGTGTATTTGTCCGTGTTGACTTCAATGTACCAATGAAAGATGGAAATGTGTCGGATGACACGCGTATTCGTGCAGCGCTGCCTACGATTCAGCATTTAGTCGATGCAGGTGCAAAAGTCATTTTAGCAAGTCACCTTGGCCGTCCAAAAGGAGAAGTGGTTGAAGAACTTCGCCTGACGCCGGTTGCAAAACATCTTGGAGAGCTTTTAGGCAAAGATGTGAAAAAGGTCGATGAGGCTTATGGCGACCAAGCGAAACAAGCGGTAGAAGAGCTTCAAGATGGCGACGTGCTTGTACTTGAAAATGTTCGTTTCTATCCAGGTGAAGAAAAAAATGATGATGACCTAGCAAAAGAATTTGCCGCATTAGCTGATGTGTTTGTAAATGACGCATTTGGTGCAGCTCACCGTGCTCACGCATCCACTGCAGGTATTGCTCAGCATTTACCAGCCGTATCCGGTCTGTTAATGGAGAAAGAACTTGATGTGCTTGGAAAAGCGCTTTCGAATCCTGAACGTCCATTTACAGCGATTATTGGCGGAGCTAAAGTGAAGGACAAAATTGGTGTTATTGATAACTTGCTTGATAATGTGGACAACCTGATTATTGGCGGCGGACTTGCTTATACATTCCTTAAAGCTCAAGGACACGAAATTGGTAAGTCTCTATTAGAAGAAGATAAAATCGATTTAGCTAATCAATTTATTAAAAAAGCAGAAGACAAAGGTGTTAAATTCTACATGCCGGTTGATGTTGTCGTGGCAGATGACTTTTCAGATAGTGCCAATACCAAAGAAGTTGGAATTGATTCGATCCCTTCTGATTGGGAAGGACTTGACATTGGACCGAAAACACGTGAGCTATACAGTGACGTGATCAAGCAATCGAAATTAGTGATCTGGAACGGTCCTATGGGTGTATTTGAGCTTGAATCATTCGCTAATGGTACGAAAGCAGTAGGACAAGCCTTAGCTGATGCAGAGAATACATACTCTGTCATCGGGGGTGGAGACTCAGCTGCAGCCGTTGAAAAATTCGGAATGGCAGATAAAATGAGTCATATCTCAACAGGTGGCGGTGCCTCTCTTGAGTTTATGGAAGGTAAAGAACTTCCTGGTGTTGTGGCACTAAACGATAAAGAGTAAGGCATTTATATAACTGCAATGGCCCGGAAAAGGGCTGCTGCAAACAGAAAGGACGATGAAAATGCGCAAACCAATTATTGCAGGTAACTGGAAAATGAACAAAACGGCTTCAGAAGCTCGAGCATTTACAGAAGAGGTTGCATCAAAAGTCCCTTCTAGTGATCAGGTAGAGTCGGTTATCTGTTCGCCAGCTCTATTTTTAGAAAGTCTTGTGCATCTTACAGCTGAATCTCAAGTCTCAATTGGTGCACAAAACATGCACTTTGAAGAAAACGGTGCTTTTACTGGTGAAACAAGTCCTGCAGCATTAAAAGATTTGGGTGTTGAGTATGTCATTTTAGGTCACTCTGAACGCCGTGAACTTTTCAATGAAACTGATGAAGCGGTTAACAAAAAAACACATGCAGCATTTAATCATGGTCTTGTGCCGATTGTCTGTGTGGGCGAAACACTTGAACAGCGTGAAAACAATGAAACAAAAGACTTTGTAGAAGGTCAGGTTAAAGCAGCATTAAGCGGCCTATCTGACGAGCAGGTAAAGAAAACCGTGATTGCTTATGAGCCGATCTGGGCCATTGGTACAGGTAAATCATCTACTGCAGAAGATGCAAATGAAGTGTGTGCTCATGTACGTTCAGTCGTTGCAGCTCAATTCTCACAAGATGTTGCGGATGCAGTGCGTGTACAATATGGCGGCAGTGTGAAACCGGCGAATATTAAAGAATATATGGACCAAAGTGATATTGACGGAGCACTGGTTGGTGGTGCAAGCTTAGAAGCGGAGTCTTTCCTTCAATTGCTGGAGGCTGGTGCAAAATGAGTAAAGCACCCGTTGCCTTAATCATCCTTGATGGCTTTGCTCTTCGGGATGAAGTAAAAGGGAATGCCGTTGAACAGGCAAATAAACCAAATTTTGACCGGTACTGGGCGAACTACCCGCACGACACGCTGACTGCCAGTGGCGAAGCAGTCGGTCTTCCGGATGGTCAAATGGGTAACTCTGAAGTGGGTCATTTGAACATTGGTGCAGGACGCACAGTCTATCAAAATTTAACGCGCATCAATATTTCCATTCGTGAAAAAGAGTTTTTTAATATCCCGGAATTTCTTTTAGCAGTGGAAAATGCAAAACGTCACAATAAAGCACTCCACCTCATGGGGCTGCTTTCTGATGGCGGGGTGCACAGTCATTACAGTCATCTTTTTGCTTTATTAAAATTGGCAAAAGAGCATGGCTTAACTAAAGTGTATGTTCATGGCTTTTTAGATGGCCGTGATGTTGGTCCGAAAACAGCATTAACTTACATTAAAAACACCGAAGCTCAAATGGATGATCTCGGAATCGGCGAGTTTGCGTCAATCTCAGGGCGCTACTATGCGATGGACCGTGATAATCGATGGGAGAGAGTAGAAAAAGCTTACCGCGTCTTAGTAGATGGTGTTGGTCCGGCCCACACGTCCGCTGTTAAAGGTGTTGAGGCTTCCTACAAAGCTGAATTGCATGATGAATTTGTACTGCCTTTTGTCATTGAGAAGGATGGAGAGCCGGTCGGAAGGATACAGGACAATGATTCTGTTATTTTCTTTAACTTCCGACCAGACCGTGCAATCCAATTGTCAGCTGCTTTAAGTAATCCCGACTTTAACAGCTTTGATTTAGGACAGAACAAACCGATTGATCTTCAGCTTGTAACCTTTACTCATTACAGTGAAAAGGTCACGGCAGATGTTGCATTTAAAAGTGAAGATTTGAAAAACACCGTTGGGGAAGTGATATCTGCGAATGGGTTGACTCAGCTTCGCATCGCAGAAACTGAAAAATATCCGCATGTCACGTTCTTTATGAGCGGAGGCCGTGAGGAGAAATTCCCGGGTGAAGAGCGTATCTTAATTGATTCGCCTAAAGTAGCCACCTATGATTTAAAACCGGAAATGAGCGCCTATGAAGTAACAGATGCACTGCTTCACGAAATTGAACATGATCGTTTTGATGCGATCCTGTTAAACTTTGCGAATCCGGATATGGTTGGGCACAGCGGTATGCTGGAACCAACGATTAAAGCAATTGAAACCGTTGATGAATGCCTGGGGAAAATCGTTGATCTGATCCATGAAAAAGGCGGACATGCCATCATTACAGCAGATCACGGCAACTCTGATGAAGTAACCACACTCGAAGGAAACCCGATGACAGCTCACACGACAAATCCCGTGCCGGTGATCGTCACTAAAGAGGGCGCGACCTTGCGTGAAGGCGGAATTCTCGGAGACCTGGCGCCAACGATGCTTGATTTATTAAATGTAGATCTGCCGGAAGAAATGACAGGCACAACATTAATTAAAAAATAATGATTAAAAAGGAGAGTTTATACATGCCATTTATTACAGATGTTTATGCACGTGAGATTCTTGATTCACGCGGCAATCCAACAATCGAAGTAGAAGTATACACAGAAAGCGGAGCATTTGGCCGTGCACTCGTTCCATCTGGCGCTTCAACTGGTGAGCACGAAGCAGTTGAACTACGCGACGGAGACAAAGGACGTTACCTTGGTAAAGGCGTTCTTAAAGCAGTTGAAAACGTAAATAACGTCATTGCTCCTGAACTAATCGACAGCTTCTCAGTTCTTGATCAAGTATCAGTTGATAAAGCAATGATCGAGCTTGACGGAACAGACAACAAAGGTAAATTAGGTGCTAACGCGATTCTTGGCGTTTCTATGGCCGTTGCTCACGCAGCAGCAGATTATCTTGATCTTCCACTTTATCAGTACCTTGGCGGTTTCAATGCGAAGCAGCTTCCAGTACCAATGATGAACATCGTTAACGGCGGCGAGCATGCTGATAACAACGTAGACATTCAAGAATTCATGGTTATGCCTGTTGGAGCTGAAACGTTCCGTGAAGGACTTCGTATGGGAGCTGAAATCTTCCACGCTCTGAAATCAGTTCTTCAAGGCAAAGGTCTGAACACAGCTGTTGGTGATGAAGGTGGATTTGCTCCAAATCTTGGATCAAATGAAGAAGCACTTTCAACCATCATCGAAGCGATCGAAAAAGCTGGATACAAGCCAGGAGAAGAAGTTCTTCTAGCAATGGACGTAGCAGCTTCTGAAATCTATAACAAAGAAGACGGTAAGTACCACTTATCAGGAGAAGGCGTTGTGAAAACATCTGCTGAAATGGTTGACTGGTATGCTGAGCTTGCTGACAAGTACCCAATCGTATCGATCGAAGACGGTCTTGATGAAAATGACTGGGAAGGCTTTAAGCTTCTGACAGAACGTCTTGGCGACCGTGTTCAGCTTGTTGGTGACGACTTGTTCGTTACAAATACAACAAAACTTTCTCAAGGAATTGAGCAGGGAATCGGTAACTCAATCCTGATTAAAGTAAACCAAATCGGTACATTGACTGAAACATTCGATGCAATCGAAATGGCGAAACGTGCGGGATACACAGCTGTTATCTCTCACCGTTCTGGTGAAACAGAAGACGCTACAATCGCTGATATCGCGGTGGCAACAAATGCTGGTCAAATTAAGACTGGTGCACCATCACGTACAGACCGCGTAGCGAAATACAATCAGCTTCTTCGAATTGAAGATCAATTGGCTGAAACTGCTCAGTATCTTGGAGCAAAAACATTTTATAACCTGAGCTAATGATTTACCATAATCACACGGCATTCCGGCTGCTGTGAAAATTTGGATGATCGGGCAAAACAATAAAAGGTGCTCTGACGAAGTTTTTAATTCGTCAGAGCATCTTTTTAATTTGTAAGAAACCATCTCTGTTTTGAATGAATAAATAGATTTATTGCAGCGGACATAAACCGATCCCTGTTTAGTCATGTCCCAACCTCTTTTACGTTGTTATAAGGAACAGGATTTATTGAAATAATCGGGCAACTGAAAAAGAAAGATTGTCTACTTCAGTGCGCTATGATAAAATTGATTCATTGTGATGTTCGTTGCAGGAGGTGTTACTTATGGAAACTTTATTAACAGTTTTATTGGTGATTACATGTATCTCATTGATTGTGGTCGTATTATTGCAATCCGGTAAAAGTGCTGGTCTATCAGGCGCGATCTCAGGTGGTGCTGAACAATTGTTCGGTAAACAGAAAGCGCGGGGAATCGACTTGGTATTAAACCGTATTACAATCGTTCTAGCGGTGTTATTTTTTGTTTTAACAATTTCGGTAGCATTCGTTGTTCAATAATAAATACACAGCCCTGATCAAAAACATTTGGTCAGGCTTTTTTAATTTCACTGAATGGGCAAACTAATGTGAAGAAGTCGGCGTGCTGTACGAGGGGAAAAGGAATAATCATGGCGTGCAGGTCGTAATAAACCTGCAGGTGGTCTTAATGAGCGGTGAAGACGTCATAATGAGAGATGATGTGGTCACAATAACGCTCGCAAAGGGCAGGATTGTCTTTCAAAGTGCCAACTCCCTCAAAAGCGGAGTGGCACTTAAAAGACAAACAGGCATTTTGTGCGGCGTTTTGTACGGGGGAAAAGGAATAATCATGGCGTTACAGGTCGTAATAAACCTGCAGAAGGTCTTAATAAACGGTGAAGACGTCATAATGAGAGAAGATGTGGTCACAATGACGCTAGCAAAGGGCAAAATGGTCTTTTGAAGTGCAACTCCCCCTCATTAAAAACGTCAAAATAGCTTTCCGTCCGTTTCTTTACTAGAATTAAACTAAGATTTGAGCATACAGGAGTGAAAGATACAATGAGATTAAATTTACCAAAACCATTTACTTTTGAAGGGGGAAAACGAGCGGTTCTATTGCTGCACGGATTTACGGGGAATTCATCGGATGTCCGGATGCTAGGCCGATTCCTTGAAAAAAATGGATATAGCTCGCATGCTCCACACTATAAAGGGCATGGTGTGCCGCCTGAAGAACTTGTTGAGACCGGCCCAAAGGACTGGTGGAAAGACGTGATGAGAGGATACGATCACCTGAAAAGTCTGGGGTATGAAGAAATAGCGGTTGCCGGACTTTCGTTAGGAGGCGTATTTTCGCTTAAATTAGGTTACACTGTTCCTGTGAAGGGTATTGTGACCATGTGCGCTCCGATGTACATAAAGAGTGAAGAAGTCATGTATAAAGGTGTACTGGAGTATGCCCGTGAGTTTAAAAAGTATGAAGGTAAAAATGAAGAACAGATTGAAAAGGAAATGACCGAGTTTGCCAGCACACCGATGAAGACTTTGGAGGCACTGCAGGGGTTAATTGGCGAAGTGAGGGATTCCGTCGATATGATCTATACGCCAACCTTTGTTGTACAGGGACGTAACGATCATATGATCAATACCGATTCTGCCAATATTATTCATGACGGTGTTGAAACGGATCAGAAAAAACTTAAATGGTATGAAGATTCAGGGCACGTGATTACCCTTGATAAAGAAAAAGAACAGCTCCATCAGGATGTCCTGGAATTCCTCGACTCTCTTGACTGGTCTGTTGAATAATAAATAGAAAAGACGATGTAGAGGAGGGATTTAGTCAATGGCTGAAAATATGAAAAAAATGATGGATGATCTTCTGACTTTTATGCGGGATGAAGTGTACAAACCATTAACCGTACAAGAGCTTGAGGAATCATTTCAAATCGAGGATTCCGGTGACTTTAAAGATTTAGTGAAAGCGCTGGTACTGCTTGAAGAAAAAGGACGTATCGTCCGAACACGAAGCAATCGCTACGGACTGCCGGAAAAAATGAATTTAGTCCGCGGGAGATTGTCGGGTCATGCGAAAGGATTTGCTTTTTTAATTCCGGAAGAAGCGGATATGAATGATGTTTTTATTCCGCCAAATGAAACTGCAAATGCGATGCATGGAGATACAGTTTTAGTACGTGTTTCAAAAGAATCTTCTGGAGATCGCCGTGAGGGTACAGTAGTCCGTATCATTGAACGCGGCGTCAAACAGGTGGTGGGTACGTATACAGAAAGCTCAAACTTCGGATTCGTTATTCCGGATGATAAAAAAATGGCAAGTGACATTTTTATCCCGAAGAACGCGAGTAAGGGTGCTGTAGAAGGTCATAAAGTAATCGTTGAAATCACGGCTTATCCCGATGGCCGCAAAAGCGCTGAAGGTGAAGTAAGCGAAATTCTAGGACATAAAAATGATCCTGGTGTGGATATTTTATCGATCATCCATAAGCATGGAATTGAAGTGGAATTCCCGGATGAAGTGCTGAAGCAAGCCAATGAGGTACCAGATGAAATAGATCCTTCTGATTTAGAAGGCAGACGTGATCTGCGTGAAGAAGTGACGGTAACAATCGATGGCGCGGATGCAAAAGACTTAGATGATGCCATTTCCCTCGAAAAATTAGAAAATGGAAACTTCCGTTTAGTGGTGTCAATCGCGGACGTAAGTCATTATGTTACAGAAGGCTCTCCGCTTGATGAAGAGGCCTATGATCGCGGAACTAGTGTTTATTTAGTGGATCGTGTCATCCCGATGATTCCACACCGTCTGTCTAATGGAATCTGTTCATTAAATCCAAAGGTTGATCGTTTAACCCTTTCCTGTGAAATGGAAATCGATCAGAATGGCGGCGTCGTGAATCATGATATTTTCCAGAGTGTGATTCGAACGAATGAACGAATGACCTATGCTGATGTGAATTCGATTTTAGTGGAGAAAGATGAAGCACTAATTTCTAAATACGAACCGCTCGTACCAATGTTTAAAGACATGGAAGCTCTTGCAGCAATTCTGCGTGGCAAACGATTTGGACGAGGTGCGATTGACTTTGATTTTAAAGAAGCAAAGGTATTTGTAGACAGTGAAGGCCACCCTACTGATATTGGCATTCGGGAGCGGTCAGTTGGAGAAAAACTGATTGAAGAATTTATGCTTGCAGCCAACGAAACGGTAGCTGAGCATTTCCATTGGATGAACCTGCCGTTTATTTACCGGATTCATGAAGATCCAAAAGAAGAAAAGCTCCAGCGTTTCTTTGAATTTATTACGAATTTTGGACTTGTCGTGAAAGGTTCAGGAAATGAAATTCATCCTAGAGCTTTGCAGGAAATCATTGATGATGTAGCGGGACGTCCAGAAGAAATGGTTGTCTCAACGATGATGCTTCGCTCCATGCAGCAGGCGAAATACGATGACAACAGCCTTGGTCACTTTGGCCTTGCAACAGAATTTTACACACACTTTACCTCGCCGATAAGACGTTATCCAGATCTAATCGTCCATCGATTGATCCGCACGTATTTGATCAATAAAAAAGTAGATGAACGAACTCAGCAAAAATGGAGCGCACGTCTTCCTGAAATTGCAGCGCATACGTCCGGTCGCGAACGCCGGGCAGTTGACGCCGAACGTGAGACGGATGAACTGAAAAAAGCAGAGTATATGCTGGATAAAATCGGTGAAGAATTTGATGGCGTCATTTCTTCGGTTACGAATTTTGGAATGTTTGTCGAGCTGCCAAATACGATTGAAGGTCTCGTTCATGTCAGCTACATGACAGATGACTATTACCGTTTTGACGAGCGCCATATGGCGATGATCGGAGAACGTACAGCCAATGTCTTCCGCATAGGCGATGAGATTAAAGTCCGTGTTGTCAATGTGAATAAAGAGGAACGAGCGATTGATTTTGAAATTGTAGGAATGATTGGCACACCTCGCCGTGAGCGCCGTGATACTGCCCGTGTGATTCAAAGCGGCGGACGCGGCAAACCGGGATCAGAAAATAAAGGAGGCAAGCGACGTTCAGGCAGTGAGCGCCCTTCTGTATCGACCTCTGAAAAAAAGAAAAAGAAAAATAAGAAGTTTTATGAAGGAATTCCGAAAAGTGCGAAGAATAAAAGCACTAAGAATGAAAAAAGCCGTAAGAAAAAGCGGAGATAGCATGTACGGGCGCCGCAGAGATTTCTCTGCGGCCTCGAGGTCACGAGTCAAGCAGTGACTGAAGGCAAAGAGCAGCCTTCTGTCACTGCTCGCCTTGTGCTTGTCGGGGCTGGGCAAGCCGCTTCCGCTTTTGTTTTATCCAGCTGCAGCGGCTAGCCCCTCGAGGTCTTAAGTCACAAATCAAAGTAGGCAAAGAGCGCCTACTTCTGATTTGCGCCTTAAGCTTGTCGGGGCTGGGCAAGCCGCTTCCGCTTTTATTTTATCCAGCTGCAGCAGGCAACTCCTCGGATCGTAAGTCACTCTGCCATGTAGGCAAAAAGCGCCTGCTTGGCAGAGCGTCTTACGTCTGTCGGAGCTGAACGCCTGCTTCCGCTTTTATTTTATCCAGCTACAGGCGCTAGCTGCTCGAGGTCATAAGTCACGCTGTCCCAGTGAGCAAAAGAATGCTCACATGGCCACCGCGCCTTATGCTTGTCGCAGCTGAACGAGCGCCTTCCGCTTTTATACTATCCAGCTGCAGCAGGCAACTCCTCGGATCGTAAGTCACTCTGCCATGTAGGCAAAAAGCGCCTACTTGGCAGAGCGTCTTACGTCTGTCGGAGCTGAACGCCTGCTTCCGCTTTTATACTAAGGAGGAGTCACTTATGCCTAAGGGTTCGGGGAAAGTTGTCGCTCAAAATAAAAAAGCAAGCCATGATTATTTTATCGAAGAAACATATGAGGCTGGGATCGTGCTGAGAGGTACAGAAATTAAGTCCATCCGAAATGGCCGGGTTCAGCTAAAGGATTCATTTGCGCGTATCAGCAATGGTGAGGTGTTTTTAAATAACGCTCACATCAGCCCTTACGAGCAGGGAAATCAGTTTAACCATGATCCATTGCGTGAAAGAAAACTGCTGCTTCACCGCCAGCAGATTAATAAATTAATAGGCGCAACAAAGCAGCAGGGATATTCCATTGTCCCGCTTAAAATGTATTTAAAAGATGGATTTGCTAAAGTTTTGATTGGCCTCGCAAAGGGTAAGAAAAATTATGATAAGCGTGAGTCGCTGAAGAAAAAAGAGGCTAAACGGGAAATGCAGCGTGCCTTTAAGGACAGTCAGCGCTAATCGCCAGGGCTTGAAAAAATTCGAAAGTATGTTATACTATTTACAGTCGCCAATTAGCGACCATGCAACTCAAAACCCGACTATACCCGGGATTCCTTCATAAAACTTCTTATTTTTCTTTTTCTTTTTTTCAGAGGTCGATACAGAAGGGCGCTCACT